>Ga0207150_1001_pt1 | contig 199461 bp, 198 predicted proteins | sample Alteio_BWMinHeat_32_FD_153526 | JGI IMG/M metagenome (GOLD analysis project Ga0207150, IMG submission 153526) | Enriched cells from forest soil in Barre Woods Harvard Forest LTER site, Petersham, Massachusetts, United States -... | ecosystem: Environmental > Terrestrial > Soil > Temperate forest...
GACCAATATCACCCACATCACAAATTACTTTAAAACGTTCATTATTAACAACGATGTATCCTGAGTTGGACAGGAATGTCACTGATTTATTCTGAAATTTAGAACGAAATCCTAATTTATCGGCGTAAGCTACCAATTCCATTGATGTTACTGCGATATCATTGGAGGCATCATTAAAATAAGAAATTTCGTGATTAGATCGCTTCATGGCATTAAGCCAAGACAACATGTTTTCAACTTCATTTTTCCAAATAAATTCTTTTCCATACAGATTAAAAATGTTATTTAGATCTAATAGGCCTTCTAAAAACAAGTTATGGTACATCGGGCTTAATTCAAAATGGCCTCCATCATCTAACACTTGTTCTTGAATTTCTTTTTTTAAGCCCTTTAGAGCTCTTTGTAGCCATCGTTTTGATTCGGTTGTATCAAAAAATAATCCCGCCACACATAATGCTTTAAAATTTTCGAATAAATGATTTCCTAATAGATGATATTCGCATTTTTTGTTTAAATATCGCGCCTGAAGATATACTGAATTTTCAATTTTTTCTGAAATTATATTTCCTGAGAGCACATATTTAATGATATTTACAATCCGCAACGAAATGGGATATGGTTCCCAACCAGCACCCAAAAAAGGTGGATTTTCATCAACCCATCGCTCCAACAATGCATAAGCAATTTTTTGCTGATCACCATCAACCACATTCAATGCAGAAAAATAGTGTAAATTATACAACCACAATTTTTCTTGCAGAGAGTCATTCCAGCAATTTTTGGTTAGGATAGAAGTGTTATGATTTAAAAAAGTTGCGGTATTATTTTTGAAATAAATTTTACCTCTGGGAATAAACTCTAGTTTTGGATTTTTTTCATTTAGTCGAATATGATTTTTTTTAATAATGATTGATACAGTTGGCTTATAAAAAAAATAAAATATGCGGTAATATATTTGAATGAACTTTAAATATTTCAACGTATGAAAATACAGTATGCTTTTTTTTAACATTTCAAATGCTCGGCAATTTCAATAGAAACCCGCGACACTTCCATGATTTCATCGAACGAAATGGGTGATGATTTTCCCTGATTAATAGCGTCGACAAATGCTTGAACGCATTCTACTTGTCCTTTATTTTGTTGACGGCATTTTTGTTTTTTAAAATTTTTAAATCCAAATCCAGTGAGTTGACGAAAATTATCTAATTGTAAAATTTTCCCATTACAAAAAACTTCAAGTCTTTCTTTTGAAAATGATTTATGGCCGCTCGCTAAGTAATGTATCGCACCACACGAGCCATCGGTAAAAGTAAGGGTGATCATCACATTATCATTGGATGTCTCATAATCAGATTGCGCAGAAATGGCGTGCCAATTTTTAATGTCGCATCCTGCTAGATAACGCAATAAATCGACAAAATGACAAGCTTCACCCACAATACGTCCACCACCGATACTAGCATCTTGTGTCCAATGTGTTTGTGGAATCGATCCTGCATTAACAGTCATGACAAACGATTTTGGCATTTTTTCTGCATTCAATAATTTTTTCATCGTTTGAATAAGTGGTGAAAAACGTCTATTAAATCCAATCATTAATAAATTATTAGTATTTTCTTGGTAGGCAGATTTTATTTTTTCGAGGTCATCTAAATGAATTGCTAATGGTTTTTCAACAAAAACGTGTTTGTTTTTTTCTAACGCTTGAACCACTTGATTGGCATGCGCATTATGTCTGGTTGCGATAACGACTGTATTGATACTCTCATCGCAATAAATCATTTGATCGTCGGTTTGAGCGTGCCTAAATCCACATTTTTTCGCCAAACGTTTTGCACTCACGCCTTGACTCGACATCACACTCTGTAAGTGAACAGATGCTTTTTGAAACGCTGGCGCTAGTACATTTGCACCGTAATTTCCAGCACCTAAAAATCCTACGGTCACATTTTGCGTTTTATTATTCGCGGCAAGTTTATTGTTAATACAAACAGATGTTTTTGTTTTACGTAATTGATCACGTTCAAAATAATCTATAACAATCCCCAGTAAAAATTTATTATTTTCTAAAACTTGATAGGCTTGAAAAATATCGTTGATACTAATTCGGTGTGAAACTAGTGGTTTTACATCTAACACTCCCAATGCCATCATATCTAACACTGCTTCAAAATTTCGCGACATCGTCCATCGAACAAAACCGATAGGGTAATCTAAGCCCAGTTTTTCATAAGTATCATCATATCGTCCTGGGCCATACGAACAAGACACCTGAAAACTGAGTTCTTTTTCGTAGAAATCAGCGCGAGAAAATTCATCTCCGATCACACCAATTAAAATAATTCGCGCGCGTTTTCGGCAAATGGTTGCTGCTTGATGCAATAATTCACTACTTTTTGTAGCAGCCGTGATGATCACCGCATCAACGCCTCGTCCACGTGAAAAAATATCCGCATAAGCGATAACGTCTTCATCACGAGAAAGATTAATAATCTCTGCACCAAATTGTTTTGCTAAAACACATTTATCCGCATCGAAATCTATACCAAGGACACGACACCCATTTGCTTTTAATAACTGCACGGCCAACAAGCCAATTAATCCTAAACCAAACACAACATAGCATTCACCCAAGGTAGGTTGCGACAAACGAATACCTTGCAGCGCAATCGCTCCAACAACGGTAAAAGCAGCCTCTTCATCTGACACTTGATCAGGGATTTTCGCACACATATTTTTTGAAACACGTACAATTTCAGCATGATAACCATTTGAAACCACACGATCGCCGATTGAGAATCCAGTTATTTTTTCACCGACTTCAAGCACATGCCCTACGTTACAATAACCCAGCGGAATGGGTTGATCTAATTTTGCCTTTACTGAATTTAATGTGGCAGATAAACCATCCGTTTTAATTTTTTCTAAAACCATTTTTACTTTATCAGGTTGCTGCCTAATTTTTCCCAATAAACTTGCTTTTCCAAATTCCAATAACATTCGTTCTGTACCTGCTGAAACCAGTGTTTTTGTCGTTTCTATTAATAAAGCACCTGCGGTGTTTTTTGGACACGGTACGTCTTCTAAAATGGTTTCGCCGTTTTTTAGCGATTGCAGTACTTGTTTCATTGTGTTTCCACTGTGGTTTATTGTAATTGTTCATCTAGGGACAATATCAATGAAGATGCCATTTCAACCTTTTTCCAATCATCACTTAAACGTGGACTTTTTTTATCAACAATATTTTTTGAAATCAAATGATACATTTTCTTATATGCTTCATATTTATTAATTTTTGATCGGCGAATAATGCGAGAAGCATTTTCAGATTGATAGTAATTGCCATTCCGAATTTTTGCAGTATTTCCACCGGATCTTAACTCAATGTATTCTTGCATACCAATACGAGCGCTTCCTAAATGCGATAAAGTTAAACTTAACGTTGCCCCATTTGCTAATTCAACAATAATGACAATCTCACCACTTTGCATTTTTCGAGCAAATGCTGTAAATACAGGACTAAAATTATTTAAAAATAAAAAATGATCAATCCAATGACAACCGTTTGAAATAATCGCGCTACGCGAATTTGGCCAACGATACCAATGTAATTCTGGAAGCGTTTCTTCATAAATAATCGCGTAGTATGAAATAGGATCACCTACGTTTAATTTAAAATCTTGGCGCACATAGTCATTGAAGCGATGATATCGACGTTGAAAACAGGCATATAATTCCGATGATGATTGCTGCATTGCACAAATCAGCTTTTCTAAATCTTTTCTATGTGTCATTAATGGTTTTTCTACAATAACATCAGCGCCATTTTGCAAACCTGCTATGGCAATATCAACATGCGTATGATGATATCCGGCAATTAAATAAACGTCGTATTTTTCGTCACGCGGATATGGCTTTGTATCATAACTCATATTTTTTTTGAGCGGAATTAATTGTGCAGGATCTATCTCATGAATCGCAGAAACGGTTATGCTTTTATGTAAATTAGGTAATATGATTGTTTTTGCATAATTGCCATAACCAAACAATACTGCTGTTTTATTTGCTTTTTTCCCATCTTTCTTTTTAGCAATCCTTACTTCTGAAATGGCTGTTGCTTTGCGTAAAGCAATATTATTTTCAGGCTTAATCGAAACCGATTTCCAAAATTGTTTTATTTTTTCAGATACTGCTATATTTTCTAAATCAGATATTGGCAACCCAGAATAAGGGGACCAAGATAACAATGTTGCCCACCATTTTTCAAGATAAAACTTTTTCAGCCAAACAATATGATTTTTTGAAATCAAAGGATGACTTTGATCATCAGTTAAAAATACCAACTTTTCATCTATTACTACTCGTTCAGGGCACGCCGGATGATTACTTGCAATAAAATATACTATTTTTTCTGATTGAAACTTTGCTGTAGTCGACTTTACCACTTCACCAATGCCAATTGAAAAATACTTTTCGTTACGAGTTTTTTCGCGTGAACGGCTTATTATTTTTAATACTGTATTCTTAAATCCAATTTCTCTACAATAGTAATAAATTTTTCGAAAAGATTTCGCGCGGATAAAATATTGGTTATTTATTTTTTCAAGATTACAGATAGCAAAAACTTTAATAAGCAATGCGCTTGAAAACAAATGATCATCTAAAATTTCAATAGGTTTATTTTTGGTAAATAATTGCATTCACATTTCCAATCTTTCAGAGTGAGCCACTTGCTGCAAAAATGAAAACGTGTGATCAGCGCAGCGATTCCAGCTATATTGCTTCGCAAGTTGATAAGCCTTATTTTTGCAATCTTGTCGCAAGGAATTGTTCGTAATCAGCTGATAAAGTGCATTTTTAATTTCTTCCGGTTTTTCAGGGTTAAAATATACACCCGCGTCCTTTAATACTTCTTCAGTAACTGGCAATTTGGAACAAGCTATCGCCAATCCTGATGCCATGCCCTCTAATAAAATGCTTGAAATACTTTCACAGCTCGATGCAAATACAAAAATATCTGTTTTCTCATACAATGAAGGCAATTGGTTATAATCAATATGCCCATGGTAGTGAATAAAATCTCCCGCCGGATCTGCCTTATGCATTGCCGTCTTTAATCGTGACATCGCACGATGATTTCCCACATAACCACACAAATCAAGTTGTATAGGAATCTGCAAATCACGCAGTAATTTAACTGCTTTTACCACATGCCACTGATGCTTGTAAAAATCTATGCGTGATGAATAGACGATACGGATTATTTTTTTCTGAAGCAGCGCTTCTGTTTCCATGATCGGTTCTCTAAAAAAAATCGGATTAATGCCGTGCGGAATAACGGCAGAGCGTTGCTGTCGCGACTGTTTTATTTTTTTTGACACGAGCGACTCTAAATAATAAGACGGAAAAATTGCACCTTGGGTACGTTTAAAAGTTAATCCTTGAGTGAATCGCAACAAATTCCATTTGAGGTAAAATAACGGGGATCTAAAAAAGAATCGACGTTGTTCTTTTTGCTCAAAAGGCAATGCGTTTTGAAACATATTCACAAAAGGTCGAAATTTTCCTAAGTAAGTGCCACCTGGTACAAAAAAAACATCATAGTTTTTTAATTCGCGAGAAAAATAGCGTAAATTCCACCACAATTTATTCAAAAAACCCTTGTTCAGCGCCTCAACAGAAATTTTTTTCAACCATTCTTTTTCTGGTAGTAAAGCTAATGTATCTGCATTTGACCACACAGATACTTCTGAAAATCCATACTTTTGTGGATCAGCTGCTGATAACAATTCAACAAGATGTGTGACACCGCCACCTATACGGATGTTAAAAGCATTGATTGCAAGCTTCATGCGACAGCATCCATTTTTAGTTTTTTCTTTAGTCGGTGGATGTGACCCAAGAAATCCCAATGGCCTTTTATCATATTTTCAAAATCAGTGAGTGTGTATTCCAAAGCAACATTCATTCTCGGCAAGGCAAATGGATTATCAAGCGCATTAAATACACCATGCTGCGCTGCAACTGCATAGTGATAACCCGCATCATGAACACTCTTTTCCAGAAATAAATTATGTCTTCCCCATGTATACGCAAAATGCACACACTCTTTTTGTAAAAAATTTTGGATATGTGATTTTGAGTTCATTAATTCTTGCTTAATTATTGTTGCATCTTGCTTTGTTAAATCAATATGATCTACACCGTGGGATCCAATTTCCCAATGGTTCTGCGATAATATTTTCACTTCATCCCATGTTAAAAATTTTTCACCGGGATAATGACCCAAATCAGGATTAGAAAATTTACGAGTTTTCTCGCAACCGCCCATCCATCCTGTATTAATATATACTGTAGCAGTCGCATTTTCTGCTTGTAGAATAGGCAAAACGACATCATACAAACATGCATAGCCATCATCAAATGTTAAAGCAACTTCAATTGTATTTGATTTTTCTGGTGTCGTTAACAATTCCGTGAGCGAAACAATTTTGCAGTGTTGATTGAGCCATTGAATTTGTTCTTTAAACATAGTCGCTGAAATTGACCATGGGCCACAGCCCACGGCATGATATATTAAAATAATTTTACGAGAATTATTTTTTTGTAAGCGATAAAGTTTTGCGATGCGGCGTTTCCATTTTAAGGGGTTCACGTTAGTGTCCTCTTTTTCTGCAGGTAAATCATACCATATACAGAACCCACTAAAGTCCAGAAACAAATCACTTCAGGTCCCGCCGCTGAATCCCACCATCCTTCCACAATGGATTCCACTAGTAATCCCACAATAGCACCCAATGCAAGTCCCATAGCGACTTTATCATGTCCAGTTATACGTCGATAATAGGGAATTACATGCACAAAAAATGAAATTAATATCAGCCCATATAATATCAAGCCAATTATTCCCGTTTCTTCCATAATCTCGAATTGAGAATTTCCTTTTTCCCTTCCATAACCAACACCCGATAAATTGTTAATAGAAAAATTCTTATCACCAATGGTAACAGCAAAGCCACCACCTACTATTCCTCCTTTTTTTGCCTGCTCAATAGATTTTTTCCATACAAGACTTCTGGATTGAAAGACCAGGGGAGCGTTAGGATCAATGATATCACCATTAAATTTAACAATATGGGCAGTAACTTCAGTTTTCAGGTAACTGGCCGGTAACATGAGTAACATCAACGAAATACCAAAAAACAAAGAAAACGCCATTAGGATTTTTTTTGATAGTGGCAAACTTAATACAAAAAAGGATGCGATACATAGAAAAATAGCGATGGAGCTTCTAGAAAAGGATAAGAACAAAAAATGAATATTTACGAGCAGAATAACAAACCACGCCAAAAATGGCCATCTGTTTGCTTTATGCTGGTATAGCTTTAAAAAAATCAAAGGGGAAATAATCGCCACCGTGAATCCAAAAGCATTTGCATTATCCGTTAAGCCTTGGTACAAATTAAAGCTGCCAAAACTATCTAGACTACCTTCAGACGCACCACCCAGGAATCCCGATAACCACACAACAACTAACACTAGAAATAGCCAGTGAAAACTACGGTCATAATCATATTTTATTACCCACAGACTTCCTGCAGAGAGCATCACAACGATATCAACAGCAAAGAATGTGCTTTTAACGAGACTGAGTATCGGTACTTCAGACCACAGCGTTGTTGAGATACACCAAATTAAATAGACAAAAAGTAAAATTTTCCATGGATAGTTGATACAACTTAAAAGTTTTTTATTTAAAAATAAATATAAAAATACAATGGCTAAAAAAATCCAGCGTAATCTGGAATCTCCCATTGCATCAAGAAAGCTTGTGCCTATACAAATAAAAAAAACAACAGCCAATGGAAATGTGATTTCAAAAAATGATCTTTTACGAATATGCATTTGATCTCAACTATTTTATTGTCATACAACACTTTTTTGTGATGTTCGCATCAGCATATGCGGTTTTTGGAAGGTCGTTGGTATCGAGTCTCTCTAATGTATAAGCATTATCTCGGTTTAATTTAGCGATATCAACTTTAGTGGTAAAACAAAGCTTACAGTTTTTCTTTTTAAGAATTTCAATGAGTGAAGCATTGTATGCTCCGTAGGGATAGCACATAGCCCAATTGTCGATCGACGATCCAACCTTTTTAAGAAACGCCAGTGACAAATTTATTTCTTTTTCCTGTTTTTCAGGTGATAGTGTGTTTAACCAACAATGATCATAGCCATGACTTCCAACATACATACCGTTGCGGATCATGCATCTTATTTGATCGATATCCATATATAATTCTCTTGAAAAAGCAGGTTCATCATTTGTAACATATTTTTTAAATAACTCATCCACAATGAGGCTTCTCACTGTTTCCTCCAATTCCATTTGCAATAGGCGTTTAATAAAAATAATTTCTTTTGAGTCAAAGCGAGAATGAATGGCAAGTTTAGAGAAATAATAATCATTGCTCTCGAGTGAGTAGGCCAATCTATATTTATCAAGACAAAGAAAAATATCGCTAAGAAGTGCATTGATATCTGCAGAAGAAAGCAAGAAATGAATTTTATTAACATCCAACACTTGATGGCTGAGTATTGCCTTAGCGGGAGGGAAAAAACATCCCTGGATACCTTTTTCCTCTAAAATTGGAAAAACTGTTAGGAAATGATCAAGATAGCCATCATCGAAAGTCAGTAAAACAGGATTGGGCGGGAAACTTTGAAGATCGGTGGAATAAATCGCACGCATACAATCTTCTATCGTAACGAACTGATAATGTTTTTCTAAATAACTCAGTTGCTGCCTAAACTCACTGGCTAACAAACCTTTTATTGCAGGATATCTCGTGTAAGGCAGCTCTCTCACAAAATGATACATCACAACAGTCATCCGCATATTACCATCCACTTATTGTTGAATTAAATTTGGGCGATCCTGATCAGAATCCCCCTTAAAAATTACAAAATTTTCGCCAGCGTTAGACTGATACGCAAAATCCAAATCAATATTTTTCTTTTCAAATGGCTCGAAAAAATTTGGTATAATAATCTTGCTTGTTTTTTCTCTTTTGATAAATCCAATTGCATTAAATATTTTTTCTTCGATACCTGTGTTGTAAAAATCGACGTATTCAGCGCTGTGAATTTTTAAAAGATATTGAAAAGCATCCAATGTACCTATCAAATCCACAGGATTTCCAAAATAATCGATAACTCGTAACGCGTAATTATGATCATGTGATACACGTCTTATGACTAGTAATCCACGCAAACAATGTTGGTCCATAACACCATAAATATGATAGGTGTAAATGGGATGGCAACAGTAACGTTTAAAAAAATAGTGGGGCGATTTATAGGGGGTTTGTGGAGACGGTGTAAATGGAATGTCCTTTTGCATTAATTGATAAAAATCTGGCTTACCGTAGTGATGAAATTTTTTTTCCACATTGGAGATGGCGTCAATGACATCATGCTTTCCATCAAAATGATCAATTAACTTAAAATCCTTAATAGCTCTATTAACAAGATAATAGTGATTTAAAACACCTACTTTGTATCCCATTAATTTATAAATAGGTATAACTTGTGCGGATAGACCAATGGCACAAATACTCTGCGGTTTTTTATTGATATTTAAAAATTCATGCAAGAACAAACCTAGCCCAGCCACTTTCACATCTTCTCTTATTTTCCAGATTGAAAGCCAAAAATTATCACCATTCATCGATGAGTCAAAGTGCCGCGTTGGTATAAACCCTAAAATTCCATGTATTTCATGTGATGTATTATGTCTTGCAATAACAAAATTATAGCTATTATTTTCTTTGCAATGATATTGCCAATCCATTAATAATTGAGAAACTGCAAGAGAATGGTTATTTTTCCAATAGGAATGTATAAACGATTTCAATTCTTGTATTTCATGCGCCGAACAGAAATAAATATTATACTGTTCATAGAGCACACTCACTTCCATATCTCACCAAGCTGCATTAAGCATGCCGCCCATGAATAACCCACACCAAAACCAACCACCGCTATTTTATCACCCGCCTTAATTATATTTTTTGACACTGCATCTTTTAGTGCAATAGGTATTGTGGATGACACTGTGTTACCGGAGTCTTCCAAATCAATATAAAATTTATGTTTTGGAATATTAATTTTATCCCTCAAGTGATTTAGCATATATTCATTCGCTTGATGAAAAATAAAATAATCAATGTCATTGATAGTTGTGCCAGCCTTATTTAGCAACTCCTCTACCGCTTTTGATACGGTCTTTACTGTAAATGAAAAAATTTCGGGTCCATTCATAAATAAATTTTTTAAATGGGCAGAAGGTGATCTTGAAGCGCCTTCGCGTACTATTAAATTCTCCTTTCCAGCACCATCTGTTCCAAACATGAAAGGACCCAATTCTGCTTTTTTGTGCACATCGCTTGTATCTAAATTAATAAACGTTGCTGCTGCCGCATCTCCAAATAATGTGCGCGTACTAACATCATCATCTCTCAAATATTTACTGTAGGTCTCGGCTGTTATTAGTAGAACATTATTAACTTGTCCAGTTTCAATCAAGCCTTTAGCAAGAGATAATCCATAGATATAACCCGAGCAACCAAGATTAAAATCAAGCGCCCCCGCTGTAGTAGGAATACCAAGTTTATCTTGCAAGATACAGGCGGTTGTTGGAAGAAAGTAATCGGGACTTTGTGTGCATAAAAGTATAAACTCTATATTTTGTGGAGAACATACCCCCGTTTCAAATAATTTAATGGCTGCATAATAGGCTAAATCAGAAGCACACTCATTCGTTGAAATGATGTGTCTCCGTTTAATACCTGTTTTTTTCGTTATTTTTTCCGCCGTCCATTCTGAAAATTGTTTCGCTAACTCTTCATTATCTAGAATAGCATCTGGAAAATGATACGCTATAGATTGTATTTTCGCTTTTCTCATCGGCTATCCTATATGCCCAGCGAACGTCCGCCATCAATAATCAAACAACTACCTGTAATCCATCGTGCCGCATCAGAAAGAAAAAATGCCGCTGCATTTGCAATATCTTCTGGAGAACCAAAACCCAAGGGATGTTTTTTCTTAAGCGATTCAATCTCCTCATCTCGAAAGTCTTTAAATTTCTTATCAATCATTTCTGTTTTAACTATTGCTGGAGCCAGGCAATTAACACGAACCTTATTTGGCATGACCAATTCTGCCGCTAACGATTGAGTCAATGAAATAATCGCTCCTTTGCTAGCAGAATATGCAGCTATACTTGGCTCACCAATCAATGCTGCTATTGAAGACAAAAGAACAATTGATGCCCCCGGATTCAACATTCGTCTTTTCCTAAGCCCAGAAATCAAATAAATGGTAGACTTCACATTCATATCGATCACTTGATCTACTGATTCAATATTAATAAAACGAAGCGGTTCGGTAACGGAAATTCCAGCACAATGAACAACGCCATCTATTTTATTAGCAAAACCCGCCATGCTATCTAGTAGCTCATTAAATTTTTCTGGCCTTGAAAGATCAAAAGGTAGTACGTGATGTTTTGGTTGCTTCATATCCATTTTTGATAGAGTGACATCCAATTCACTTTTACTTCTACCAAGTAGGATGCTGGAAGCACCTAACTGACTAATCAAGATCGATGTCGCCCTGCCAATACCAGAAGACGCGCCTGTCACCAAGATTGTTTTATCTGCTAAATTAATCATACTCGTTGGAACACCTTGTTAGTACTGATAAAACGAAAGAGATCATCAACAGTACCAATTTGTATAATTTCTTTTGGGCCCATTTGAATACCATATTCTTTATCCAACAGTGATATCAAACCAAGCATTGATAAAGAATCAATCAGTAAATTATCTGACAAACATTCTTTACCATTAACGGTTCCTGTATCTAATTCAAATAGTTCGTCTAACTTAGAATAAAATTCATATATATCCATCATTGATCCAACTTATTTCGTACATATTCTTGGCGCTTCATTCTTTCAAAAATTAGAACTATCGTCAAATGCTGTAGTCGCCATATAAGTTTGCACAAACGATAGACAGAAAATTTTCAAAGAATGATTTTTTACGAATATGCATTTTTTTTCCAACCACTTTTTTCCCAAGCCATCATCATATTGTTTGCTTCATTTTTTAATGTCCAATGTGCAATGCGCTCTACGGCATGCTTTCCCATTTCTCTTCTTTTTTCTGGATTTGACAACATAAAATTGACAGCTTGAAATATTGAATTAACATTCCTTGATTGGATAATTAAACCTTCACGTCCATGTGTAACCAAATCGTCGACACAACCCACCCTATCTGAAACAATTACTGGCTTTCCAGCGGCCATTGCTTCATTCACGACCAGCCCCCAGTTATCTCCATCAGAAGGAAGCACAAATACATCTGCTGCATGATAGGTTGACCACAAATCATCGCCACCCACACTACTTAAATATTTTATTTTTTTATATTCTTGAGTAGCTTTTTGCACTTCATCAATTAGATAACCATCACCCACGATCCAAAGCTTTACTCGATAGTCTTGAATTAACTGAATAGCAGAAATTAATTCCTGAATACCTTTCAGTTTTAATAATCTTCCTACAAATAAAAAAACAATATCATTGTTTATAGCACCGTTTTTTAATCGAACTTCTTCTCGTACCAACGCATCGATATTGTTCACATAGTTATTAATATATTCTACATCGACCGTCATTTGAACATTAATTATTTTTTTGTTTTTTACGCCATAATGAGACAGATATTTTGCTTGTCGCGTTCCACCAGGTAAGAAACGGGCAGGAAATTTAAATAGAATAGGATATAAACATTTTTTAATTATTTTTTTTATAAGAGGTAGGTTCTTCTTTAACGGTGTATCGCTTTCCACGGTAACCGATAAAAAAAAGAAACGTGACATTAAAATTAAAAATAAAATAAGCGGCTTACTCCACCCTGCTAGATGTAGCAACTGATATTTTCTTTTTATAAAAACATCAAGTAGCAGTTGAAAAATTTTTTTTCGTGATCGAACCACCTGAAAAGAAAATGAATAGGATTTTAAAATCCATTGTTGCGTTAAATTTTCAGATAAAAAAATAATATCCATTTGGTTTTTGATATGTGAAAAACCTTTTTCAAGCAAATCCATAATGTAAGGCGTCGGTTCAATAAAAACCATTAATATTTTTTTGTTTTTTTCGATCACAAAGATACTTCCTTGTACACACTCATTAATTTTTCAGCGTGTTGTTTCCAAGTAAAATGAGTATGAACTTGTGTTTTTCCCTGAAGAGCAATTTTTTGCATATCATTTGGTCGCTCAAATATCGATTTTAATGCCTTTACAAGACTTGACACACTTTCAGGTTCCACAAGAATGCCTGTCTTTTCATGTTGAATAAACATTTCAGGGCCTTGACCACGAACACCGATAGAGAGCAGTCCAAACGCCATTGATTCTAGATGCGCCACTCCAAAAGCTTCACGGCACGAAGGTAAACAAAAAATATTTGATTGTTGTAGGTGCTGATAAACTTCTTTGTGTGAACAAGCGCCCACGAAACGTACCTTATCTTTTAATCCCAACGAAATTACCAGGTCTTGATATTCATTTCTTTTACAGCCATCTCCAACAATCGTATAAATCCAATTGTACTTTTGATGAATTTCAAGTTCTGCAAAAGCGCGTAAAGTAATGTCAATGCATTTTCCTTCATCTGAAAGATTGCTGACACTGACAAATCGCAATTCATCCACCCATTCTGATTTTTTAACATCTAACATTTCTGGAGAAAATTCAAAACCATTAGGCACTACGGTAAAGTGATTGTTTTTTGATGCTCGTTTTCTAAAAAATGGGACCAGGGGTTCACCTACCAGTACTAACTTATTCAGTTTACCTAAGGCTTGACTAATTAATTTTCCAGAAGCTCGCCAATACCGCCTGTTTGTTTCCGCACCGTGAACAGTTGCTACGACAGGAATGGACAAATTATTTCCTGCTGTTATCACTGCCGGCACACTTAATTCATTGTGTACATGAATTAAGTTAAATTTAGAAAAGCAAGCTAAATTTGCTATTTTAGCAGCTATTTGTTTAATAGAAATTTTATTTGACAACCATCTAAGATAATTGCGTGGAATGGAAAAATAATAACAGACAGTCACGTCTATTTCTGCAGGAATACGTGAAGTATCTACTCCTTTTTTCAATCCCGGCTTAAGTTTTTCTAAAATCCAAGGAACCCAAGGGCGCATTACTAGCAATGAAATGTCACATCCTTCTTTTTTTAATGCACAGATAGAATCCACAATAAAACCACCAATATGATCATCTGGTTTTGATGGGAATAAAGGTGTGACGACTAATATCTTCATGAAATATTACCACCATATTTTTTTAGTAGTTCAGATGTTTTTAACGATTGATTAGTCGGAAAAATAATCATGTTATTTCTAAAGTGTATCGTTGAAGCATGTAATTCTGTATTTTTTCGTACTTCTGGGGGTAAGTCTGGCCAACTTGAAACAGGCCATTTTGCTTGTGTTAATTGTTTGTAAATAGCGGGTGCTTCGTTGTAAGTGGAATTAAATACGGCCACATAAGGAATGTCATCTGTTGTGCTATTAATAACTCGCTCCATCTGAACCCCTTTTTTTACTAATAAATATTCCCATAACTGGGCACATTTTTTTCGATGATTAATATATGATGGTATATTTCTTAGCTCTAAGGATAATAACTTTTTTGCCCATGGGCTCATATATGGTTTTGCTGGCATGGGCTGGTTTGCGCCATCTAACTCATAAGGCATATAAGATTTAAATCGAGATAAATAATCGCGAGTGATGTTTTTTGCTGTTTGTCTCACAAGCCATTTAAAGAAAGGATAAGAACCACTGCCTAATTGGGCTCTTATTGTGGGAAAATCAACATGGCGACCTTGATGCGCACTGACAAATTTTCTAACTGACGGTCGAATAATACAGAGTGCTCCTTGTGAAATCGGAAAAAATTTATGAGGACTGTATAGCACAAAATGGCTTTCCACACCCACTTTTTCTACAGGTAGCATAAAGTGTGCTGCATCTTCAACGAATAACGCACCATGTTCGTCGCAAAATTTTTTTGCTCCTGAAACGTCAGATATAAGACCATAAAAATGCGTCAAAATAAAAATATCAGGTTTTGATTCTTTTACAAGTTCATAACAAGCATCCCAATCCGGCAACAACTTATCCTTTACTGGATAAAAGATTAAATTAACATCATTTTTACGCAACGGCCATAATGATTGATTACAAAAATACCCAGGTACAAATATAGTAGGTCTTTTCTTTAAAAAACTTTTTTCCCACCATAATGAAATTGTTGCTAAAGACCAGGCAGTTTTGGAAAACCATACTGGCAAATCATCTTGTTTGCACCATTGTTGCGCGAGCACTTTATCATCCACTCGCCTCATAAAAATTGCCTTAATTAGATTTTTACAGCCTAATAACGGCGCAAATGTAATCATTTTTTTCTCTCATGCTGGATATATAATTGCAGATTCATGTTCACCAATTTTTCCAATTCTCTTAATTTTCCATGTTGAATTTTGCTCGAACACATCCAAATAAACATGGTTATGATAAATAATGACGGGACGATTACCACCCGGATAACAACCCACTTTTATTTTATTAGCAAGCTGATCAGAAAAATTTTTCATTAGTCGTTCACGAAACGGGTGATATAAATAAAAAATCGTGCCCTCCTCAATTAGCCTTTCATCCTCTCCTACACAACCAGTAATAATTTCCACTTGCGTATATTTCTTCAATCTGTCTCGAGTAAATGAGGCGATTTCGGGATATACTTCCACTCCAATAAGTTTGTTTTTTAATCTCTTACTCAACAACCAATTAAGCACTCTTCCTTTTCCACATCCTACATCAACAATGACATCATCATTATTGATACTTACATGAGAAAAAAGTTGCTCTAACCAAGTATATTCACTACTTCCTGTATTTACATATCCTCTCTGCTTGTCTTCATTGGCAAGCGTAACACCAAGATATTTTCCGCCAAATACAAAATCCAATATCGAATTTTTTAGAACTTGCAACACTCTTTTTGGGCGAGTACAGCCTTTTATTAAATATGAAAAAGCAAGATCAATTTTAGCGCCCATCACACCTTCCTAAAGGAATAAATAAATTCGGATGCTACAAAAATCCACGGTATTCACCAACTAAACAATACTCTTCCCCACCAAATCCTTTTTTAAATTGGCAAACAGAGGGGCGTTCTTTTTCATTGTAACCACCCACATCAAAATACATGATGCCACGCGCTTTTAAATCAAGCATTATTTTCCACATCAGTAAATGCATAGCATGGGATTTCGAACCCTCAGTACTTGTCCATGCAATAAGTGGTGTACATTGATTTCCATGTATGAATAGAAATTTTTCTGCCATCAACTCACCATTTACATTTTTCACACGGGCCATAAACGCATGCCCATTTTGATTGTCAAAATCATAAAGTAATTCAATACAATTTGCGGCCACACCAACAAAATTTTTTTCTTTTTGTAATTGGTTATAGCGTGCAATAAGATCTAAGAAATCTGTTTTACTGGTTGATGTTTCAAAAGTTAAATTATTATTTTCGGCGCGTTTCAAATAATTACGCAATCTAGATTGTAATGATGCCCTTAATTCTATTTCAGATTTTTCTAGGTGAACTAATGCCGACTTCCAAGAAAATAATTTGGTTCTTTTTTTGTACCCCAGGTTTTTCAGCATAAGTTTGTTTTCTTCGTTGTCATACAATGCAGGTGCGATAAATAAGAAATTTCCCCGAAAAACACCAAAATATTTTCTAAGAAAATGATACAAGGACAATTTTTCATGGAAGTCAGGTTGACCACACAACCAAATGGGTCCACGATTGATTCTAACAACTCGCCATAGTTTTAGGATTGATTTTTCCATCCATTGACACAATGCGACTGGAATATTACCTTCAATAATCACGCCTCGACGAACAATCCATCCCTCAAGCGTTGCTTTTGCTTCTCCGTAATTCCATGATTGTAATAAATTGGAAAAATAGGATTGTTTAAAATAGCTTTCCCAAATTTCTTTGTTGTGTTCTACTGATATTGAATATTCACAGTCTGTCATGCTCAAATTCCTTCGACTTACCATCACACAAAAACCTTTTCATAATCATGAATGGCCTGCGACAAATTATCATGTGAACCCACATCCAACCAATATTCTCGAATAGGGAAAGTTGCAACAAATTTATCTTTTTTCACTAAATCCAGCAACAAAGTAGGCATGTCATAAAAAATGTTTTTTTCTGGAAAATATTTTAATGCTTCTGGATTTAAAATATAAATACCTGCATTAACAAAATAGGATCGTGTTGGCTTTTCTTCAATACCGATTAAATTATGATCCTTGTTATCAATATTAACTACCCCATAAGGAATTGTATTTTGATGCTGTCGAACACAAACAGTAGCAATGGGTTTGTGTAAATGGAACTGATGAAATTCGAGAATTTGTTCAAAATTCAAATTTGTTATAATATCTGCATTAATCACAAAAAATGGTTTTGTAGGAATTTCTGTTATTAAATTTAAACCGCCGATTGTTCCTAGCGCTTTATTCTCTTGTAAATATTGAATATTGACTCCCCACTTTTCACCGTTACCAAAATAATCTTGAATCATGGTCGCTTTATAGTTAACAGAAAAATAAAAATGATGGAATCCACTAGCAATAAAATTTTCTAATAAAATTTCTAAAATAGGTTTGTTGCCAATTTTTACTAATGGCTTTGGAAAGTCTAAGGTCAGTGGATGTAACCGTGTGCCTAAACCACCCGCCATAAATATAACATGATTGTCTCGTTGTTTTTTTGAGGTTAAATGGTTGAGTGTTTCCAAACCGATAACTTTATTTTCTGAATTCAAAATTGGCAGATGCAAAATATTTAAATTCTGCATTTTCATGAGCAGTTGATCTTTACTGTCTGTTTCAAATGCTACTTTTGGTTTTTTATTCATGACCACGTGCACTGGCTCATCTAAACCACCATGTTTTAGTAGATGTCTGCGGACATCACCATCCGTCACAACGCCCAATAAACGATGATCATCATCGACGACCAACAATACACGTAAAGCTTCTTTATCTAATTTTTCGATGGCTGAAATAACTGTATTATCTGGTGAAATTAATACACGTTGCCAACTATCCTTGTTCATGTGAACTCCATTATCATCTATATCATTTTTGCAGGAACACCGGCGACATGACTATTTGCGGGTAAATCTGAAATCACCACCGCACCTGCTGCAATCAGCGAATTTTCGCCGATATGAATTCCTTGAATTATTTTGGCTCCAACGCCAATGTGACAAAAATCATCTATTCGTACACCACCAGATAGTACAACACCCGGCGCAATATGAACATGATTGCCAATATAACAATCATGATCAATAGAGGCGGACGTATTAATAATGGAATTACAGCCTATTTTCGTTCCAATTAAAATAGTGCTTCTCGCTAAAATTTGAGTGCCTTCACCAATAATAACATCACGAGAACAATAAGATGTTGGATGTATCACGGAATAAAAATCATAACCAATTTGCTTTAATTTTTTAAATTGTTTTGCACGTAAATTCGTAACACTGGTTGAACCAAGGCCATTAGCTAATAAAATATTTTCGGAATTATACTTTTTAAGCACTGTCTCTTGATCATAAATTGTTAATCCTAACAATAAATTATCTATTAAATTTTTATCAATTTCCAAAAATCCAGCCACTTCAATTACAGTATTGTGTTGTAAGCATTCCCACACTACTTTAGCATGCCCACCAGCACCGACAATAAAAATAGGCTTACTCATTAATTAACTCACCTGTTTTATATTCTTGCAGCGCAGTGCGTCCTAAATAATCCCAATAGTTCATCGGAGAAATACCATTTCCTGGACGTTGTGAATTCACATTATTTTCAGTAAACATATCACCTTTTTTTATGAGTTGCGCTGCAATTAAGCTTTTTCGCGCAATTGCTTTTGTCTCCAATTCTTTTTGGGTAGGTATTTTTACATTATTTCCTAATGCGCGTTCAACTTCTCGAATGGCAGTCACCATTTTTTTTAACTCAGCGGACTCTAGTGACGCTTTATGATCGGGTCCTGGTAGGGATCGATCCAGTGTAAAATGTTTTTCAATGATCACTGCGCCACGCGCAACTGCTGCAATGGGAACTGAAATACCTTGTGTGTGATCAGAATAGCCAGTTGGCAAATTAAATGCTGATTTTAAGGTATCCATCGCGCGTAAATTAACACTCTCAAAACTAGCGGGATAATCAGACGTACAATGCAATAATGACACTTTTTGTTTTAGGCAATGCCGCCCTTCAGAAGAATAATATGCGCGCATAAAGGCATCTTCTGTTGGTTTTTCTTTACAGTGTAAATATCCAAATGCGATCACAGCGAGCGCCAACTCAATCTCACCTAATGTTGACATCCCCGTTGATAAAATAATGGATGGCTGTACTTGTGCAATTTGCAATAACAACGGCGCAGCTGTAATTTCACCCGATGCAATTTTGATGGTTTTTAGTTTCATTTCATGCAATAAGAAATCAGCACTCATGGAATCAAATGGCGTTGAAAGAAAAGTAATCCCACGTTTTTCACAATGCAACTTTAATACCCAATGCTCTTCATGCGATAATTCCAATTTTTTTAACATCGAAAATTGTGATTCATTATTGCAGGTATTTTGTTTTTGATAATTAGCCTTTGGCGCAGATAAAGAAACCAATTGCTCTGCGCAAAATGTTTGAAACTTAACAGCATCGGCACCAGCCTCTTTTGCTTCATCAATTAATTGCAGTGCTAGCTTAATATCACCATTATGATTAACACCCGCTTCAGCAATGATGGTTGTGTGGTGATTACGCATTTCCATTAGCCCCAACATCATAAAATATTTTTTTAGTCAGTTTTTTTAAATTTATTTTTTTTATTGTGTTTTTAATCATAACTGCGGAATCTCCATAATCATACGGAGAAACTGTTTTTTTCACAACAGCTTTAAAATCATTCGATAATGCTTTCTGAATGGATCTTTGTATGGAAAAAGCGTCTGTATCACAATCAATAATTGATGCTGCACGTAGCCTGCCATCTTGACGAGAGCCAATGTTCACTGTTGGCACATGCAAACTCGGCGCTTCAATAATACCACTGGAAGAGTTGCCAATGATCACATCAACCAACGACAACGCACTAAGATAATTTAAATCACCCATACTAACAAATGCTTTAGCGCGATTAGAGTTTTGATTAATATAATCGTCAATCATTTTATTAACTAATCTCCCCGCTTCATCTGAATTAGATTTTGTAATGATTATTTTTGCCTCTGAGAAAAAGTCTAACGCGGTGAATAAATTTTTTAATTCAATCGCAATGTTTTTTAATTCTAACGTCGCTGGATGATAAGTCACTAAAAAGTTAAGTTTTGCAAATTTGAAATCTATCGTTTTTTCTAATTCCGCCCGATCTAAAAATTTCATTTTTCTAATACGCTCAACACCAGGTGCTCCGAAATTAAAAACAAACTCAGGCTGTTCACCCATTTGAATAACGCGTTTTTGATACGGTTTTGCAGTCGTAAAATGCAAATGCGACATTTTGGTAATGCAATGTCGGATATTATCATCGAGCCCACCAGCAGATAATTCACCGCCATGAATATGCGCGATTGGGATTTTTAAAAATAGCGCTGCCTGAGCCGCAGCCAATACTTCAAATCGATCACCCAGCAATACAATGGCATCTGGTTTTAGGCGTTCAAATGCATCAGTAAAACCCAAAATGCCAATACCAACGGATTTTGCAACACCCACGCCTGTATCACTAGATAATAGCATCTCTACTTTTGAATCAATGTGAAAACCGTCTTGCTCAATAAGACGATACGTCAAACCAAACTCAGGTGATAAATGCATACCTGTAACAATTAATTGTAATCGTAAATCAGCATCCGATTTAATTTCATTTAATAACTCCTTGAGCAAACCATATTCAGCACGCGTGCCAGTCACAACGGCAATGTTACGCGGAGATTGTTTGATTGCTGGCACAGAATTCTCCTAAAACTACACTGCTCGGAATATTAATAATTTGTTTTGAAATTTTTTCTGCGGTAGATAAATCCATGCGTGGCGCATGCTGATATATTTTCAAATGATGCATTAATTCCCAAATCGGTCGCACACCAATTTTTTCTTGATTTAATTTTATTAACAATTCATCTCGAACAACATTATCTTCAACAAAAATCGCATTTAACCAATAATTACTTTTTGCAAATTCAGGCTCTACTAAAAAACGCGCGCCTGAAATTTTTGAAAATGACTCCTGATAATTTTCTGCTAATGTTCTTTTGATACGTAAAAAATAGGGTAATTTCTCCAATTGCGCGCAACCCAGTGCAGCATTAATATTGGGTAACCGATAGTTATACCCAACTTCATCATGTTGATATAAATATTCATGTGGGATTTTAGCAGTCGTTGTTATGTGTTTTGCCTGTTCTGCGATTTTTTTATCGTCCGTAATAATTGCGCCACCACCACCAGTAGTTATAATTTTATTGCCATTAAAACTTAATGCGCCAATTAAACCATGATGTCCGACATGCGTGCCTTTGTAATAAGATCCCATCGCCTCTGCTGCGTCTTCAATGAGTGTAAGATGAAATTTTTGTGCTAATTCAGTCACCGCATCTAAATCGACAGGATGGCCAAAAGTATGCATGACACACAGTGCACGAATAGGACGTTGTGTTAATCGGTTATAACAAATATGATTTTTAATTACAGCGATATCATTTAAGTAATTTTCTAATTTTTTTATATCGATACCTAAATACTTTTCTTCGCAATCAATAAAATGTGGAATTGCACCGCAATAATGCAATGCATTACAGGTTGCGACAAATGTTAATGTAGGCACCAATACTTCGTCTTTTGGCTGCACGCCCGCCAACAAATAACTGATATGCAACGCAGCCGTTCCATTCATCGTCACCACTGCGTATTTCGCACCCGTGAAATCCGCCAACTCTTTTTCAAAACGATCCACAAACTTTCCAACAGAAGAAACCCAACCGGTATCCAAACACTCTTTCACATATTGCCATTCCCGACCTGAAAAATGGGGTTCATGGAGTGGTATTACTTGCTTTGAAACAAGAGGATATTTTTTTAAAATTTCAGCAATTTTACTTATTTTAGTTTTCATTTTTAATCTATCCGGATATTTTTTTAATGCAATTAAAACTTAAATAATTCCGCTTATTTAAATTATTTTTTAACAAAATATCTTCATGCACACAAAAAAAATCAGTCCATGATCTTGGAGCAATAAAATCTTCATGATTAAAAATAAAAAGTCCTTTTTCAGTAATAGCAAAAATTTTGTATTTCAAGGAAGTTAATATTTTACACGTTTCCTGGTTACCATGCTCTCGTGCTAACATTTCACAAATGATATATGGCTTAAACTTTGCTAATGATTTTTGCGCACCCTCAAAAACTGCGGCCTCATGATCTTCAACATCTATTTTTATTACTATTTGGCCCTGAACGTCAATTTTTTTAAGGTGATCATCCAATGTAATAGTTTCAACTTGAATTTGAATTTTATCCTTCTGCCTATCTGCCTGCCATGAATCAGGTCTAATAGTTCCAGTTGATTCTTCTTCCAGATTCGTCGTATTTACCGGAAGATGCAGAGTTGTTTTTCCACTTGTATTTGAAATTGCCTTTTGCAATATACGAAGTGAACCACCAGAACTATTATATTTCGAATCTACCACCAAACCATTTTCTCTATGCAACATCACATTCTTTTCAAAGATCGAGGGGACAGGCTCAAATGTTTCAACGATCAGATCTGGATTACATTTTTTTGCCAATATTGAATAAATACCGAAGTTAGAGCCTATATCAATAAAATGTCTTGTTCCAGTTTTCTTCAGCAAAATACGTAATATCTGCCAGTTATAGGGTTCGTATCCATGCATACCATTCCAATAGATACTGCCAATCAGACTCATCGCAATATTTTTTGGAAATTTTAAATTAATTCCATCGTATTTTACAACCCCTCCATTAATCCTAATTTTTTTTGTAATTTCATCGGATAAAAAATTGCAAAACATTCTGGTTGGGCGAGCAATGGTGCGGATAACATGTGAAAAATAATAGTTATGGCGCACTCTATTCAATACCCGATGAAAAAACATTTATAAATCCTTTTTATATTAAATTAAAATTACACATTGTATACCGTCGGTTTATAAAATTCTTGATTTTCACCCTGCAAAAACCAGTGAATCGTTTCTTCAAGACCACGTTTAAACCCGGGGACACCAGTATATTCTGGCCGCCAATGGGTTAATCGTTTCGCTTTGCTATGATCTGCCCATAAACGTTCTACTTCGCTGTTTGAGGGTCTAATACGTTGGTCGTCTTGAACAACATTGATATTAGCATTCATCAATTCAGCGATCATTTTTACGGTATTTCCCATGGAAATTTCAAAATTGCTGCCAATATTAATTACTTCACCGATAGAATAATCGGATTCTGCGACAGCAACAAACGCTTTTGCAGTGTCCGTCACAAACGTAAAATCACGTGTTGGATGCAATGAACCCAATTTAATTTCTTCATGACCAGCAGCTATTTGAGAAATGACTGTCGGAATAAATGCACGCGCAGATTGTCTAGGGCCAAACGTATTAAAGGGACGAATAATGCTAACTGGCACATTAAATGAAGCATTAAATGACAGTGCGATTTGGTCAGCGCCAATTTTGCTGGCTGAATAAGGTGATTGTCCTTGCAATGGATGCGCTTCATTGATCGGCACATAACGTGCTGTTCCATAAACTTCACTGGTTGACGTATGAACCACTTTTTGCACGCCCAATTCACGCGCCGCCTGAACGACATTTAAAGTGCCTTTGATGTTTGTGTCGATATACGTGTCGGGTGAATGATAAGAATAAGGAATTCCAATTAATGCAGCCAAATGAAGTACAATATCACAACCCTTCATTGCCGTTTTCACGCCATGAGGATCGCGAATGTCGCCCATGAAAATTTCGATATTATTCTTAATTTCGGGGGATAAACTATCTAGCCAACCCCATGTGCCAAATGAATTGTAAAGCACGAATGCTTTAACAGAGTGGCCCAGTTTTATCAAATGTTCTACGAGGTGAGAGCCAATGAAACCGTCGGCACCAGTCACTAATATTTTATTTTTGGTTAAATTCATAGTTTATTCTGACTAAAGTTATAGGTTATTGAATTATCTCACAAACGGGTTCTGAAGTGAGTAAATTAATGTGCTTCTTAAGAAAAGAGGGTGAAATACGCATTTTAATATCTTTATAAGTTTTGTTTCTCGTAGTGGCTGGTGCTGGAAAACACTTCCAGAACAATTCTTGCTGATTCTTCATTTCATCTGTCTCCACAAAATGATTAGCCAAAGTATCTACTGTTTCTTTAACAGCCGATAATATTTCATCGGAAGTATTTTCTATCAATCGCCAGCCTTTTTTTTCCCACGCCAAAAACATCAAAAGTCGAGGATCTTGGCCAATATATTTATTTGAAAGATAAAAATGGGTGTAATCCCGGTATATATCTTCATATGGAACTAAAGAATTTGTTTTTACGCATAGCACATTTTTTGAGATTGTTAGAAGCCAATCTCTATCGCAATAAATATCGCAAAGAATAGCGTTAGTCATCAGTAGCGGCCGATGGAATATGGAGGCTATGCAATCAATTCCGGTAGCAGTGCTAATAAAAAAATAGCAATTGGCAGATAAATAAATATCTAAAAAATCAGACCTAAGAGAATGATTGGCATAATCTATAAACTTTGAATCATGAAAATTTAACGCGGAATTTACTTCTTTACCCATTCTAACCACGTAGAAACCATTTTGTGTTAAAAATTCGATGGTAGATATATAATTTTCTACAGTTACATCTCTATATTTATGATATCTCCAATCATCGGTATCAGGCATACGCGCTTGTAAGTATTTTGAATCTCGCACCAAAAGGCAAACAAATGGTTTATCAATCGGAATTCCAAGTTGGTTTATCAATTCACTTCCCGTTAGTTCTTCTTTTTGGGTGAACGAAATAAATTGTTTTTTGTATTTTGAAAGATAACCCCATTGATCATAACCACCAGGAGAACCTTCAAACATGATTTTAAAAGGAGTAAGATATCTGTCTTTTAACACAGCAATTAAAGTCCTATCTACAAAACTGCACAGGGCTCCACAGGGCAAAATAGGGATGGTTCTCGACCACATTTTATGAAAAAATTTATTACAGATGGGCACTTCATCGTAAGAATAATAAAAATGCTTACAGTTTCGCTCATCCGGATAATCGTTAGACTCCAGAGCACATAATAGTAAATGTGTATTAGAACCATATTGTCCAATCCGAGAAGAATATAACTTAATAAATCGAATTTTATATATAGGTGATATTAATAAAATGATTAATGCAATAGGGACGGCAAGAATGCACTGAAAAAATCGTATACCAAAAACAAGAAGTCCTTTTCGTTTTAGCGCACCTCTGAAATTTTTATAAATCGCAATCAAGTGCATTCCTTAGTCTTAAAAGATGTTCATTATAAGCAATATCAGAACATATTGCTTCTTCGATTATGCAACGGTCTTTCGGCCAAAACAAAGCTCGTTGTTTCATAGGATAAATCATATTCCACGTGGCATCATCAACATGGGGATCACAAAAACAAATCGGTAAAATCTCTAAACTTAAAGCAACGAATAATCCCGTTGTATTTAAGCCAGCAACAAATTTTGGCTGTATTGTTTTTAACCTTTCTTCAAAGTCTATTTGAAATTCATCGATGTTATTATACCCAGGTAGCTGTTTTTTTAAATCTAGCAAATCAGATTGAGAAGTTTTGGGTGAGGGTCTCAAAATAATTTGAAAATCTACATTCTTGCACCATTCTAAAAATGAAAAAACATTTTCTTTAATCGCTTCTGGAAACATAGAAAGAAGCTCGGGGGACATAAAAATAATTGAATTTTTTTTAATACCCAAAACAGGTTTATAATTTTTTAGCAAGCTGCAATCCACTTCGCCTTTAAATAAAGATATGAGATAATTTTTTTCTTCCAGTGTTAAAACGGCTATGTGGTTTGCTTTAATCATAAGTATACTTAACTTAATTAAACCGTGAGACCAATATACCATCTTTAATTTTTCACGCGCACAGCTATGTGCGGATACATGCAACGCTAAAAAAGTAACTTCATTAATACCTTTTAATTTTGCTATACGAAAAAATTCGCTAAAAAAAACATACTCGCCAATATTTAAAGCAGCTACCACTAAAAAATCCAGTAAATTGAGGTTGAAATCGAAAGATAATTTTTTAATTTTATGACTTAAGCCATAAGAATTTTGAAAAAGTAACTTGAGCAGTAAAAACAATGATGGAGTCGTAATTTTTTCCAATCCATCTAAATTAATAACATTAATTCTTAGCGCAGAACTATTATTTTTTTTTACATACTCTTCAAAAATAAATTCTTCCGCATTGGCGCCATGGCCTACAAATATTTTTTTATAGTTTACTGTTGTATTTTTATCTCTTAATTTTTTTTTTCTAATTTTTTCTAATGACAATACTATTTTGTAAAAACCAATTAAAAAAATCAAACACCCAGGAACTTTTAATGTATTGGAAATTTTCATAAGCCTTGAAATTTTATATGATTTGTTTTTCCAGGGATAATTTTGATTTAATGCAGCACTAAAAAGAACATTATCATTGGCTAGCGCCCACAAAGGAACAGAATTTTGATTCTGTAGTTTTAACGTAAATTCTGATATTTTTTTCCGCATAGCTTCCTTTGTAAGAACGCCTCCTGACCTCGTCCTTACTCTTTGACAAGGGTAATAAGTCTTTAAAAACAAATCAATAACTTTTACAATAGCTGATCAAATTTAAGGAGTAACCATCAAATGGATATGTTACAAAAAAAAATATTTTTAGCAATGACCGCCCATGATATGTTTTGGGATAAAGCTCATCCCATTGTATTCCTGGGGGGCTGGTGTAAAAAAATTTTCGATCAAGAGGAAATTGCCACAGAAACAATTATTCATTCTTACTCAGAAGAACAAAAAAATCAAATTTACAACTACGTCAGAACAATTCATGAAAGCATCTTGATTACGCTTACTTCATGGCTAAACAAGATACATAGTACCTCTTATTCACTGAAATACTGGAGAATAGTAATAGGACCTTTTTTACTCAGTTATATTTTTAGTGTTTACAACAAATATGATCAGCTCAATAGGGCTTATGAGTTACACCCCAACCTTGTTACGACAGGCTTGGCCGCTACCTCTTATATCACACCAACAGATACAGCTGAGTTTTTTAATTTCTCTGCGGATAGTGATCTATGGAACCTGCAATTATACACTCAAATCTTACTCTCAACTTCTAGACCACCCGAACTATTAAAAAATTTTTTTGCTGAGGAGGAATATAAAGCGCGGTACTCCAAATCCTGTGTAGGATCTCAATATGTTGGATTACGTACAAAACTTAAACGAAAATTGATACATTTTTATGTAAAAAAATTTTCAAGGAGGTTGATTCTTCATACACCACGCATGGCCTATCGCAGTTCTTTATTATTTTTATTATCTGCTGGCAAGTTGGTCACACTGCAAAGGTTAAATGTACCAACAAATAGTTTTTTCAAAAATATCTCTGTTCAATTATCACTACGCGAAGAAATTGCGAACCTACCTGCTAAAGATGAATTTAGCAAAATTATTTTAGAAACCCTAAAAGTCAATATGCCAGTGTGTTTTGTTGAGGGATATAAAGAGAATGTAAATCTTGCCTATCAAGCTTTTCCGTACCACCCATCTTGCATCACAACAACTGTTGAGATAGTTTGTGATGATCTTTTTAAGTTTTGGGCGGCAAAACAAGCAGAAGGTGGGACAAAAATAATAGGGATTCAACATGGAGGATCTTATTGGACCCAAAAAAAAGATCTCTATCACATATTGGAACATGACGTAGTAGATTATTTCCTTTCATGGGGATGGGGAAAAAATAGCAAAATTATTCCTACCATTTCCCCTCCAATCAGCTGCGAATTGGAAAGTTATTTAAAGCGGCGGGATTCCAAAAATATTAAATCTACTTTATGGGTTAGCGGTATTTGTCCACGTCACCCTCGTGAAATTCCAGGTTATATTACTTCTCAGCAGTATTTTGGGTGGCAAAAACGTTTTTATGAAAAACTGGACGATACTACCACTTCGAATCTTATTCTACGACTTTATCCTGCCAATTTTCCTGGGAATTATAAATACTATCTTGAAAATTTCGGGAAACTTCAAATACAATGGACTGTCGCTCATAATAATTTTATTAACCAATTATATACAACCAAAATATTTATTAGTGATAACTTAAACACAACATTTTACTATGCGTTAGCATTTAACATTCCAACCATTTTATTCTTTGATATCGATGCTTGGGGAGCATCAGAGGAATCCCTTGACGATTTTGATGTTTTATCAAAAGTGGGCATTTTTCACCACACACCAGAGTCGGCTGCCACATTCCTAAACGTAATTGAGGAAAACCCCTTTGAATGGTGGAATAAAAATGAAGTCCAGTCAGTTAGGCAGGCATTTTGCGATAAGGTTGCAAAAACTTCAAATAACTGGTCTATAGATTTTTTAAAATCACTCCTATATGCTTGCAAAAAAGATAACGCGCATTGTGATTAATAATTTCACGGAAGAATGAAATGAATAATAACAGAATTGCTAGTTTTGATGGTTTGCGCGGAATTGCGGCATTTTATGTTGTAGCTTTTCATTGTTTTTTTATGCTACCTGCTCCCAACTTACACTACCCTGCACAATATTTTCTAGGAACTTTTTTTAAGTACGGCTGGTTAGGCGTACATTTATTTTTTATCATCAGCGGTTTTGTTATTTCATTCACACTTTATAAGTACAATAATGTAAAGCAGTTTATGATCGCTCGTTTTGCAAGATTGTATCCGACATACTGGGCTGCTATTATTTTCTCAGCTATTTTAACACTCCTCTTACACAAGCAACTTAATTTTTCTCTGTATTTAACTAATTTTTTAATGTTTCAGCAATTACTGCATGTTACAAACATTAGTGGTGTATTTTGGACTTTATCTTTTGAATTGACTTTTTATGTTATTGCAATGACGATATTTTATTTTGGATATTTCTCTAAGCATAAACTCTTTATTATATGGGGAGCAGTTACGCTAGCATGGCAAATAATGAGCTATATTGGATATGTTCATCCAGGTACCATTATGAGCAAATTAGGCTATTTCTTGATACTGCAATTTTCCCCTTTATTTATATTTGGAGTTTATTTACATAAGGCATTCAATTATGGCTGGAATAAATCGTTTGTTCTAATGATGCTTGCCATGGTGACTATTTTTATTGCCTTATTACCAGCCAATTCAGCACCTAATTATAACCTATCCACCTGTAGAATTTTATTAGGTGTAATCTTTATGCTAAGTGCTTTTGCGACCCGCTTTCCAGAAAATAAATTTTTAACATCGAAAGTTTTAGTTTTTTTTGGAAAGATATCTTATTCCTGGTACCTAATACACCTCGTGACCGCGCATTTTATATTTAATTCACTGTCTCAATATCGTGAAATTATTTATGCACCTTTTGTTAGCTTTTTCATAAGCATATTTTTTTCTATATTGTTTACTAAATATATTGAAAGACCATCACATAATTTTGTATTACGTGTTTTTAAAATGAAAAAACGTTCAACAACAGGCAACGAATCAATTAACACTTTTCCTAGCCACGATCAATTAGGGTATAACGATCGTTAGAGAAGCCTTATTATGCATACAAATCACCAGACTTACCGGTAACTATTAATTCCGGCGGAATATCACTAAGCAACATAGTTTTATTACCACTCAAATGAGACCAAACACCCCCCAACAGCATTTTCATGCCGATTTCAACAACGTCTAACTTTGGATGAATGGATTGCTCTGTGTTTACCGCAGCGATCAGCTCCTTGATCGCTGTAACCGTTGCGCTTTGTGCAGAAAATATATTCATATTTTTTTGGTCTAAAAAATATCCGCCTGTGTTTATATTATCTTGGTTAAGTTGAATATAAGCGCCGTCAGCATGCACTGTTAAATTACCTTTTTTACCCATCACTCTGACATTTAATCCAGACGCATTGGTAATATATGCTGAAACTCCAGAACGAGTTTTAAAAAACATACTTTCAACAAAAGGATCAGAATCTACTAGGTAATCAGATGATGGGCTAGCATTGCACTCAACTAAATGCGCTTGAACAGTATCAACATCACATGTCTCAGAAAAAAATAAAATCAAATCGACTGAATGCGGATGCGCCCACAATAACTGTGAAAAACCATGTTCTACAATAATGGTTGTCACCTCACCAATTTCACCATCCATAATTAATTTTTTTGCTGCTCTATAAACAGAATGATAACGGCGGTTAACGCCATAAAATAATTGTACGTTGTATTTTTTTATATAAAAAAAACATTCTTTCAATTCGTTTAAACTATTGGTCAATGGTTTTTCGACATAAATTCCCTTGACGCCATTTTTGCAAGCATACTTTATAATTTCATTTTTTTGTGGTGTTCGAGTGGCAATCGTAATAATGTCAGGCTGAAACCGCGTAATCAAATCTTCATGATTCGTGTATAACGCATTTATCTGATACTTTTTTCCACGTCGCTTTAATAGTTCCTCATTTGTATCGCATAATGCTACAGCATCTATATCATCTACAGACAAGATAGATTCAATGTGTGAGATCGGCAACCATCCCGCTGTTATACAACCATTTAATCGCGCAGAAGGTTCTGCGCCCATGCGTCCACATCCGATGACCGCTGCTTTCATTATTTACCCCAATCAATTAATACAGTATGTGAACCTTCTTTACGCGCAGATAATAAAGTATAAGCATCATCAAGCTTCTTCCAAGAAAACTCTTTTTGCAAAATTTCCAACGGATCAAGACGATTCTGAAAGATCAATGAAGACAGATATTTTATATTTCTTTTTACAGTAAACCGAATATCGATAGGATCGACTTTTACATCGGGAAAATAACCGCAGTGTTTTATTGTTAGTTGTTTATCGTAAAAAAACTGTGAATCTAACGGATTAAAATTAGGCGCTTCTTCAGCTCTTCCTGGAAATCCTAAACAAACAATGCTTCCGCCTTTTCTAGCGAGCTGTAAGCACAACCGATGATCTTCCCATTTATTAGAGGTATTAATAACAATATCCACTCCATCCATGCCACACAACTCATACATAAAATTTAATCCAAGGTACTCTTTTTTAAACGCGGGGGTTTCCATTTTCTGATTTGTAAAAATAAATGGGGATGCGCCAAAAACTCGCGATAAACTTGCTGTGGTAATGCCCAATACTCCCATACCGATGATGGCAATCTGATGACCTGGCTTGTAATCGGCAGCAAGTAGTGCTGAATATCCCAAATGGTAAAGATAGGTTGCTGTTATTTTTTTGAGTAATTGCTTGTCTTGCTCCTTGATGCACAACAAAACTTCCGACTGATCGCAAATAAAAGCGGTGCGATGCGATTGATCTGTAAGTACATAATCACCAACATGAATTTCAGTAACTGAATTCCCCACTTTAATCACTTTTGCTAAATTACAATATCCGACCAATCGTGGATAAACCTTACATGGCCGCAAAGGCGGTTTTCCTTCCCATGCTGCAATTTCTGTACCCGTTGAAATAACGGTATATTGCGTCTCAGAAAAAATTTCATTTTCGCCCAGCATCTGTTGAGTTAGATTTTTTTTCTTTTGAGTCAGCGTGAAGGGCGCGTCCAGTTCGTAAAAAATACTGTCCATTATTCTTTCCAACCTCTACCAATCAAAACATAACGATCATCACTTTTATCAATTGATTGTGGTGGAGTTACTATAAATCTATCTTCTTTTTTAGATTTTAGCCGGACCGCATCAATTCCAACATTATCGTTATCATTCACAATCGAATCTTGAAGCGACCACTCGTTGTGACTTCCTCGTTTCCAAACAGAAGAATCACGAAAATTATCTATCATTGGCCAAAATTCACTTTCTAACATCCCAAGCCAATTGAGAAATTGCGAAGTATCTACTGGATTATCTAAATAATATTTTTTTACAAAATCAATTCCTTCTTCGCGCGTCAAACGCTTCAAACGAATTTCACGGCACGCGTGATCAGTGACTTTTCCATAACCCCATTTTAAAAATTTAATATAATCGTGCAATCCTGAATAATGAAAGCAATCCACGTCATTGTAAGTATCAAAAGTACGCTGCTGCAAAGCAGTTTCATAATTAAATAATTTAATCATTTGCTCATGCTGTGCCTTTGTATCCCACCTAATATAATTATTTAGGTAAATACCTCGAACCCCAACCGCCTCTATCGCTTTATCATTCGGATAAATGAACTGTTCAATGTCTGCAGGTTGAATGACTTCCTGAGAATTTTTCGGCAAATCCTCCGCCTCTAAATTCATTAGATCATGTTCTTGACGATATTTTCGCGTCATTTCTACTTCATCCAGATGCGAAAACATGCCAACCTGATCTATTCCTTGATGCGCTCCCCAAATAATTAACGGGATTTTAAATTTCACCGCAATTTGCACAGGAAAAACAGTTTGTCCTGCTAAACAATGCCAATACATACTTCCACGTTGACGTAACGTTTCGCGCGTAATGCATTTTATACGTTCCGGACTCACTGTCATTGTCATAATGTCGCAACCCAATAGAGTGCGAAGGTAAGCAAGATTACGAATTCCAAGTTGGGTATTGTAATGTTTATTGTATGTCACTAACAAAGGATGTAACCCAAGAATATTTTTCACGACGTGCACAATGAAATAGGAATCTCTAGCACCACTCACCGGAATAATACAGTCGTGAAGAGATCCCGATTTTACTTTATACTCTTTTACAATTTTTTTTAATTTTTCCAATCGCTCCGACCAATCCAGCTCATCTTTTTCTTCATGGATTCGGCAACCGCTACAAATACCTTTTTCATCAAACGTGATATTAAGCGGATGATTTGCGGGATAAAGACATCGTGTGCAATATTGCATTAAATCACCTCTTCGGGAATATATTGAAAACGCAGTGTGTTAAGCACATCATCTGATTGTTTTAATATTCTGGCATGCTGATCCAAATCACTATGCTTATAATCAACGTAACTATCTAAACGAACCGGTTGATTGAATGATTTCAAATATTTTTTAAATAAAATCACGCTGTGCTCAGAAAAATGAAAAAGATTACCAACAGCGACTGCGCAAGCGCCCGCTTGGATTGCTTCACAGGCATGTTTTGGATGACCAGCACCGCCACAAGCAATGACAGGAATATCGACAATATCAGATATAGATTGAATTAAATTTAAATCATAACCCTGCTTTGAACCATCTTGATCGATCGAAGTTAATAAAATTTCACCAGCGCCATCACTTTGCATTTTTTGCGCCAAGCTAGACGCAGTCATTCCAGTTTCTTTTTTTCCGCCATGCGTATATGTCATCCATTCTTGGTTTGCCGTGCGTCGCGCATCAATTGAAGCAACAACGCATTGCTGTCCAAATAAGTCCCCACTTTTTTGTATCAACTCGGGATCCGATATTATGCTTGTATTCAAAATAATTTTATCCGCGCCCGCCCTAATAATTTTTTTAACATTTTCAATAGTGGAAATACCGCCCCCAATAGAAAGCGGAACTTGACAATGGGCTGCATAAGATTTTACTTGCTCTGAGGTTGGTGGCATTTTATTTTGAGTGTCGTCAATATGCAAAACGACAATCTCATCAATTCCCCATCGATTTAAATATTGAATAGAAATCTCTGGTTTTCCAATTGGAAGATAGCGCTTAAATCCAATGCTCTGTACTGCTATGCCATTTTTTACGAGGACAACTCCAATTATTCTTACTTTTAACACGGTTTTTTCCTGGTTAATATGCACGTGTGAAATTTAAAAAATTTCTCAACAATTTCAAACCATTTCGTTGGCTTTTTTCTGGATGAAATTGCACAGCAAAAATATTATCTTTTTCAACAGATGCAACGACAGTTCCACCATAATCACAAGTCGCTGCGATATTTTCAGGTTCGCACTGTAAATAATAGCTATGATCAAAAAAGAAATGAGCATTTTCTTCTATTTTATTAAATAAGGTAGAGTCTTGACGACAAACCACTTCATTCCAACCTACGTGCGGAACAGGAAATGATTTGTGCTGTTCCAATTTAGATACATGTCCATTTATCCAACCAAAACCTTTTGAAAGTTGTTGTTCGGTCGAATCTTCTGCAATCAACTGCATACCAAGACAAATACCCAAAAAGGGTTTTTGCTTAACAATTATTTGTTCATACAGCTCAGCATCCAATTCCATTTTTTGTAAATTTTGTATCGCCGCATGAAATGCACCAACGCCAGGCAAAACAATTCCCGCTGATTGTGCTAGCTTTTTTGAATCGTTAGTCACAATACATTGTGTTCCTAGCAAATCAAAAGCATTCATCACGGATTCAATATTTCCCATGCCATAATCAACTATCGCGATTAGATGCATTGATTTATTCTTCCCTTAGTAATTTCCATTGACCTGATTGATCAGATTGCCAAATATTTTTGTTTCGATAGTTTGATGCAACCTCCCAAAATTTTTCTTCTGTAATTTCTAAGTACTGACAAAATCTTTTAATAAAGGATTGATCACATTTTCCATCATATTTTTTTACCAATTCCAACCCTTCTTCACGCGTCATTTCTCCAGAATTAATTGCTTCACACACTTGATCTGTTACACGTCCAAAACCCAATTTTAAATATTTAAAAAATTGATTGACGATGGAATAGTCTTCATCCAAACAACTAAATCCCCATAAGTCGCCGATCTTATCAGGCGTTTCAGGACGTGTTTTTAATCCTCGCTCTATCGAAAATTTTGCATTGTTTTTTCCGCTCCAATCTGGCATGTAATACCCTAAATAAACCAAACGCAATTGAGCAGCTTCCATGTCACCATCGGAAGGATAGTAATAAAAGTGGGTATCTTGTTTTGATACAGCGTCGGGCAGAAGAGAATCGGGACCGTCAGCGATAGTATTGCCCTTTTTTAATTGCGAGGCATCACCATTTATTTTTCCATGTCGTTCACCAATTGTTAAAACGGGATTTTCACCATAAAAAATCAATGGAATTTGATGTGCTATAGCAACATGTATTGGTATTGCATAAAGCGCCATTTCTGTCGATTTTGCCCAATTGCCGTAGCGCATAAAACCTTCACGCATTAATTGTTTCCATAATTTTGGATTCAAACTTAAAGAGATAGTATCAAAGCCTAACTCAATTAAATTTGAAATATTATGTGCACCTAGTTCGGTTAATTGTTCAGGTGGGTATGAACATGAAACCAATAATGGATTCATACCTAACTCATCTCTCGCAAAACATGCTTGTCGAGTACTATCTTTTCCACCACTCACAGTGACAATGCAATCATAGCTTGATTTCGTTTCTTTCTTTCCCCATTCGCAAATCAATTGCAATTCTTTATTACGTAATTCCCAGTCAATATTTTCATTTTTTTTGCCATTTTCAAATTGACAGACAGGACATAACCCGGATGCATCAAAAATAATATTCGGACGCGTACTTGGATTAACACACCCCAAACATAGCTGGATATCCATTTTATTTTCCTACTCGCGCTGATTGTATCAAGGCATCCGCGATCTGCAATACCGCCAACCCATCATCACCCGAACTACGTGGTACAACACCATTCTCTATGCAAGAAATCAAGTCCTCAACGACATACAAAATTACATTACTCACACTATCATCAAACTGATGTTGTTTTTGCAATATTTGATAGCCATCGTAATACGGACTTTCATCGACATTAAAAAACTCTATTCGATGCCCAGAATAAGTGATTCGAATTCGACCTTCTGTTCCAAGAATATCCATTTCAAATACACTATAAGCGTCTGCATCTAGATTCTGTAAAAAAGCGGACGCGCCATTTTTGAATTTAAAATAGGCATCTATAGGAGGGTCTGATTTAATCTCTTGTTCTGTGCAAAAGCCCTGTACAGATTCGATCTCACCAACAAGCCATCTTGCCAAATCAATCCAATGTGTACCATTATGTAAAATTCCCTTGGTGTAATAGCCTGATATTTTTTGTATACGACCAATCTCGCCGTTTTCTATTTGCTGCTTTATTTTTTGATGGCCTTTTGCATAACGTCGATTGTAATTAACAATTACAGGAATTTCTTTTTCTTTCGCGAGCTGTACTAACTGATATGCTTGTTTCACATCTAGCGCTAATGGTTTTTCTACGATAATTCCCTTTATCCCCGCTGTTTTTAATAAAATACTTAATATATCAGCATGAGTTTTATTCACCGTGCAAATACTTACTATTTGCGGCTGCTGTTCATGTAACAGTTTTTCAATATCGGTGTAATAGTTATCAATTTTCCATTGTTCAGCACATGCCTTAGCTTTAGCTTCATCAATATCGCAAACGCTCACTAATTCAGTTTTTGGACAGGCAATATAAGCACCGGCATGAGTATATATCCCTTGGATTTTGGGATCGTTGGCATAAAGACTACCTATATTTCCACATCCGATCAACGCTGCTCGGTATCTCATACGTTACTCGCATCCGAAAATAAAGCATAATGACAGACATCGACCGTTTGTCCTTCACAGATATAGTGTCGTACTCTTGTTCCATCCTCAATCATGCCAACACGCTGCATTATTTTTAACATGGCCTTATTGGTTGACAACGCACCGCCTGTCACCTTTCGCATTTTACGCTCGATAAATAAATAATTACAAACCGCTTTCCAAACAATTAAACCGTATCCTTTTCCCCAAACAGATTTTTCACCAATAATAATACCAATATCAGCTATTTTATTTTTCTCATTAATGTATGAGTTTATATTACCAACATGCATCCATGCACCCTCTTGAAAAACTTCGATTGCACAAAACAAATGGGCTGTTCCATAAAAGCTTTTCCAATATTGATAACAAGATTCGTACGTATGCGTAGAATGACGTAGCTCGCTATACTTAACAATCTCTTTATCATTCAGCCATCCAATATACGTTTGCGTGATATGCTTTTCTGTAAAGTCAATAATACGTAGTTTATTAGGTTCGATAAAAATGGGTAAGTTATTCATGATCTATATCTCAAAAAAATTGTATCTTTATTTAATGGAAATATATTCTGTAAGGGCAACTTTGTTACTTTTACATTTTCAGGAACGCATGTAAAAACTTTTTTTTCGAGCATTGCAGCGATTACTAATGCCATGCTTGAAATGCCAACCACATAATCTGCCCACGCATAATCTTCTAGCAAAGACGTATTTTCACTCACATCCATTTCACATAAACATTTTTTTTGTGCGGTCTCCATAACACGATCGTACTTGGATTTGTGCTCAGAGGGATGTAATCGCAATTTTATTTTTTCTAAATTTTCAGATAATTTAAGCAAATTCAGCTTATTAAAAAAATACTCCAACGCAGAAAATTCTGTATAATTTCGACTATTTTTATTTCCTGTCTTCCAGACTGAAGCTGCCTCAACAGGCTCACAAATATAGAGTAAATTATATTTTTTAGATCTTGATGGAGCCACTATTTTCTTATATTCATTTTTTACTTCTACGTAATATTGATTGGGCTCCATACGAACCGGTGTTTCTTTAAAAATATTTTTAGCTAAATTTTCAGCATCAGAATCACCTACCCAAATCTCATTGGGCAAACAAACCTCACCATCACATAAAAATCTTTCTAAATAATTCACCCAATGATCCAAATAAGAAGCGACGAATATATTCTGCTTACGGGATGCTTTAATAACATTTCTTTCTAAATCGGATCCCCAGCTTGTGCCTGTTAGTACAAATTCAATTTTGCTGAAAACCTCAACTAATTCATCTACGCAGTAATTATCAATATTGAGAATTTTTCTAGAAAAAACCGCAACAGCAGGTCCTTCCAGTATAAAATAATATTGATTCAGTGGATTCGCTTTAACCCACGCAGAAACGATTTCTGCACCACCCGCATCATGCGCAACAATAAGAATTTTCATCGTATGTATTCACCCTGTAGAAAGAAACGTCCATTTTTGCGCGCTTTTGCGTGAAAAATATCGAAAAAATGCTCGATGGGCTTGCCAGCACACCTGCGCTTTTTTCCTAATTTTTCACGCAAAATCGCATCAAAACTGGACGTTTTCATGCAACCAACTTTATTTCTGTGATTATAGTTGTGTCCATACTTTGTGAAATGCACTTATGATCGCATCAATATCTGATTCTGAAAAATCATAAGAACAAATCGCTAAGCCTAAATAACTTTTTTCATGCAGCATTTCTGCAACAGGACATATCCCTTTTTGATAATTAACTTCACGTTTACAAAATTCAGCACTCCATGGGAAACCAGATGAACCATAGGCGATTTTTTTCTGATACATCGGCAATAAGTGAATGTTTTGGTATCCTTTTGCTAATCCTGGAATTCCTTCTGCAACCAATGCATCAAAAATTTCTGCTCGACTTACTTTCAAAACAACAAGGTCTAAAACCATTGGATAAGTATAATATACATGCGTACGATCATTTTCTTCCGAAGGCAATTGAATCCCTTTTAAATTTTTCAATCCTGCAGTCAATCTGTGCGCCAATCTTCTGCGCGTCCGAACTAAATCATTTAATTTTTTTAACTGCTCTATTCCCATGGCACATTCTATTTCACCTAATCGAAAATTATATCCAATCATGTTAGATAAATTTGCATAATCCATCGGTCCGACGACAGCTTCAGCATGATTTCTAATTAATTTTAAACGGATTGCAATGTCATCATTATTCGTAACGACAACACCACCTTCACCTGTATGAATATGCTTGTGATAATTGAGACTATACACAGCAACGTCTGCAAGCGTTCCTGCATAATATCCTTTATATTTTGCACCCGGCGCTTGCGCACTATCAGAAATTAATTTGAGATGGTGTTTTTTTGCAATGTCGCGCAACGCATCTATATTCGCTGAATGTCCAAAAATATCAACAGCTATAATTGCCTTTGTATATGGTGTAATATTTCTTTCAACAGAAATCGGGTCTAGGCAAAAAGTTTTTGATTCAATGTCGGCAAAAACGGGGATAGCATTCCAATGTAAAATGGCGGTTGCAGAAGCACACATTGTCCAAGGACTTACAATGACTTCATCACCGGGCTCGATTCCCACCGCACCCATTGCTGCAATTAGTCCTGATGTCGCTGAATTCACAGTAACTGCATGTTGAACATTAAAATAATTTTCCCAGGCATTTTCAAATTCCAATACTTTTGGGCCACCAAAAAAATCTTTATGCCAAGCACCTAGAAATTGCGACAAAACACCACTTTCAATTACTTTTTTTGCAGCATTAAGTTCTTCTGTAGCAATTGAATTATAATGTTTGATCGAATGACGAATTGTTTTTTCACCGCCGTATATTGCCAATCTGTTATGTTTAACATCACATAAAACATCCATCACTCTTCCGTCCTCTAAAAGTCATCTAATCAAACTGCATCCCAAGTAACTGGCTGACCGCGCTTTACTGATTGCTTTACCACGCTTCCAATAATTGAGAAATAATGCTTGGGAGATAATCCATAGCCAGGTCTAATACAACGAATACACTCTTCGGTAATAACAGATCCTGCTTTTAAGTCTTTTACAAAATAAACCGAACGTCGAAATTGTTTTGATTTTTCCTCAACTACATTCGTTTGATATTTTACACATCCTAATGCTTGCCACGCTTTTTCCGATTCTTCCGCTAGCATTTTTAATTCATCTGGCTCCAACGAAAATGCCGAATCAACACCACCTACTGCACGAGACAAGCAAAAATGTTTTTCAAGAATCGTTGCACCTAAAGCAACCGCTGCCAATGCAACACCAATTCCCATGGTGTGATCTGACAATCCAACCTGGCAATGAAACATCTGCGACATATGCGGAATTGTTTTTAGATTCGCGTCCTCTGGATTTGCTGGATAAGCACTTGTGCATTTCAATAACACAAACTGTTCGCATCCATTTTCACGCAATGTATTAACCATTAATTGCAGATCTTGCAAATCAGACATGCCTGTTGAAACAAGAACAGGCTTTCCTGTTTGCGCCACTTTTTTCAATAATCGAAGATCAGTATTTTCAAACGACGCAATTTTATATGCAGGAACATGTAATGTTTCTAAAAAGTCAACCGCTGTTTCATCAAACGGCGTGCTAAAACAAATTATTCCCAACTCTTTTGCGCGCTGCATAATTGGCGCGTGCCATTCCCATGGTGTATGTGCTTCTTCGTAAAGATCATACAGATAACGTCCATACCAAAGACTGTTTTTATCCGTAATTTTAAATTCATCATAATCTACTTTTAATGTCATCGTGTCAGCAGTATATGTTTGCAATTTAATGGCATGCGCACCAGCTTTCGCTGCAGCTTCTACAATTTTAAGTGCACGATCTAATGATTGATTATGATTACCCGACATTTCGGCAATGATAAACGGGCGATACTCCAGACCAATTTTTTTTCCACTAATTTGAAATTCAATCATTATTTATCTCAACTTTTCTATTTTTAGAAGATATGTATGGTCAAGATGCTCAAAAAAAGCCGGATATTTTTCATTATCCACAACTCGAAATATATTAAACAACTCAGACAGTGTCTTTTCCATATTTAATTGACTATCAGCTTTATTACGCTTCTTATAAAAACTAGATTCACCGACTTGTTGTCTCGCTTGTTTTACAACTTCGTTATAATTTTTAATAAAAGAATAACAAAGATCAAAAGTGCATTTTGCCTGAATACTTCGCAACTCATCAATTAATTCATGTCCCTCAAATTGCATTGTCTCTTGCAAGTAAATCTGACCGCTGTCCAGTGCTTCATTCGCCTCAAACAAAGTCATGGGAATTTTATTTTGGCCAGCTAATATTTGCCATGTCATTGGTGACCAACCTTTTCCTTCTGGCAAGGCGCTACCGTGCACAACTAGATTATGCTTATTTAACATTAAATATTTTTTTGGAACAATTCTGGAAAAACTCAAATAAAATGTAACGTCGCTTTTTTGAATATTATCTACTGAATGACACCATAAAACTTTCTTGCATAGTGGGTGTAGCTTTAGAATAAAATCATCTACATACTGATTCAGCCAGCTTTTTTCGTCGGTTACGATACTAACAAGATTGAATTGCATTCACTACTCCATCGGCACCTTGATAATCTGAAAATAATGCTATTGATTTTTCTGATAAAATCCTTAATAGCTCGGGCGTTAATTTTTTAAATACGCCCAACAAATCATTTACATTCTCCACAAAAATGTGCGCACCAGTACATGCAACATCAACGCAAATTTTGCGTTGATTTTCCGCAGAAGAAAAAACGAGGGATGGTATTCCGGACATGCATCGCTCATACACACTCGATCCACCCGCCCCAATAAACAAATCTGCTTTAATTAAAAAATCAGTATAATTATCCGGTGCAATAAAATATGAGACGGCTTTATTAAGATCACAAAAATTTTCTATCTCTACTTTATGTAAATTGGACGCACCAAGAATCACATCCACATTATATTTGTGTAAAATTGAATGTTGATGCAGATACTCAAGAATCTGCAATGTCATATTGTTTATATCCGAACCACCCATAAATATTACGATTTTTTTAATCTCACTAAAATTAAACTTTCCTGCCGTCATTCTTTGTTCGCGAATTTTTACACAATTAGATCTAATAAGCGCATAATTTTGGCCCAATAATTTCATGCAATAAGGTGGAGTCAACTCATCATAACGCACAGCTGAATCGATATAATAATTTTGGTCCAGCAAAATATCACAATCATGTTGTCGATTAGCTAAATCATCTATAACCATAATCTGTTTTGAAACTGCTCGTAATTGCCGTTCCCAAGAAACATCTAACGAATAATGGTCCACGATAATCCAATCAACACAAGTTGATCGCAAAAATGATAAAGTCTCATCCGCATCCCGTTGTGTCGACACCCAAAGCCAGCGGTTATAATCATTTGAATATTCCTGCTCTTGATATAATTGAGCATCTTCAAAAAATAATTCTCTCACTTCAAATTTATTTTTCGAAATAATATGATTCAAATTTCCCGGATATTTTCGACAAACAAATGAAACCTGATGGCCTTTTTCACGTAATGCATCAGCCAAAGTTAAGCAACGCATCACATGACCAGAGCCCATCATTGTTGAAGCGTCTGTACGAAATACTATATTCATATCAAATTAAACATTCTCCATTTGATGAATTAATCGATATTTCATCTCAGCCAAAACCCAATCATCCATATTATCTATATCTTGTACTTGCCATTCAGGTAACACTATTCCACCTGTTTTTTCGGAAACTAATGACTTACTTTCCATAAAAGTGTTTACCCGCGTCCAATAAAACTGACCTGCATCATGATAGGCGGGTTCTAAATCTTGTGAGCGCGTTAAAGCATGCTCTGGATTAAAAAATGAAACTTGATTATCGTGAAAACGCAACGCACGCTGAATGGGAAATGAAAATTTTACCAGCGGAAAAACAACATCCAGCTGATTTTTATGCAGTTGATCAAATGCTGATATTAAGTTATCGGCGGTAGTTAATGGTGCCGTTGGATAAAGGCAACACAAATATTCAGGATTTATTTTTCTTCTTTGATATTCACTTATTACTTCACACAATACGTCCGCTGTTGTAGCAAAATCATTTGCGGTTTCCGCTGAACGTATAAAAGGCACTTTTGCACCATATTTTCTCGCTATTTCTGCAATTTCATTATCATCGGTTGAAACCATTACTTCATCAAAACAGGTTGAATCAAGTGCCGCTTGAATAGAATATGCAATGATTGGCTTTCCACAGAATTCCCGAATGTTTTTTCGAGGAATACGTTTGCTTCCACCACGCGCTGTAATCACTGCTAATTTCATAGCATTTCCTTCATCGCTTGAATAACTATATCCTGTTTTTCATCCCTTAAGTCATAATACATCGGCAAGCTAATTGCGCGAGAATAATAATTCTCCGCATTAGGAAAATCACCGATTTTAAAACCCATCTTTTGATAATATGGCTGTGTATGCACCGGGATATAATGCACATTCACACCAATATTTTTTTCACGCAGCATATCAAAAATTTTTTTTCTATTATCCACTTGTATCACATAAAGATGCCAACTTGATTCATTCAAGATGTGATGAACAGGTAATTGGGTTGACAAATCGGTTAGTTTTTGATGATAACGATTAGCCAAATAACGTCGTTGATCAATAAATTGTTCTATACGCTTTAATTGCGTTAAACCTAGCGCTGATTGGATATCAGTAAGGCGATAATTAAATCCAAGATCGATTTGTTGATAATACCAAGCACCTTCAGAAGGTTTGGTCATGTGATTCGCGTTTCGTGTCATCCCATGGCTGCGTAAAGTCCGCATTTTTTCGGCAAGAATTTCCTGATTTGTTACTGCCATTCCGCCTTCACCAGTAGTGATAATTTTTACAGGATGAAAACTAAATACGGCGATATCAGAATATTCGCATGAACCTACTTTTTTATCATCATAGGTGGCACCAATTGCGTGCGAGGCATCTTCGATAATTTTGCACCCGAATTTTTTGGCCAATTGAGAAATTTTTTTCATATCGCAAGATTGTCCAGCAAAATGAACAGGGATAATTATCTTTGGTAATTTCCCTGTTTTTTCCGCATTTTCTAATTTTTCCGCCAATGCGAAAGGACACATGTTGTAGGTTTTCGAATCGATATCAACAAAATCAACGTTAGCACCGCAATACAAAGCACAATTTGCTGAAGCTAAAAATGTATTTGGCGAAGTCCATAGTGTATCACCCGGTTCCAAATCCAATGCTCTACATGCTAAATGCAATGCAGCAGTCGCATTAGAAGCGCTCACGGCATATTGCACACCCACATAATTTGCTATTGCGCATTCAAATTCTTCAACAACAGGGCCTTGCGTCAGCCAATCAGAATTTAAAATTTCAATGACGGATTCAACATCAGACTCGGCGATATTTTGACGACCATAAGGAATCATACAATTAATTCACAGTTATTCAACTCAACAATTTCATCCGTGGTTAAAAAGTGGAGATTGGTTTCTGAATTATATTCAAATTGATCGTTAGTATTAGGCAATCCTTTTTCACCTAGCTTGTTAGAAAAATAATTTATTTCCACATTAAATTTGATCCCAGGACGAAGCAAATAATATTCAGGAAACTCAACTAGTAACCGTGCATCGTCTTTTGGACACATTACTTCATGTAATTTTTCACCAGGTCGAATTCCAACAATATGATGCGGCAATTCAGGCGCTAATGCTTGCGCTAAATCAGTAATTCGAATCGATGGGATTTTTGGCACAAAAACTTCACCTCCCTGCATTCGAGAAAAACTATCAAATACAAATTGAATACCTTGCTCTAAGGTCAGCCAAAAACGTGTCATTCGCACATCGGTAATCGGTAATGATGCAGCACCTTCACGTATGAGCTTTTGAAAATAGGGCACAACAGAACCTCTTGAACCAGAAACATTTCCATAGCGCACTACAGAAAATATGGTTCGATGACCGCCGGCAATATTGTTTGCCGCGACAAATAATTTATCTGAGGCAAGCTTTGATGCACCATACAAATTGATTGGATTCACAGCCTTATCTGTTGATAGCGCAATCACTTTTTCTACTTCATTAGAAAGCGCTGCTTGAATTACATTTTGCGCACCGTTCACATTTGTTTTAATGCATTCCATGGGATTGTATTCAGCGGCAGGTACTTGTTTTAAGGCAGCTGCATGAATGACATAATCGATGCCACGCATTGCTTGTTTGGTGCGCTCCAAATCACGCACATCACCCAAAAAATAACGCATATTTTCAGAATGAAACTGTTGGCTCATTTCATATTGCTTTAATTCATCGCGAGAAAAAATGACAATCCTCTTAGTGGCATAATTCTGCAAAAGCATTTGTACACACTTTTTTCCAAATGATCCTGTTCCACCGGTGATGAGTATTGATTTACCGTTAAACATTTTTAAACTTCCTTGCTGTGAGTCGCTGTAAAAAAGCTATTTTAATAAATGCGCAATATGTTTTAAAAAACCTATCTTGTTAATCGCACTTTTATTTCCCATGATATTAACCGCTTCAGCACCGGCAACATTACCAATAAAGCCGATCATTTCGGCAGGTGCATTATGGTAAGCATATAAACTTGAAAGCGCCAAAACCGCGTCTCCTGCACCGACACGATCTACCACCTTTGTTGCGAAAGCAGGAACATTGCAAATCAATTCTGTCTTTTTACAAATATACGCGCCATCTTTTCCACTTGTAATCATAACATTATCATAGTCATGTTCTGAGATTAAACGCGAAAGCTGCTCAGAAACAGATAAATGTTTTTGACGATAGTTTAACTGCAATTCTCGAGCAGCAACAGCAATGTAATTAGCCTTCTTATATTTTGAGATAAAATTAAATCCATTATTTCCAGCATTGGCTTGCGTATTGACTGCCAAATATTTTGCATGGTTGGTTAAGTGGTCAATTGATTTTTCATCCAATAATCCATGGCCATAATCAGCGACAATGGCTAAATCATTTTTTTGTAATAGCAAGGTCATCTGTTGTATTAATTCTGCTCGCTGATTTTCTTCTAAAAAATCGTCATTAATTTCATATTCCTCAAATAATTTTTGACGCAAGTATTCGTCTAAATATCGTCTCTTTACAATCGTAGGTGAATTTTTTTTATAAATAGGAACGATGGTCACATTAGATGCAACGCTGTTTCGAATCATTTCTTCGTATTCCGCATTTTCACCCAAATAAGTTAAGCAGGTAATTTCTTTACAAAAATCACTGAGGTGATTGGCCATCGCCAAAATACCACCCGCATACAATTCGCGATATTTGTATTTAGCAACTAACGTAGGCTCTTTTCCTGCTTTTCCAAGTACTTCTGCGAAACGATAGTCATCGATAATAGCTTCACCAATCAATACTATTTTTAACTGCGTTGATTGCTCTAAATAAGAGGTGATATTGTGATAGCTATATTTTTTTTTGAACTCATTTAAATAAGATATAACATCGCTTGAAAAAGGAGAAAAAAATTCATTCAATAAGCTCGAAGAACTGAATGTTACTTCATTAGTAAATACGATTCGACCACCGACTCCATGAATTGCTGCAGTTTCATCATTAATTTTTCCCGTAATATCACTTTCACTATTTTGATATTCATCACCCTTCGCGTACACACTCGGTTTAATTAATTGAATTGCTTCCACTGCAGTTGGCCATGAATTAATAATCACAAAGTCAACACAATCTAGTGCTGCAACAGCTTCAGCACGTAATGTATCTGTAAAACGCGGACGATTAGGTCCTTTATTAACGAAGCGATCAGGCGTAATCGTTACTATTAAAATGTCACCGTGTTTTTTAGCCGCTTGAAAATGTTTGATATGGCCAATGTGCAATAAATCAAATACGCCATGCGATTGTACGATGCGCGCATTTGCATTAACGCAATCTTTCAAATCAACAAAATTAATGACCTTATTTTTTATTCCAACTTCCGCTAATTCCATCACTGACATACTTCCTTTTATGTTTTATCCTACCAAGCAGATAAACCGCCATCTGCATATAATACTTGTCCGGTAACATATTTTGCTGCATCACTCGCCAAAAATAACATTGGACCCACAATATCACTTTTTTCCGCCATTCTTCCCATTGGCACTCTGGATGAATATTTTTGACTGAATTCATTATTTTGCCCACTCGAAACACCCCCTGGACACAATGCATTAACACGCACGCCAGATTCACCCCAGAGAGCTGCTAAATGTTTTGTTAATCCAATCACACCCGCTTTTGAGGCCGTATAAACAGCCGGCGTATTAATTTCACCACCCAAATAGTCAGAACCTTTATAAATACGCTGGTCTGGACCAATTAAACTATACATCGATGCTGTTTGAATAATCGCCCCATGCTTTCTTTCAAGCATATATTTTCCAACAGCCTGCGCCATTAAAAACATACCATCCAAATTAACTGACATCACTTCGCGCCAAATTTCCAGTGGATAATCGGAAAAATTTGTAAAAAATGAACGGGCATCTTTTGTTTTAGTTGCAGCATTATTTAAAAGAATATCGATTTTGGAAAATCTTTCGATAATTTTTTTTGTCGTTTCTTGAACAGATTCAATATTCGAAACATCACAAGTTAAAAAAAGGAAATTGTTCTCATCGTTTGATTTGGTTATTGCTGCTTCTAACTTCTCTAAATTTTCGACATGTAAATCGAGACATGCCACCTTGGCACCAAATATACTCAGTGCTTTGCAAAACTCAGATCCAAGAATGCCAGCAGCGCCAGTCACCACAGCAACTTTTCCATCCAATCGAAACAAATTTTCCATACTCTCACAATTCCATTTTTTTCAAATCGTCTCGCGATTTTGCTAATAATCTTACGTACTGCAAGTCCATCAGTGTATCAATATCTACTGAACGTTCTTCAGGCATAACATACAAGAGCGTGTGATCAGATACAACTGGCAAATTTTGAAATAATGCTTCTCGCTTCCAAATATAGATTGAGGCATTCATATCATAACAAGCGGGCGAATCTTGTCTTCTAACAATAGACGCTTGAGCGCTCTTGCTCAATTTTGCAAAACCATCCTGATCTGCTTCAACCATATTAAAATACGGTGATTTTCGTGCAGGACATCCTGTAATGAGATTGATCGCTTTTTTATGTTTGATGAAGATTTCAAAAGAATTTTTCAAATCATCGATTGATCTTAGTGGCGATGTTGCATCGAGATCTACAATAATATCAAATTGATTTTCTGTAAACACTTCAACGTGAGAAACAGCATGTTGAATCGCAGGAATTTTTGCGGCTGTTGATGATGCCAACTCAGAAGGACGATCAATTAAATAATCAGCACCCCATTTTTTCGCAACAGACAGAATTTTTTGTGAATCACTGCTCACAGCAATTACATCAAATAATCCGGATTTTTTGGCTTGTAAAATTGTATGAACGATAAGGGGTTTTCCACACAATGAAATAATATTTTTATTTTTTACGCCTTGTGAACCACCGCGTGCGCAAATCGTACAAAGCACCTTCATAATGTAATCCATTTTTTTTCAAGTGAAGCGATCTCAATCGCCTCAATTAAATGCATAACCGCTAGTCCTTGTTCGTAGTCACAAAAATGTTGGAAATCTTTCTGCAACATCAATTTATGTTGTGTCATATAACTTTTATTCACCGCATCTTGGATGTGAAGTTTGAGATTCCCATTAAGATATAAATCACCCTGAATTAAATCGACTGAAATTGTGTTGTGCTTTTTCGTATGTATTGTAATTTTTCGAGTTGGCGTTCTACTAAGGTAATCCAATTGTAGATTAACGATAGGGCAGTGCTCACAACGCATCAAAATTGAATAAACATCATCACTATTTATTTCAAGAATGCTATAGTGCCCACCCATTGCTGTAACTTCAACACATTGCCCACAGAGCCACAAAATATAATCCAGCTCATGACTTAAATCTCGCAATACACCACCGCCACATTCTTTTTTAGCGGAATAACAATTTCTATAATCCGTTTTTTTTCGCCATTCGGGTAAATATGATCCAACTTGTGCTGAAAATGAAACCAGCTCATCCTTTTGTAATAAAATTTTTAGCTCTTGAATCAATGCATGAAAACGAAGGTTGTAAGAAATATAAATATTTTTGTTATCACTCTCTAACTGTTCTACACGTGAAAATAAGGGTTTTTCGACCAAAATAGTCCCCTTAAAATCAAACGCTAAAATTTTTTTTAATGTTTCATAGTGTAAATGTGTCGAATTAGCAATAATAATTTGCTCTACAAAATGATTACTCAAGGCTTTTTCAATCGACGTATAAGATAAGTAGTTTTCCACAGTCTGAGAGGTAACCAAAGAAACATCGCGCCCCAATTCGGTAAGTACGCGAGCATGACGACTACCTATAGAACCATATCCAATCACTAAAGCATGCTTGGTTAAACCATCTTTCATGGTACAAAAAACCTTTTGGTTCAACAAAATTTATTGTTAGAATGTGATGAAATGAGTCAAAATTATCACATGGTATTTATTCCCGGTAAAGAACAATAATCAATATCTAAAAGGCGATATCTATGGAAATAAAACAAGAAACTTCTGATGTTTTTTACGTCACTGATTCTCCCTTGCTTCTCGAAAAAAAGGATATTGATCAACTTATCAGCCTAGCATTTAAAAGCAAAAGACAGAGAGCGAGATATTGTGCGCATAAACACAAGGAGAGTAATACGCATGAGATGTTTGAAGTATTTACCCCAAAAACCTATATCCGTCCTTTGAAACAAGAACAAAAAATATATTCCTTTCATATCATACAAGGTAGTGTTGATATCTATTTATTTTCAGAAAATGGTGAAGTCACTGATGTAATCTCTTTAGGCGATTTTCAATCAGGCAAACCTTTTTATTTTCGTGCACCTGAAAACACATATCGAACGCTGATTACTACCACTGACTTTCTTTTATACCAAGAAGTGACATCTGGTCCCTTTAATAAAGGAGATACTATTTTTGCACCCTGGGCTCCAAAAGAAGATGATGCGGAAGGTATCAAACATTTTTTTTCTACACTTAAAGGTTCTAAGACGCTCCTATAAGGCGTCGCACTAATGACTCATGACCCTCTATAGAGCGTCCGCCATCCACCAAAATTGCTTGGCCCGTGATAAAACTAGCCTTTTCACTACAAAAAAAACTGACGGCATTAGCAATATCTTGCGAATCACCTACCTTTTTTAAAGGTGTTATGCTTTTTAACAAATCAGTTGTTGCTGGGTTAGCTTTATAAAATTCACGATTTGTTTCTTTCAGTATTGTTCCGGGCAAAATACTGTTAAAAGTAATTCCATATTTTCCAAAACAAACGGCGTAATATTTTGCTAATTGCTCCAAAGCGGCTTTTCCAATATGGTATTCGACGGGTTGTTCTCTGATAACATACTGTCTTGCCGGGGACCCAAGAAATACAACAGATCCGACGTCTTCCATATTGTCAGGAATTAATTTTTCAATAAAATATTGCGTTGAACGTAATGAAATTTGAATTTCGGTTTCAAGATCATCTGGCTTGACTCTGTTTTTTTGAGAAAAAACGATGTAACTAAAATTTAAATTATTATTTTTAATAAATTGAACTGATTTTTCTAAGCTGGTTAAATCACATAAATCTGCCTGTATAAATTCACCTTCCCAACTATTTTTATTTCTAGATAAAACTATCGTTCTATCGCCGCGTTTTTTAAAAGTATTGGCGATTTCTAAACCAATACCTTTTGTACCACCGATAACCAACGAAGTATGCATTTTTTAATCCTTTTCTTACAATACGAATTCTGTTTGAGTTGAAGTTATCACTTGAACAGATGGAAGTGGAATAATTATGGTGCATTGGAAGGGTGACAACTTAGTACAAATAGGTTCGTAAAACCTCCAAGCTAAAATCAACACAACTGAGTCTTTATCTAAAGACACATTTTCTAATTTTTGAACCGGTATATGTGTACCTGGGCTGTAAGTGCCAATTTTTCGAGGATTGTCATCAATTAAACAACTGATATATTTTGACAAACCAAAATGATAAATCAGTGTAGTCGATGTTGCTGAAGCGCCATAAGCAAATATTTTTTTATCTTTATTTTTATCCAACTCAGAGAGTAAGCGTGTCCTTACGGCCTCAATTTTATTAGCCCAATGACTAAAAAAAACCGTGTTTATATTTGCTCGTTTTTCTTTATCGGTAAAAATTGCAACGCTTTGATCAACAACATACTTAGACGATTGCCTAGCAAAATAATAACGTAATGATCCGCCCTTAGTAGGAACTGATTCAACTCTAATTAATCTTAATTGAAATTTCAGGAAAAAACGAACTAATGGCAAAATCGAAAAATGGGATAAGTGTTCATGATAAATATAATCGAATACCATGTTTTTTACAGTATCCAAGAGATAGGATGCTTCGATAATTAAAACACCGTTATCTGCTAACAAATACTCCAAAGCTTCTGCAAAAGCATGAACATCATCGATATTTGCAAACACATTATTTAATGTGATGAGATCAGCTAAACCATATTTCTTCTTTATATTTTTAGCTAGATCAAGATCAAAAAATTCTGGCAACGTTTCAATTCCGCGGTTTGTTGCGTGTTCGGCAATTTTTTTACAAGGTTCAATACCAAGAACCCTATATCCTCTCTGTTGAAAACAATTTAACAAAGTACCATCATTACTGCCAACATCAAACACAGTGCATCCTGTTTGCAATTTTAAATTCTCAGATACTTTTTTTGCATACGATGCAAAATGTGGATGTAAATCTGATGAGCTTGTTGTCACATAGATATAATCGCTGTAAATAGTGTCTGGACTTACAACATATTCTATTTGCGCAAATCCACAGTCATCGCATTGAAATAAATCTAACGGATAAACAGGTTGATCCGTAATTGTTTTACGATAATCATCACACAATGCTGTCGGTGTAAGCGATAATACTTTGGTTAATCTTTTGCTATCACAAAGTCTACATGTATTCCTAACATAGTAATTCTCTTGCATTTTATCTCCTAATATAAAAACTGAAATGTAACTATTCAGCGGTAAAACAAAGATTTTATCGCTGAATAATTACATTGAAATAAACAATAGTCATAAAAATAATGCATAATTTTCTTTTAAAAATGCTTCACCGATTCTGATGTAACATTTTTCAGGGCTCGATCTTAATAAATTACGGTCCATTATCATTGAAAAAACTCGATCTGTTTTTAAAAAATCATGAAATTTATTTTCAACATCGCACAAAAAATTTTGATTTAATCTAGATTCCATCTCGCTCACCAGTGCTAAAATTTCATCTTCTGTATTTTCGACAATCTCATAATTTAATTCATGCGCTACCTTGCGAACATCACATTGTTGAGGAATAGTATCATCAATTTCACGAAATGATAAAAAACGATTATTCTTTTTATCATATACTTTTTTCGTAATAAACAATTCTAATGGGAACCAATACTGTAACTGAAATTTAAACGGTGCGATATTAACCATCATGACAGGCTTACGAAAAATTTGTGCTACTGCATCAAGCCCTGTCGACGTTGAAATAAAAAATGTACAATGCGCAGACAAATAAATATCTCCGGCATCGGATCGCAAGGGATGATTTGCATAATCAATAATGTTTTTATGTGAAACATGAAAAATATTAGAAACTGCTTTTCCCATGCGGATCACATAATAACCCCTGTCAGCAAGAAAAAGTGATGCTTTTTCAAAATTTTTAATATCACAATCACGATAAAAGTGATGTGACCAATCTAACCCTGGTAAATATTTATCTAAATAGGCGGAATCGCGCACCAAAAGACAAACCCATTTTGAATTCACCGGAATCCTCAACTGCGATAGTAATTTTTCTCCCCGCCGCATTTCATCTTTTGTGAAAGATAGATGTTGTTTATTTTTTTGTAAATTATTTTCAATATCCTGATAACCATCTGGCACTTCAAATTTTCTCAAGATACTACTTTTATATCGATCAGATAAAATCCGTAGCAACCATCGATCAACATTTCCTGCTATTTTTGTCATTGACACAATAGGTATAACTCTTTTCCACATGCTGTGTAAGCTAGCATTACAAATCGGCGCATCTGAAATATAAAAAAAATATTTTGTTCGTTTTTCATGCTGCTTTATTTGATCTAAGTAACATAATAATAACTCTGTATTCACCGCATAATGTCCTATGCGATCAGAGAATAATTTAAGAAACTTAATTTTATAAAATGGAAATAACACGATAATGATAGCTGAGATGGGCAATGAAATAAAAAATAGAAATATGCGCCAACACCTTCTAAGTACTTTAATCACAAAATTTAAAAACCATCTCATGAATAAGCACCTGTTAATTTAACCATAGTTCCTGTATAGGTCATGCTGTTAGAACTTGCCATCTCGGCAATTATTTGTGAGATCTCCTCAACCAATAAAAATCTACCCAATGGCTGTTCTTGGAGGCGTTTCTCATAACACTGTGGCTCTGTTTTTCTTTTTGTATCCCACACACTATCGGGATATAAAAAAACACTCGGCAACACAGCACACATCATGATGTTGTATTTGGCATAAAAACGCGCGGTACTTTTCACATACGCATTAATCGCCGCTTTCGCCGCCACGTATCCTGGTGCACTACGTCCCGTTTCGCTTGCATCAGAACTGATATGAATAATGCGTCCGCGAGCGGCTTGCTTCATTAAAGGTAAGTAATGTGAATTCAAACTAGCGGCAACACCTAAATTTAATGCCACTGATCGGGCCAAAATATCATCTTTCAAGGGTTGCTCATCACCTTCAATTTTTCCGCCCAAGCTATGTACAATAACATCTGGAAAAAAAGGTAAATCACACAATGATCGTATCGTATTTTCCTCCAACAAATCACCACAAAATATAACATGATTTTCAGGGTTCATTAATTGCTTACATGCAATTTCAAGCATACGCTGCGATCTTCCCGTTAGAATAATTTTATAATTTTGTGCGGCTAATAATCTAGCAACTGCCAAACCTAATCCTCTCGTGCAACCCGTTATGAGGGCAATTTTTGTATTTGATTCACTTTTCATTTCAATCTGCTCTTTTGACAAAACACTGAATCAATGCTCGCGCAATTTTTTTGTTTTTTAAATCATGAATCGCGTGATTAATATTTTCCAGGACATATTGTTTACTAATTAATTTATCCAGCGGCAACAATCCTTTTTTATAATACCCATCAAATTTTTTGATATCTTGATCAGGAATACTATTACCACCCCATGTACCATTAATATGCTTACCACAAATTAATTCAAAAGGATCAAGAGAAATTTTATCTCCCGCTTTCGGATGTGAAGCAAAAATACAGCGACCGCCACCACGACGCGTTAATTCGAATGCTAACTCAATCGTTTTTACACTGCCCGCTGATTCAAAGCAATAATCCAAACCTAATCCATTTGTTATATTTCTTATGATTTGATTCGCATCTTCGCTCAATGGATTAATTACATCTGTTGCGCCCAATTCTAATGCCAATTGCAATTTTTCTGGATTCACATCAATAGCAATGACTTTCTCAAAACACCGTAATTTTGAGGATAATAGTGCACTTAGTCCAATTCCACCCAGGCCTACAAAACCAATCGTCCCAATAAAATTTTCTGGAACCGCGTTCAATACCATGCCCAACCCTGTTGGAACTGCACAACCATATAAAACTGCTAATTCACTGGGGGTATGCGTTGGCTTTATTATTAATCGGTTTTCAGAAACGATCACATACTCACTAAATGTTGTCACACTACCAGAATTAATTGTTAACCCATCTGCTGTTCGATATTGGCAACCGCCTCCTTCTAATCCTTCACCTTTAATCCAACCTAATACGACTTCATCGTCAGGTTGCACCTTTGTAACACCTTCACCAATCTCAATCACTTTTCCAACACCTTCATGTCCAAGCATATGCGGTAAATATTTATCTTCACCACGCTTGCCATCCATTTCCATTAACTGACTATGACAAAGGCCCGCAAAAAACATTTTTACCAATACTTGACCTTTGTTAGGTTTTGGAATTAATACATTATTCAAAATGCTCAATGGCTCATTTTGTTTTATTAATACTGCTGCGGTCATCATTTTAAAACGGCCCCTTAAACCAATCGCCAGGCACATCATGTGGACACACGCGTTTTTCACTCAGTGCTTTTATAGATATTTCCAATCCCAACATAGTTGCAACGCGCGCAACGATGTCCTCTGCGCTCGGATGATAATGTTTCGTTAAACCAAAACTGGTGGGCTCTGGATTATCAGGATTTGCCAACATCTGTGGCGCTGATTTTAATTCGGAAAATAACGTACTGCTGACGCGCGAAATAATTTCACTCGCAACTGAACATACTGGCTGACTGGTATCTAATGCTAAAATTCGCTTTGTTTTTCGAACGGAATTAAAAATTGTTTCCCAATCCATTGGACGAATGCTTCGCAAATCAACCACATCACAAGAAATATTAAATTGCGCTAAATAATCTGCGGCACGCAGCGCCTCAACTGTCATATACGACATGCCAACTAAAGAAACATCAACTCCATTGCGAGCGATTTTTGCTTTGCCCAACGGTATTTCATACGGTTCTTCAGGCACTTCACTTACACTATTACCTAGCCAACGATGCTCAAGAAATACAACCGGATTGTTATCACGAATGCTTGCCAACATTAATCCCTTTGCATCATAAGCTGAAGTTGGCGACACCACTTTTAAGCCAGGAATATGCGCAAACCACGATTGCAAATTTTGCGAATGTGTCGGACCTTGTCCCCATCCGCGTCCCATAATTAAACGAATCACAATTGGAACAGAGTTTTGTCCACCAAACATGTAATGCCATTTTGCTGCAGAATTAACAAGCTGATCCATTGCCAATAAAAAAAAGTCTAAACGTTGATGCGACATGACCGATGGATATCCACCTAACGCACAACCAACAGCAACACCTGTCATCGCATTTTCAGAGGTTGGCATATCAAAAACACGAGCTGATCCAAATTGTTCTTGTAATTGTTGCGTGGTTCCAAAAATATGTTTAGGATCATCCGTGCCCAATCCATAACAGATGAGTTTAGGATCTTGTTGCATTGCTGTATGCAAGGCTTCATTAATTGCCTGAGTATAAGTTAACTGACGCATGCATTTATTTCCTCCGCAATTTTATTCGCTGCATATTCTCCAGTGACTGCTTCATGTTGATCCGGAAAAGGCGAATTTTCAGCGTATTCAAAAGCACGTGCAATTTCTGCTGCAATATCCATTTTCATTTTTTCAATTTGGCTTTCTGTTAACACATTTTCTTGTGTTAAATCATTTTGAAATGTCTCAATTGAATCTCTTTTGCGCCAAGATTCATATTCTGCAATAGATCGATACCCGATATCATTATCATAATTAGGTCCACAATGTTCGCGATAACGATACGTATAAATCTCCACAAAACCAGGACCACTACCTGCACGCACTTTATCGGTCATTTTTTCGAGTGACTCATAACAGGCTAAAACATTATAACCATCTTCTACGCAATCTGTATCGGCACCAATCGCTTTTACAAAGTCAGCAATTTTACGTCCGATGGGTTGGCGTTTATGTAATGGCGTGTACACTGAATACAAGTTATTTTCACACACAAATAAAATCGGTAATTTCTTTAATACAGCAAAATTAAGGGATTCGTAAAATACACCTTCCTCAACGGCACCATCGCCTAAATAAATACAACAAACACGATCATCACCACTGAGCTGAATCGACAATCCCAACCCGACGCCAATGGGAATCGTATTACCCACAATTGCTGTACTTCCCATAAATCCGACTGATTGGTCAATTAAATGCATCGAGCCACCACGTCCGCGGCAACAGCCTGTTACTTTGCCATGCAACTCTGCAATCATTGCATTTAAATTTCCACCTTTTGCAAAATAATGCGCGTGCGCGCGATGACTACTCACGGCATAATCTGTTTTTCGAAGTGAAGCGCCACTTGCGACAGCTGCAGCTTCTTGTCCAATCGATAAATGCACGGGCGTTCGCATTTTTTGTTTTGAATAATTTTCTGCGATCGCTTCTTCAATCATGCGAATTCGCAGCATTTGGTAAAATAAATTTATTTTTTCTTGATTATTGATATTCATGGTATGAACCAATAGTAATCACCAGTATAACCAGCTTCTTTAAATAGTTGTTTCCACTCATCGACATGCAATACTGTTTTTGCTGTCAAATTCCAAGCGTCCATGCGTTCTTTTTCTTCATCATTGTGATACGCATCGACAGTGATAAAACTATATTTACGCTTTACCCGTTCAATTTCCTGTAATGCTTTAATTAAATCTGCGCGTTCTAAATTATGTACCGTTGTAATTGAAATAACGCAATCAAAGCTTTTATCCGGAAATGGCAATTGAGTGGCGCAAGCAACTTGGCAATGCGGTTTTACACTCTCAATTGTATTTTCAATCGCATAATCTGATACATCAATACCTTTAATAGTAATGCCGGGAATCAAACGTGCCATGTCATATAACATAAACCCTTTCGCACACCCAATATCTAAAACACTACTTTTTCCATTTAAATCATAACGTTTTTGAAAATCAGGAATCACTGGTTCCCAATACTTTGGATTATAATGAAAACCACCATAACCTTGATCGCGCGAACCATCGAAAAATTCCTTGCCATATTGTCGTGCAATCACCCTATCTTCAGGTGTTTTTGTTTGACCACGCTCAGTAACATTGCGTTTTGATCGTGGATAATTTTCCATTAAATTAATTTCCACAAGACACTCCTTGTTCCATAAATTGAATTTTTTCAACATACCTCGCGATACTACTTCTCGTCAACGATTGGTAATATCCGGGTTTTGTATTGGTTGGCGCCAACATATGTTTTATACGCACATCAATACTAATTCTGGTCTTACTAGATAAATTTTGCGCTCGATGAAGACAGTGCGCAAAAAACAAAACGAATTGTCCAACTTTAGGTGCTAACAATTTTATTTTTGATGGATCAATTTCAAGCATAGTATCATCACATTTAGGCGCGTAGAGATATCCTAATTCATTTGCAATTGATCCCTTCACTACTTGTTTACGAAATGGGTTCTGTTCTTCAAGAGGGCGAATATTACTTGCTGGCAGCAAGTGGGAACCATCAGCAATCACTAATCCGGCGCCTTCCTCCAGTGGAAAAACAGGAAACCACAAATTCAGCTCCCAATGTGAATTTCCATAAAAGGTATCACGATGCCAGTCAATAAAATCGCTCTCCTGATTGGGTCGTGACACTCTCAAATAAATATCAGACTGAACATCAATATCAGGACCCAATAACGTTTCAAAAACGTCAGTATTTGCCTGTAACAAGTTTTTAACCAAACTTTTTTTTACAATAAGGTCTTTTGCTTCTTTAACAAAATGTAAACGCTCGTTATCGATAATCTTTTGAGCATGAAATTCTACAGGATTCATTCCAAACATGGACTTCACTTCATCTTGAATTTGATTGATACATTCCGCATTATTAAAATCTAGAATAATATAGCCATCTTCACAAATTTGTGCATTGTTCATAAGAGCCCCTTCTTATTGCATCATGATTTTCTTTTTCTTTCGACACACGGTAGAGTACAGCTTCCCAACGTTCATAAAATCAACCCGTATCAATTCGCAAAAAAATCAAGCATTTTTAAAATGACATAATCCACTTCTTCATCCTTTAATTCAGGATAAACAGGCAGACTCAACATTTGATTTGCTAACCGTTCAGCAATTGGAAAATCATCTTCTGAGTATTGCAAATCTTTCGCTGGAGTCTGTAAATGCAATGGAATGGGGTAATGTACTCGTGTATCAATGCCATTTTCGCGTAAAAAATTCGCTAATTCATTACGTCTTTCTGTCAAGATTACAAAATTATGGTACACAGAAAAAATATTTTCTGTGTCCATGGGAACACGGACATATTTTTTTAAACTTTCTTGATATCGCGCTGCGTTCTTACGTCGCTGTGCATTCCATCGATCCAAATGTGTCAAGCCGACAGAGACAATTTTTGCCTGAAGACTATCAATACGCGCATTTAACCCCCATGTGACACAGGTGTCCCGATCAGCCAAACCGTGATTGCGCAGTAATTTTAATTTTTCATAATACTCTTTATTTCTCGTAGCGATAATACCTGCATCGCCGTATGCGTAAAGATTTTTCAAAGGATGCAAACTAAAACAACCGATATCTCCGATCGTACCAGTAAATTGATTATCATAGGTCGCACCAATTGATTGCGCTGCATCTTCAATGACCAATAAATTATTTTCTTTTGCGATCTGCATCACAACGTCCATGTTCGCAGGACGTCCTGTTAAATGCACCGGCATAATGGCTTTCGTTTTTTTAGTAATATGTTTTGTAATTTGATTCAGATCGATATTTAAATCTTCGCACACATCACAAAAAACAGGTTTTGCGCCAACTGCAACAACTGCCCCTGCGGAAGCAACAAATGAATTCACAGGAATAATAACCTCATCCCCAGCACCAACATTTAACACCTTTAACGCTAAAATTAATGCCATAGTGCCATCATTAATGCCTAGCACATATGGACAATCCAAGTACTTAGATAAAGAATTTTCTAATTCGTCAACATAAGGTCCCAAAATATAATTCCCCGATGAAAAAACTTCATCAACGGCTGGTAATATTTCATTGCGATATAAAGCATAACGACGTTTAAAATCGACAAAGGGTACTGTGTTCATGCGTAAAACCTTATAATTAAATCAATCATATAATCCAAGTCATTTTGACTGATGAATTCATGCACCGGTAAAGATAACGTTTGCGCACAAACCAATTCTGTTCTTGGGAAATCGCCTTGTTGATAATTCAAATATTTTGCCGCGGGTTGTAAATGCATCGGAACGGGATAATGAATTTTCGCATCAACTCCATTTTTAATTAAATAGTTTTTTAATGCGTCACGTTGTTCACAACGAACAGAATACAAATGATATACCTGTCTAATATCACTTTCACGTTTGGGAACAATAATCTGTTGTATAGCACGTAATGCATTATCTAAATAATTGGCGTTGCGAATACGTGACTCGGTAATATGATTTAATTTTGTCGTCAACACGTGATCTGCTACAACCGCTTGAATAGTATCTAGGCGTGAATTATAAGAAAATTGCACACATTCATCACGGCCTTTTAATCCATGATTGCGCATTAATCGTAATTGATCTGCAAATGCATCATTATTGGTTGTGATGATGCCACCGTCGCCCCACACATTTAAATTTTTTAAAGGATGGAAACTAAAGCAACCGATATCTCCTAATGTACCCGCAGAGCGATTTTTATAAGATGCTTGAATAGCATGGCACGCATCTTCAACAACAGATAAATTATTTTTTTTAGCGATGAAATTAATGTCATCCATATGGCATGGTTTCCCCGCCCAATGCACAGGTAAAATTGCTTTTGTCTTCGAAGTAATTTTTGATTCTATTTGGTTGGGATCAATATTGTAGTCATCTAAAATATCGGCAAAAACGGGCTTTGCACCTGCCGTTACAATCGCACCAATCGTTGCATAAAAAGTGAAAGGTGTTGTAATGATTTCATCACCTTCTTTAATACCTAATGCTTTTAAACTTAAAAATAAAGCATCGGTGCCACTACCCACAGCGATTGCATGTTTGGCATGCACCAGTTTTTTAAATTTATCTTCAAAATGATCAACGGCGGTTCCCAAGGTGAAATCATTATTGAGAACAACATTTTTAATTTTATTTAAAATCAAATCGCAATCAGAAAATTGCTGAGATAAATAATTGTGATTGATATTTAATTCGCTGTCTTGTTTATATTGCTGCGGTAAAAAATTCTCAACGATCATCATTAATCATCCCTATTTACGGCTTATGAATATATTCCAACGGCGATGTTGTAATGCTATCAAGATTTGACTGCAACCATTCAACCGTTTTTTGTATTCCTTGTTCCAAATTTATTTTTGGTTCCCACGATAATTCTTTTTGCGCCTTATCTGTTTTCATACTATATAACGCATCTTTTCCTGGTCTATCTGAAGTTATTTGTGTCAACGAGTTAAAATCCACCTGCATAACATCACAAATCTTTTCCACTAAATGTTTAATTGAAACTGTTTTACCAGCAGAAAAATGATATGTTTCACCACATAAACCTTTTTTTATAACACAATCAATGCCAGAGGCGACATCATCACCGTAAATAAATGCGCGCTCTGATTTTCCACCACCATGCAGTTGCAATTTTTTTCCTAAAAGACAATAAAGAATAGTGCGCGGAATAATACGATATAGTTGTTGATGCGGACCGTAAAAATTGGCAAATCGCGTTAGAATGACAGGAAATTGATATTGCTGATAAAATGCTTTCAAACTCATATCAATCGCAGCATGCGAAACGGCATAGGGCGTTGAGGGATTAAACGATTGTGCTTCATCAACTGCCATCTCTGTATTGCCATATACTTCCGGCGTTGACACACGAACATAACGCTCTAAAAAATCACATAGTCTTAAATGATTATGCAAACGCACTTTAGAAACAAAATTGGTTTGATACCATTGTTCTGGATTTTTCCAACTTTCTGCAACCATACCCTGTCCCGCAAAATCAACAATAAATTGCGGTTTTTCCTTATCAATCAACGTAATTAATTCGTTAAAATGCGTATTAATATCGTATTGATAAAATTCAAATGCTTTTAAGTTGCGATTATTGGCGTACGCAAGTAAAAGCGAGTTCGGCTCTTGTGACCGACTCACACCAATGACGACTTGCTCTTGTGTTAATAAATAATTAACGAATGAAGCGCCTGCAAATGAATTACTACCTAAAATTAAATATTTCAAACGTCTACACCCAATAATTTCATTGTTTTTAAATTATAATGTCGATCTTCATTTTTTAATTGTTTTTTTTCAAACTGGGAAACAATTTCATGGATCGCTAATTCCACCGTTTTCTTCGGCTTAAAACCGGTTTGCAATAATTTATCTGAGCATAAACGATAACATCGCGGATCATTGGAAGGTGTGATTTTAATTTCAGCATCTACATATTTTTGAACACATTGCGCAATTTGCAAAATGGATAAATTTTCAAATCCAGCATTATAAACGCCTTGTATGTTATTGTGTTCTAATAAAAATAGGTATAAATCAGTAATATCATCGATATGAATATTCGGTCTCACTTGATCGCCGCCAAAAACAGTCATCACTTTATTGGCGAGTGCTTGTATCGTCATCATGTTCACCGACACATCCAGACGCATTCTGGGTGAATACCCGCAGACGGTTGCTGGACGAATGATTTGAATGGCGAGCTTATCTGAGTAACTTAATAAAACACGCTCGGTGACCATTTTTGTTTTGTTATATTCTGTCAGTGGATTTAAAGGCAAATCTTCAGTGACCTTCGGTGAATCATTGACGCCATAAACACTACCTGATGATGCATAAATAAATTGTTTTACGTTGTTGTCAATCGCCATTTCGGCTATTCGCATCGTTGCCAATGGCCCAATTTCCCAACTTAATTTTGGATTTAAATCAGAACAAGGATCATTTGCAACAGAAGCCAGATGTATAACTGCATCCTTGTTTTTAAACCATTCTTGATTAGATTCACGAATATCTGCTTTTAATACCGTTAAATTCTGGTGGGGCTGTAAATAATTGCCAAACCATTGCGTATCAACTACCAAGACCTCATGATTTTTTTGCAACAATTTAGGAACTAATACACTACCTTTATAACCGCAACCGCCTGTGACTAGAATTTTCATTGTTATTTCCCATTAAATTATTGAGTTGCTTCGCAAGACGCAGTCAATTGTGTTTCTGTGAGACTGATAGTTTCTCTTAATCGATCTGTTAGATAATGCAACATAAATGCGTGACCAATTTCCACTTGCCCATACTCTTTTGAATTTAACCAAAGATTATAATCGCCAATTTGTCGCAACGGATTTTTTTCCAAAAAACCACTGAGCGTAATTATCTTCGCACTCCGTTTTCTGGCAGCATCAACAGCATTAATAATATTTTTAGAGCGACCAGAACTACTAATAGCAATTAATACATCTTCGGAACGTATAAATTGTGCTAGTTGTTTCGAATAAACATATTCGTAACCATAGTCATTGGATATGCAGGTGGTCACCGAAGAATCCAACATCGCTGTTGCTTTCATTTTTGCCATATTCAAAAAATCAATGGTGGCATGGCTCGCAATAGCAGCGCTTCCACCATTTCCTGCGATATACACCGTCCCGTTTTGATTACGGCAATGTATTAAAACTTGAAGCATCGCTTGCATGCCTTGTTGAATAGTTAATGATTGATATAAATTTGTCGTGATTTTTGAATTAACTAATATCTCACAAAAACTTGCGATGCATGAATTTAATGTAATAAAATCGTTTTTAATTTTATCTTGTTCTAAACAATCCATGCTTTAATCCATCCTTTTATTTGTTTTTTACAAACATTGTAAATTCTATACTTACTCTCGTATTTTTACTCAGATTTCGTGCCCCACCATGCAATAACTTATCGTGAAACACAATAGCCTCGCCAGGTTTTGTATAAACCAATTCAATCTTTAAACTTGAAATGTCTTCATCAATCTGTGGTTTCACAAAACCATCTCGCGTCTCACCATGATATCGCCATGTTTTTTTATGAGAATTCGGAACCAAGCATAAACCATTAAGACCGGGCTCACAAAACAAGGCAATCCATACTTTCACGCGTTTTACCTTAGGTGGTGTAACGCCATGTCCTAGTTTCCAAAACCACTCATCCGCATGTAATGGTCCTATATCTGGTGGTTGATTTGGTCGAACCAATCGCCAATAAATCTCTTCTCGCCTTACATTTTCTTCGTCCGAAATTTCAAACTCACCATAAATGTCTTCTAATGTTTTAATAAGAGAAGTTTTTCGAATTAAATCAATGGCGTTTTGCGGTAAAATACGATTTATTTTGGACCAAATTTCCCCGTGATTTAATAAATGTGATAATTCATGATATTTTTCCATTCCATTTTTTAAAAATTTTTCTGCATGCTCTGGTGCGTAATGCTTGATATTATCAATCCATTGCGCATGCACCAAAGATCTCACTAAATCTAATTCATTTTTTTGAAGCGATAAGTCTAAACAATAGCCATTTCCTTCTTCCAACTGTTCTTGCAACAAGTCAGTTACCAAGCAACTCATAAAACTCCCCATAGCTATGCTGAGATCGATTCATTCTTTCCAACTACTTCGTTAAAAGAACCTTTTGCAACAACCTGTCCTCTTTCAAGCTTATACACCACATCGCAATATTGAAGTGTCGTCAAACGATGTGCTATCACAATTAATGTTTTCACACCGTGTAATTTTTTTATTGAATGAATAACTTCATGTTCCGTTTCATTATCCAGTGCTGATGTAGCTTCATCCATAATAATAATTTCACGCTCGTAATATAATGCACGTGCAAGCGCAACGCGTTGACGTTGCCCACCTGACAAACGCACACCGTTTTCTCCGATCAATGTATCAACCCCATCAGGCAAATCGGAAACAACATCCGACAATTGTGCCATTGCAATCGCATGCTTTAATTTTTGATCGTCAATCTCGGAATCTTCTGTTCCCATTGCAATGTTGTGTTTTAAGGTATCATCGAGCAAGAAAATAGACTGGGGAATATAGGCAAAATTATTCAACCATGCGCGAGAACTGGTTGGCGGAAACCCATCTACTAATAATTTCCCAGAATTCGGAACTATTAATCCCAATACAACACTAACCAAAGTACTTTTACCTGCACCGGATGAACCCATAAAACCAATTGACTGTCCGCGAAACAGAGTTAAGTTAATATCTGACAATGCATCTTGCTTTGTATTGGGGTAACGAAATGAAATGTGTTGTAGGGTAAACTGTGTAAAAGTTTGACGCTGTGCATGATTAGTTTCATCAAGACTTGTTTTATACTGATTTTCTAATTCAGTAATTTCATCATAAAGTACACCGGTTGCATAACCTGAACTTCGCAGTTGACTGAATTGACTGATTAGCTGGCTGATAGTGGGTAACAATCTGATGCACGCTGCCGCAAAAACGCCTAACGTGGGAATCATGTTGACCGGGCTCGTCCCCATTAACAGCGCACACAAAACCAATGTCACTAAAAAAATGGAAGCCGCTGATTCCACGGCATAACGAGGTATCAGTTGCAGCGAATTATAAGCAGAAAGCGCGTATGAAAATTTATCCGCATGTACTCTTACTTTATTTAAAAAAAAGGCCTCTCTACCTAAAACACGTATTTCTTTCAATCCACCCAATGCCTGCAAAATAGATTTATTTATTTCACCCCCAGATAATGACAATATTTTTCCCATTTTAATCACATTATTTTTTGCAAAAACTTCATACAAAATAAAAATCAATCCAACCATAACTGCCAAAAAAAGCGTGACTAAAGGGTGAATAGTGACAAGGCAAACAATCACACCAAGGACAACTAACAAAGACGACAACATATTCAGTGAAGCAGACAATGCGCTATTTGAAAAACCATCTGCTAACGATATTCTATTGATTAAATAAGCTGAGTTTTGTTTTAAATGAAATGCATAAGCTGCATTTTGATATCTTGTCATTAACCGCATTTTCAGCCGCACACTAAATTGCGATGAAAATAAAACGATTTTTCTCTGTGAATAAATGCCCCAAAATGCTTTAAAAATAAAGGCAAAAACTAATCCTATCCCGATAAAAAAAATAACTTCGTTTTTATTAAAATGATCCAAAATAGTTTGAATACTGATAGGTAATTTATGAGTCATGCTCGTAAAATTAACAATCAACAATAAAAAAACACCTACTAATCCAATACCAACAACATCCAAAAAAGAAGAGGAGATAAAAATCAGAACCAATAAGGGTAGCTGCTTTTTTGCTTCACTATCCAGCAAAAAAAAATACCGTTTTAAAAAAGTTTTCATGCCATCTCAAAATAGTAGGGGATTATTTATCATACGCATAGTAATAATTATATTTTCCATATCCATATCCGTATCCGTATCCGTATCCAATTTTTCTCTGATGAACGGTATTGAATATCAATCCTGCCAATTTTACGCCGCTTTTTTCCAGCATATTTTTCACGTGTAAAACTTCTTTAACTTGATCTTTGCCCACACCAACAACAACCAGATTCGTGGAAGAATAACGCAATACGAGCGCAGGATCCGTCACTGCAAGAACAGGCGGTGTATCAAGAATAACGACATCATATCGATTTTTAAGCGTGTGAATTAAATCCCCCAACGATTTTTGAGACAATAATTCAGAGGGATTTTTAGGGTAGGTGCCCGCCGTAATAAGATCTAATTTACCTGGCATCACTTCCTGAATAACTTGTTCAAGACTCGCCTGGTTTTGCAAGAAGGTCGACAATCCTGGTGTTTTCGCTTTACCAAAACACTCATGCAGTTTTCCCAAACGAATATCTGAGTCAACTACTAAAACACGCTTATCAAGATCAGACAAAAGCACCGCAAGATTACTTGAAATAAAACTTTTACCTACTGACGGACTACATCCTGAAATTGCAATCACATTATCTTTAGCATCCAATAACGACATTTGAAGCGCTGTTCTCAAGCTGCGAATTCCTTCGATGGCAATATCTTTGGCATGTTCACGAGACAATAAATAGGGTTTCAAATTTCCATAAGACTTATCACGGGAAACTTGTTTGTTGTGTGTCATTTGTCTGTGGCTGTATGGGATCATTGCCATCACTGGAACTCCAATCGAGCGCTCAACGACATCTGGATCTTCAATAACGGGTGATAATACATGTCTTAAAAAGATGATACCCAAGGAAAGTATAAAACCAAAAAACGCGCCACCCAACACGATGGCTCTTTTTTTAACGGGGATGCGCGTAGTCGGATAAGAAGCTCTACTCAAAATTCGCACGCTACTCATGGTACTCGCTTTTAACATCTCCATTTTTTGCACATCGCCTTCTAATTCAGTATAAATTCCCGCTTGAACTTTTGCATCACGCTCCAAGCTAACTTGCTTTTGTATCGCAAGTGGTAATTTTTTCAGTTGTGCCTTAACAGCATTTATTTGTGACCTCACTTCATTTTCTTGCTGTGTTATTGCAATAACAAAAGGATGAAGCGAAGTAAATTTTTGCAAAAGTATCATTTTTTTGAATTTCAATTTCTCCAAACTTTTCTGTAGATTGTGAATGGTGGTTGATAAATTTTGACCTTCTGACTCTGCATTAAAAATGCCCGATTTAACGCTATATTGGTTAAGCTTTGTGTCAGCTTTTTGCAAATTTATTTTTGAAATAGGTAGCTGATGAGAAATAAATCGAAGCGTTGTAGCAGCCTCTTGAGACTTTTCTTGAAGATTTTTTTCGAGCGCAACTGTCAGAACGGTATTCGCTATTTTCTGTGCCTGTTCAGGATTGCTCGAGTAATAACTTAATGCTAATACACCCGTATCAGATCCCTCTTCATGAATATCTATATTGCTTGCTAAGCTACCAGATACCTCTGGTATCGATTGTTTAACGACAGTAAACTTCGCTCCTGGTAACGCTTTTAATTCAGTTACTTTTATTTGAAGTGGCTGAGATAAATAACTAGCAGATTCTAATCGACCAATTTCACCATCCAGTATTTTTGTTCCGTTTTTCGTTAATAATGTGTACTGATTTTTTTTCTGAACAACTAAAGTTAATGGTTTTGCCAATAAACTATTGGGCACTCTTAGAAATGCAACTGCCGCACTACTCTGCACGTGTCGATATTCAGCTAATTTTCTGGCGAAAAAACCTGAATATTGCGGAGAAACAGAAATATCCAAATTCATTTTTGAAATAACTTGACTCAAAATGTATGGGGATCGTAGTAATACAGTTTCAACATCAGCTGAAGAAGTCTGTAGTGAACCGAGCCCTAATAGAGCTGCACCGGATCCACCTAATGCGCTGATACCAGAATTTCCACTACCCCCAACCTCAATCATTGCTGTTGAGCGATAAACTGGTGGTCGCGTTTCTGCATAATAAATCGCAGCAATCAAGCATATTACTGTAATAATCACAATTAATTTGTAGCTATGCTTAATTAAATTCAGCACACCGTTCAGATCAATTTCATGTTCATCCGGTCTATTAAAAGAAGAAGAGGGATGTGCCTGGATCGTTTCCGTCATCGAGATTGACCTTCCTATTTATTTCATCAAATCAGTGGTGCCCTGAACAGTTTGTGTCGCGCTAAAAGATGGTAAAATTTGACTAATCACACGATTCCAACTTGTAATTGCCAATGGTGACACATATACAATGTCGTTGTTTTTCAGATAAAAGTGTTGTGCCAACATCATCATTTGTGGTGACTTTGCATTTAACGCGAATACGGTCAAATGCTCTAAACTACCTCGAATTACATAAATGCGAGAAGTGTTTGCAGTGATGACATTGGTTCCACCCGCCAAATTCAAAGCATCCAGCAATGATGTCGGTTTATCCGTTAAAGGAATTGCTTTTTGAGCACTTGTTTCGCCTAACATTTGCGCTTCTTGGCTTCTAAACGTAGTAACTCGAACAGATACTTGTGGATTACGAATATATTTGGAAATTCTTTGCTGAATAACGCGCTGAATTTGTTGAACGGTTAAACCAGACACTTTGAAAGTACCCGCAAATGGAAAGCTGACCGTGCCTTGACTACTAACCAGAAGACCGGATTGACCTGGTGAGCTCATTTGTGTGGTCGGTGTTGTTAATTCAGGATGATTCCACACGATGACATTTAAAATGTCATAAGGGCCAACTCGATAAGCTGGGGGCATCATCTCGTTCTGTAAAAGCCAGGTCGGGGTTAATTGGACTAAATTCGCTCTGTAAGGGTGCCCGTTAATACTATACTCGGGCGTTGGATCTTGCGGATTCATGTATGTACCCAGCATGGTACAACCTGGCAGCAACAGCACAATAAATAATGTAAAAATCCGTTTCATTATTTCCATAATTTATTCTGCCAAATTCCCCAGTTTTCTTTTATTAGCTCAAAAATATTTTCAAATACGACCTGCTCTTGACGATAAGGATCCCCAATTTCTTCATCACGCCACTTTCCGAGTGTAAAAATCTTACCACGGCCATTTGGGAAAGCAAATGATAATTCTTCTTTCTGCCATGTTTCCATGGTAAAAATAATTTCTGCACGACTAACATCATTCGCATCAATTTGTTTTGCAGAATGCTGACTCGCATCAATGTGATATTGATTTAAAATCACCTGCATATTTTGTTCGATACCGGCCGTTTGCACTGCACGCAAACCCGCAGAAAACACTTGTATGTCTGTTAATCCTGCGTTTTTCAATTGTGCTTTTGCCCAATATTCCGCCGCTGGACTTCGGCAAATATTTCCCACACACACAAACAATATATTTTTAAACATTTGAACACCTCGCGTCTGTGTGGTAGAACTGTAAGATATCCAAATGAAATTGTAAATGGAATTTAATTCATGCGTTTTTACTACCTTTCGCATTTTATACAACGCTGGATTTAGTATCACCGAGGAATTTTCGATGATTTTCGTTACGAAAAGCTATTTGCCCAGCAAAGAAAAATTGCTCGATTACATTGATCAAATTTATGCGTCACATCAACTCACCAATTATGGTCCACTGACACAACTATTAGAAAAAAAGTTAAAAAACTATTTAGGTGTCCGCAATCTTATTCTGGTTGTCAACGGAACATTGGCTCTGCAAGTTGCCTACAAAGCATTAAATATTTCAGGAAGCGCAATTACCACCCCATTTAGCTTTCCAGCAACAACAAGCTCTTTGGTATGGGAGTCTATAAAGCCTATTTTTGCAGATATTGATAAAGAAACATGGAATATCAATCCAACCGAAATAGAAAGAAACCTTCAATCCGATACAACTGCCATCGTACCAACTCACATCTTTGGAAATGCTTGCGACGTTGAAGCGATTCAAAAAATTGCTTTGAAAAATAATTTAAAAGTAATTTATGATGGCGCACATGCGTTTAACGTAAAATATAAGGGTGAATCATTATTAAACTGGGGCGATGCAACGACACTCAGCTTTCATGCAACCAAACTTTTTCATACAATTGAAGGGGGTGCCATTATCACGAACGATGATGTGCTTGCCGAAAAAATAAGATTAATGATTAATTTTGGCATCGTCAGTGAAGGAAAGATCGTTGAGGTTGGTATTAACGCAAAGTTTAATGAATTTCAAGCAGCGATGGGATTATGTATTTTAGATGAAATTGACCGTGTTAATTGTGGGCGAAAAAAAGTGTGGGCTTGTTATTATGAACAACTGAAAGATACATTTTCTTTTCAAGCGCGAAATCAATTCAGCACGAACAATTATAGCTATTTTCCAGTACTTTTTGAAAATGAAAAAATGTTGTCTGCTTTGAAAAAAAAATTAAACGAAGAATCTATTTTTCCAAGACGTTATTTTTATCCAACACTGGATGAATTGCCTTATGTTAATTCAGTAAAAAATTTGTCATGCGCAAAAAATATTGCGAGTAGAGTTTTGTGTCTGCCGCTTTATCCCGAGTTACAGTTAACTATAGCAAAAAAAATTGGCGATATTATTTGCAATGAATGTATAACAACAAACTAAATATGAATTGTTATGACAAAACCAAACACAATAATAATTACAGGTGCATCAGGTACTATTGGTCAAGCGACAGCACATTTGTTAAATGCACAAGGATATCACTTATTGCTGGTTGATCAGAAAAAAGAGTTGCTCAAAAAACTCACGACCAATCTACAAAATTGCACCATGGCTTCAATCGATGTTACCAATTCAAAAGCCATGGAAAATTTATTTGATAGCGTAGCAAATGATTTAGCAAGTGTTGTATTGGCTGCAGGTATCGAAGGGTCCGTTGCTACTATAGAAGACTACCCTGATAATGTTTTTCAAGAGGTAATGACTACCAATGTAGTGAGTGTCTGGCTTGGAATCAAACATGCGCTTCGTATTTTTAAGCCTAAAAAAAGGGGGAGTATAGTAGCATTGTCTTCCATCTCTGGCCTTACTGCGATGCCGATGCTCAGTGCCTATTGCGCCAGCAAACATGCTGTCATTGGATTAGTAAAAACAGCCGCTCGTGAAGCAGCGAGCAGCGGAATTCGTATCAATACAGTTTGTCCTGGACCTGTTGCTTCTAAAATGATGGAACGAATCGATTCTGCATTATCAGAATTATACCCTGACCGCCTTAATGGGCACACAAACGCTTCACGAGCAATTCCCATGCAACGCTATGCGACACCTGAAGAAGTTGCCAATTTGATCGGGTTTTTATGCTCCGACGCCAGTGGTTATTGCACCGGCGCAACAATGACAGTCGATGGTGGATTAACTTGCAAATAAAAAATCTGATTGGCGGTTTTTTTGAAATGGCTTTGCCCTCGCTATCTTCAGAAAAAAGTATAGCAGATTACTGGGGATTACCAACAAATGCGGGTGCACGATTTTCAAACGCACGCTCAGCTTTAGCTATGCTTGTGTCGACAATTCAACCAAAAAGGGCTTGGATTCCAGCATATGTTTGTCATTCAGTTGCTGAAGTATTTGATACAAATAACGTGCCCATTTTTTATTATTCTGTTAGCGATACATTAGAGCCAGACGTTTTTCAATTAAAAAAAGATTGTACTGCGGGTGATATGGTTTTTGGAATTAACTACTTTGGTCAAGCACCTTCGGCTTCATTTTGTCATTTTGCACATCAACGTGATGATCTTATCTTTGTTGAAGATTGCGCGCAAACCATTGACACAGGAAAATCTACGTGGGGAAATTGGCGATTAATTAGTCCAAGAAAAGTGGTCGGCGTTGCAGATGGCGGGTTTATTCTTCCTAGTTTCAAAACATCGAAATGTAAAATTAAATTTTCCGCGCATCGAAATTCAGAAATAGACATTTGGCATGCTGCTGTTCTTCGATTTGAGGATAACACAAAAAAAAATAACCAATATTGGCATTCAATAAATCAGGAGCATGAAAAAAATATCGTTATTAACGATACACGCATGACACGATTATCTTATGAATTACTAAAACACATAGATGCGCCAAGCATTATACAACAACGTAAAATTAATTTTGATACCCTCCATGCGCGATTGGCTCATATCGCATTTTTACCCGTAAAAAAACCCGATTTTTGTCCATTTGGATTTCCCATTCGTCTCAACGAAAACTTTCGTACCATTATGAATAATGAGTTAATCAAGCGCGGTATATTTCCAGCAATTCATTGGATATCACTGCCCTCACCCAGCGATCAATTTGATAAAGAACATTTGCTTGCAAAAGAATTATTGACGCTACCCTGCGATCAACGTTACAACATTTCTGATATGCAATATATCGCAACCAATGTACTCGATATTTTAAAGAAAAATCCATGAAGCATCCTTATTCAACCATTCAATATGCGAAATCTTTATCTCATTGGGGGCGCCCATTCCATGTGCCAGAATGGGACACTAATGTATTAATAAGAGAAATTAGCCCTGGATTTGAAGACGCATCTGGAACGTATCCCATCGCTATTCTTGATAAGAATGCTGATATTGCGAGAGGATTAGAACGATTACGCAAACATCGATTAATATCAGTTGTGCTGGTGCTAGATGATTTCCATCGACCATCACTCAAAACGTTGCACCAATATTTTACGGTTATCAAACAATTTAAAACACATTACATTCATGACAATAATAAAGAAAAAATTATTTACAATCGACATCATCGATATGAACTTCGTCAAGCATTAAAATCGGTTGATGTCGCTCCACTAGATTTGCAGAATAATATTGAAAATTGGTCTGCGCTTTATTCAAATCTTATTGTTCATAAAGAATTAACGGGGCTTCATGCGTTTCCCCTCAAGCATCATATTGCACTTGGAAAATTAGAAGGAATTACTGCAATTGGTGCTTGGCAAAAAGATGAATTGATATCGTGTCACGTCTGGGTGAGTGATGGTGATTATGTGCATAGTCATCTGGCTGCATCTAGCGCACAAGGATATGCAAATCGCGCGGCTTATGCCATTAATGATGCATCTATCGCTTATTTTTCTAATGCAAAAATAATTAATTTTGGCGGGGGTATTATGCAAACAAATAAGACCCTTGATAATTTAGCACAATTTAAGCGAGGGTTTTCCAACAACATAGCACTATCATATGTTTGTGGTGCAGTGCTGGATGAGGAACGTTATGCTGATTTACTTTTAAAAAATGCTACAATACAACAAACTGATTTTTTCCCCGCTTATCGTATGAATGATAAATAACTAGGGCGCAAAATGAATATCATCGGAAATAAAGTGCTATTACGCGCCATCGAAGAAAGTGATTTAGCCTCTTTTCATGCCTGGGGAAATGACCCAAAATTATGGGGATTATTAGGTGGTTGGCATTTTCCAGCATCCTTCGCATCAACACGTGCCTGGCTTGAAAAAATTCAAAGTGATCCACTCAACGTACGATTAGCAATTACAACAGAAGAAAATGGTTTAGTAGGCCTTGCTAATCTTTTAGATATTGATTGGAAGAACAAACACGCTTTTCATGGCATGATGCTTGGAAACCCCAACGTTCGCGGCAAGGGAATTGGATACGACGTCGTCATGTCCATTATGCGATATGCATTTGATGAACTTGGATTTATCCGGTTAGATGGTTCCATGATCGAATCCAACAAAGCATCTATCGCTTTTTATTGTGGAAAATGCGGATGGAAAGAGGAAGGTCGTCAACGCAATTGGTATTATCGTAATGGGCGATATTGGGATCGATTAATGGTCGGTGTTACACGAGAAGATTATGATGTACTGATACAAAAAACAAAATATTGGTCGGAAAAAAAATAGGTTAGGGATGAAAAGATCATTCATATTTAAACCATCGGGTTTATTTCCGTGGTCTCAATCACATGCACAAGTTCCGACTGCTCTTTTGATGGATGATCATATAAAAATTTACTACGCTACACGTGACAAAGACGGCCGTAGCTTAACCAGTTTTGTCACCGTATCCAGAGAAGATCCTTCTAAAATATTATATGTTCACGATCGTCCTATTCTTGAGCTGGGAAATCCAGGTACACATGATGAAGATGGTGTCATGGTAGGTTCTGTTGTTGCTCATGAAGATACCATACTACTTTATTACACGGGTTGGAGTCGCGGTCACACTGTTCCTTACCGCGTATCTATTGGACTTGCAAAAAGCATCGACGGCGGAATTAATTTTGAACGTGTGTTTGAAGGACCCATTGTAGATCGCACACCCCTCGAACCTTATATGACCATGTCACCCTATGTTCTTTTTACTGATGATAAATGGCAAATGTGGTATGGTTCTGGCATCGGATGGACATCAGAAAATAATAAATTAGAACCACTTTATATTATCAAATATGCCGAATCCAAGGATGGAATACAGTGGGCGCAAAATAATATTACCTGTATTGAACAACGCCATTCATTAGAAGCCAATACGCGTCCCAGTGTGTTGCGCACATCAAATGGTTATGAAATGTGGTTTAGTTATCGCCATAGCGTAGATTTTCGTGACGGCGCAGGTGCCTATCGAATAGGATATGCGACATCAAAGGATGGAAAAAACTGGGATCGAGCTATTCATTTTGCTGATCTAGATCCCCCATTAACAGGATGGAACAATTGCATGGCGGCATATCCAAACGTACTCGAGTGTGATAATAAAAAAATCCTATTTTATAATGGAAACGGATTTGGCAAAACGGGTTTTGGTTATGCCATCTTGGAAAACCAAACTGTATGAGCTTTGCAAAAAACACTATCACTAATTATTGCGGTCGTTTTTATATTATCGTCTTTGGGATTATGTTTTTGCCTTTATATTTAAAGTATTTGGGCGCTGCTGCTTTTGGTTTAATTAGTATATATGCTGTGATGCACGCTTGGTTAAGCTTGTTAGATATGGGTTTAACATCCACTTTGTCTCGAGAAGTTTCCTACTATTACACTCAAGAAAATGGTTCTCTAAAAATAAAAGAATTATTACACAGCCTAGAAATCATTTTTTTAGTTATCAACTTAATGATTATTTTTGGCGTGTCGTTGTCCAGCTCGTGGATAGCGCATCATTGGTTACAGGTTGAAAATTTAAGTTACTCGGAAGTAACATTTTGCATTGTGCTCATCGGTTTCATGATTAGTTTTCGTTGGTTCGCTGATGTGTATCGCGCCGGTATTTCAGGAATGGAACAACAAGCTTGGCTCAATGGTGTTAGCATTGTGCTTACCACGCTACAATATGGCGGTGCCTATATATTATTACGCTGGGTCACTAGAACACCGAGTCATTTTTTTGAATATCAATTGTTGATCGCTGCCATTGAGCCTATTTTTTTGGGAATAAAGTTTTATAAAATTTCCCCCACTGCTCCAAATCACATTATACATTTTAAAATTTCATGGAACATGATCAAAAAAGTCTCTCCTTTTGCAAGTAGTTTTTTTTATGTTGGTATAATTTGGGTTTTGCTTTCTCAATCAGATAAATTAATTTTATCTCATCTTTTACCTTTAACAACCTATGGTTATTTTGCACTGGTTACTGTTATTTCTAGTGGCATATTGCAATTGGCTGCACCTATTAGTATGGCACTTTTACCAAAAATGACCTGTCTTTTATCCCAAGAAAAAAGCGGGGAAATGTTGCGACTCTATCGACACGCAACACAACTTATCGCTGCAATCGTATTACCAATATCAGGCATCATGGCAATTTTTGGCACCGAGATAATTTATGTTTGGACTGGAAATAGAATAGCAGCAAATTGGGGTGGTCCAATTCTTTTTTGGTATGCGCTCGGGAATGGTTTTTTATCGCTTTCCGCGTTTCAATACTATTTACAATTTGCTTACGGCAATTTAAAGTTGCATGTTATTTTTAATACCGTATTCGCACTAATTACTTTTCCTCTTATTCTTTTTTCAGCTTATCACTATGGCGCCTTAGGAACAGGCATAACCTGGTTTTTAATGCAAACAACCGCATTTTTCATTTGGCCTCCCGTAGTACATCATAAGTATGCACCCGGTATTCATCGTGAATGGATTATAAAAGATATATTACCTATATTTTCTGTTGTCTTGGTGACATTATTCTGCTTAAAAAAATTGCCAATTAATTTTGAATTGATGAACAGGGATGAAAGTTTTATAATTCTGGTCGGATTAACAATATTTGCATGCATGCTCAGCGCATCTGTCTCAAATTCATGCCGTAATTTTATTGCAGACTGTTTCAAAGGAAGGATTTAAAGGAATGATGATGAGAACAGAAACGTGTATTAAGGAAAATTGGGAACATCATGGACCTCCGCTCATTTCAATAGTATGCGTTACATACAATCATGAACAATATATTACAGATGCAATAGAAAGTTTTTTGATGCAAGAAACTGACTTTTCATTTGAAATCATAATTCAGGATGACGCATCCACAGATAATACACCGAAGATCATTCAAAAATACGCCGAAATATTTCCAAATATAATAAGACCCATTTTTCATCAAGAAAATCAATTTTCTCAAAATAAAAAAAATGTTTTTACAATGGCTGTTTCTCATGCAAACGGAAAATATATTGCATGCTGTGAAGGGGATGATTTCTGGATCGATAAAAATAAACTACAAATTCAAATTAAGGAGATGAAAAAAAATCCGGATTGCGATGTTAGTATTCATCCCGTTATTCGACAGTGCGCAAAAAAACAAATAAAAGAAAAAATTGTGTCACAACACAGCAAAAACAATAAAATATTTACAACAACAGAGCTCATCTTGGGCACAGCTAAATTTTGCCCAATGGCATCCGTTATTTTTAACGTTAACATTTTTAAATCTATTCCAGATTGGTTTTTTGACGCTCCGGTGGGCGATTATTTTTTACAAATATTGTCATCACTCAGAGGGGGTATTTTATATATCAATAAAGTAATGGCTGTTTACAGAGTTGGATCGCTGGGTTCATGGTCAGAAAGAATATCACGAGATGAAAGTTTTGCATATGACTATTTTCTTAGAATGTTAGTATCCATTCAAAATATTAACATACATACACAAAATAAATACGAGAAGGAATTTACCATCGTAAAAAACAAGATTTGTTTTTTTATGTGTGTAAATCCAGTATTGTCTTTTAGAAAAAGAAAGATGATTTTTGAAAAAAACAAGGAATTGTTTAGTTTTAAAAACAAGCTCATGTGGTATTTTTTATTTAGAAATAAAAGATTTTTTAAGCTTATTTTTTACATCAGAAATTATATTTTTGATTGACAATATTTAACGTCTGAACCAGCGCTCATACAAAATAGGTGATAATGTTTTTATTTTTGAAGACAATACCATTCAACCATTTGTGACAATCGGTAATAATGTTATTCTATGGAGCGGTAATCACGTAGGTCACGACACAGTCATCGAAGATCATTGTTTTATAACATCGCACGTAGTGTTGGCTGGCTGGGTCGTTGTTGGATCGAATAGTTTTATTGGTATTAATGCCACCATTAGAGATCATGTAAAAATTGGGAAGGGAAACGTTATTGGTGCGGGTGCATTAATAATTAAAGACACTCAAGATGGGTGCATGTACAAAACGCAACCCGCACAACTATCAGAACAGTCTATTAAAAAATTAAAATGGATATAATGGGATGAAATGGAAAAAATTAGGGAAGCTTTTCGAACCGGATAACAGCATCGATTGGATAAAAACACATGCGATGATCCCACTTGCCGAACAACAAGCATCGAGTAGCATATATAAAATTTACTTTTCTCCACGAGACTCCTTAAATCGTTCTCAAGCAGAATTTGGTCTTACCGCCTTAGAGGGAAACTTATATGGTAAATTTTACAAACCAGAAATCTTTAGCTATTCCATTCAATAAACCCTATCTCACTGGTCACGAATTTAAATATATAAAACAAGCGCATTCCAGCAAAAAAATTGCAGGTGATGGTTTTTTCACTAAGGAATGTAGTGCTTGGTTAGAACAGATGACGGGTTCTTGTAAGGCACTGTTAACTCATTCCTGTACTGCTGCGTTGGAGATGGCAGCAATTTTAATCGACACACAACCTGGCGATGAAATTATAATGCCATCCTACACGTTTGTTTCTACGGCAAATGCGTTTGTATTACGCGGCGGAATTCCCGTATTTGTCGACATTCGACCCGATACTTTAAATATTGATGAAACTAAAATTGAAGCTGCTATTACTCCAAGAACAAAGGCTATTGTCCCTGTTCACTATGCAGGTGTTTCCTGTGAAATGAATATGATTATGGCTATCGCAAAAAAACATAACCTATATGTTATTGAAGATGCTGCACAAGGTATAATGTCTTCTTATCAGAAACGTGCATTGGGGAGCATGGGTGATCTTGGTACGTATAGTTTTCATGAAACGAAAAACATTACTTCAGGTGAAGGTGGCGCTTTATTAATAAACAATCCCAAATTTATTGAACGAGCAGAGGTTATTCGTGAAAAAGGAACCAATCGCAATCAATTTTTTAGAGGTCAAGTTGATAAATATACATGGACAGATATTGGATCTTCATTTTTACCTGGAGAAATTACCGCTGCATTTTTATGGGCACAAATGCAGGAAGCCTACAATATTACCCAACGAAGATTAAAAATATGGAATACTTATCATCATGCATTTTTAGATTTGGAAAACAAAAATAGGTTAAGGCGTCCAATTATTTCATTGAAAGCACAACATAATGCACACATGTATTACCTACTTCTGCCAAGCTTCGCACATCGGCAACGCTTTATTTCAAATGCAAAAAAATATGGTATTGATACTATGTTTCATTATGTACCATTACATACATCCTCAGCTGGGAAAAAATATGCACGTATTCACGGCTTACTCGACGTCACAGAGGAATACGCAAATCGACTGGTTCGACTGCCTGTATGGGTAGGAATGGATAATTATATCCTAAAAATCATAGAAAAATTAATTCAATGTGTAGCATAAGTTACCAAGGAAGTTAACATGGAGCTGTCTTTAATCAAAAAAAAATATTTTCGTAACAATTATTCAATATTTTGCTTCTTTTTGTTTTTTTTAATTGAATTTTTTATTTCTTATTGCCAAATATTTAAAGGTTATCCATCTGACCTTTTATATCACATAATGATAATCTCAAAAATTGGTACGCTGAATTTTCCGGAAATGGGATTTGAATATACAATTTTCATTTTATCAAAAGTCACTGGTATTGAGTTTCAATGGACTGCGATTTTTGTACTTTCTTTAATAATGGGGACTCAGGCATTATTTATTTATTATTTATTTGATAAATTAACAAAGATTGAAAACTATAAAACTTTCCTTTTTTCAATAATAGCGATGACTTGTGGCGCGATTTATCTTCCTTTTTTTAATCGCGCTTTGCCTTTTCACCATTTTCCAGAAAAACTGAGTGGATACCTCACACGACATCCTCACTCGATCATCAGTGGCAACACTATTACAATGGTTGCAAAATTTTTTGGTCATTATACACTTTTTGGAATCGAGTCACCTAATATATGGCATAATCCTACTTATATAGTTATTAGGATAATCGCATTAGGAATTATTTATCTATATTTAACTCAAAAAAAACAAGAACAACTGTGGAGTATTTCAATATTATTAGGCATTAGCTGCTTTTATAAACCGAGTTTTGCAACCATTTTTATTCCAGCAGTATTTATATACGAATTTATTCAGAATAAAAACACATTAATAAAAACAATACAAAGAATTAGTATAATCATCCTTCCAACCATAATGATTCTTGGAACTATGTTTTATATGCTCACATTTGTTTACAAAACACCTCACGGTCAAACATCACATATTATTTTTGCGCCATTAGGTGTTATTCATCTTTATGTTAAAAACGAATTGGGCGCATTATTTGAAGCATTGGCATTCCCAATTTTAATATTATTATTACGACATAAAGAAATTTTTACTTACAATAAATTTTTACTATTTTCATGGATAATGCTATTTTTTGGTTATATATATTGGGCACTGCTAGCACAATCTGGTTCTGATTTTTATGGAGCTGGAAATTTTGGTTGGGGTTATAATTTAGGTTTATTTTTTGTTTTCACATTTAGTATCGTGGAATATATACGATTTTCAATTCAGAGATCTCAAGAAAAATATTTAAAAATATTATTTTTTATCGCAACCGGACTGCTTTTTTTACATTTCTTTTGGGGGCTTGCGTATTTAGTCAGAGTATTACTGGGTTTTTCTTTGTTTTAAGGTGCAACAAAATGATAAAAAAGAAAATTTTTTTCGACATTTTTACAATTTCTTTTGCATTATGTGTGATTATGCTCGGGCTCTATGCGTTACATTTTGGTATATCACCTGTCGATGAATCATATTACGTGAGTATTCCTTATGGCTTTGCTCTTGGCAATCGTCCTTTTATTGATGAGTATGCTTTGACACAAATAAGCAGCTTCTATGTTGTGCCATTCTTTAGGTACTATCTACATACACACGGATCACCTGAAGGAATTATATTATTTTCACGTTATGTTTATTTTTTTAGTACAATTATATTTGCTACCGCAATGACTCTTATCTTTCGAAAAATAACTGATTTAAGATCGGCAATATTATTATCACTACCTTGTATTGCTTTTGTTTTCGGTAATTTATACGTCTTGAGCTACGACACACAGGCATTGATGTTTTCTACAGTTGGTTATTTTTTAGGTGTATTAGCCATCAATGAATTCGAGTCCAGCTTATCAATTCACACATATAAACATTTTTCTAAAACAGGATTAATCGTATTTTTAGCGGGTTTTTTTCATGCGCAGATGATTATTTCGTACCCTACTTTAATTTTTGTTCCAATTGTGTTTGTCTTTTGTCTAATGCACTTTTTACCAAAGAAAACTACATTTATTGTTTATCTTTCAGGAATAATTATTGGTTCTTTATGGTTACTTCCCATCCTAATTCATGCAGGATGGCATAATTTATTGGTTGATTGGCACTATACAAAAACAATAGCAATGCAGAGTGGCCTTCACAAACTTGAAGACCTTGTTACAAAACAGCACTGGTTTTTTATTTTTATTAGCCTTGTTTTATTTTTATTATGTATCACTTTACTGACTTTTTTTACCTATCGATTTCGAAAAAATAAAAAAATAGAATACTTACTGCCATGGATCGGACCAGTTGCGCTGCTAATATTATTAATACCAGCTGCATACTCAATCAAAAACTGGAACAGTGCAGGAATCATCTTGATTTCCACCTTAAGTGTTTTAGGACCGTTACTTTATTTCTTAGTCAAAGAAAAAAACTCCAAACTTGTTTTTCAACTTCTTATTGTAGTATGGTTGCCTTCATTTCTCGCAGGAATTTTAACTACATTATCTAGTAATGATTTTATTTGGTCGAGTCCCATTGGACTATTTCCTGGCGCACTTGTTACTCTTTTTTACATGATGCTATTAGGCAAAAATGAAAATAAAGGCTCATTAACTATTTCATTTATGTTTATATTGCCATTAATAATATTTATCGGAATTCTTGAATATTATGATTTGAAATTTACTTTCCAAGATTTACCGATCGCGTTTTTACACTCTAAAGTTAAAATAGGGCCGTTCAAAGGACTTTACACAACAGAACAAAGTAAAAATTATTATACGCAGTTGACAAACGATATTGAGAGTTTATCCAAACCAGGTGAGAATATTTTATATGAAAATTTTTGCGGTGGAAGTTTTTTTTCGATGATGAAAACTATTAATCCCGGGGTCAGATTATTTTCAATAACACATAATATTGTGCTTGAACCTAAAGAGAGAAATCCAGATTTGATAGTCAAAATATTGTATCTTCCTGTCGCTGGACCAAACACTGAAGTAATACCAACTACCAACGATTACATCACTGAAAAATACAGGTTGGTATTATATAGAAAACAATATGAAATATTTCAAAGAAATTAATATGAGGCGTTGGAAATGAAGAAATCGCTATTATTCAATTTTGCCGGTCAAAGCCAAAACCTGTTACCACATCACTCAAATTTATTATAAAACTTGCGATGCAGTGCAAGCGACACCAGTGTAATTCAAGCCAATAAAAAAACATCTATTGCTTTTTTTCAGTACAGATTTATCTTTTTCTCCGGTAAATTTCGTGACAATTTTCCTTCCGTGTCGTACGTTTATCAGTAATTTTTATGTAGAAGATCGTATCAATTTCGGTTGCTGCATTGTAAAGTAAAGCAATCGGAATCTAATGGAATTAAGGATTTAAAGTGAAAAAAAAACAGGCACTCAATGCGGCAAAAGGTGATAACTTTGCGGATTACAACAAAATATGGGATGAAGTTTATGGTGATATGCAACAGGAAGGACCAACACATCGCCATATGCGTCGTATTCTAGAATCGTTTTTGGATAAAATTAATTATAATAATGTTATAGATATTGGCTGTGGATTAGGTCATAACCATGATTTGCTATCTAAAGGAAAAAATAACATAGAATTTTCTGGAATAGACATTTCGACCAGGGCAATTGAAAGCGTTAAAACTCATCATTCTGGAAATTTTTTTCATATGGATATTCAATGTGATTTCCCAAAAGAAAAAAAATGGGATTTGGTCTTTAGTTCAATGGTTTTAGAACATCTTTCCGACGATGTTTCAGCACTTAAAAATATGAGAAAAATTACCGGTAAATATGTGTTGATCGCTACCATAGCAGGCAATTATGAGCGCTATCATAAGTGGGAATCCTTGATGGGTCACGTCCGTAATTATAAAAAAGGGGAACTTGAGGAAAAATTGATTAATGCAGATTTCAAAAATGTTCAAACAGTTTATTGGGGCTTTCCATTTTATACGCCATGCGCAAGAATCTTGCAGAGTTTTTCTAAAGTTGGCACGGGTAATTTTAATATTTTCACGAAGTTCTTGGCTGAAATGCTAAATGGATTATATTATTTAAATTCATTTAAAAAGGGGGATGTGTTATTTGCTTTTGCTGAAGTATAGTTTCTGAAGTTTCAAAAGGAAATATAATGAAAATATTGATTACCGGCGTAAATGGATTAGTTGGTAAAGCCATTGCTAAAGCACTTTTAGAAAATAATGAAGTTATTGGTATCTCAAAATCACTTGAAAATAAATCGAATTTGAATATTCAATATACAAGTGTTGATATTTCAAAAACTGCTTCATTTGAAGTAATGCAAAATTATAATGTTGATGCCATCATCCATTGTGCCGCATCCTTAATTCAAAATAATATGAGTGATGATTTGATTGATACCAACTGTATCGGCATTAAAAACATCGCCAATTTTGCAGTGAAAAATAACTGTAAAACATTTATTTATATTTCAAGCATTCCTATTATTGGAAAACCTATTAATATTCCAATTGATGAAAACCATTTTGTTAATCCAAAATCGATATATCATTTAACAAAATATTTTGGTGAAGTTTATTTGAAAACGGTTTTTAATAATATAAATTTGTCAATACTGAGAATACCTTCTCCCTTGGGATTTGATTTAAATGAAAACAAAATCGTTCCATTAATTATTAAAAAATGTTTAAAAAACGATGATATTGTATTGTTGGGTAATGGTGCTAGAATTCAAAATTACATAGATATTGAAGATATTGCTTCTGCAGTTGATTTGATTATTCAAAAAAACATTTCTGGCACTTTCAATATCGCAAGTAAAAAATCCTATTCAAACAAGCAACTTGCTGAATTATGTATTGCATTATTAAATTCTGAAAGTAAGATAACTTATACTGGAATTGATCCAGAAGAAAACGATCAATGGATTGTTTCTATCAAAAAAGCAAAAGATACGTTCAATTTTGAACCCAGAATTTCTATTGAAGAAAGCATTCGTTCTATTGCGCAAAGGTATTTGAAATGAAAATTTTATTTATTAGTGATATCCATGCAAATTACGAAGCGCTTAAAGTTCTTGAACCATATATCGGCACTTCAGATTTTACAATTTGCTTGGGCGATATCATTGGCTATCATTGTCATGTAAACGAAGTCATTGAATTTTTGAAAACCAAACAGGTGCTTTGTATTAAAGGAAATCACGACCTTTATTTGCTAGAGGGAATGGAAAATCATACAAAATATCTTAATGAATCCGTTAGATTTGGTATAGAGATAGCAAAAAAAAATATTACGGAGGAAAACTATAAATGGTTAGAAAATTTGCCAACAGCGTTGAGTTTAAGAAAAGAAGGCGTTTCTATTTTATGTTGTCATGGTAGTCCATGGGATGTAACTAATGGTTATGTTTATGAAGATAGCGCATTGATTAAAAAAATGATTGATTTTAAGTACGATGTCATAGCATTAGGCCATACGCATCATCAGTATTTTAAGACTAACAATGGCGTTCAAATTATTTTTAATCCTGGCTCTGTAGGACAAGCAAGGGATCAAGAAGGTCTGGTGTCCGCTAAAGTTTTATGTACAAAATCTAAAACACTAGAAACTATTGCTTTAAATTATAATTATCAGGAAGAGCTTAACTATTCAAAGAGCCAGGGAGCAGGTGATTGGATATACAAACATTTTAAAAGTATTTTAAATTAAGAAAAAAGCTAGAGAATATCTTGAAAAAAAAATCTGTTTTAGTTACAGGCATAGGTGGGAACGTTGGGCAAGGTATTTTGAGAAATATCAGAGCGCTAACGCAATATAATATTAAATTAGTTGGCTGTAATATTGATTCTTTTAGTGCCGGCAACCATCTATGTGATGTTTTTTATAAAGTACCATATGCGTTTAATGAAAATTATGTGAAAGAAATAAATAAAATTATTTATACTGAAAATATAGATTTGGTAATTCCATCAACGGATTATGAAATTTATTATCTGTCATTAAATAGAGATAAATTATTGTGCCAAGTTGCTGCTTCGGATGTGGGAGCAGCTGAGTTATACTTGGATAAATATAAATCTTATTTGCATCATAAGAAATTTAACATCCCTTTTGCCGAATCTTTTTTACCATCTGCGTATAATAATCAATTTAGAAACATTATTGTCAAACCTAGAAAAGGCAGGGGTTCAAGAGGATTGAAGTTTAATCCAACTGATATGTCTGTATTTAACGACGAAGAATTCATTGTTCAAAAGTCGTTAGAGGGATTAGAGATTACAACCGCATTTTATGTGACAAAAGATAGGCAGCTGCATGGTTTAATCACCCTGGCCAGAACCTTGCATAATGGAACAACCGATTTTTGTTATACGGTGTTTCAATTTGACACGCAAATTAAAGAAATTATTCATAAAATAATAAAAAACACCGCTGTGTATGGTTCACTAAATATTCAGTCTATAGTAAATAATTTTGGTCAGGTTATTCCATTTGAGATTAATTGTAGAATTTCTGGAACAAACTCGATACGATCTAATTTTGGTTTTAATGATGTGGATTACACGTTGTCTGAATATCTTTATCAAACTAACCCAGAAATGCCAAAAATAATTAAGGGTTCGGCAGTGCGTATTTACATGGACGTAGTATATAAAAATACGACTGAACCAGATGATTTAATAAATAATAGAGTTAAAAATTATATTTTTTAATCGATAAAGTTGATCAAAAACACAGGAACACCTGAGTTAACTGCAGAACCATATAGTTATGCGCACCAATGTTTAGTGCTTTCTTTAATTATATACAAAGGTCGTCGTTTAATTTCTTCGAAAACTTTGCCCAAATATATACCCAATATACCCAATGTTGCGATAATAACTCCGCCAATAAAGTAAATTGATACTATTAAACTGCTCCAGCCAGTAATTGGCGAACCATAAAAGAGTGCACGGAGTAGAATATATATCCCAAAAAATGCCGCAAAAGCGGTAACAAGAAATCCAAAACGAATCGATAATCTTAAAGGTTTATCGGAATAAGCGATGATGGTTTCAATTGCTAATTTCCTAAGTTTTCGAAAAGTATATGAGCTTTTTCCATCAAATCTTGAGGCATGTTTTACTTCGACTATCGCTGTCGGAAAGCCCATCCATGTGACAAGCCCACCAAAAAATCTAAGCTGTTCACGCATAAGACAATAATGCCTTACTACATTTTTTGAAATAATTCTAAAATTTCCTACCTGTCCATTATGAGCAAGTCCAGAAAAATAATTAAAAATTTTATAAAACACTCGCGATATAATTTTTTTAACTATTGAATCGTTTCGTTTGCCACGATCAGCTAATACAACATCATAACCTTCTTGCGCTTTCATATACAAGCGAAGTATTTCTTCTGGTTGATCTTGTAAATCACAATCCATAATCACAACCCATTCTCCTGAGCAATGATCTAGTCCGGCGGTAATAGCGTAATGTTGCCCAAAATTTCGACTAAACTGTATACCCTTTATTCTTGAATCTTGACAGGCTAGTTTTTGAATAATATTCCATGAGTTGTCTCCTCCACAATCTTCAACCATTATTATTTCATAACTTGTCGAAATTTTTTCGAGAGAAGCTTTCAATCTATGACAAAGTTCAACCAAACAGCTTTCAGCTTTATATGCTGGTATGATAACAGAAATTAAACATTTTGTTTTTAAACATTCATCTAACATTTTTTTATTCTCTAGAAATTTTTATTCCTGAGTATAACAAAATTTTTGTCGTGTACAAAGATTCGTTGCAAATAAAAAAAAATGATGTTATTAATTCTGCAAAGAAAGAAGTTACTGAAACAGATTTATCAAAGAGAAATACTAATTTTGAAAACTGATTATAAAATCATTTATATTGATGACTATGAGAAGTGGTCATGTTATTGCTCATCAGTTAAGAAATCTAATCTTTCTCAATCTTGGCATTATGGTGAAGCTAAAATACAGAGTCAGAGCTGGAAAATACTCCGTGGAATTATTACTGAAAACGAAGAGCCAATCGCATTAGTACAAGCGTGGTATAAAAAGATTTTATTTTTGAAATTTGTACGTATCAGTTACGGCCCACTTTGGATTATTGAAAATCCAACCTTGCAGCAAATCAAGGCTGTTTTTCAAGTTATCAAAAATCAATGGGGTTTAAAAAAATTGGCCCTGTTGTCCATTGGGCCAAATTTAGAAAATACATCCGAAAATAACGCGGTTTTAAAAAAATTACGATTCTATAAACGTAAAAGCATGGCATTTGAATCTGGTTTAACTGATTTAACACCAACAGAATCGGATCTACGATCTGCGCTTCGAAAAAATTGGCGTCGGCATTTAAATGCTTCTGAAAAAATGGGGCTGACGTATCACGTAAGCAAAGATTATTCTGATTTTCAGTGGATGATTTCTTGTTTTGAGAAACTTCGAAATGAAAAAAATTTTCTTGGTCACCCTATTCCGCTATTAAATGCATTATACGGTGCCTCTTTTGATATCTACGAAACTTCAGCAGCGATTGTTACGCACAATAACGAAAAAATAGCGGGCATACTCATTTCACATCATGGCTCCTCATGCACCCCGCTCGTCAGTTGGCTCAGTGACAATGGGCGCTCACTTCACGCGGGCAATTTTCTATTATGGAATAGTATCTTATACGCCAAAAACAAAGGCTGTTTGTGGTTTGATTTAGGCGGTACAAATAATTCGACAGCATTTAAAACAGGTTTGCCACATACGCCTTATCAAATGATAGGTGAATATTATTCATCACTATAAGGAAGAACAATATGATTGAAACACAGCACTTCTCCAATGATGAAAAAAATTTAGTTCAATTGGGAATCATGCCCCCAAAAAATCGATACCTATTCATATTTAAAAGAGCGATATATTTACTATCTCATCCTCACAAATGGACGTCATGGATTAAAACACTTTTTTTAGATTTGAAATACAGTCATGCTTATTTAGGCGGAAGAGTTAACAATGGTAGTCTTATTTATGGAAGGACCGGCAGCTCAAGTTCTACCTATAATGATTTAAAAAGAATATTTTCTACTGTTAGGATTGAAAAAAATGACGTACTTATTGATATTGGTTGCGGCAAGGGTCGTGTATTAAATTTTTTATTAGCTCAAAAATTAAACTGTCCCATAATTGGTGTAGAAATTGATCCAGTTGTCGGCAGAGTTACAAAAAAAAGATTTCAGCGATACCCGAAAATTAAAATTCTCATTGGTGATATTGAGGATAAAAAAATATTTCCGGAATCTGGAACCATCTTTTATCTTTGCAACCCTTTTTCCGATAAAATATTGAGAAATTTTTCTAATCAAATTTTAGAAAAAATTAATCGGGGCTTCTATAAAAATACAAATCGCCCATTGATTTTGTATAATTATTGTTTTTTTCTTCATGTTTTTGAGGAAAATCCATTTTGGGAAGTAACAAAATTGGAAAATGTATTTGCAGCAATTATTTCCCCTCGTGATACAAATTAGAATGTGATCCACAATGAACACCAATCAAAAAAATATAACCACCGACATCCTCATCATCGGCGCTGGTGTGATTGGCGTTACGATTGCGCTTGAATTAAAAAAACGTTTTCCGGATCAAACAATTTTAGTTATCGAAAAAGAATCTACACCAGGCTTTCACGCGAGCGGTCGAAATAGTGGTGTTTTACATGCTGGATTTTATTACACTGCTGATAGTTTAAAGGCACGATTTTGTCGTGAAGGTAATCGCGCGATGACAGCGTATTGTTTAGAAAACAATTTAAAAATAAATCGAAATGGGAAATTGGTTATTACCAAAAATGATTCGGAGTTAAAGACATTACAAACCCTTTATGATCGCGGAATTAAAAATGACGTCAATTTAAAATTGATTTCAGCGCAAGAAGCGCGTGAAATTGAACCACGTGTTTGTACCGTAAAACAAGCAATTTTTTCACCTGATACTGCGTCTGTTGATCCAGTTGAAGTAATGAAATCTCTTATTAGAGAAGCTGAAAATAAAAATATTCAATTTCTATATAACGAAAAATTTGTTGCGCATAATTTAAAAGAAAAAGCTGTCACCACTAATAATAGAAAAATAAATACGGGTTATCTTATTAACGCGGCAGGTTTATATGCTGACAAAATTGCCAAGCAATCCGGATTTAGTGAACACTATGAAATTGTGCCCTTCAAAGGATTATATTTATATTCTCATGAACCTGTGGGCGCACTCAAAACACATATTTATCCTGTGCCTGATTTAAATTACCCATTTTTGGGTGTGCATTTTACAATAACGGCGCATGGCAAAATTAAAATTGGTCCTACTGCTATTCCAGCTTTTTGGCGCGAACAATATCACAGCGTTAATCGATTTTCTTTTTCTGAAATGATGAACATTGTAAAACGAGAAATGATTTTATTTGCAAAAAATAAATTTCATTTTCGCGAAGTCGCTATGCATGAATTAAAAAAATATTCTAAAAAATTTCTGGCTAAGCAAGCTGCTTATATGATTAATGATTTTTTACCAATGTATTACAAAACCTGGGGAAAACCCGGTATTCGCGCACAATTGATCGATACGCGAGACAATGCATTAATGACTGATTTTTGTTATGAAGGGGATGATCGATCCTTTCATATACTAAACGCGGTTTCACCCGCATTTACTTGCTCATTACCATTTGCGACGCATTTGGTTGATGAGATTATTGAAAAACGGAAATAATGCGCCGGGCCTATTATTTGAATAACACATCTCCGATGTGTTATTCAAATAATGCGCCCGGCGGGATTCGAACCCACGACCCTTGGTTTCGGAAACCAATACTCTATCCAACTGAGCTACGGGCGCTTTTTTAACGAGGTTAATGGTACGTGAGTATAGGTGAAAAACAAACTCAGATCTCTAATCCTCTTGATTTTGCGTGCACCCATTCACGGTCTTCATTCGTTAAAGAGAATTTTTCCGCGGAGCAATCTCTCAATAGATCTTCAAGCGTCATTGGATCGGTTTCCGTTTTCGGAATTTTTTTATTTTTATTCTGACCCATCGCACACCCCCCCCCTACGCCGCCTTGACGTGCACAATCATTTTTAGCCGCGATTTATCGAGCACATCCTGAATTGTCAAACGGACAAATTGATCCGCAGAATAACCTAATTTTTTCGCCCATTCTGCAGCCATTGGAATACTAACGCTTCGTCTGGCATGCTCAACATCACATAAGTATTGTTTTGAAACACTGAGCGCTTGCGCAAATTCAACCTGACTTAACTCTTCGCCAAGTCGAATCGCTAAAATCAACCCGCCAAAAGTTAATTTTTCACCGGAGATTCTTTCAAGTTTTTTGATTGTGTCGTTGTTAGTAGTCATGTTTATGCACCTCTCGAACTTCAATAAATTCGACTCGATCATCTTCACAAATAACGTATATTGCTCGGTAACTTTTACTCAATCGAATCGATCGCTGACCTTTTCGTTTGCCTTGCAAAGGCTCGTCATGAAACCCTGGAATTCTGCGAGTATAATTTAGGCCGTTTACCGTTACAGATTCAACCCATGAATTCAGCTTTACCGTAATATGCTTCGGAATTCGCTCCAAGTTTCTTTCGGCAGCAGTAGTAACAATAACGCGTCTTATATCCATGATGATACCCCAATTAAGAGTACTTTACAAGAACAATGCAACGGGCAAGCCCTACTTTTACTTGGAAACAACGCCACCAGCTTTTTCCATCGCAGCAGCAAGCTTGATATCAAATGTAGCTAATGCTGAGTTTGTTCGCAGACTTAATTCTAAATAAATCGCATCATATGTCGTCAAGCCATATTCACGACCCAGCGAATGAACTAGATTGCGAACAGAAGAAGGCGCCACGGAATCTGTCATCAAGGGCAGATGAGATAATCGACTAAAATAATCGATTACTTGCGCTTCCGTTATTATTTTTCGACGCTCACCGAGCAATAAACCATTTGATATTTCGATGTGCCAAAGTGCTGGTACTAAAGTTTCTTCGGTCTTGATTTTTTGCAGCACACAATCGGCATGCTGAGCTTCTTTTTTATTTTCCCGCTCAAAAATCCAAGCCAATGCCATCGATGCGTCCAGTACTATCATTATCGTCTACCTTCAGTAATCCAATCTTTGACCATTTTACTTGTAACGCCGCGCACTTTAGTAATAGCGCGCATTTGTTCAACAGCTATATCCGCATTCTGCTGAACGTTATGCTCACTCGGCACTAAATCTGCAATCGGGTGACCCCGCACTGTAATCGTATAGCATTGTCCCAGTTGCACATGGCGCAGTAATTCAGACAATTTAGCTTTTGCATCAAAAGCACCAATTTCAATATACATAACCGACTCCACAAACTAGTTAACAGCCTAGTTTGTATTATAACATCGCCCGCCTTCAATATGCAACCCGCGCCTCCACCTTCACCAACCGATACCCCAACGCCTCCTGCAAATGTGTCTGCGTAATTTGATCAACGTCGTCCAAATCCGCAATAGTGCGCGATAGTTTTAGAATGCGATGATAAGCACGCGCAGAAAGTCCTAGTTTCGTCATCGCGCCTTCGAGATACGTAAAATCTTTTTCCGCAATGGCGCAATGTGTCATCACTTGCTCACCAATTAATTGCGCATTCGTGCAGTTTGAACGCGCCATTTGTTTTGCGCGTGCACTCAAAACACGCGCACGCACAATTTCACTTGATTCCGCTTTTTCTTTTTTCTGATCGAGAATTAATGCGGGTGGTAATTGTGGCACGGTGACATGCATATCGATGCGATCCAATAATGGCCCCGATAATTTATTTTGATAACGCGCCACTTGATCAAAACTACATTTGCATCGACCACTCGGATCGCCATGATATCCGCACGGACATGGATTCATCGCGGCGACAAATTGAAATCGTGATGGAAATTGCGCTTGTCGACCGGCACGCGAAATTGTGACGACACCTGCTTCTAATGGCTCACGTAATGCTTCTAATACATGACGATCGAATTCCGGCAATTCATCTAAAAATAAAACGCCATTATGCGCGAGTGAAATTTCGCCGGGTTTTGGCGGACTGCCGCCGCCAACTAAGGCAACACTCGATGCGGTATGATGCGGTGCGCGAAAAGGTCGGCGTTGCCAATGTGTTGCATCAAATCCTTGTACGCTCACTGAATAAACGACAGCAGTCGCTTGTGATTCTGCATTTGTCATCGGTGGCAAAATACCCGGCAATCTGCTGGATAACATTGTTTTTCCAGTGCCAGGTGGTCCTTTGAATAAAATACTGTGACCACCGGCTGCCGCAATTTCTAACGCGCGTTTTGCATGAATTTGTCCGCGCACATCGGCAAGATCAGGATACTGTTGTAACGGTGTAACATTACATGATTGCGATACAAATTTTTCAAACGATTGCCTGCCGGCTAAATGCGCACACACATCACGCAAATGTTCCGCTGCAAAAATCGTTAATCCTGTCGCAAGCGATGCTTCTTGTGCGTTTGATTTCGGTAAAATTAAGGTGCGCTTATTTTCATGTGTCATCAACGCCATCGGCAAAATACCTTTCACGGATTTTAACGCACCCGTTAATGCTAATTCGCCGACAAATTCATAATGGTTCAAACAGTCTTTCGGAATTTGATCGCTCGCTGCTAAAATACCGAGCGCGATGGGTAAATCAAATCGTCCACCTTCTTTTGGCAAATCAGCGGGCGCTAAATTAATCACGATGCGACGCGTCGGAAATTCAAAACCGTTATTCACGAGCGCACTACGCACACGGTCTTTGCTTTCTTTCACTGCTTTTTCAGGCAATCCGACGATGCATAAACCTGGCATGCCGAATGAAACGTGTACTTCAATCGTGACCGTTGGGGCAGACATTCCTAAGTTGGCACGACTGTTGACGATGGCGAGTGACATAAAAGATCCTCAGTGGGAGTGGGAGTGGGAGTCAATTATCTAACTCTATGAGCATCACCCAAAGATTTTATGAGCCCATGAAGCATTTTAGTTATTTCGGTAATTTCACTAATATGCCTTTGATAATTATTTCCTGAAATATAAGATAAATCTTTCGCTAATAATAAATGATATTTCAACTCACCTGCCGAACCTCTGCTAATACCCGCAAACTGTCTATATTCTCCTGTGTTATTTCTATGGCTTCCTTCCATCAGGTTGGCACAAATTGAAGAGCTAGCACGCCTAATTTGTGAGATTAATCCAAATTTTTCCTCAGCAGGAAACCTTGTTGTTAACTTATATAAATCTAAAGTTAACAAGTGTGACTTTTCAAAAACTTTAAGATTTTCAACTTCCATTCTCACGTGTTACTCCCACTCCCACTTACCCGCACTTTCAACATGGAAATTATTTGCGTGATTCAAATTCACTCAATCGACGCTCCAATGCCTCCAACTTCTCACGTGTTCGCAAAAGAACACCACGTTGTGCATCGAACTCTTCACGCGTCACTAAATCTAATCGCTCAAAAACACCTTGAATTGCAGCACGAAAGTTGTTTTGAATTTCTACTGGCATATTTTTCAAACCTTGCGGCATCGCATCGATGACATTTTGAATTATGTCATTAATATTTTTTGGATCGATCATAATCACCTCATTAAATTGATCATCACACTATAAGCTGTTTTTTAAAAAAGGAAATACCGTGTTTTTGTCTTGTGATCAGAAGTACTTTTCGTTAGGATTTGATTTTACATTTCAGGAGGCGTCATGCTATTAAACAATATCTTGGAAGCGATCGGAAAAACCCCCCTCGTCAAATTCAATCGTGTAGGCGCTGAGTTACCCTGCAATTTGTATGGAAAATGTGAATTTTTAAATCCGGGCGGATCTGTGAAAGATCGTATTGGGTATGCGATGGTAGAATCTGCTGAAAAATCAGGACGTATCAAACCCGGTGATACATTAATCGAACCAACCTCTGGAAATACCGGCATTGGCATCGCACTCGCTGGCGCAGTAAAAGGCTACAAAGTCGTGATCACGATGCCTGAAAAAATGAGCCATGAAAAACAAGTGGTGCTTGAATCATTAGGCGCGAAAATTTATCGCACACCAACCGAAGCCGCATCAGATTCACCGGAGAGTCACATCTCACTTGCAAAAAAACTAAATAAAGAAATTCCGCATTCACATATTCTTGATCAATATGCAAATCCTGAAAATCCGCGGATTCATTATGAAACAACGGGACAAGAAATTTGGGATGATCTGCATGGCAAAATTGATATGGTAGTAATCGGCGCAGGAACGGGCGGCACAATTACCGGCGTTGCGAAAAAATTAAAAGAATTAAATCCAAACGTGAAAGTGATCGGCGTTGATCCATATGGTTCTATTTTAGGTGGCGGCACAGAAATAAAATCGTATTTGGTTGAAGGTATTGGTTACGATTTTATTCCAGATGTACTTGATAATTCGCTCGTCGATGAATATATTAAAATCACCGATAAAGATTCATTTCATGTTGCACGTCGATTAATTCGTGAAGAAGGATTGCTGTGTGGCGGATCATCCGGCGGCGCGGTGTGGGCTGCGTTACAAGCAGCAAAGTCCTTAAAACAAGGGAAAAACTGCGTGGTGATTTTGCCGGATTCGATTCGGAATTATTTGACGAAGTTTGTGGATGACAAATGGATGAAAGCGAACAACATGCTGTAGGAGTTTTTATGCATCACATCGACACTCAAGTCATTCACGCTGGCCAAGAACCTGATCCATCCACTGGCGCCATCATGACGCCGATTTTTGCAACATCGACCTATGTGCAAGAATCTCCTGGCGTTCACAAGGGCTATGAATATTCACGCACATTAAATCCAACGCGCGAAGCATTAGAAAATTGTTTGGCGACTTTAGAAAATGGCACGCGCGGATTTGCATTTGCATCGGGCATGAATGCGATTGCAACGGTAATGGAATTATTGGCCCCCGGCGATCACATCATTGCATCGAATGATTTGTATGGCGGCACGTATCGATTATTTGAAAATGTGCGCAAACGATCGGCGGGTTTACAATTTTCATTTGTGGATTGCACGAATCCAGAGAATGTAAAAAATGCGATTCAAAAAAATACGAAAATGTTGTGGATTGAAACACCGAGCAATCCGATGCTGTCATTAATTGATTTGGAATTAATGACGGGAATTGCGAAAAAAAATAATTTAATTTCTGTGTGCGATAACACGTTTGCAACACCGATTTTGCAGCAGCCGATGAATGTCGGTTTTGATATTGTCGTGCATTCACTCACGAAATATCTGAATGGTCACTCGGACATGATTGGTGGTGCAGTGATTGTGCGCGATAAAGAATGTGCTGAAAAAATAGGATATTTACAAAATGCAGTCGGTGGCATTTTAGGACCGTTTGATAGTTTTTTATGTTTGCGCGGTATAAAAACATTGGCCGTGCGCATGCAAAGACATTGTGATAGTGCGATGCAATTGAGCCAATGGTTAACACAACATCCTCGCGTGAACAAAGTATATTATCCCGGATTAACATCTCATCCACAGCATGCGTTAGCCAAAAAACAAATGCGTGGATTTGGCGGCATGATTTCTGTTGAATTAAAAATGGATTTAAATGAAACCAAAAAAATGTTATCACGCTGCAAAATTTTCGCGTTAGCAGAAAGTTTAGGTGGTGTGGAAAGTTTAATTGAGCATCCCGCGATCATGACACACGCATCGATTCCACTAGAATCACGCTTAAAACTTGGCATTACGGATGGTTTTATTCGACTGTCAGTCGGCATTGAATCACTGGACGATTTGAAAAATGATTTAGTGCAAGCGATACAATAAATTCAAAAACCCGGATATCTTTTTTTATTTTTATGCGTAAAATAATATTCCATCAATTCATTTTTAATGATGGAGTGAAATTATGTCACGCGAAGAAAAAAATAATCCAAAACTGTTGTCAGATGTCTTATCTGAAAATGCCCGGCTCCAACAAGAAAACGCTCAACTGCTCGCGCGACTAGCACAAGTCAAAGCGCCGCCCAAAAAAACTTTCTTTGTTCCTGCGCATATCGCCCAGCAGCATCGCTTCTGAATGAAAAGTTTATATACAGTTCAAATTAAATATTGTTAATATACAAGACACAATAAACTAAGGGAGTAGTGACTATGTTACGTAGAATAAAAGGCGGGCGCATCGTATTACCAAACAGCTTGATTGCGGCCCCCCAAGTTGTAGCGTCGCCGGCGCAGGAAAAAGCCATTTTGGATGCGCATATAAAACGTCTTGAAAAAGCGATCACTAACGCTGCCAGTGAAATTGCGACGCTAAAAGCTGAAAAAGTTAGATTGCAAGCGCAAATTAAATATTTAGAACAACAGGCTTCCACAAAAAAACATTCCAAGCAATCTGGATCACCTGTTTTTTTTGCATCATCGATTCCTGCGCAGCGGAATGCAAACGTGCGAAGAGAATTTGAGTTTTCTCCACAATAAATATTAACAAACCAACTAACAAATCAGGCCTCGATGTCTAAATTGGTAAAACGTCGATGTTACTCGCACACTTCGTGTGTGCTCGCCCTTCGGGCCATAGGCTTCGCCTATGTTCAAATTCGCCCATCCATGGCGAATTTGTGATGCGATTTTTTGCGATAAATTGAGTTAAAAGCGCAGGCGTACTTGTTTGTACGTCGAGCATTTTAACGAGATTTATCGCAAAAAAGCGCGCAACAGCGGCGTTTCGACCTACAGGGTGAATACTATACCTACATTCGCATCGGCATGACGACAAAGGTACTGTGATTTTCATTACCCGGTTCGTCGATGCGCATGCTGGTGTTGCCATCAATTAATGTTAATCGCACTATGCCTGGTTTGACGACATTTAATACGTCGATTAAATACGTGATATTAAACCCAATATCAAAATTGTCACCGCCATAATTCACATCGAGTTCTTCTTCGGCAACTTCGTGATCCGGATTATTTACTAATAATTTTAAATTGCCGCGCGTTAATTCAAATTGCACACCACGAATTTTGTCATGACATAAAATTGCGGTGCGCAGCAATGCTTGTTTTAAAGCATCGCGATCGACCATCACCACTTTATCACCCATTTTTGGAATGACACGTTGATAATCCGGAAAACGACCTTCGACTAATTTTGACGTAAAAACAAAATCATCCGCAAATACACGAATATGATGTTGGCCAACGTGCACTGTCAAAGTCTTGTCGCCATCTTTTAATAAACGCATTAATTCCATAATGGCTTTGTAAGGAATAATCACTTGCAAACGGTGCGGTTGCGTAATTGATAATTGCGTTTGATTCATTGCCAAACGATGACCATCCGTTGCAACGAGACGCAGCGTATTATCAGCAATTTCAAGCAACATGCCATTTAAATAATAACGCACATCTTGTTGCGCCATCGCGAACGCGGTGCGATGCAACAACGCGCTCAATTCATTTTGCGAAATCGTAAAAGTGACGTTCGATTCTGAGGATTCCACACTCGGAAAATCATCTGCCGACATTGTCGACATCGTGAAACGACTGCGCTGCGATTTCAACACCATGCGATCGCGATCTTGATATAATTCAATGGAAGCTTCTTCGGGTAGGGCTTTGCAAATATCCATTAATTTTCGTGCAGGTAAAATCAAGCGCGTGTTTTGCGTTTCTGGATGCGTTAATGTCGACTGTCCGATGAGTTCAATTTCTAAATCAGTGCCCGTCACCGATAACTGATTGTTATCCACATGCAATAATACGTTCGACAAAATCGGCATTGCTTGTTTGTGATCGATTGCGCCGATGACGAGTTGGAGTGGTTTTAATAACTGTTCGCGTTGTATAGTAAGCTTCATAATGACTCCGTTACGCCGACAAAATCCGAATGAGATTCTTTCTATCTTCCTGTAAATCGAGATGCTCGTCCAACAATTCTTTTACTTTGCGACACGCATGCAATACAGTTGTGTGATCACGTCCGCCAAAAGCATCGCCAATTTCAGGCAAGCTATGCGTTGTTAATTCTTTTGCGAGCGCCATCGCCATTTGACGAGGACGTGTCACTGATCGATTGCGACGTTTCGACAATAAATCCGCGACTTTAATTTTATAATGTTCTGCAACAGTGCGCTGAATATTTTCGATCGTCACTAATTTCGCTTGCAACGTTAATAAATCTTTCAACGCTTCACGCACAAAATCAACCGTAATATCGCGACGCGTAAAATGCGCATTCGCAATGACGCGTTTTAACGCACCTTCTAACTCACGCACATTCGATTGAATATGTTTCGCAATAAAAAAAGCGACGTCACTGGAAATAGTCACTTTAGATTGTTCTGCTTTCGCCATCAAAATCGCAACGCGCGTTTCTAATTCTGGCGGCTCAACCGCGATCGTTAATCCCCATCCAAAACGCGATTGCAAACGTTCTTCCAATCCTGCAATTTCTTTTGGATAACGATCGCAGGTTAAAACAATCTGCTGATTATTTTCGAGTAACGCATTAAACGTATGGAAAAATTCTTCTTGCGAACGCTCTTTTTTCGCGAAAAATTGAATGTCATCGATCAATAAACAATTCACAGAGCGATAAAACTTTTTGAATTCGTTCATCGCATTGTGTTGCAACGCTTTAATCATGTCTGCAACGAAACGTTCGGAATGCAAATATAATACTTTCGCATTCGGATTTTTTTCTAAAATATAATTACCCATCGCTTGCGATAAATGGGTTTTACCAAGACCTACGCCACCATATAAAAACAAGGGATTGTATGCTTGACCTGGATTTTCTGCGACTTGCATTGCGGCTGCTCGCGCAAGCTGATTCGATTTACCTTCGACGAAATTATCAAACCGAAATGTCGGATTTAAATTACTTTGATGTGGTGTATATGTTTTTTTCGAATTTGAGTTTGAATTAACATTTGATTGAGTTTGTGCAGCATCCTGAGACTGAGACGCGGTGAATCGCGTCTCTACGCTACTTTCGGACGATTTACTACCAATGCACAACTTCACAACTGGTGCTTCGCCTTCACATAATTGGCGCAGCGTATCCATGATTTTCACGAGAAAATGCTCGTTCACCCAATCCAACACAAACTGATTCGGCGCGAGCAATGTCAGCGTATTATTATTGATTTCAGCGTGCAACGGGCGCAACCAGGTATTGAATTTCTGCGCGGGAATTTCATCGCGTAAATAATTCAAACAGTTATCCCAGAGGGTTTGCACTTCAACTACTTCCGTCATGATCGTCCTTGGTTCAAAAAAGTGTCCGTGTCTGGGATCCGTGTCAGACTGCACATCAATCTGACACGGATCCCGGACACTGACACCAAATCGGTATTCTTAAAAAACGCCAAAATAAAACGCGACTACGACCTAATTAGGAGAACTTCCAGCACAGCCATGCGGACCGCGACTGAATTTTGCGTCTGCTGCAGGATAGCAGATTGCGCTCCATCCGCAACAGAAGATTCAATCTCAATGCCACGATTCATCGGGCCTGGGTGCATCACGATCGCATCGCGTTTTGCAAGCACCAACCGTTCTTGCGTCAGACCAAAATTTTTAAAGTATTGATCATCTTTTGGACGTTGATCTTCTTTCATTCGCTCTTTTTGAATTCGCAAAGTATAAATAATATCGGCGTCTTTCAAGCCTGCGTCCATCGCATGGAATACATCCACATGCGCCAATTCCGCATGATCGGGTGTAAAACTTTCCGGCGCGATGATGCGGATGCGTGGAACACCCATCAATCGCAATCCCATAATTAACGAACGCGCTACGCGCGAATGCGCAATGTCACCGACAATCGCAATCGTTAATTTCGAAAAATCTTTGAAATGTTGGCGCATCGTCATCAAGTCTAACAACGTTTGCGTGGGATGTTCATTGCTACCATCACCCGCATTCACAACAGAAACTTGCGTGTTTACTTCAGCTGCGAGAAATTGCGCGAGATGATTATCTGGATGACGAATTACTAAAAGCGACGCGCCCATCGCCTCTAAATTACGAATCGTGTCAATTAATAATTCGCCTTTCGTTGTCGACGACTGTTTCATGTCAGGCGATAACACAATCGCACCCAATCGATGTGCGGCAATCTCAAATGAATTACGCGTGCGCGTGCTCGGTTCAAAAAATAAATTGACGACCACTTTACCGCGCAATGTAGTCAGCATTTCTTGTTTTGCAACTGCTGTTTTTAAGAAGTATTCTGCGCGATCAAGCAAATAAATAATTTGTTTTTGATCGAGCGATTGAATGCCGAGGAGGTGATGCAGCTGAGGTTTCATTATGTCGCTTCCTACGAATTACGAATTAAAATACGATTCTACAATCAACTTCGCACTCATGCTATCAGCGTGATCAAATCTCGCGGTACCTTTTAATTTTGTGTGCATTTCATCGCGCGCTGCAACGGTTGTTAATCTTTCATCGACAAAAAAAACCGGCAAGTGAAATTGCGCTTCTAATTGCGCTCCAAAATCACGCGCACGTTGTGTAATGGGTTGTTCGGTAGCATCCATGTTGAGTGGTAAACCAACAACCAATGTATCAACGCCCCATTCTGCAATTATTTTTTTTATTTCAACCCAATTCGGCACACCGTTTTTTGCGCTCAACACTTTGATCGGATTTGCGGATTGCGTGATGCTTTGACCCACAGCAACACCAATACGTTTAAGTCCGAAATCAAATCCTAAAATAATATGATGCGTTAACGCTCCCACTCCCACCCCCCACTCCCACTATTCACGCATGCCCAACCTGACTCGACAATTTACTCAGATCTACACCCAATAATTTTGCGGCGCGCGCCCAGCGTTCTGCAATAGGTGTATCAAATAAAATATCTTTTTGAAATCCAGTGACCAACCAATCATTGTGCTGTATTTCGAGCTCTAATTGACCCGGTTCCCATCCCGCGTAGCCCAGCGTTACCATAAAATGATCGGGGCCTTTTCCGCGCGCAATATCCCCTAAAACTTCACGCGTCGTCGAGATAGTGACAATGGTATCACCTTCATTTTCCGCCAAAGCCATTCGATCGTGGATTACAAATCCTTGATCAGGTCCAGCGGGTCCACCTGAAAAAACAGGCATGTCAATCACCGTTTTATCCTTGATTTTAAGGTTTAAATGCTCAAGGACATTGCCGAGCGTTGCCGACAATGGTTTGTTAATCGTAAAACCAACTGCGCCGCCAGACTCCGTGTGTTCGTAAATATACACAACGGATTTCGAAAAAAAATCGCCTTGCAACGATGGCATCGCAATCAACAAATGATTTTTGTAGTTTTTAATCTGCATGAGAATTTTATTTGTAAATGATAGGGAGGGGCATTGTAACAGGAAAGAAAGGAAATTATTAGCGTTCTAACTCCTTGATTTTTGAACGCCGCCCAGGAAAAAGTGCACAGTTGAACTATACTGGAAGTAACAGACAACAACTGCAGTTGCAGGGGGTGGCTGATGTCCAAGGTAATCGAAAGTCGCGAGCAGTTATTTTTCGAGATAGCGTTGCTGTTGGCGTCATGCAAAACGCCTGAAGAACAGCAGGCGTTATTGATCGAAATCCTACGCAAAACAGAAGCCGCCAGAAGACATTCCGAACCACATAAAACCACCACCGACGAGAAAAGAGAAGTTCAAAGACAACTTGTCCGTTATTATCAAATCGGATTTATACGCTGGGGATTACTACAAAAAGGAAAGTTGATCACCAGCGAATTCGTAACGGTCGAAGGCAAACTCGTGTGGTACAACGAAAGAAGTCAGCGTCACGAACATTTCCACATTCCACACAATCTCAAGGCCGCGTTCAGTGACGGATGGGACGCTCTGAAAAAGATGGCTGAAGAAACACCTGAAGCAGCGTGATGGCATTTACCTTCTGCGCTTTATTTTGTAAGATGAGCAACTTTCTTCATCCTCACAAAAAAGAGCGCATCCATGGAACGATCAAATAATCCTTCAACTGAAGCTTTGGTTCAATATGCAATTGCACATAACGAAGGCGTTTTAAGCGCAAATGGTGCGCTTTGCGTCACCACGGGCGCACGCACAGGACGTTCGCCAAAAGATCGTTTCATTGTGAAAGATGATATCACTGCAAACACAGTCGATTGGGGTACGATTAATCAACCCGTTTCCCCTGAGATATTTCATGTATTGTGGAATCGCGTCGAAAAATATTTATCGGATAAAAAAACATTTGTATCTGAATTACAAGTAGGTGCAGACGAACAATTATGCTTTCCAGTTAAAGTAATTACAGAAACTGCATGGCAAAATTTATTTGCGCAACATTTATTTATTCATCCGACTAAAAAACTCGATGATAAAAGAGCCTGGACATTAATGTCCGCGCAAAATTTTGTAGCCGATCCCGCACGTGACGGCACCAATTCTGATGCGACTGTGATGATTAATTTAAATGAACGCAAAGTATTAGTTTGTGGCATGCGTTATGCAGGCGAAATGAAAAAAGCCATGTTCTCTGTATTAAATTATTGGATGCCAGAACACGATGTATTGCCGATGCATTGCGCTGCGAATGTCGGTGAAGAAGGTGATGTCGCTTTATTTTTCGGATTATCTGGGACTGGAAAAACGACTTTATCTGCAGATCCAGACCGTTATTTAATTGGTGATGATGAACATGGCTGGAGTGACAAATCCGTATTTAATTTCGAAGGTGGATGTTATGCAAAATGCATCGACCTATCCGAAAAAAATGAACCGGTGATTTGGCATGCCATTCGCGACGGCGCCATTATGGAAAACGTTGTATTAGATAGCAATAAACAACCTGATTTTGCAAATGTGAGTTTGACACAAAATACGCGCGCTGCTTATCCACGCGCACATATCAAAAAAAGAATTGAGCGTAATCAAGCAGGCATTCCGAAAGCGGTTTTATTTTTAACGTGTGATTTACACGGTGTTTTACCGCCTGTTGCAATACTTACTTCAGCCCAAGCCGCCTATTATTTTTTAAGTGGTTACACCGCGTTAGTGGGCAGCACTGAAATTGGTAGCACGAGTGCGATTAAACAAACCTTCAGTCGTTGCTTTGGTGCACCATTTTTCCCACGTCCAGCAACTGTGTATGCAGAATTATTAATGAAACGCATTGAACAATCCGGTGCGCTTGTATATTTAATTAATACCGGCTGGACAAATGGTGCTTACGGTGAAGGTGGAAATCGCTTCTCGATTCCAACGACACGCGCAATTGTGCAAGCAGCAGTATCCAATAAATTAGCAGAACAACCTACTGAAATATTACCAGGATTTAATTTAAGAATTCCTACGCATATTCGCGATGTGGATTCGCACATTTTAGATCCACGCAAAACATGGAAAGATGCGGACGCTTATCAAGCGAAAGCCAATGCATTAATCGATAGCTTCATCGAGAATTTCAAGCAATTTGACGTGTCGAAAAAAATCAAAGATGCGGGACCTGTGAAAGTGGGTGTGGAAGTGTGAGTGGGAGTGGAAGTGGGAGTGGGAGTTATACAAAACAACTTAATTTCCATTCTCAAACAAATTCACCTAGCGGAAATAAAATATCATCGAACGCCAGGTAATGTTTCTTTATTAGCTGTTTCCAAAAAGCAATCTGCCGAAAAAATCCGCGAAGCGTTCAACGCAGGACAGAAATCTTTCGGTGAAAATTATTTACAAGAAGCGCTCGAAAAACAAATCGCGCTGCGTGATTTAAATATCGAATGGCATTTCATCGGCAACATTCAATCCAACAAAGCCAAATTAATTGCAGAAAATTTTGATTGGGTGCACAGCGTCAGCCGATTTTCCATTGCCAAAAAATTAAATGATCATCGACCAGCACATTTAGAACCTTTAAATATCTGCATTGAAATCAATATTGACGATGAAACAACAAAATCGGGCGTGCTTATTGAATCAGTTTTTGAATTGAGCCAAAATATTGCTGCATTAAAACACCTTAAATTACGAGGTTTAATGATCATCCCGAAAAAATCAAGTCAGAATGCTTTTCAAAAAACAGCAGCGCTTCAACGAGAATTAATTGTTCGCGGATTTTTATTGGATACGTTATCAATGGGAATGTCTGCCGATTTTGAAGATGCTATTGCAGCAGGAAGTACCATCGTTAGAATTGGAACAGCCATTTTTGGGGTACGCTCGTCCTAATGGGACGAGCTTCCGAAGTGTTTTTTTACTATTTTTGCAGTGCTTCAATATGCATCACTTTTCATTTACAATGCATCAGATCATCAGGAGTTCAGATGAAAAAAATACTGGTCATATTCATTTTAATTACCGCCGTTGCTGCAACAGTGTGGCACCGCGCTGCATCAGCCGCAACTTCTCCCACTGCCGAACCAAATACGTTATGCCCAACCATTGATAAAATCGTCAAAGATCCTACCGAAGGCAACTGGACCGCGCAAACGAAAGAAGGTTTTTGGAAAAGCTATAGCATGTCTTTTGCAACCTCGTTAACCCGATTTGTTGGCGTGCAATGGATCGGCGCGGATGTCGGACAACTCACCTGCGTTTACAATTCCGAACAAGAATTCACGATGCAAGGACAAACGACGATTCAAAAAACGCTGCCTGTATTATTAGTTTTTCACGCGCTGGTTTTTCAACCCACTGGCGTACACTGGAAACATGCGTCACGCGGTGTATATAACTGCGCACCTGGAAAAAATGGAAGATCCGATTGTCCGTTTAAAATAAATATAAAACCAAAGACTGGTGATATTTACCAAGAAGCGGAATCACTCAAAGAAAACGCGCCACAACCACTTCAACCACCCAGCTATTAATCAAGGAAACACATGCTACGCTCAATTCTTGGTTGCATTTCTTTATTGCTTTATGCGTTAAACGGGTTGATTCTTGCTATTTTAATTTTATGTATCACACTTATTACCTGCTTAATTCCAGTGCGTTCATGGCGACATGCTGTTAACTATCATTTTTTACAACGCACGCCAACATGGTTTGCCTATTTCAATCATTTGATTATGAAAATAACGACGCGCAATAAATGGGATATTTTAGGAACTGGTAAACTGCACAATGATCATTGGTATATGATGATTTCAAATCATCGCTCATGGCTTGATATTTTAATATTGGGAAATGTATTTAATCGTAAAATACCACCACTGAAATTTTTCATGAAAAAAGAATTGTTGTGGCAAATTCCAATTGTTGGTCTTGCGTGTTACGTGTTGGGTTTTCCCTTTATGTCGCGCCATTCACACGCACAAATCCGCAAAAATCCGAAATTAAAAGGAAAAGATGTCGAGACAACCAAAAAAGCATGTGATCGACTACGTGCTTATCCAACCACATTAATTAATTTCTTGGAAGGCACACGATTTACCATCGCCAAAAAAGAACGTCAACAATCACCGTATCATCATTTGCTAAAACCACATGCCGGCGGCGCTGCAGTAGCGATACATGAATTACACGATATTTTAACCGGTGTTATTAATGTCGTTATTTGTTATCCGAAAAAAACACCGAGTGTTTGGGAATTTGTGTGCGGTCGATTTGAAAAAGTTATTATTCGTTATGAAGTATTGCCAATTACACCAGATTTAATCGGTGATTATTACAATGACCGCAATTATCGCGCACACATTCAACAGTGGCTTAATATTATTTGGCAGCGTAATGATGAGATTATTGGGAGACTGAAATGAATATCAGAATTGCGACGCGCAAAAGCAAGCTCGCACTCTGGCAAGCGAACTTTGTAAAGTCTGCGCTTGAAAAAAAATATCCCGAATTAACAGTTACATTAATTGAAATGGTCACCGAAGGTGATCGTCAACAAAATGTGCCACTCACGAATATTGGTGGAAAATCAGTTTTTGTAAAAGCATTACAACAAGCATTATTAAATAATGAAGCCGATATTGCAGTGCATAGCATTAAAGATATGTCTGTGCATGATGCAAAATGTCTTGTTTTAGGCGCTATTTGTGAACGTGCAGATCCGCGCGATGCGTTCATCTCGAATCGTTATACAACGATTGAATCATTACCTCACGATGCGATTATTGGCACATCCAGTCCACGTCGTGTCAGTTTCATTAAATCCATTTTACCCAACGCACGCACAGAACTATTACGAGGCAATGTCGATACACGCTTATTGAAGTTGGATGAGAATAAATATGATGCGATTATTTTGGCGGCGGCGGGTTTACATAGACTTGGATTAGCTTCACGCATTCAATTTTATTTTCCAGAAAATAGTTTTATACCTGCCATTGGTCAAGGCGCCATCGGCGTTGAGTGTCGCGAAGACAATCATTTGATACGAGAATTGACTTCGTTTTTGCATCATGCAGAAACAGCGCAATGCATTATTGCTGAACGCGCTGTGAATCAATTGTTGGGCGGTGATTGCTCTACAGCGATTGGCGCGCATGCAAAAATTATTGATAACAAATTAATTTTGGATGCAGTCGTTGGTAGTCTCGACGGCAAAACAATTTTACGCGCACAAACCAGTGGTGATTTCTCAGAGGCTAAGAAATGCGGTGAAATTGTTGCGCAAGATTTATTATCACAAGGCGCGGCGGCGTTAATAATATGATCAGCACTCACATTCTCAATACGCGTCCTGCGCACCAATCACATCACCTTACGCACTTAATTCAGAAGGCGGGCGGCACAGTTTTTGAATTACCCTTATTTGACATCAAACCTATTTCATTTGAGCCTATAAAAATAGATGATTTTGATGTTATCATTTTTTTAAGCGCAAACGCGGTAAATCGTTTTTTTGCTATCAATGATAAAAAATTAGCGCGCTCGAAAATAATTACGATTGGACCTGCAACGCAACATGCATTAGAAAAATTAGGATTTAATTCTGTTTATTCTCCTGAGTTTTTTAGTAGCGAAGGCATTGCTGTGATGCCCATGCTACAAAAAATATCGGGTCAATCTATTGCGATTATCTCTGGCTCCAATCCAAAACCATTATTACAGCAAGTACTTGCTGAACGCGGCGCACGAATTAAAACGATTTTTTGTTATGCACGACAACCGGTAATACACCATATGGAAGTTGCTTTTCCGGTGCTTAAAAAAAATAAGATTTCTGTTGTTATTTGCACGAGCGGCGAGAGCTTTTCGCATCTACTGAAACTGTTTGAACACCCCACACACCGTAAATGGCTGTTAAAAAGAACGTTGTGCGTGGTTAATAACGAAATGAAAGAGGATGCGATCACCATCGGGTTTCACTCTGTTATTCAAACAGAAAATGCGACAGATGAAGCGATCGTGAGAGCGATTTGTTCGCAAGTAGTATAGAATAATCACTATCGCACATCGCAAAAGGAACTTGTCATGTCCACTGAAACAACGCCTGAAATAATTAACACTACTGAAAAAAAATCCGGCTCATCGCTCGCACTTGCTGCGATAGTTATTTCAATCGGCGCAATTATTTTTAGCACTCATAATTTTTACATGATGATGCACGCCAAAATCAAATCGCAAAAAAATATGGTGTCGCTGAATCAGTCCGTGCAATCAGAAATATCAACATTGCAAAATAATCACGATATGCAATTACAAAAAACGCTCGCAGATGTAACGTATTTAGTTCGACTTGCTAATTTACAATTAACGGTCGGTCATGACGAACAAACCGCATTAACGACATTGGCAACGGCACAAGAACAATTAGCGAATATGCAAAACGAATCATTAAATCCGCTAAAAATGGCATTAAGTGCAGATATTGCAACGTTGCGCGCAACTCCCGTTCCCGATACGAAAAAATTATTTATAGACATTGAAATGGTTCAACAAGAAATTCAAAACTTATCAGCAATTCCTAAAAAACCAGATGTTTCCCTGCAAAAAACAATTGATGCAGTCAAATCAGCGGATCAACACGAACCCTGGTATCGCCGCATTGCAGGTGGTCTTGCGCAATTAAAAACATTATTTGTGATTCGACATCTCGACAAAACCAATACACCTTTATTCTCACCGGAGTTAGAATCAACGGTGAAACAAAATATCACGATGCAATTAAATATGGCACAATGGGCATTGTTACATCACAATCAAACGATTTATGAATCTACTTTGCAAAATGTATCACAGTGGCTGCAAATTTATTTTGGACTATCAACTGCGCAAAATCCGGTGATCGCCCAATTATCTGCATTACAAAAGATGCAGATTGATACAGTGTTACCAACCTTAAACAATACACTAGCGGCATTATCTGCTGTAAAAACAGATATAAAACCAGATATCAAAGCAAAAACAACCTCACCCGCTAGCTCTACTTCCGCCTCTACTCCTACCGTTACACCAACTTTAAACGCACCAGAAAAAGCAACTTCATCTGGCGTGGAGACCTAGCCATGAAAAAATTATTTTTGCTCTTTCTCGTTTTGACTGTCGCGATTGGATTAGGATTTTTAATTCACAAAGATCCTGGTTATGCGATGGTGTCTTATGAACACTGGGTGATCGCAACCAGTGTTTGGGTGGCAGCTGCAACATTGTTAATCGCGTTTATTATTTTTTATTTTATTGTGCGAATCATTAAAAATATTTTTGGAATTCCTAAAATGCTTACTCGCCGACGGTTATTTATTAACGCAAAAAAATATAAAAATTATATGACACTGGGTGTTGCCGAATTAACGAATGGCAATACTAAAAAGGCGAATAAATATTTTCTGCGGTTGAAAAAATTGAAATTGATCTCAGATGTGGAATTTGATCAACTGCAGAAGCTTTCTGTTTCACGTTATGTTGCATCATTCGGAAGCTCGTCCCGTGAGGGCGAGCGTATGTTCTAGATCTCAAAACCATGGCATAAAAGGCGCTCGCAGTAAATACGCTCGCCCTCACGGGGCGAGCTTCTGAAGATTTGCTATACTGTAAGCGGGGGTATTTTTATGAGTATCTTTCAATTTGAGCCCACAGGAATAGCGGAATGGCGAAATCTGGTCATTGAAGGCGAAAAAAGGGTTGGTTTTCAACTAACTGAACTCGTTGAAAACTATATGGTTATCACGCTTAACGCGCATACCACCGATGCCACTATTGCTTCAACCGTCATTGCACTCGATTTTTTGGAAAACATTCACATTAATTCCACCAAAAATATATATGAACTTCGAAGCGTTGGTGATCATTGCCTTATTTTAGCGGGATTATTTCCTGATCGCGCAAAACATAAAAATGTATCGAAAGATTATTTCAAAAATCTAGGTGAAAATGCTTATTATGTTTTATCATTTGCAAAACTTCCCTGGGAATGCGACCGCACTTTGTTTTATCAATTATTCGAAAATTTTTCGGATCTGATTCAAATTCTTCAAGCGATGCGTCTGTCATCTCGAAATATTCTACATTAACAAAACCCTCACCCTGTCCCTCTCCCTAAAAGGGAGAGGGGATTTTAATTAGCCTTTCATGCTATCGAAGAATTCATGATTGGTTTTGGTTAATTTCAAACGATCAATCAAGAATTCACTCGCAGCCAATTCATCCATCGGATGCAATATTTTGCGAAGAATCCACATTTTTTTGAGTTCATCGGGTTTCGTAATTAATTCTTCACGACGCGTACCTGAACGATTAATATTAATCGCAGGGAATACGCGTCGTTCTGCAATACGACGATCCAAATGGATTTCCATGTTGCCGGTACCTTTGAATTCTTCGTAAATAACTTCATCCATTTTCGAACCGGTATCGACTAATGCCGTTGCGATAATGGTTAAGCTGCCGCCTTCTTCGATATTTCTCGCCGCACCGAAAAAACGTTTCGGACGTTGCAATGCGTTCGCATCCACACCACCGGTTAATACTTTTCCGGATGATGGAACCACTGTGTTATATGCACGACCTAAACGCGTAATGGAATCTAGTAAAATAATGACGTCTTTTTTGTGTTCGACCAAACGTTTCGCTTTTTCGATCACCATTTCTGCCACTTGCACGTGACGCGCCGCAGGTTCATCGAATGTGCTCGCGATCACTTCGCCTTTCACTGAGCGTTCCATTTCTGTTACTTCTTCAGGACGTTCGTCGATCAATAACACCATCAAAATACAATCTGGATTGTTTTGCGAAATCGAATGTGCAATGTTTTGCAACATCATCGTTTTACCAGCTTTCGGCGGCGACACAATTAATCCACGCTGACCTTTTCCGATCGGCGCTGCAAGATCAATCATTCGCGCAGTAATATCTTCTGTTGAACCATTACCTAACTCCATCACCAATCGTTCATTCGGAAATAATGGTGTTAAGTTTTCGAATAAGATTTTTTTACGTGTATTTTCAGGTAAATCGAAATTTGTTTTTTCAATTTCGACCAATGCGAAATAACGTTCGCCTTGTTTTGGTGGACGAATTTTTCCGATGACGGTATCACCGGTGCGTAAACCGAATCGGCGAATTTGATTCGGCGATACATAAATATCATCCGGACCTGCCAAGTAAGAACTATTCGAAGAGCGTAAAAACCCAAATCCGTCTTGTAGAATTTCGAGAACACCATCACCATAAATATCCTCGCCTTTTTTCGCATGCGATTTCAGGATCGAGAAGATCATGTCTTGTTTGCGCATGCTGTTTACGTTTTCGATACTGAGGCTTTCAGCGAGGTGACTTAATTCGGCGGGGGTTTTATCACGTAATTCGGTTAGATTCATAGCGCTTTTTTACCTTTGTTGATGTTGTATAGAATTGAATATTGAATTCGCACGAAAAAAATTGGGTTTGGGTTTTTTAATTTCGGGGGATTGTTCTGAGTCTGTTTGTTTTTCTAACAGCTGTAATTTGAATTCTAGAGGGTTCGCCTTTGAAATGCAAGTAAGATGCAACACCGAGACGCGATGAATCGCGTCTCTAGTAACTTCTCAAAAACCCGGGGTGCGTCATCCCGGAAAATGCGGAGCATTTATCCGGGATCTAGAAAATCCTGCTAATTTTGCTGGATTCCGGATAATCGCTAACGCGATTTCCGGAATGACACCGTACTTTGCCCCGACTTTTTGAGAAGTTACCGTCTCTAGGGTTAATCTATTGATTTTCCTCAAGAAAAGCGACCAGCTGCGACTTCGTCAATGCACCGACTTTGTTCGCAATCATTTCGCCATTTTTGAATAACATCAAACTTGGAATGCCACGCACGCCATATTTTGCGGGTGTTTCTTGATGATCATCGACGTTCACTTTGACAAACTTCACGCGATCAGCGAATTGTTGTGCTACTTCATCAACCACTGGCGCGAGCATTCGGCAAGGTCCACACCATGGCGCCCAAAAATCTACTAACACAGGCAATTCAGAATCCAATACATCCGCTTGAAACTGATCATCACCGGTACTTAATACTAAATCGCTCATCATTACACTCCAACTATGTTAAAATCTGCCCTCATCGTAATCGAATTTCACAGATTTCGCAAAAGAGTATGTAATGGCAAAACTACATTTTTATTATTCGGCGATGAATGCCGGAAAAAGCACGACATTATTGCAGTCGAGTTATAACTATAACGAACGCGGCATGGATACGTTGCTGTACACTCCAATGATTGATGATCGTTTTGGTACTAGTAAAATCGCGTCTCGAATCGGTTTGGAAAATGATGCCATTGCGATTGATAAAAACTTCGATTTATTTCAGTCTGTCAAAAAACAACTTGCAGCGAATCCCAATATTCATTGCGTGTTGATTGATGAGGCGCAATTTTTAACGAAACTACAAGTGGAACAACTCACGTTTGTCGCTGATTTTTTAAATATTCCGGTATTAACCTATGGCATTCGCACCGATTTTCGCGGCGAGCCATTCGAAGGTAGTTTGTATTTGCTGGCGTGGGCGGACACATTAATCGAATTAAAAACGATTTGTCATTGCGGCAAAAAAGCGATGATGAATTTGCGTCTGGATGAAAATGGCGAAGTCATCACTGAAGGTGCGCAAGTCGAGATTGGTGGTAATGAAAAATATTTGGCGACATGCAGAAAACATTTTAGATTGAAAGTGTGTGATAGTAAGAGTGTCGTTCAATAAACGCTTATTTTTCTAAAAACCATTTCCACGCAGGTACAATCATCATATGATATTTTTTTCCATCGTGCTGAATGATTTCTTCACCCGACTCATCTTCCGTAATGATTAAACCACTTTTGAGCTGATAAGTTTGTAGTGCGTCTATTAAACCATCTATCTCGCGCTTTTTTGTTTTTGGATCTTGTAGACTTTCACACACCTGAATAGCTTGACCTATGCCATGCCCTTCTCGCGTCACAAAATCACATTCCTTTTTTTCTTTGTGATAATACACTTCATTATTTTTTCGTAGCAATTGCAAAAACACCATGTTTTCCAGCATCCTGCCACGATCTTCGCTCATACGAAAACCAATGCATTCAACCAATGCTTGATCGATAAAATAAATTTTTTTGGGAGAAAATGCTTGTTTTCTAACAGAAAAAGAAAAACGATTCACTGTGAAACATAAAAAACAATTTTCTAGAAAATGACAATAATCGGATACAGTTCTCGCATTGGAAAGTTCTAATAATTTTCTCAGTGAATTATAAGTAAATTCTTTAGCGTTATTACTTGCTAAATAATAAACAAGTGCTTTAATTGCAGTGACATTTTCAATATTGTTTCTAACAATAATATCTTTGTAGAGGATGTTTTCATACAAATTATGTAAATATTGTTTTTGACGCGTCGCCAAATATTCGGGGAAACCGCCCATTATTTTAAATTCTGAAAAATATTTTTTAATGAGCGCAACATCCGCCGAACTAAAATTTTCTATTGACAGAAAATTTTCATTTTCTCGTTGTAGATATTCTCTAAAGGAATAGGGGAATAAATGCAATGCAATATTTCGTCCGGTCAAATGCGTACCCAGTTCGTAACTTAATAAGTTCGCATTCGAACCTGTCACAAATACTTTTTTTCCTTCATTATGCAAACGTCTGACAAATCGCTCCCAACCCACAAAATTTTGCATCTCATCAAAATAAAAAGTTTTTTGCACACCATAAAGTTCAATAAAAACTTCAACCAAGCGCTGACAGTCATCCAGCTGAAATGGTGCTAAACGTTCATCGTCAAAATTGAGATAATAATTGGATTCAACTGCGCGTCGTCGAATCATTCTCATCCATGTTGATTTTCCGCATCGCCGAATCCCACTCAAAATAATCACTTGAGGCGTAGCAATAAATGGCTCGATCAGTTGATAGGATTCACGAGGAATAAATGAATCTATTGAACGTTCAACTGCCATCTGATCTAGAACGATATGCTTTAGTGTTTCTTTATCCATATGAAAAATAAACCTAATTTTACTATTTGTACTGCTAATGCTAAGTTTAGCATTATAATTATAACTGTCAATACATAGAATTGCTCATGTATTGTAACTAGCAATGCAAATCCATTACACAAAACTATCCCTTGCGACATCCACCCTCCCTCGCTATAATCACGCCGTCCCAACTCAAGCGGAGCCGTTTAGCATGACGACATCAGCACTTGATCGTTTGTCGATACCATCCCAAAAAAATACATTATTTCAACGTATTCAACCCTCTTTAGTTGTATTTTCAGCCTCCCTCTTCTTTTTTTTTGAATTTCTACAAATGAACATGTTCAATGCGTTGGATCCGTCATTGTACAGAGCATTCCATCTAACCAATTCCACACAATTAGGCCAATTATCCGCTTGTTTCATGTATTCGATGGTGCTGTTTTTGTTCCCAGCGGGCATGATTTTAGATCGTTTTTCCACACGAAAAATTATCCGAATAGCGATGCTTTCTTGCATTTCGTTCGTCTTTTTCTTCTCATTCACAACTACTTTATGGCAAGGCGAACTCTGCCGTTTGATCACCGGAATTGGTGATGCTTTCTGTTTATTGGCATGCGTGCGATTGGCGTCTCGCTGGTTTTCTCCGAAGCATATGGCATTGGTGGTCGGCATGATTGTGACCTTTGCAATGATTGGCGGCATGATTGCGCAAACACCATTAACTGAACTGACCAAAGCACTCGGATGGAGAAATGCATTGCGCGTCGACGCCGCGATGGGTGTTGCAATGTGGTTGATCGTATTTATTTTTGTGAAAGATTATCCAAAAGGCACGAAAGCATTCTTTGAAGCACAACATGCATCGCTTGAAAAATTAGGCTTTTTCAAAGCATTGCGTCAAGTAATCACAAACATACAAAACTGGTTGAGCGGATTTTATGTCTCGCTGATCAACTTGCCATTGATGTTGTTGGGTTCAACATGGGGAAGTTGGTACCTCACACAAACACAACATTTATCAGCAATTAATGCGTCATTTGTCGACAGCATTCTTTTCTTAGGCATGATTGTCGGCTCACCCGCTGCAGGTTGGATATCTGATAAATTAGAACGTCGTAAAATGCCGATGATTGTTGGTGCGATTGCATCCATCGCGGTAATTTTAGCAATTATGTATTTACCGCATCTTTCTTACGAAGATTTAATAGTACTATTTTTCACACTCGGATTTGTGATGGGTTTCCAAATCATTGGATATCCACTGATTGCAGAAAGCAATCCTGCGATTTTAACCGGTACCGCTGAAGGTCTTGCGTCCGTATTAATTATGTCTGGCGGATTTTTTATTCCAGTTTTCCCTGCATTATTGAATATGTATTGGAATCACGCGATGAAAAATGGTGTTCCATTTTATTCTGTCGGCAATTATCATTTCGCATTTTTAATTATGCCAGTGGCATTTTTGATTGCCTTAATCGCTTCTTTCTTAATTAAAGAAACACGCTGCCTTAGTTTTGAAGAAAGAAATCAAATTGATAATTGTCCAGAGACTAAATGCCGTTTGCATGAAAACGTCCAGTTTTGATGCGCAAAAATGGGCGTTTCTTTCTACAAGGTGAATAACTATGGCGCACGCGTTCCATCACAATCCCGCAGAAATTAACGTAACAAATTCCCCCGAAAAAGCAACGTGCCAATCCTGGGTGATTGTGCTCGTTGCATCTTTATTTTTCTTTTATGAATTCATTCAAATGAATATGTTTGATTCGATTTCAAACGCATTAATGCATTCATTTCAAATTGACGCTGGAAAACTTGGGCTGTTATCGTCATTTTATTTTATCGCTAACGTAGTTTTTTTATTTGTTGCGGGTTCATTGCTAGATCGATTTTCAACACATCGCGTAATTTTAACATCGCTTGCGATTTGCATTATTGGCACGGCCGCATTTTCATTCGCACACTCTTTTGCATTGGCATGTTTATTTCGCTTTTTAACCGGCATCGGCAGCGCATTTTGTTTTTTAAGTATTATTCGTTTAGCGACACGCTGGTTTCCAACAGAACGTATGGCGCTCGTGATTGGACTCGTACTTTCCGTCGCTTTTTTAGGTGGTTTTATTTCGCAAACGCCAATGGAAATGTTAGCGCGTGCAGTGGATTGGCGCATGGCATTACAAATTGATGCAGCATTTGGTGTATTGATCTTCTTATTGATTTTAGCAGTTGTGAAGGATTATCCCGAAGGTCATGCAAAAACGCATTTGCTCGAACAACAACAAATTCACGAGATTGGTTTTTTCAAAAGTTTGCGGATGGCGTTTTTTCGTTTGCAAAATTGGTTGGTGGGATTGTATGTTTGCGTGATGAATTTACCCGTTGGATTATTGGGCGGATTGTGGGGCGTTTTATATTTAACAAATACACATGATATTTCACGCGTGCATGCATCTGAAGTCTCGTCAATGTTATTTATTGGCACGATGGTTGGATCACCGATTGTGGGTTGGATTTCCGATAAAATGCAAATGCGTCGTCCACCGATGTTGGCTGGCGCGATTATTTCACTGGGATTAATGGCGATTGTGATGCTGAATCCTGATTTAACTTTCCATGGGTTATTTGCGTTATTTTTATTAATTGGTATCTGTACTAGCACGCAAATTATTGGTTATCCGCTTGTTGCAGAAAATTCTAAACGTATAATTACTGCTATGTCAGTCAGCGTTGTAAATATTTCCGTGCAAGGTGGCAGCGCTATTTTTCAGCCATTTTTCGGTTATTTGTTAGATAAACGTATGTTTTTGCGGTTACATGAAATCTCGACAAAATATATACCTGCGGATTTTACGTGGGCGATGTGGATTTTTCCGATTGGGTTTGTTGTGGCGATTTTAATTATGTTTGCGTTGCCTGAAACAAGATGCAAGCAGCGCATAGAGTAACCCCTTGAACTAAGTAATTTTAGCGAAGCTCTTCGGGATCAAGAATGCTGACGACTCGGTCGAGGATTTCATCAACCAATGATTGGTCGAGTGTTTCGATGTATTTTGCAGTGCCGGCTTTGATGCGAGCATTGATGTCATAGGCATAAACCTGATTGCAAAGCGCAACACCGATCGTATCATGTCCACTAATCGGCACTGTGACTCCTGTAATTCGAGAAAAATTTCCACCTGATGTTACTGGAACAGTTGTTATCGAACCCAGCAGATTAATAGCTTTTGGTGTTATTACAACAAATCGATGTCTGCCTTTAATTTCACGACCTACAGATGGATTTGGATTAATCCAATATACTTCACCTCGTTCTATAACATGTTTACTCATCTTCGCTCCCGTATTCCCGACCTACAGGTTTCATTTCCCTGATCCACTCTGTCTCTTTCATAAATTTCTTCATCAGTTTCGGCGTGCATCCTTCAAGCAATTCCGCCAACGTATACCGTCTGCGTTTCCTGCACTGTATAGACACTGGCTTAATCACCACACTCTCCTTTGTCACATCCAATGACAACTTAGCCCCCACCGCAATATGCAATGTTTCTAATACATGCGCAGGAATAGTAATGATCGCTGCGCCACCTTGTTTTCGAACTGTCACTGTTGTCATAACCACCTCGTCATCGTTGATAGAAGAAGTATAGCACATTTGTGCTACTTCTTTGCTATCGTTTGTTGATGTGATTGAGGACGTTGTCATGTTGATTGGTTCGCAAAATAATTTAGATTGGAACGTTAAAATATCAGGTGCTGGAATTTTTGCAATACCGTGTTTTAACTAGCACACCAATAATCCAACACTGGATCAATCACGCGAATTTCACCCGTTTCTAATTTTTCAATTAGATCATGTTTCAGAAATATTTCAATGGCACCCAAAATTCCCTTGGGTGTTAAATTGACTTTTTGTGAAAATTCTTTTGAAGTTGGTTCCTTTAATCCGGGATGTCTTGCGATTTCGCTAAGCAATTGCTTCTGTTTTGGTGTTAAAAATTCCACGTCACGCGCAATCGATCCCTGTTCTTCGCGACAAATCTTTTCCCAACATTTAATAACATCTTCCGTTGAGGGAATTGTGTTTGATTCAAATAAATATCCGCACAGTATGCTCATGTAATAGGGATGTAGTTTTGCTGAAGAAAAAATACTTTCAAAAACTTCATCAGATAACGCATTTTTCCATTTTATTTTTGAAAATCTATTGATGAAAGATTGGTAATGTTCCGCTGAAATTCTTTGCAGTGGTATTTGATGGCATAGCTTATATAGCGGCCTACTTTTATCTTCAAACATCTGACTCAATAAATGTCGACTGCTGCCCGAAAAAATAAAACTGATATTTTTAGTTTTTTGAGCGACAAATCGAAGCGCTGATTCCACTTCATCACAAATAGTCGAACCACTGATTGCTTGAATCTCATCGATAAAAATAATTGCGTGCTTTTTTTGTTTCGCCAATAACTCATCAATACCAACTAATAACGACTTTAAACTTTTTTTATTAGCCGATGTTTTTGGCGCCAATGAAAACTCAAAACCCAACTCACCGACTTTAATTGAAATCGACAGATTTTTCAAAAATGATTCAAGCTTTCGAATAGCTGATTCAGTGGGTTTAATCACTTTTGAAATAAGAATACTTAACGCATCATAGAATTCACGCATAACAGTGGCATCATCTGACTTCATGAATAAGTCGATATAGGCATAGGGCAATTGCGTTGATTCAATAGCACGTAACGCTAAACTCGTTTTTCCATATCGACGCGGTGAAATCAGCAATGTTTGTGTCGTCTGCAAAATATTTTGAGATAGACGTGCAAGCTCATCTTTGCGATTACAAAATCCTTCGCCAGAAGCAAGACCCCGATGAAATGTTTGCATCAACCGCATATTCAAACCCTTTTGTATTGTAGTGATAGGAATATACTAGCAGGTAAATGAAGAAATTTCAAATTGTAGTGATAGGAATATACTAACAGGTAAATAAAAAGGGATGTATTATGATGGAGTTAGACCTGCGAAACTCAAAACCAACCACTTCGGACCATGTTTTTCGAAACGCACCTGGACGCGTGCGGATTCGCCTGAACCTTCGATATCGAGAATATATCCTTCACCGAATTTTGCATGCGTGACGCGTTGACTGATTTTCAAACCCGTATTATGTTGTTTGATCGATGGAATAGTTGCTTTCGGTTTCGACCGTGCAAAATATGTCGAATTATCGGCGCCATAAGCAGTTGGTTTTGAAACGGTTAATTTAGGACGAATACGATGCAACAAATGCTCCGGAATTTCAGCGATAAATCGCGACGGAGAATGATATTGTCCTTTACCATACAACTGGCGATACTCCGCACAACTTAAAAATAACTTTTTCATTGCACGCGTCATGCCGACATAACATAAACGACGTTCTTCTTCTAATCCATCGCGATCGTTCATCGACATTTGATGTGGAAATAATTGTTCTTCCATGCCGACGATAAAAACTACTGGAAATTCCAGGCCTTTTGCAGCGTGTAATGTCATTAAGCTCACACAATCCGTTTGTTGATCGGCCTGTTGCTCGCCCGTTTCCAAAACAACTTCTGTTAAAAACGCCTCAATTTCAGACATATTTTCATGTTCTGATTTCACGACGAATTCCGTTGTCGCTGAAATTAATTCTTTTAAGTTTTCTGCGCGCGATAATCCCTTCTCGGATTTATCTTCTTTATGCGATTGCAATAAACCTGAGCGCAATAGCATTAAATCAACACACTCCGCCAATTTCAATTTTTTCGTTTCAATACTTAATTGCGTAATTAATGTAATAAATCCATCGAGCGCACTGTGCGCACGCGCAGAAAATAAATTCGTATTGATGCAATGTTGTGTTGTTTCCCACAAGGAAACACTATTTTCACGCGCTAATTCACGTATTTTTGCAAGCGTTGTTTGTCCAATGCCGCGCGTCGGTGTATTAATGACGCGCTCGTATGCCGCATCATCATTGTAGTTCACCATCAATCGCAAATATGCCAATGCGTCTTTAATTTCCGCACGTTCGAAAAATCGGAAACCGCCATAAATACGATATGGAATTTTCGCTTCAAGAAACGCTTCCTCAAGTACACGTGATTGTGCATTCGATCGATATAAAATGGCGAAATCATTCAGTGAAAATTCATTACGTGATAATTGTTTAATTTCTGCAACCACTTGCGATGCTTCTTCACGTTCATTAAAGGCTTCAAATAACTTGATCAAATCGCCTTCGCTGCCCGACGTCCACAATGTTTTTCCCATGCGATTTTTATTTTTATCAATCACCGCGTTTGCCGCATCTAAAATATTTTTCGTCGATCTATAATTTTGTTCTAACCGAATCGTCTGCGCATTTTTAAAATCACGCGAGAAATGCTGGATATTTTTGACTTGCGCACCGCGCCAACTATAAATGGATTGATCGTCGTCACCCACCGCCATCATAAAACTTTTTTGTCCGGCTAATATGCGCAGCCAACGATATTGCAGCGCATTCGTATCTTGAAACTCATCCACTAAAATATGCGAGAAACGTTGCTGATAATGCGTGCGAATTTCTTCGTTATTTTGGAGCAATTCATACGAACGCAACAATAATTCGGTGAAATCAATTAAACCGGAACGCTGGCATAATGCTTCATATTCCGCATAAATCTGCTGTAATTTTTGCGAGGTGTAATCATCTAAATCGGTGAGTTGATTTGAACGGATACCATTTTCTTTGTGATTATTAATAAAAAATTGTGTTTGTTTCGGCGGCCATGCCGATTCATCGAGGTTCATCGCGCGATGAATACGTTTAATTAATCGCAGCTGATCTTCGCTATCAATAATTTGAAATGATTGCGGCAATTGCGCTTCGAAGAAATGCGTGCGCAACAAACGATGTGCTAACCCATGAAACGTGCCGACCCACATATGATTCACTGGAATTTCACGCAATTGTTCGATCCGACTACGCATTTCGTTCGCGGCTTTATTCGTAAATGTCACGGCTAAAATTTCATACGGCGAGACATTATGTTCTAACATCAGATACACCATACGATGCACCAACACGCGCGTCTTACCACTGCCCGCGCCGGCTAAAACCAACAGATGTGCGAGTGGCGCAGTCACCGCTGCGAGCTGCGCGTCGTTTAATTTATCAATGAGATGAGAATGATTTGTCATGCGGGGATTGTACCGGAGATTTGAGTGGAATTAACCAACAATCTCATTTAATGCTTCTATCACGCGCTCGAGTTCTCGCTCATTTAGATGATCAATTTTTTTGCCCAATCGCAATGTAGATAACGTTCTTATATGACTGACTTTCACCCACACTAATTTTTTTCCAATTTCTTGGTTTAATTTGATAGCAAAGGGAAAATCCACTTTTTGTGGCTGGGTCGTTAAAGCAACAGCGATCACCGTTCTAGATTTTTTGTTAAACAAGCTATCACTTAAAATCAATGCCGGTCTTCGCCCAGATTGCTCATGACCGATAACCGGGTCTAAATCCGCCCACACGATATCACCTCTTAAAATTCCTCCCATTCAACCTCCCCCTCATAAAATTCTTCCGCCATCGCAATCTCTTCTTCAGGATCCAATTTGTCACATTCGCGCTCAAAACGGTAACGCGCCAACTCAATCACTTTGTCTTTCAATAACAGCTGAATCGCTTGGCTTCTACTCTCAAATTTTTCTTCTTCAACCAAACGATCTAATTTTTCAAGCAAATCGCGATCAATCGAAATGGCGATTTTAGCAACACTCATAAACACCTCCATACATGGTAATACTATTATCATACCATGAATTCCGGCATCAGAGCAACTACGAAAATTATAAGCTTATAGATTTGCGCTGCAATACCGTGTTTTTGATCAAATTGACTGCACCTCATATTCTTGCGATGATGATTTTCCTATTTTAAGGCGCAAAAATCATGACCAACAAACCTCGTTTACTCACCGGCGACACGCCCACTGGCCAATTGCATTTAGGGCATTGGGTCGGCTCGCTCGAAAATCGCGTCAAATTACAAAATGATTACGAATGTTATTTTTTAATTGCAAATCCACATGCGTTTTCAACGAAAGCGGAAAAGCCGCAAGAAATTCGTGAAAGCGTTTTGGATATTGTTTTAGATTATTTATCTGCAGGTATTGATCCGGTTAAAAGCTGTATTTTTTTAGAATCGGATGTGCCGGCGATTTTTGAATTAGCCACGTATTTCAGCATGATCATTTCGCATCCACGATTGATGCGGAACCCCACGATTAAAGATGAAATTCGAGATAAGCAATTGGGCGATCAATATTCGATGGGGTTTTTGTTTTATCCGATTTTACAAGTCGCGGATATTTTGGCGTTTCGCGCGGATGTCGTTCCTGTCGGTGAAGATCAAGCAGCCCATTTAGAATTAACGCGAGAAACGGCGCGGAAATTTAATCAATTGTATTGCGGTGTTGATCCGCATATTGAAGATAAAAATTATGTAAACGCCGGCGGATTATTTCCGGTGCCGCACATGATGCTTGGTCGCACGAAAAAATTAATTGGATTGGGTGCGCCAAATGCTGCGGGAAATTTATTAAAAATGAGTAAATCGCTCAATAATTCAATTTTGCTCAGTGATTCGCCGGATATTATAAGGCAAAAAATTAGGGGTATGTATACGGATCCCAATCGTTTGCGCGCAACTGATCCTGGCACCGTTGAAAATAATCCACTGTGGATTTTCCATGATATTTTTAATTCGGATATGGCGTGGGTTACTGAAGCGAAAGCAAAGTATCGCGCAGGACAAATTGGTGATGTGGAATGCAAGAAAAAATTAATCGAGATTATTGTTGCGTTATTAGAGCCAATGCAAAAGCGTCGTGCGGAATTTGCGGGTAATGAAGATCATATTCTGTCGGTCATTCGCGAGGGTGCTGAACGTGCGAATGTGATTGCGAATAAGACGGTGCATGCTGCGAAAGAGTGGATGAAGCAGGTGTATTAGATCGCTTTAGATTGGTTTGATCTAATTAGATTTTGACAATCTAATTAGATTGACGTAATCTAAAGCGATCTAATCAAACGAGACTGTACATAGTGATCACAAAAGATACCTGGCATTACGCACGCACGCCGCTCGCAAAGCAACTGATTGAGTTGTTCAATACTGGCCTCGCAAGCGCACTGGTTTTTTTTGCGCCTCGCCGAATGGGTAAAACTGAATTTTTGCGCAAAGACATCAAACCTTACGCAGAGAAACACAATTGGGAGGTCTTTTACTTTAGTTTTTTGGATGTCGGAGATAAACCACGCTCCATTTTTACCAACGCATTAATCGAATTTGCCGAAAATATTGGCGCAATTACTAATCGCGATTCACTATGCTCACGAATCAAAAAAGTAGGCGCTTCTGTTGCAAGCGTCGAAGCGAATATTGAATTGGCTCATAAAAAGCCGACTCAATATGACGTAAAAAAAATCATTGCTTCTCTTGCAAAATCGCACCGCGTTTTGTTACTACTCGATGAAGTACAAACGCTCGCAAAATTTTCGAACAACGAAAAATTCGTTGCAAGTTTACGAACTGCATTGGACCTTCATAAAGATTCTATAAAAGTTATTTTTACAGGTTCTTCACGTGAAGGACTGCGTCAAATGTTTTCTCAATCAAATGCGCCTTTTTTTCATTTCGGACAAAATCTACCATTTCCAGAATTGGGTCGTGAATTTACAGATCATCTAGCCGCTGTGTTTCATCAAGTCACACAACGAAAATTAAATGTGGATGATTTATGGCATGCATTTCACAGCATGGGCAATGTACCGCAATTAGCACGTTCATTGGTTGAACGACTTGCGCTTTATCCAAATCAAACGATTTCAGAAACTAAAAATCAGCTATTAGCAGATATTTATAATGATCGCACGTTTGTTGAAACCTGGGAAAATGCATCAACGCTCGAGAAATTATTACTGCGAGAGATAGCGAATGAATCTACCGGATTATTTAGTGAGCCAGTTCGTGTCAATTTAGCAAAACAATTGGGTGTCGAAACATTAGGGGTTCCGACTGTTCAATCTGCATTACGCACATTACAAAAAAAATTATTGGTTGGACGCTCGCCAGAAAAACAAAGTTATTTTATCGACGATCCGAATTTTAAAGAGTGGTTGCAGCATCGATAACTAACAGATCACCCCCATAGTCCGAATAGGATGATCTGTTACAATCAATACCGATAATATTCCGGCTTAAACGGGCCGTTTTTATCAACCCCTAAATATTTCGCTTGCGCATTTGATAATGTCGTTAGTTTCGCACCCACTTTTTCTAAATGTAAACTTGCGACTTTTTCATCGAGATGTTTTGGCAACACGTAGACTTTTCTCTCGTATTTTTCAGCGTTTTTCCACAATTCAATTTGCGCCAACACTTGGTTGGTGAATGAATTTGACATCACAAAACTAGGATGTCCGGTTGCACAGCCTAAATTCACGAGACGACCTTCTGCCAATAAAGTAATTCTTTTTTTATCGGGAAAAATAATTTGATCAACTTGTGGTTTGATATTGTCCCATTGATATTTTTTTAATGATGCGACATCAATTTCTAAATCGAAATGTCCGATGTTACAAACGATCGCCTGGTTTTTCATTTGAAGCATATGAGCGTGCGTAATAATGTCGCGACAACCGGTTGCTGTGACAAATATATCTGCTTTTGCCGCTGCATCATCCATGGTTACTACATCATATCCTTCCATCATCGCTTGCAACGCGCAGATCGGATCGATTTCAGTAATCCACACACGCGCGCCTAAACCACGTAATGCTTGCGCACACCCTTTACCGACATCACCATATCCCGCAACCACTGCAATTTTGCCTGCAATCATCACATCCGTTGCGCGTTTAATCGCATCGACTAATGATTCACGACAACCATATAAATTATCGAATTTAGATTTCGTCACGGAATCATTCACATTAAATGCAGGCGCTTTTAAGGTTCCTGCTTTCGCCATGTCATATAAACGATGCACACCAGTTGTGGTTTCTTCTGAAATTCCGCGGATATTTTTCATAATCGCTGGATATTTTTCGTGAACGATAATCGTTAAATCGCCGCCATCATCTAAAATCATATTCGGTTGCCAACCATTTGGCCCATTTAATGTTTGCTCGATGCACCAATCATATTCTTTTTCAGTTTCCCCTTTCCATGCAAAAACAGGAATGCCAGCTTTTGCAATTGCCGCTGCAGCATGATCTTGTGTTGAGAAAATATTGCAGGATGACCATCGCACTTCGGCACCCAATGTGGTGAGCGTCTCAATTAACACCGCAGTTTGAATCGTCATGTGCAAACAGCCTGCAATTCGCGCACCTTTTAACGGTTTTGATTTTCCGAATTCGCGACGTAATGCCATTAATCCAGGCATTTCTGTTTCGGCAATAATAATTTCTTTCCGGCCGAAATCGGCGAGTGCAATGTCGGCGACTTTGAAGTCGTGTAATGTGGGTGCAGTTTTTTTTGCTGTAGGTTTTTTAGTTACGGTTGACATAAATAATTTCCTGATAAGTTTAAATATTTTTCTTCGTAGCCTTTCGCATTCGCTGACGCTCGGCTTCTGACATTATTTGTCACTAGAATTTCAGCTCGTCAGGCACTATTTTAATAACTTTGCTTTATCCGTTTTTTCCCAACTCAAATCCAAATCATCGCGACCAAAGTGTCCGTACGCGGCAGTCTGTTTGTAAATCGGGTTTAATAATTGAAGCATGTCGATAATCGCACGTGGACGCAAATCAAAATGCTGTCTGACCAATTCTGCAATTTTATCTTCCGGAATTTTGTGTGTGCCGAATGTTTCAACTAATATTGAAGTCGGTTGTGGTACACCGATTGCATACGAAATTTGCACTTCGCAACGATCTGCAAGACCTGCAGCCACAATATTTTTTGCAACATATCGCGCTGCGTATGCAGCAGAGCGATCGACTTTCGACGGATCTTTTCCGGAAAAACATCCGCCACCGTGACGTGCCATTCCACCATAACTATCGACAATAATTTTGCGACCAGTTAACCCACAATCACCGACGGGTCCGCCGACAACGAAACGACCCGTGGGATTAATAAAATATTTTGTATCTTTGTGAAACCAATTTTTAGGAATCACAGGCTTGATGATCGTTTCCATCACCGCTTCTTGCAGTGTTTTTTGATCGATTTCGGGATCATGTTGAGTAGATAATACAATGCAATCAACCGCAACGGGTTTATCATTTTCGTAACGGATTGTAATTTGACTTTTAGCATCTGGGCGCAACCATGGTAATTCACCTGATTTACGTGCTGTCGCCTGTTTTTTTACTAGTTTATGCGCATACATAATTGGTGCGGGCATTAATTCGGGTGTTTCATTGCTCGCATATCCAAACATGAGCCCCTGATCGCCTGCGCCAAGATCTTTATCTTCACGATGATCAACGCCAAGCGCGATATCGGATGATTGTTTGCCTATTGCGGAAACCACTGCGCACGCTTCGCTATCGAATCCGTAACGTGGATTATTGTAACCAATGTCTCTAATTGTTTCGCGTGCGATATGTTCTATGTCAACCCATGCATTCGTAGTGATTTCACCGGCCACCATCACCATCCCATTTTTAACGAGTGTTTCGCAGGCGACACGTGCGCGTTTATCTTTGGCAATCAACGCATCTAAAATCGCATCAGAAACCTGATCGGCAATTTTGTCTGGATGACCTTCTGAAACAGATTCAGATGTAAAAATTCGCGATGTTGACATCAGAGCTCCTCGTAAAATGGTTTAGTCCGTTAAAAATGCAGCAATATTAAAGCATTTTGCGCCAATTTGCACACTGTATGGTGATAAATCCTTGCGTATGTGCTCTGCATCTTTTACACTATATGCGCAACTCATTAACCTATTGATAATATGAGAATTTTACGGTGTCCTTGCGAACCTTACAAATAACCAACCTACGAAATATTGCCTCGGCGAATATAGACTGTTCTTCGCAATTTAACCTTTTTTTCGGTGATAATGCGGCTGGTAAAACGAGTGTCCTTGAAGCGATATATTATTTAGGTACTGGAAAATCCTTTCGAACGCATCATCATGATCGCGTTGTGCATCACGCTGAAAATCAGCTGACACTTTTTGCAAACTTATGCGCGGAAAATTCTATTATTCCGATTGGCCTTCAACGTTCGCGTGATGGATCGCTCCAAATTCATATCAATGGAGAAGCTGCTCGATCCGTTGCTGATATTTCGCAACAACTACCGATTCAATTTATCGGATCTGACAGTCATCGTATTTTGAATGATGGTCCGAAATGTAGGCGTGCGTTTTTGGATTGGGGATTGTTTCACACGAACCCGCTATTTTATTCACAATGGAAAACCTTTCAAAGATTGCTTGTTCATCGAAATTCGGCATTGAAAGCACGAGCACCCCGTGATGAACTTTTAATTTGGAATAATCAGTTTGCAGAAGTGGGTGAAGCGCTTAATTTGCTTCGAAACCTGTACGTGAATGATTTTACGCCCTACTTTAACGAAATTATTTCTGTTTTATTGCCGGATCTTACGATTTCTATTGAATATTTTCAGGGTTGGGATGTGGATTGTGCCCTTGAAAGCTGTTTAACCAGGAATGTTTCACGTGAAACATCTGTGGGACATAGTTTGTATGGACCACACCGTGCGGATTTGAGTTTAACGGTCGATGGATTCCCTGCTCAAGATGGATTGTCACAGGGGCAACAAAAGCTGGTGTCATATGCACTGCGTTTAGCGCAGGGGTTACATCTTCAAACCACTGTGGCAAAAACCCCAGTTTATCTTATCGATGACCTACCTTCAGAGCTGGATCCACAAAAACGCACGCTGGTTACTGAAATTCTTGCTGGTTTGCGTGCACAGGTGTTTATAACAGGTATTGAGGCGTGTGATTTAGAGGAAATATTGGATTTGAACGAGGGTAATCGAATGTTTCACGTGAAACATGGGATGATAACGCATCATTAACTGCAGCACTTGCTAGTATATTGATGCTGAAGCGCCACCGGCAGGTGGCGCGCGATAGTAAAACGAAGTGCGGTTACCAGACGGTGCATGGGTTGTATCGAAGCACAAACTACCAATGTTCCTCTAGCAATTGAACCTTGTAGCACTCGCGCCTCCCTGCAATATTGGATTAGAGTTAAATCACGTAAATTAATAACAATTAGCGTACTTTAACGTAAAATAATGTAAAGTAACAACAATATAGATTCAGCTCATTCGCCCCATAAAAAATCAGTTCTTTCGCAGACAAAAAACAGCAAATTAACAAGAAAATTTCCGTAAAATATGTTAGTATTTCGATCAGTTTAACCCACTAAAACACTCACCAAAACGAAGAAAAACCATGTCAGAAACACCCAACATGAATACCTACGATTCCTCCTCCATCAAAGTCCTAAAAGGCCTCGATGCCGTCCGAAAGCGTCCCGGCATGTATATCGGTGATACCGATGACGGCACAGGGTTGCATCACATGGTTTTTGAAGTCGTCGACAATGCGATCGACGAAGCGCTTGCGGGGCATTGCGACAACATCATCGTGATTATTCATACCAATGGATCCGTTTCCGTCAGCGATAATGGTCGCGGAATTCCAACTGATATTCATCCAGAAGAAGGTCGATCTGCAGCAGAAGTCATCATGACGATTCTGCACGCAGGCGGTAAGTTCGATAATAATAGCTATAAAGTTTCTGGTGGTTTGCACGGTGTGGGTGTATCCGTGGTGAATGCGCTCTCAAAAGATCTTTTATTAACCATTCATAAGAACGGCAAAACCTATTTTCAACATTATCAAATGGGCGTTCCATTAAAACCACTCGAAGTCATTGGAGATACAACGCTTAAAGGCACTATTGTGCAATTTACCCCAAGCGAAGAGATTTTCACTGACGTCACTTTTCACTACGATATATTATCTAGACGCTTACGCGAATTATCATTCCTCAACTCAGGCGTGAAGATCACACTCAAAGAAGAAGCGACTGGAAAAGAAGATGTTTTTGAATACGAAGGTGGTATCAAAGCATTCGTCGAACATTTAAATCGCAACAAAGTACCCATTCATTCAGACGTCATTTATTTTACCTGCGAAAGAGATGAAGTCATTGTTGAAGCAGCGTTGCAATGGAACGAAGGGTTTCAAGAAAACATTTTCTGTTTCACGAACAACATTCCACAAAAAGATGGCGGAACACACTTAGCTGGTATGCGCGGCGGACTCACACGTACGCTGAATCAATATATCGAAGCATCCGGTCAATCGAAAAAAGCAAAAGTAGAAACCACTGGTGATGATATTCGTGAAGGTTTAACCGCAGTTTTATCGGTAAAAGTGCCCGATCCAAAGTTTTCATCGCAAACAAAAGACAAACTCGTATCGTCTTTGGTAAAACCCGTCGTTGAAAACGCAGTGTCCGAATATCTCAATAATTTCTTGCAAGAAAATCCGGCACAGGCAAAAGCAATCGTGATGAAAATCGTCGATGCAGCACGCGCGCGTGAAGCAGCACGAAAAGCACGTGATTTAACGCGTCGAAAAGGTGTGTTGGATCTCGGTGGATTACCCGGAAAATTAGCGGATTGCCAAGAACGCGATCCATCTCTCTGCGAATTATATTTAGTTGAGGGTGATTCCGCGGGCGGTTCTGCAAAACAAGCGCGCGATCGCAAAAATCAAGCGATTTTGCCGCTGAAAGGAAAAATTCTCAACGTTGAAAAAGCGCGTTTTGATAAAATGCTCGCATCACAAGAAGTCGCGACATTAATTACTGCGCTTGGTTGCGGCATTGGTCGCGAAGAATATGATCCGAATAAATTGCGTTATCATCACATCATCATCATGACCGATGCCGACGTCGACGGTTCGCATATTCGCACATTATTACTCACGTTTTTTTATCGTCAAATGCCTGAATTAGTGCAACGCGGTCACATTTATATTGCACAACCACCGCTTTACAAAATTAAAAAAGGCAAGCAGGAAGTCTATGCAAAAGATGATGATGCCTTACATCAATATGTGTTACATCTTGCACTCGAAGGCGCGAAATTACATGCGAGTGAATCAGCACCGGCGATTTCAGAAGATGCAATCGCATCGCTTGCGAATGATTTTTATCGCGCGCAACGTGCAGTGGATCGCTTAGGAACGCACTATCCTAAATTTATTGTGCAGCAATTAAAATCAATTTCCTCAATCGGTCTTGCGGAATTAAAAAAAGAAGCCGATGTGATTGAGTGGGGAAAAACTTTAAATGCGTCACTCACAAAAAACACTACAGATATAGGCACAAAATACACTGTTAACACAAAACAAAACAAAGATAATCATTTGTATTATCCGGTCGTGATTGAAACGAAACACGGACTAGATACAGAAATTGAATTGAAAGATGATTTCTTCCGCTGTCATGATTATCATTCCATCGCGCATTGGAGCAAAACGATTTCAGGATTTTTCGAAAGTGGCGCACGTATTATTCGTGGCGAACAAACAAAATATATTACGGAATTCGATCAAGCGTATGAATGGTTATTAGCACAAGGTAAAAAAGGCTTAGTCATTTCACGCTACAAAGGTTTAGGAGAAATGAATCCTGAACAATTGTGGGAAACAACTATGGATCCAGAAACACGTCGTCTGTTAAAAGTGACTGTTGAAGATGCGATTCAAGCGGATGAAATGTTCACGACATTAATGGGCGATCAAGTTGAGCCGCGTCGTGATTTTATCGAGAAGAATGCGTTGTCGGCGTCGAATATAGACGTTTGATCTGTAGTACGCGCTAGTGAATCGGTTCAGAAGCGCCACCGGCAGGTGGCGCGAAAGCAACGAAGTGCAATTACCAGACAGTACACGGGCTATATCGAAGCTCGAACTACCAACGTACCGTCTGGTAATTGCACTTCGTTGCTTTCGCGCCAGCTTCCGCTGGACGCTTCTGAACTAATACACTAGCAAGTGCCACAATTGAGATTGTACATGCCGAATAAAAATAAAACCCCACTCTCCGAACTCCGCATCATCGCCGGCCGTTTTCGCTCACGAAAAATAGTATTTTCCGAAGAACCCGGCTTGCGTCCCACCCACAATCGCATTCGCGAAACATTATTTAATTGGTTAAATGGCTCAATCGACAATAAAAATGTTTTAGATGTATTTGCCGGCAGCGGTGCATTAGGCTTTGAAGCATTGTCTCGCGATGCAGCCCGCGTCACGTTTATCGACATTTCCAGAAACGTCATTCAACAATTAAAAGAAAATGCTGCGACACTAAAAATTGAAAATGCGGATTTTATTCAATGCGATTTTATCCTACAAAACACGATACTTCATCAAAAATATGATTTGGTTTTTCTAGACCCACCCTTCCAAAAAAATCTATTATTACAAACCTGCGAACTATTAGAATCACGTGATTTGTTAAATCCACATGCGTTGATTTATTTGGAATTTGAAAAGAGCTCAGTGGATTTGACTCAGCTTCCAAAAAACTGGATCATCAAAAAACATAAAGATACGAAGATCATTGAATATGTGTTATGCGAAAACCAATCAAAACAAGCTTAAATTATCACATCGTTCCGTAACCAACGCCAGATGCAAGCAAAGTTGTCGTTAAGCTAGATTCCTTTTCTATTACAACTTTGGGTACAGAACTCTTTTCATGAAAGTCCAATAAATTACGACGTAATGTAACATCTCTAGGCATTGTAAAAAATTGCATGCCAGGAATAGAATCTTTTTTCTGTAAATTGGCACTCGAGATCATAAATTGAAAACCCATAAGTATTATGCCCATGAGTGTTGCTACACACTTATCACCTATTCCATGACTAAAATATGCAATTGTAAAAAAGACTGCAAAAAGCACCAACGAAAGCAAATCACGTAATTTTAGATGATCTCTGGCTAAATCACTAAGCAAAGCACCATGCATGTTATCTTCTATCGTTGTACGAAAAAATTTTCCTTCTAAAATGTCTTTTATTGAAGTGGCTTCTGGGTTTAGCGCTATACACAAATTTTTTGATGGAATACCTCGAAATAATCCTTTATCAGGAATAGGAATATCAATACAGAAGTAAAAGTTCGGATTTTGTATTACAGAAAACAAAAATTCAGCAATTATCGACCGCCCAAATTCAGAAGCCAAATTACCCAAATTACATATTGCGTTATCATCTTCTAATAATTTGGAAATTATATCTTTGGTAATTTCGACAGACAAAAAGGGCTGAACATGTGAAAACATGGCGTCGTAGGGTATAACCGCATTTGGTATGAAATAAGATAAATATCTTGCTTGTAAGTCTGAACGAATTAATTGTGCTTGAAGCGACAAACTTTTAGGGTTTCGCATAAAAATCCTCACTACGAAAAATGAATCATTTTAAGTTATATTACATGAGGTATCTTAAGAAAATATTAATTTGTACATTTTAAAAATGTATTTTATAGTTGACTTTTTGTCAACCAGGGTATATGCTGATGCTTAATGTAACAGCTAAAACAAGGAAAAGCCGGTGCACGTGATCTCTAGAGAACCATTCATGGATGCAGCAAAACGATATCCAAATGACGCTGTGGCAATTAACAACATGTATTCAATTTTACGAAAAGGCGAATTTAAAACGCCGGATGCGTTGAGAAAAGTATTTCCATCACTGGATAACTTTAAGCATAAAAAGAAATGGTGGATTCTAGATATTGGCGGAAACAACTTGAGATTAATGGCATTTATTGAGTTTCGTGACAATCGAATGTATGTAAAACATATTGTAAATCATGCTGAATATGACAAGTTATGCAAAAAATATTATGGGTCAGGAGATTAACATGGGTTTTGCTGCATTAACAAAGAAAGCGCATACACTGCTTGATCAAGCGAGTTTTATTTCAAATATTCGTAATAAGAAAGAACATAAATTGGCATTAGCTTTGATGGAAGAATTGATTGAAGATTACGATTACAATCGCCTCTTAATTGAAATTTTATCGGTGAGTATCGAACGCTGGGAAAATGAGTCCGAATCATTTCGTGAATTTAACGCGTTGATTGATGCATTGGAACCAGGAGTCACGCTATTAAAAGTAATCATGGATCACCACAAACTTGGTATCAAGGATTTTCCAGAAATTGGCTCAAAATTCTTAGTTTCAAAAATTATAAATGGTCAACGACGGCTAACGCTTGATCATATTCATGCTCTTAGTAAGCGATTTGGGATCCAACCTGCATTGTTTTTAGCGTATACTCCTCGCACCACTTAATCTGAGGCTGTACACCTAATGTTCCAATTTCTAAAATCAAAATCTGAAGAAAAATCCGCGGTTGTCACACCAGAAGAATCCCCTAAAAAATCCTGGTTCGGTCGCTTAACCGACGGCTTAAAACGCACCAGAAACAACTTTTCAAATGGTTTAGCGAATCTCGTTTTAGGCAAAAAAACCATTGATGATGAGTTGTTAGAATCGCTCGAAACTCTGCTTTTATCGGCAGATATTGGCATCGAAAGCACAGACTATTTATTAAAAAAAATCACTGATCGCGTACACAGAAAACAATTATCCGATCCTGAAGCACTCAGCACAGCACTCAAAGAAGAAATGATTGCGTTACTTAAACCTTACGAAAAGCCGCTCGAAATTAATCAAAAACCATTTGTTATTTTAATGGTCGGCATTAATGGTGCAGGAAAAACAACGAGCATTGCAAAAATTGCGAATTACTACTTAAAACAAGGCAAATCGGTGATGCTTGCTGCGGGTGATACATTTCGCGCAGCAGCAGTCGAGCAATTACAAGTATGGGGTGAACGCAATAATGTCACGGTAGTTGCACAACAACCCGGCGCAGATAGTGCATCAGTCATTTACGATGCATTGCAATCCGCAAACGCACGCAACGTTGATATTTTAATTGCAGATACCGCAGGAAGACTGCACACACAAGCGCATCTGATGAATGAACTGAAAAAAATAAAGCGGGTGATTCAAAAAATGAATGCGGATGCACCGCACGAAACAATGCTAATTGTAGATGCGAGCATCGGTCAAAATGCATTAAACCAAGCAAAAGAATTTCACGAAGCTATTGGATTAAATAGCATCAGTGTGACAAAATTAGATGGAACTGCAAAAGGCGGAATGGTGTTTTCAATCACACAGCGCACACAATTACCTATTCGTTTTATTGGTGTCGGCGAACAGATGGATGATTTAAAACCCTTTGAAGCGCGCCCTTTTGTAGAAGCATTGTTTTAAACTCAGTGTCAGTGATCAGTGTCCGTGTCGGCACATACTGACACGGACACTGATCACTGACACCAAAAAACGGAATAGAACCGATGATCGAGTTTCATAGCGTGGCAAAGGAATATCACGGACACACTGCATTATCGAACGTATCATTATCCCTAAACGCTGGCGAAATGGCTTTTTTAACGGGTCATTCTGGTGCTGGTAAATCCACCGTTTTAAAGCTCGCGATGCATATCGAACCACCAACACGTGGGCAAATTCGAATTAATAATCTTCTATTATCACAATTATCGAAACGACAAATTCCGTTATTGCGTCGACGTATTGGTATGATTTATCAAAATCCTCAGCTCATACAAAATCAAACGGTTTTTGATAATGTGGCATTGCCGCTGCTTATTCAGGGTTATCATGATCGCGAAATGAAACGTCGCGTACATGCTGCATTAGATAAAGTCGGATTATTATCGAAAGAAAAATTATTCCCGGGCGCATTATCTTGTGGCGAACAACAACGGATTGGCATCGCACGCGCCGTCGTCAACAAACCCGATATTTTATTAGCGGATGAACCTACTGGAAATTTAGATCCAGAATTATCAATGGAAATTCTGCGATTATTTGAGGCTTTTCACGCAGTCGGTGTGACTGTATTAATCGCAACACACGATTTATCGCTGATCGCGCAAATGCCGTATCGTATGATTACATTGCACAATGGACAAACACGAAAATGAAAAATACACATCCTATTTTTACACGATGGTTACTTTCTCACGCACGTGCAGCGAGTTTTGCATTTTCAGAATTTACGCGCTCACCAATTGCAAATTTTATTACAGTGTGTGTAATTGGCATTGCGATTGCATTACCACTTGGGTTTTATGTATTACTGAAAAATTTACAAGCAGTGGATTCCACGTGGAATACCAGCGCACCAACGATTTCACTGTATCTCACGTCAAACACATCGGCTGAACAAACAAATTCTCTCATACAAACTTTGCGTGCAGATCCGCGTGTGTCACAAGTAAATTATATTTCACCGGAGCAAGGATTAAAATTATTCGAAAAAAATACGCCGTTTTCAAGCGCGATACAATTATTTCAACAAAACCCAATACCAGGTGTCATCACTGTTTTACCAACACTACATAATCAAAATCCCGATGCAATTAATGCACTATTTACCACATTAAAAGCAATGCCATATGTTGATATCGCACAACTCGATATGAATTGGGTCACACGTTTATATGACATGATCGCTATCGGAAAAAAAATAACGAAAGCGTTATCCCTGTTATTTGGATTTGGTGTGGTATTAATTATTGGGCACACACTTCGCTCATCACTCTCAAATCATATCAACGAGATCCAAGTGATGCGATTAATTGGCGCAACGAACGGATATATTCGCAGACCGTTATTATATCGCGGTACTTTATATGGCCTATTAAGTGGTGTAACCGCATGGGTTTTAATTACCGTTTTTCTAAACACCTTACAGTCCCCCGTTTCGAAGTTAGCTGAAACGTACAAAACTCCCTTTCAACTGCAAGCGCTTGAATTTTCACAGGGTATGGTATTGCTCGGCATTTCTGCGCTCCTTGGATTAATCAGTGCATGGCTAATCACCACCCAATTTTTAAATCGACCTGAACAGATGGATTGACAGCAACTCCCTATGAACAATTAATTTTCATCTTTTGGCGATATTGAATGATCATTTACTAAAAAAATGCTCACATACTGTGTGTATGCTCCGCTTTTTTTAGTAAATGATCATTCAATCTCACCTAAAATCTGAAAATTTAAGTTATTCAACCATCTCGCGGAGAATTACTGATGGATTGAAGCGCTCTATTCCCTTGTGCTATGATTGCCGCCATGAAAAAAATCGGCAATAACACATTAGCGCTCGCAACGAATTCTCTATCCGTCGGTAGCTTAGGTGCTTATATTCACTGGGTAAACCAAGTTCCTCTGCTGACTGAAGACGAAGAACTTTCGCTTGCCACTCGCTTAAAAAAACTGAACGACTTAGAAGCAGCCCGCCAGCTGGTCTTATCGCACCTGCGTTTTGTCGTAAAAATCGCGCGCGGATATTCTGGTTATGGTTTACAACTTGCTGACTTAATTCAAGAAGGTAATATTGGATTGATGAAAGCGGTCAAACGATTTGATCCAGCTGTTGGTGTTCGATTGGTTTCGTTTGCAGTGCATTGGGTTCGCGCAGAAATGCATGAATTTATTATTCGCAATTGGCGTATCGTAAAAATTGCAACCACCAAAGCACAACGCAAATTATTTTTTAATTTACGCAAAGCATCCAAAGAACGTGCTTGGTTTAGTGATTCTGAAGTTGCGACGGTTGCTTCCGAATTAAAAGTTTCTCATCAAGATGTGCGCCAAATGGAAATGCGCATGAATAATTACGATCAATCATTAGAATTTTCAGATTCTGATGACGACGATCACGTTGCGTGGCAATCACCCATTAATTATCTTGAAGATAAAAATGCGAATCCAGAAAATCATCTCGCATCAACCGATTTTGAAAATCAACAAACCACACAATTGCATCATGCGATTGAATCACTCGATGAACGCAGCAAAATCATCATCCAACAACGTTGGCTCAATGATGAAAAATCAACGTTGCAAGATTTATCTGAAAAATTCGGTGTTTCGCTAGAGCGCATTCGTCAACTTGAAAAAAATGCATTAACTAAAATGCGCGTCGCGATGACTATTTAAGCACAGGCTAGTGAATCAGTTCAGAAGCGCCAGCGGCAGCTGGCGCGAAAGCAACGAAGTGCAATTACAAGACGGCACATTTGACCTACAAAGTGAGGTCACCTTATTGCCCAAACAAATAACCAAGTGACACCACATAAAAGAAATTAAAGCCTTGATCTGGCAAAATCAAAGTAGCGTTCGAATAATGGATCATTCTCATATTCAAGTCGATTCTATTTTTTTGGCCAAACTCTGCGCCAAAACCTAAAGCAGATTGAAAAGTAAAATCAGAACCTTGATTATTTAAACCAAAGTGTCTATTTGTCATAAAAGCTGGGCCGGCGGAAGCCAAGAAAAATGGATGCACATTCATAAACTGCAAAAAATAGAATCGAGCAGCTAAAGACAATGCGCCAGTAAATAAATGTTTGTGTATTGGAGCATTAGTATAAAAATTTCCTAACGATCCATTGAATGTAAAATTCAACCAACTTCTTTGCGCTAATGACAGAAATTCTGCAGATAAAAACTCTCCGGAATTAGTAAACTGGTTATGATTAGGATCTTTGGCGCTACCATAACCAATCGAAATTCCATGAGTCCAAGCTGACGCCGACACGGCGACAAAGAATAGTGTCAGAAAAAGAATTGTTTTATAAAACGAGAAGTTTCGCATTTGGACATCCTTGTTCAATGAGTTATTGATATATAGTTGCATATTCCCGTGAAATTACCAACCAATTTTTCCCGTGTATTTATATGTGGTAACTCGCAGCGAACACTAACACATCACCACTTTGTCCCCAAACACTTCCTAAAATCACCTATTCTTATCCACAAAACAATATCTTTTATCTTGTTGATTATAAATATAAAATATTATTTATCCACATATTAACAACGCTTATTACCATCACTTTTTTAAATAAATAAATAATATTAGTTGTTGATATAACATAATAAATACAGATTGAAGTTAGTGTTTGAAGCAGTTATAGTGGTTGACTATTTACTCACTAGTTCAAGGAAAAACCCGTGAAAAAAACACTATCAGTTATGCTACTTTCAGTTTGTGCAGGAATCGTTTTTAGCAATATGGCGTTTGCTGCAGACGCAACAACCACGGCTGCAACACCTGCTGTAGTTCAACCAACAACACCAACGCCTGCTCCAGTTGCTGCTGAACCTGCTTCATTTACGCCTACGCAAGTAAACCAATTACACACCATCATTCACGACTATCTTGTGGCCAATCCACAAGTATTAGTGGAAGCATCGCAAGCATTGCAAGCGCAACAAGACAAGCAAATGCAAACAGCGGCGATGTCGGCTATCGCACAAAACAAAGCGGCTTTATTCGATGATGCATCATCGCCTTCAATCGGAAACAAAGAAGCACCTGCAACACTCGTAGAATTCTTTGACTATCAATGTGGACATTGTCGTGAAATGGCACCACAAATTGAAAAGCTTGTGTCTGAAGATAAAAACTTGCATGTCGTCTTTAAAGAATTGCCTATTTTTGGTGGCATGTCTCGACTTGCTGCGGAAATGGCATTGGCTGCATTCAAACAATCGCCAGAAAAATATTATGCATTCCACAATGCGTTATATACTGCAAACGGTCCATTAACCAAAGAAAGCATCATGGAATTCGCGAAAAAAGCAGGTTTAAATATTGCTGAATTAGTAACAGATTCAAAATCACCTGCGATTGATCAACAAATCAAAGCGAATTTCGAATTAGCACAATCATTGAAAATTATGGGAACGCCAACGTTTGTTATTGGCAATAAAGAGCAAACCAAATTTGCATTTATTCCAGGTGCAACTTCATTGTCTGATTTACAAGCACAAATTAAATCTGTTGAATAAATGTGAGTGTCCGTGATCCGTGTCCGTGTCGGTTTGTGCTGACACGGATCACGGACACTTATCACAATTTAAAGCGCAACGATAAAATGCAAACTCCCAAAAAAATCCCCACTTTCCAAGAAATTATTTTCACACTACAACAATTTTGGGCCAATCAGGGTTGTGTGATTTTGCAACCACTCGATTTAGAAGTTGGCGCAGGCACTTTTCATCCATCCACATTTTTACGAGCAATCGGTCCAGAACCTTGGAACGCTGCATTCGTGCAGCCTTGTCGACGCCCCACTGACGGTCGTTACGGCGAAAACCCAAATCGCGGACAACACTACTATCAATTTCAAGTGATGCTAAAACCGTCACCAGACAACATTCAAAATTTATATTTAGATTCACTGCGCGCATTAGGAATCGATCCGTTATTACATGATATTCGTTTCGTCGAAGATAATTGGGAATCACCCACGCTTGGCGCTTGGGGTTTGGGCTGGGAAGTATGGCAAGATGGCATGGAAATCACACAGTTTACTTATTTCCAACAAATCGGTGGTTTACCCTGTCAACCAGTGACCGGCGAAATTACGTATGGCTTAGAACGATTAGCTCTGTTTCTACAAAACAAAGAAAGTATTTTTGATTTAATTTGGACGGAAGGTCCGCAAGGTATTGTCACTTACGGAAATGTTTTTCATCAAAATGAAGTTGAAATGTCTGGATTTAATTTCGAACACGCAGATACCAAAAAATTATTTGAGTTATTTGATTTTTATGAAACTGAAGCCGCACGATTTATTGAATTACAATTACCATTGGTTGCTTATGAAATGGTTTTGAAAGCATCACACACATTTAATTTACTCGACGCACGCCAAGCCATTTCCGTTTCAGAGCGACAACGTTTTATTTTGCGTGTGCGCAAATTAAGTTTTGGTGTTGCAAGCGCGTATTATGCAGCTAGAGAATTGTTAGGATTTCCTTTGGTGGTGCACGCATGAACAAAAAAGATTTCCTGCTCGAACTCGGCTGCGAAGAAATCCCCGCCACTGCACAACTATCCCTATCGCGCGCACTCCACGATCAATTCACGCAAGCATTATCCGACAACAAACTAACATTCGATCACATCAAATGTTTTGCAACACCGCGTCGACTCGCAATTATTATTTCCGGGCTAGATTCCATGCAAGCCCCTCAGGCAACAGAGCGACAAGGTCCACCCGTTCAAGACGCCTATGATAAAAGCGGTACACCGACTTTAGTTTGCATTGGATTCGCAAAATCTTGCGGTGTTTCTGTCGATCAATTAACGATTAAAGACACACCCAAAGGCAAACGTGTCATTTGCATTTGTGAAAAACCAGGAGTAGACACCAAAGATTTATTACCAGACATCGTTTCAAAAATTATTCACAAATTACCGATTTCAAAACCGATGCGTTGGGGAAATCATACGAACACTTTTATTCGTCCAGTGCATTGGGTCGTCATGTTATTTGGCGATGAGTTAATTAATGCTGAAATTCTAGGGGTAAAAACAACTCGTGATACTATCGGTCATCGATTCCATCATCCCAAACCGATTCGAATTTCAAAAGCCTCTGAATATAATGTATCACTGTATTCACAAGGTTTTGTGATCGCGGATTTTGAAACGCGAAAAGGTGTCATTCGCAAAGCATTATTATCTACGGTCGATACAACTCAAAAAGTAGTGATCGATGAAAATTTATTAGATGAAGTCACTGCATTGGTAGAGTGGCCTGTTGTTTTAAAAGGTTCGTTTGATAAATCATTTTTGTCTGTGCCAAAAGAAGCATTAATTACTGCTATGCAAACACATCAGAAATGTTTTTCTGTCATCAATAATAATGGCGAGTTGCAACCCTACTTCATTTTAGTTAGCAATATCATGAGCAAACATCCTGAAACGGTGATCGTTGGCAATGAACGTGTGATCCGTGCGCGATTATCCGATGCTGCATTTTTTTATCATCAAGATCGCCAACACGCTTTGTTCGATCGACTACCGCGCTTAGATCACATCGTATTTCAAGATCACTTAGGTAGTTTGGGCGATAAAACGAATCGTTTAATTAAATTAGCAAGTCACATCGCAAAAAAAATAAATACAGATGTTGAAACTGTTAAGCGCGCAGCCACTTTATCGAAATGCGATTTGGTGACTGGTATGGTGAGTGAATTTCCCAACTTACAAGGACTGATGGGATATTATTACGCGTTAAACGATCAGGAATCCGAAAACACAGCACTCGCGATTCGCGAACAGTATTTGCCGAAATTTTCCGGCGATGAATTACCAACTACATTAACAGGTTCTTGTTTAGCACTCGCGGATCGGATCGATACATTAGTGGGTGTTTTGGGAATCGGAAAAATGCCGACGGGGGATAAAGATCCGTTTGGATTGCGTCGCGCTGCACATGGAATTTGTCGCCTATTAATCGAGAAAAAAATCGATATCGATTTGCTTGCATTATTAAACGAATCCAAAAAACACTATTCAACATCATTGTCGAATACGAATGTCGTCAAAGAAGCATCTGATTTTATGATGGCACGATTAAAGTCGTGGTATACCGAGCAAGGTGTTGCGGTAGAAATTTTTGAAGCAGTGCTCGCCTGTGCGCCCACCTCTCCGATCGATTTTGATCGACGCATCAAAGCAGTTTTGCATTTTCAAACATTACCAGAAGCAAGTAGCTTGGCTGCTGCGAATAAACGTGTGAATAATATTCTAAAGAAACAAGAAAAAACAAAATTCGCAGAAACCAAGGCCGCGTTATTTGAATTCGAAGCCGAACATCAATTAGCGAAACAGTTGGCGGCTCAAACCGTTATTGTCGATGCGTTATATGAGAGTGCGGATTATGAAAAGGCTTTATCGGCATTATCGGTCTTAAAAGAACCTGTCGATCAATTTTTCGATTCTGTGATGATTATGGTCGACGATGAAAAGAAAAAACAAAATCGTCTGTCGCTTTTAGCGAAGATCCGTACATTGTTTTCAAAGGTTGCGGATATATCGCTTTTGCCATCATGACAAACCCTCGCGCCATCGCAGCTGTCATTATAGAAACCGTTTGTTATCGACACAAATCACTCACGGAACGCTTTTCAAATCCTGAATTACAGCCTAATGAAGACGATCGCGGCTTCGTCAAAGAAATTTGTTTTGGCACCATTCGATATTGGATTCGCCTACAAGCGATTTTAAAAACACTCTTAGAAAAACCATTAAAACCAGAAGATAAAGATGTCGAGTGTTTATTGTGTGTTGGTTTATATCAATTACTCTTTATGAGTGTCCCTGAATATGCACTCGTGAATGAAACAGTCACAGCAACACGCGTGTTAGAAAAATCATGGGCGTCTGGTTTAGTGAATAAAATTTTGCGTATAGCGATTGATAAAAAAAATAATGATGTGCTCATCGCGCGCGGAATCACCGCAGAATATTCACATCCCAATTGGATTATCGATAAAATTAAATCTGCATGGCCCGATCATTTTGACGCTATTTTAAAGGCGAATAATCAAAAAGCGCCGTTGTGTTTACGTGTTAACACCACTAAAATTCCATTCGATGAATATAAAAAAATTCTGGATGAGCATCAAATTGCTTATCGCTGCATTCCAGGTTTATCACATGCGATTATTTTAGAAAATCCGATGTCTGTTGAAAAAATTCCTGGATTTAAAAATGGATTATTCAGCGTTCAAGATGCGTGCGGACAAAAAGTCGCTGAATATTTAGATATTCGATCGGAACACAATATTTTGGATGCCTGCGCAGCGCCTGGCAGTAAAACCACACATATTTTAGAAACATGCCCCGCCATTAAAAAATTAATTGCGATTGATTTATCAAAGAATCGATTATCTAAAATTAAAGAAAATATAAAACGTCTGCAATTACCGGATATAAATGTAAAATTAATTGCTGCTGATGTGTGTGATGTAAATGCATGGTGGGATGGAGAATTATTCGATCGCATCTTAGTTGATGCACCTTGCTCCGCCACCGGCGTTATTCGTCGACATCCTGATATTAAATTATTACGTAAAAAAACGGATATTAAAAATCTAACGGAGCAACAATTAACAATCCTCGGGGTGCTTTGGCCAACGTTAAACAAATCCGGAAAATTAATTTATACCACGTGCTCTATTTTCCCTGACGAAAATGAAAATGTGATCGAATTATTTTTAAGTTCACACCTCGATGCCAAAATAATTTCGATCACTAATTCTTGGGGGCTCAATCTCAAACATGGGCAGCAAGTATTGACCGGCGACCTCGACCGCGATGGATTCTACTACGCAATTATTCAAAAAATCCTCTAATAAATCCAAATCCCCTCACCCTGTGCATAACTCCCGTATACTTTCGTTATAAATCTGTGGACGATTTCGACTCAAAGTTATCCACAGAAATATCTACAAGCTTACGGACACTTGTCAGGTAAGTTAAACGATACTATAACCTATTGATTAAATTAACATATAAATACTTATCCACACAAAAACGCTCCCTCTATTACTACTAATATCTAAATATTAAATAAATATAAATATAGATAAGCAATGTGATCACTAAAAATAATTGAGTAAAATAATGGTTACACGTATGATCGAACGATATTTTTTGAAGGAGTTTTTTATGTTAAAGCGATACATACTTTTCGCGCTGATCTCGGGTTTTTCAATTAACTGTTTCGCGGGTCCGCTGTGGCACTGCATCGCGAACAATGAAAAAAGCGCTGTCTGGAATCAATATGGCAAAACAGAACGCGATGCGCGCTCAGTCGTTGAGAAAGCATGTATCCCATTTAACAAACACCAAGAATGCCCTATTGTTTGTTTCCCACCCCGTATTTACTGGCGTTGTATGTCACACGATACTTTACCTGCTAAACCTTCGAAAAATGCGCCACAACCGAAATTGGGCACATGGTACTGGGCGTCCTTCAGTAAATCCGTTGCGATCAATGGAGCACGGGATGCGTGCCGTCACAACAGTCCTTACGGTGGTTGTTACGTAGATCCAAAAACCTGTGCATCATCTTAAAAATAATTGGAGAAAATTATGCGTACTTTTTTTTCTATAGGTCGATTGTTTTTAGTTGCAATCACTGTGTTCATGTTAGCGAGCTGTGCATCTCATTCTTCAGGCACAATCCCAAAGCCACTTGATTCCAGTTGCCATAGTTGGTGTCATAATGGCTGGTGTTCTGAGCATTGTGATGATGGTGATGGGAATTAGTGATGACCCTGTTTACCAATTCAAACAATGAGGCCTGATCTGCAAAAATTTAGTATTGATCATAAGGAATTTTGTTGCGATACAGGTTTAATATACTCACACCAATTTATGGTGCAATCAATCCCGAAAAATTACAGCGTCATTTATGAAAATGATGACACTGGTTTTTCCACCATTTCAATCCTACTCAATCAAAATAAAAAAAACGTATTATTAATCGACGCAAATATATTTAAATTATATCAACTTCCATTGGATATTCAGCCCGATAGAATTTTGATGGTTGAAGCAACCGAAAAATATAAGTCGTTAGAAAGTGTGACACACGTTCTTAATTTCTTTCAAAAAAATGATATCACTAAAAGTGAACAAGTGATTGTTGTCGGTGGTGGAATTACCCAAGAAATTGCCGCATTTTCAAGCGCAATTTATAAACGCGGCATATCGTGGATATATTTTCCAACAACCTTACTCTCAATGAGTGATAGTTGTTTGGGTGGTAAAGCGAGTGTTAATTATAACGGCGCGAAAAACCAATTAGGATTATTTTCGACACCTTCAATTATTTATCTCAACCAATCATTTTTGAAAACCTTAAGCGATACAGAAATTAATTCGGGTCTTGGAGAAATATTAAAATCTTGCATCATCGGCGGACCTTATTTTTTAAATCTTTATCGGGAATATGTAAGTAATGGTAAAGTAAAATCATTCTCAAACTTCAAATTATTAATCCTCACCTCTCTTGCGATTAAAAAAACAATTGTCGAAGGAGATGAATTCGAATCTAATCATCGGCGCGCGCTTAATTACGGTCATACATTTGGGCACGCGATCGAGGCGTTATCCGATTTTAAAATTTCACACGGAGAAGCAGTTGTGGCAGGTATGATATTGGCCAACCAGTTAAGTCACAAACGCGGACTCATGAGCGCATCCGATTCGGTTTTTTTAAACCAGCTTTGCCTTGACCTGCTTTCTCAAAAAACTATTTCGTACTTAAAATCCATTCGATTTGATAAAATCACTCATTTTATTCAACAGGACAAAAAAGCAACAAATTGTGAAGTGATTTTTGTATTAGCGAAGTCCTCCGGAAACATACACCTTGTACCCCTAGATCCGACAGCTCTTCAAATCAGCTGGTAAATCAGTTATTCTGAGTCAAAATTTTTCACCAGTGTGATTAATAAATGAACCTTCTATTTGTATTTGGAACCCGCCCGGAAGCAATTAAATTATGCCCGCTTGTTCTGCATCTAAAAAAGAAAGCGAATGTTAAAGTTTGTATCACTGGCCAGCACAAAGAATTAATCGAACCCATATTAACTTTATTTCAGATCACTCCTGATTATGATTTGGCATTATTGCAACCGAATCAAACTCTCAGCGATTTATCGGCGCGATGCATTCAAGCAATCACAAAAATATATCAAGATGCGCCGCCTGATTGCGTGATTGTGCAAGGAGATACCACGACGAGTTTTTGTGCCGCACTCGCGGCATTTTATCAAAAAATTCCTGTTGCACACGTCGAAGCTGGTTTGCGGACGTACGAATTATATTCACCCTTTCCAGAAGAAATAAATCGGCAATTGACGAGTCGAATCGCACACTTTCATTTTGTGCCAACGAAACAAAACAAAAAAAACTTAATTTCCGAAGGTTGTGATCCAGAAAAAATATTTATCACTGGAAATACAGGGATTGATGCACTGCAATGGGTTTTAAAACATCATCCTGTTTCTATTGATCGTGTTTTAAATATGGATTTAACACACAAAAAATTAATTTTAGTCACAGGACATCGTCGCGAACATTTCGGTGAGCCATTTGAAAGATTGTGTTATGGCATTAAAAAAATCACGGAAACATTTCAGGATGTAGTTATCGTGTATCCTGTGCATTTAAATCCCAACGTTCAAAAACCAGTTCTCGACATTTTGAGTGGGCATGACAATATTAAATTGATCGCGCCACAAGAATACCCTCAATTTGTATCTTTGATGGCAAAAGCGAGTTTGATTTTAACAGATAGTGGTGGCGTTCAAGAAGAAGCACCGAGTTTACACGTGCCAATATTAGTGATGCGCGATACCACTGAGCGTCAAGAAGTGATCGAACAGGGATTTGGATTTTTAGTCGGAACGGATCCTGAAAAAATGCTGAATTTTACGAGACGATGTTTATTGGAAAAAAACTTTTATCAGCCGTCAAGCGTCAATCCTTACGGCGATGGCGCAGCGTCTGAAAAAATCGCAACGATTTTGGAATCAAGAATATGACACGAGCAATTGATATAGAGCTGGAACAAGAAGTAGTAGTTAATCCACGCTTTGGTAGTGCATTTCAAGATATTTTTCAAGGTATCGGAATGTGGCGCATCTGGTTAATGTTGGGTTGGCAAGATATTCGTTTGCGTTATCGCCGTTCCAACTTAGGCCCATTTTGGATTACCCTCACAATGGCGCTTACGATTTATTCACTAGGATTTCTGTATAGTCATTTATGGAAAACCGCCGTGCATGATTTTATATTTTACTATGCGTGCGGTTTATTATCTTGGACATTGCTTGTATCTGTCATCACAGAAAGTTCAAATATTTTCTTAGATTCCAAAAGTTATTTATTACAAATTCAATTACCATTTACGGTTTTTGTAATGCGATTATTGGTGCGGAATTTTATTATTTTTCTGCATAATTGTTTGGCGATAGTTCCACTTTTGATTTATTACCACGCGATGTTGAATTGGCATACGTTGTTAGTATTTCCAATCCTCATATTTATTTTTTTGCCCGCATTTGTATTTAGTATGTTGTTAGCAATGATTGGTTTGCGTTTTAGAGATATTGGTCAGCTGGTAACGAGCATCATGAACCTTGCGTTTTTTGTAACACCCATCATGTGGATGCCGACAAATTTGCCTTCAAAATACCATTTTGTTATCGATTACAATCCTTTCGCACAGTTCGTCGATTTAATTCGTGCACCATTAATGGGAGAGCTGCCAACGGAACATGCGGTCGCAGTTGTGTTGAGTATATTTGTGCTGGGTGGTTGTTTCATGTTGTGGTGCTTGGCAAAAGTAAGACATCGCATTGTATTTTGGTTATAAAGGTTTTTTATGGCACAAGTAATATTAGATTCTGTTTCTGTTGAATTTCCTGTGTATGGATTGAGTGCGCAATCGCTCAAAAAACAATTATTGCGCGTGAGTACCGGCGGCGTATTCGGAAAAGCACAAAACCAAGATTTTGTTACGATTAACGCGTTAAAAAATATTAATCTGAAATTAAATCCCGGAGATCGTTTGGGATTGATTGGGCATAATGGCGCGGGAAAAAGTACTTTACTGCGCGTCTTATCTAGAATTTATGAACCAACACATGGACGCGCGATTATTAAAGGCAAAGTATCTGCCTTATTAGATGTCATGATGGGAATGGATTCTGAATCTACAGGATATGAAAATATTACGATTCGTGGCGTTTTTCACGGATTAACTCGACGCGAAATAAGAAAAAAACAAGAGGAAATCCGCGAATTTACCGAACTGGGTGATTTCTTGTCGATGCCAGTGCGTACGTATTCAAGCGGTATGTTGGTGCGTTTAGCATTTGGTATTGCAACCAGCATTATTCCTGAAATATTAATTTTAGATGAAGTGTTTGGTGCCGGTGACGCAAGCTTTATGAAAAAATCGAGTGAACGTATGAAATCGATGATTGAATCATCAAAGGTGGTTGTACTTTCTTCCCATGACACAGGTATTATCCAAAATAATTGTAATTTAATTGCTGTGATGGGTGCGGGTGAAATTCAATATTTTGGTCCTGCGGAAGAGGGGCTGCGGTTTTATGAAAATGGATTAGCAAAATAATGAATCAACAAATCAGAATCGCATCAATTAATATTTATCGCAAAGATGCGATTGGTAATTTTTGCTATGATCTTGCAGATACATTTGAAAAAGCGGGATTTTCTGTTGATTTATATGCTGATGGATTTGATGAGAATAGTTCGGTTAAAAAATACGAATTACTTTTTACTGATGCGAATGACCATGATATTATTTTTTATAATCATTCGATTTATGACGCTAACATTGAACGCATTACGCAATTAAATGCGAAAAAAATAGTATATTTTCATGGAATCACACCACCCGAATTTTTGAGAAAATATCAACCCATTACTGCAGATGATTGTGAAAAAGGAATACAACAATTACCTTATTTGAATGCATTTAATTTACTATGCGTAAATTCAACATCCACACTGAATCAACTCAAAAAATCTATTACTGTAAAAAACAGCGCACATATTATTCCGCCGATTGTGGCCTCGCGGTTGAAATCAAATAGCATCGAAAAAATCACAAAAGCAAATCAAAGCAAAAAAAAATTGTTAAGTGTTGGACGTGTGCTACCGCATAAGAAGATAGAAGACACTATCAAAATATTTTCTGCATTCACAAGTTTTTTTCCTGAGATTGATATTGAATTAAATATCGTGGGTGTATTTCCAGAAACTGATTATTATCACGAAGTGATGGCACTCATTTCAGCATTAAATATCGGCGATAAAATTAATTTTGTGGGATCAGTTGATAATGATGCATTGCTGTCGCATTACTTGTCTGCAGATTGCTATTTATTGATGAGCGAGCACGAAGGTTTTGGTGTGCCGTTATTGGAAGCATTGAAAGCGGATTTACCGATTTTAGCGTATCGAAAAAATAGTATTAATGAGGTGCTGGGAGATTCCGGCTGTCAAATCGATGATAAATCAGCTGAAAAAACGGCAACATTATTACATCACATCTTGTGTGATGGCACTTATCGTGATGACTTATTATCAAAACAACGAAAACAACTAGCGCGATTACTACAATCCTGTGATGAGTCTGTTTTTTTAAAATTAATTAATACAATTGAGACCATGGATTGATTTTTATGATTAAAAGTTTGATTGCGTCTTATTTGCTTTATCCGTTAGCAGAAAAAATGGAAAAGCGCGATATCCGCGGAAAGTTAAAGCAACTCTATCAATATTACACCCACGATTTTTTATTTCGTGAAGTATTAATGAAAAATGAATTATGTAACTTAGTTGCTTTTGCTAATGAAAAAGTACCTTATTACCGTGATTTATTTAAAGCGATTAAATTTAACCCCGAAAAATTACAAAAAGATGTGCGGTATATTAACGAAATACCGTTTTTAGATAAAAATATTATTTTAGAGCAAGGTAATCGATTGCTTGTTGATAATTACGCTGATTATAAAGATTATCCGTGTAAAACTGGCGGCTCTACTGGAAAATCGGTGATTATTCATTATGATCAGGATGCGGCTGATTGGTCTGCATCAACGACATTGTATGCGCGACATTTATGCGGCAATAAACGTCACAAAAAAGAATTGCACTTATCCTCAGAACTACCTGTTATTCGCACAGGAAAAGATAAGTTTCGCGAAGATATGAAGTGTTTATCGATGAATCGAACCAATGTTTTTTATAAAACATTTGATGATCAATCGATGATAAAAATCCTAAACGATATTCGCAAAGCAAAAACACATTTGGTGCACGGACATCCTTCAACGATGTATTGTTTAGCGTTACAAGCTAAAAAATCTGGGAACCATAAAAAATTATTTTCGATTTTTGAATCGAGCGGCGAACATTTGCCGATGAAAAAAGCGGAGGCCATTCAAGACGCATTCGGATGCGATATTATCAATCGATATGGTCTCGCAGAAGCCGGTGTGATCGCTTATCAAACCGGAAAAAATTCTGAAGAACTATTTTTATTTGATCATATGGTTTATGCAGAAAGTGTGTTAGACGAAATTGTGATTACCAATTTAAAAAATAAGATAATGCCTTTGCTGCGCTATAAAACCGGCGATTTGGGAGATGTAAAGCGCACTGACAAAGGATTTTTTATCGAGAATTTGCGTGGTCGTGTGCATGATTCGGTGACGATTAATGGCACTGTTTATTTAACGCATTATATTCAGGATTTATTGGATCGATTTGGTGGCGTTGCTGATTTTCAAATTTTAACCAAAGAAAATATGAATCCTATTTTGCGCATTGTGCTTGATGAAAATGCGAATAAAGAAAAACTAGAAAGTGAAATACGTGCGATATTTCAGCATCATTTACCGGTCGAATATATTTCAATGGATGATTTGAAATTGGTTGGACGTCGTCATAAGTTTCGATATGTGGTGAATGAATAATGATCACCTTAATTTATTCACCACGAGATTGGTTTGCGTCAGAAGTTGTTTACAAGGCACTGATCCGATCATTTTCTAAAAGCCAAGTGAGACGCGTTCTTAATGCAGAAATTACTTCAAAGAAATTTAAAACACCAGGCATTTTTGTTTTTATTAATCCCAAAAATATCAAATTAAGTTTTTTTCCCGCAAAATCTAAAATTATTTTTTTTGGAAAAATAGATCCATCTCTAGCAGACGAGCTTGAAATAAAATTAAGCTCAGAAAAATTTAATTTTTCTGAGCAATCAATTATTCGTTTTAATCCCATCGAAAGATTCTATTTTCCCATTTCCTCAAGACCATTGGTACGATTCGATTTTCCGAACGAGTGGAATAATCTGGGGTTCGGTAGAATTAACACAGATGATTCAATTTGGGCGATTTCAGAAAACGCTATTTCAAATTATGCAGTTGCAGTAATAGAAAACAAAAATGCCTATATTACTTTCCATGATTTTGATGTTAAAGCTTGCATCTGGATTAATCGCGAAGTCGGTTTAATTGACAGTACTAATTGGTATTTTATCGAATATTTTCTCAGCGAGCACCGTTTTTCAGATTTAATATCGGTACCTTATTTATTGGATATTCCTTCTAATGTCGATGTTGCTGTGACTATGCGTCTTGATTGTGACGAAGATATTTTATCAGCAAAACAACTGTTCCATGCTTATCATGACAAACGAGTTCCTTTTAGTTTAGCTATTAAAACAAGCTTATCAACAACGCAAAGTGACAAAGAATTTTTACACACCATTCAAAAAAGTGGCGGAGCGATATTATCACATTCGGTAAATCATAAAGTCGCTTGGGGTGAAAATTATTACGATGCATTTTCAGAAGCATTTTTGTCGAAAATATATTTAGAAAATCATTTTGAAATTAACCCGTTGTTGTTTGCGGTTTCTCCCTTTCACTCTAATACTGCTTATTCCGTGAAAGCATTAGAAGATGCGAATTACGCCGGATTTATTGGTGGTATTATTGCAAATGATCCTGAGTATTTAATGGCTCGTGGCGGTAATGTTCCTTTTGCTGAAAAAATTATTTCGCATTCGCAGCAATGTATGTTGCACGGTGATTGTTTGTTGAAGGAGAAAGAAGATCCTCTGCGTATGTACAAAAATGCGTTTGATATTGCGTTGGAGAGCAAAACATTTTTTGGCTATTTAGATCACCCTTTTTCAACCCGATATCAATATGGTTGGGAAACGGAAGCGCAGCGTATCGATGCACATATGGAACTCATCGATTATATGCGTTATCACAGCGATGTCCTGTTTGTAAACGAAAATGAGTGTTTGAATTTTATGATTGATAAATCTAATACCACACTGACATCTGATCAAAATAAAATTAAAAAATCGCGTTCTCAAAAGAAAAAATCAGCTTTACGTGTAGGATATTCTATTAATGGACAGGTGTTTGGTTGATGTCAAAAGATCTTATTCTATTTGCAACGGCGGATTGGGCAGAACAATACTGGACGAATAAACAACGCATGGCTGATCAATTTAGCCAACTCGGTTTTCGTGTTTTGTATGTAGAATCATTTGGATTACGTTCACCCGGCACGAATAAAAAAGATATCAAACGTTTATTGCGACGATTGTGGACAGGATTATTGCCCGCAAAAAAAGTCAAAAATAATTTGTGGGTTTTATCACCGCTAGTTATTCCGCGTTGGCAAAATCCGCGCATTGCAAAACTCAATCAAATTGTATTATCACTGCAAATAAAATTATTTACGTTTTTTCACCATTTTAAGAATGAAATCGTGTGGACCTATCACCCATTTATTACACCCCTATTAAAATCATTGCATGCAAACGCAGTTTATTACCATGTTGTGGATAATGTTACTGCCGTACCAAATGTTGATGCACAATTATATCTGGAAACAGAAAAACATTTTTTATCAAGTGTGACTGCTATTTTTGTTACGAGCTTTCCATTAAAAAATTACTATGATTCGAAGCTCATCAGAAGCTCGTCCCGTAAGGGCGAGCGTATCCCCGTTCATTATTCACCGAACGTGGTTGATGTTGCGCATTTTTCTAAAGCACGCGATACACAAACTGCGCCACGAGATATGCAATCCATTGCAAAACCTCGATTACTTTATTACGGTGTTTTAAGTGATTTTAAATTGGATGTGCGATTGCTTCATTCGATCGCTACGAAACGGCCTGAATGGCAGATTATATTGATTGGTGAAGAACGCGAAGGACAACAATCTCCCCTCTTTCAAGCATTAAAAAAATTGCCAAATGTGCATTGTTTAGGCTATCGTGCGTATGCAGATTTGCCGCCCTATTTATCGGCGGTTGATGTGGGGATACTGCCGCTACAGGACAATTCGTACACGCGATTTATGTTTCCCATGAAATTTTTTGAGTTTTTAGCAGCTGGATTGCCGGTCGTATCTTTGCCGGTGGACGCATTAATACCGTACACCGATTTTTTTGAAAATGCAGAATCTGCTGATGATTTTGTTATTGCGATCGAGAATAGTTTGCATGAAAAAAAATCGACCTTGACAATTGATGAAATGCAAAAAAATTATTCGTGGGATGCGAGAATGCAACAAGTGATGAGTGTGATTGTATGAAAATTTTATTTTTTACTTACCCCATAGCATTTGTTACACCGGGTGGTGGCGAAATTCAATTATTGCAAACTCGAAAGGCGTTGCAAGCACTGGGTGTTCAAGTTGATTTATTTGATATGTGGAATCCAAACATCACGAATTATGATGTGATCCATTTATTTTCGGTGCAAGCGGGTGTTCGACAACTGCAAATGCAAGCGCATGAACGCGGTATCAAAGTAGTGAATTCACCGATCATGTGGATATCGAAAGGTGCTGGCAATTACGATATGTATAATTTGTATAGCGTGATTGCGAATAGCGATTTAGTGTTACCGAATTCTATCGCAGAAAAAAATGCATTTTTAGATTTCTATGATTTGCCCGCTGAAAAATATCATGTAGCATACAACGGCATTGATCCTGCGGAATTAAAACCCGTATCCAGCGAATTATTTACCAAGCAATTTCATATTAAAGAAAAAAGTTATTTGTTGTGTGTTGCGAATATTGAGCATCGTAAAAATCAATATCGATTAATTGAAGCGGCGAATAAATTGAATATGCCGTTAGTATTAATTGGACATGTGCGCGATCAAAATTATTTTGCAGAGTGTCAAAAAATTATGGGTGAGAATATTCACTACGTTGGCGCATTACCTCACAACTCGGATCTATTAAAATCCGCATTTTCAGGCTGTAAAATGCATATTTTACCCAGTTTGCTAGAAACACCTGGATTATCGAGCATGGAAGCGGCTGCCTTAGGTGCACCGATTGTGTCAACGAATGTCGGCAGTGCACATGAATATTTTTCTGATTTTATTCAGTACTGTGACCCACTTTCTGTCGACAGTATTTGTCATGCAATTACGCAAACAATCGCAACCGGCGTTGATACAAAACAATTATCGCAACGTATACATGATCAATTTACGTGGAAAAATACGGCAGAACAAACATTGGCTGCGTATGAACATATTTTATCGGGGGTGATGGCGTGAAAGGAATAATTCTCGCTGGTGGTTCAGGTACCCGTTTACATCCATTAACACTGGTGATGAGCAAGCAGCTGCTCCCTATTTATGACAAACCCATGATTTATTATCCGCTATCTACATTGATGCTTGCAGGTATTCGGGAAATTTGTATTATCACGACGTTTCGTGATCATGAATTGTTTCAAAAATTGTTGGGCGATGGATCTCAGTGGGGCATCGAGCTGCGTTACATTATTCAGCCGTATCCGGCAGGTTTGGCACAAGCATTTATTTTAACCGAAACTTTTGTTGGCAAAGATGATGTGACGCTCATTCTCGGTGATAATTTATTTTATGGCAGCGAGATGTCTCAGTTGGTTTCAACATCCATTCAAGAAAATAAGGGCGCAACAGTTTTTTCCTATTACGTGAACAATCCAAGCGCTTATGGCATCGTTGAATTTGACCAAGATTCCAATCCGATCGCGATCATCGAAAAACCAAAAAATCCGCCGTCGAATTATGCAGTCACCGGTTTATATATTTATGACAACCGCGTCATTGATATTGCAAAAGAGGTCAAAGCATCACATCGTGGTGAATTAGAAATTTCCGATGTGAATCAAAAATATTTAGACATGGGTGCACTAAGCGTGAAAAAGTTTTCACGGGGTGTGACATGGTTAGATACAGGCACGATTAGTGCATTACTAGAGGCTGCACAATTTATCGAAGTCATCGAAAATCGTCAGGGATTAAAAGTATGTTGCCCCGAAGAAATTGCATGGCGTATGGGGTTTATTAATTCTGATCAATTAAGAGAATTAATGCTGCCTTTGCTTAAAAGTGGTTATGGACAGTATTTAGAAAAGATATTAGGAGAACCTGCCTATGCCGTGTAAATTCACACGACTAGCAATTTCCGACGTGGTTTTAATCGAGCCAAAAATATTTAAGGATGAACGTGGTTTTTTTGCGGAAACGTATAAAGCGTCTGAGTTTAAAGCGAATGGAATTGATGTGAATTTTGTGCAAGATAATCATTCGCTCTCAAATGCGGGCGTGTTGCGCGGACTACATTTTCAATGCAATCCCAATGCACAGGGCAAATTAGTGCTTGTGGTTTGTGGAAAAGTATTTGATGTGGCGGTTGATATTCGCAGGGGTTCACCAACCTATGGCAAATGGGTGAGCGCAATTTTAAGCGATGAAAACAACGCGATGTTGTGGATTCCCGCGGGTTTTGCACACGGTGTTTGCGTGCTCGAAAACAATACGCATGTGTTATACAAAGTTTCTGGTAGTGAATATAGTCCACATGATGATCGTTCCATTATGTGGAATGATGTTGATATTGGTGTGAAATGGCCGATTCAGCATCCTGAAATATCTGAAAAAGATCGAATAGGTAAACAGTTAAGTGAAATAGATAATAACTTTGTGTATTAACAAATGAAAATTTTAATTATTGGAAAAAATGGTCAGGTAGGTTTGTCGCTCGTAGCTAGAGCGAAAGAAAATCATATTGATTATGTGGCGACGGGTCGTGAAGAATTAAATATTGCTCATCGAGAAGTCATTACTACTTTTTTTGAAAAAAATCATCATTTTAATTTTGTCATTAATGCAGCAGCCTATACTAATGTGGATGGTGCAGAACAAGAGATAGAATCTGCAGATTTAGTAAATAATTCAGCGGTGCAATATTTAGCCCAAGCCTGTAAAAAATATAATATTCCTATGATTCATCTTTCAACCGATTATATTTTTGACGGTGAAAAAATAACGGGATATGACGAAGAAGACAAACCAAATCCAAAAAATGTTTATGGTCAAACAAAATTGGACGGTGAAAATAATTTAAGAAATATCTGGGAAAAACATATTATTTTACGTGTGAGTTGGATTTTCAGCGAATTTGGTAAAAATTTTGTAAAAACGATTGCGAATTTATCTGAGAAAAAGGATAGTTTTTCGGTGGTTTGTGATCAGTTTGGATCTCCTACTTCTGCGCAATCAATCGCTGATGCTATTATTCACATTTGCAAAAAACTTTACACGAAATCAGATTTGGAAAAATATTGGGGTGTATATCACTTTGCTGACTTCCCAGTTACCAATTGGCAACAATTTGCTAAACATATCGTTCGTGTAAAGCAGCCTAATAAAAATATAGAAATAGTTGCCATTGAAAGCAAAGATTATCCAACAGTTGCACAAAGACCAAAGAATTCGATTTTAAATACCCAAAAAATAAAAACTACTTTTAATATTGACCAGAGATTTTGGATGAATGAAGTAGAGCGAGTTATTAAAACCCTTTGAGAAATAGAATTTATGTATCAGTACAAAAATATGTTAGTAACTGGATCAGCCGGATTTATTGGATCTTGCTTTGTCCGAATGATGTTAATGCGGCGCCCTGAATTAAAAATTGTTTCCTTAGATAAATTAACCTATGCGGGCAGTTTGAAAAATCTTGAAAATTTACCGAATGAAAAAAATCATGTCTTCATTCATGGTGATATTTTAGATGCTGTTTTGGTCCGAGATATTTTGATAAAAAATAATATTGATATCATCGTGCATTTTGCAGCAGAATCACACGTTGATAACTCGATCGTAAATCCAAAAGCATTTATTGAAACGAATGTGTTGGGTACATTTACGTTATTGGAACAGGCGCGTCAGTATAACAATTGTCGCTTTCATCATATTTCAACAGATGAAGTGTATGGATCGTTAAACTCATCGGATCCAGCGTTTGAAGAAACGACATCCTATGCACCCAATTCACCCTACTCTGCTTCAAAAGCAGGTTCAGATCATTTGGTGCGCGCTTATTTTCATACTTACCAATTACCCGTAACGATGTCGAACTGCTCGAATAATTTTGGACCACGTCAGCATGCTGAGAAATTAATACCCGTGGTGATTAATGCATGTCTTAACCAACAAAAAATTCCGATTTATGGTAATGGGTTAAATATTAGAGATTGGTTATATGTTGAAGATCATTGTGATGCAATCGATGTCATTCTTCAAAAAGGTGTCATAGGTGAGTGCTATAACATTGGTGGTAATAACGAATTAGATAATCTTTCGTTAATTAAAATGATTACGCAAATAATGGATGAATATTTTCCTGATAATGCACCACATGAAAAATTAATGCATTTTGTGCAAGATCGTAAAGGTCATGATAAGCGATATGCAATTAATAACACAAAAATTCAATCTACATTAAATTGGAAGCCAACGCATAATTTTAAAAACGCATTGCATAAAACAATAGAATATTATGTTACCGAACTTGAGTCAGTATAGGAGGATATTATGCTAAATAAAAAAAAGGTTAATCCTGTCATTTTGATCGGTGGTTCAGGCACTCGCTTGTGGCCATTGTCTCGTGTGAATTTCCCCAAGCAATTTAATAAATTTTCGGGCGAATATTCTTTATTTCAGCAAACACTGTTACGTTTGAATACACTCGAAAACATTGGAAAAATTATTCTTGTAGTTGGCGAGAGTAATTATTTTTTATGTTTGGATCAACTGAGTGAATTATCAATGGAGAATGTTGATATTCTTGTTGAGCCAACTGGTAGAAATACGGCTCCTGCCGTTGCAGTTGCCGCCAAATATGTGCGTGATCACTTCGACGAAAATAATTTAATGTTGGTGTTGCCATCCGATCATCAAATTAAAAACACAGAAAAATTTATTGAAACCATTCATGATGCAATGACAAAAGCATCTGAAAAACTCGTCTTATTTGGTGTAAAACCAAATGCACCTGCGACAGGTTATGGTTATATTCAAGCGGTATCTTCTGCAAAACCCGCCAAAGTCGAACAATTTTTAGAAAAACCTAGTTTGGAAAATGCAAATCTATTCATTCAAAAACCCAATTGTTTTTGGAATAGCGGGATGTTTTTCTTTTCAGCAAAAACAATCTTGCGCGAAATGCAATTGCATGCGCCGGAGATTGATCGACTTGCAGATATTGCATTAGCCAATTCAACCCATTTAGGAAACACCTGTCATTTGAATCGCAAAGCATTTTCTGATATGCCAAATATTCCGCTGGATATTGCGATTATGGAAAAAACGAATAACGCTTACGTTTTCCCGTTGTTATCGGATTGGTCTGATTTAGGTGATTGGAATGCAATCTATGAAAGTGAATTGGCCGATGAAAATGGTAATGTGGCGATCGGGAATGTGTTATCTCTCACTACCACAAATTCTTATTTACATTCAAACAATAAATTATTAACAACCATTGGTGTTGATAATTTAGTGGTGGTTTCTGCAAAAGACAGCGTGTTAATTGCAGACAAAAGCAAAGTACAAGATGTCAAAGCACTCGTTGATTTATTAAAATCTGGTGAGCATGCAGAGCGTGCGCAGAATGATTTAAAAGTGTTTCGTCCATGGGGAAGTTATGAAAGTGTGATTAACATGGATAATTTTCAAGTGAAACATATCGTCGTAAAACCCGGTGGTACGTTGTCTTTGCAGTTGCACCATCATCGTTCAGAACATTGGATTGTGGTAAAAGGCATTGCAGAAGTTGTCTGTGGTGAAAAATCATATCAAGTGCATGAAAATCAATCGACATATATTCCTAAAGAAACGAAGCATCGTTTAGTGAATTTACAAACCACTCCGCTCCATTTAATTGAAGTGCAGGTTGGTGATTATTTAGGTGAAGATGATATCGTGCGTTATGACGATGTTTATGGGCGCGTAGATGCTTTAAAAACGCTAGAAGTATCGTGATGAAAATATTACACGTTTACAAATCTTATTATCCCTATACGTTTGGCGGCATTGAAAAGTTCATTGACACATTATGTATGAATACCACTTCGCGTGGTGTACAAAATGAATTAGTAACTACAGCACCCTGCGATGAAATCACTCAAGTGAAAACCGCCACGCTGCTTAAAAATTTTTATCCAACCAGCATCGAAAAATTTTCGTGTCCTATCAGTTTTTCATTGCTCAAACATTTTAGATCGAAAGTAAAAAATTTCGATCTGATTCACTTTCACTTTCCGTGGCCATTTGCCGATGTTTTAAATCTTATGTCATTTGTGAAAAAGCCATACATCATTACGTATCACAGCGATATTATTCGCCAAAAATTGATAATGCCAGCATACTTTCCGATCATGAAGCGTTTTTTATCGCGCGCCAATAAAATCGTTGCCACGTCTGAAAATTATGTGAAATCAAGCACAATTCTCAAGCGATTCTCGCATAACACCGATGTAATACCGATCGGTTTGAATGATAGTTATTCTTTCATAAATAGCGAAAAAACAGCTGAAAAACCCTATTTTTTGTTTGTCGGTGTTCTGCGTCAATACAAAGGATTGCCGTTTTTAATCGAAGCGATGCGTACCGTAGAGAACTATAATTTAATTATTGCAGGCGATGGTCCCTGTTATATAGAACTTAAAATTTTAATTTCGCGTTATCATTTAAAAAATGTATTTTTAATTGGGCATGTCAGTGAAGAAAAAAAACACGAGTTATATCAAAATGCGTATGGCGTGGTATCCTCATCACATTTACGCAACGAAGCCTACTGTTATATGTTGGTTGAAGGTTTGATGTTTGGAAAGCCATTAATTTCAACAGAAATAAATACCGGCACTTCGTTTGTAAATGCCCATAAAAAAACTGGCTTGGTTGTTTCCGCTAACAGTCCTTGTGCATTAAGACGTGCGATGAATGAGCTGATTGAAAACAAAGCGCATGCCGAAGAATATGCGGTCAATGCACGTGCTCGTTTTTTAGATTTATTTACGGCTGACAGAATGACGGAATCCTATATGGATATTTACCAAACTGTAATTGATGGTAAAAAGCATGATAGATCGTGCCTCGCTGTCTGAATTGACAAAACGTCGATGTTGATGCGATTTTTTGCGGAAAGTTGAGTCAAAAGCGCAGGCGTACTGATTTGTACGTCGAGCATTTTGACGAAAGTTTTCGAAAAAAAGCGCGCAACAGCGGCGTTTCGACCTACAGGGTGTTGTATACATGAATACAGAGATTTACTTGATAAGACATGCACAATGTGAAGCAAATAAGCTGGGTATCATTTCTGGAGCATTAGATGACGAGTTGACTGAGGATGGTGTTTTTCAAGCAGAAAGACTAAAAGAAATGCTTATCAAAAAAAACATTGGATTTGATCAGTTTTATACGAGCACAGCAAAACGAGCCGTCGATACCGCAAAAATAATAGCACCACATTTTGTACCTTCAAGACATTCTGAACTACTTGAAATTGATACGGGGTCATTCGAGTTTCAACATACCTCTAAAAAAGGAGTATCATTTCATGTTCAGGATTATATAAATGAGCCTTTTCCAAATGGAGAAAGTTATTTGGATCTATATACGCGCGCAACAAACTGGTTTGATAATTTGACTTTTGAGGCTGGAAATAAGATTGGAATTGTTGCCCATGGCGGGTCACTTGGCGTAATCATCCATCATATTATTCAGGATAAAAAACTATTGAATTTCCCTTTGTTTAAGTTGTCTAATGCATCGTTAACACATATAACAATGAATATTGAAAAGAAAAAGTATTTTTTTCATACCATTAACTTTACGTTATAAATAGAAAAAAAATCGGTTCACTTTTATGACTTACAAAAAACCATCAGTTCTTGTTGTTGATCGAAAATCGATTGCTGGAAATAATCGTCAATCAATGTCAGTGCAGGTTCGTTTATTGGAACCACTTCGATATTTAGAAGCCGCGGGAAAAATTCATGTTATTGAGTTGGATGAATCGGTTATTAATGAAAAAGACATTGTTAATGCTGATTTACTCGCAATGAGTCGTTCGTATTCATCAAAAGCGGTAGAGTTGATGAGAAGCGCCAACTCGTTGTTAAAACCCATTTTATATGATGTTGATGATGATATGTTTGTTTTGCCAAAATGGACTGCATTGGATACGGCTGAATTTGAAAAACACAAAAATCAGTTGTTATTGGCGAGCTATCTCACTGTTCCACTTGTCTTGCTTTCTGAGAGACTGAGCTGGATTGATACCCCTGTTATGATTATTCCAACCGCTACAGTCATGAATAAATTTGAAACAGACAATGTAAAGCGAAACAATAAAATTGTGTATACCAATTTGATGGACATAAAGCTTGAGAGTGCACGCGCTGATTTTTTAAAAGCAGTTTTTGATTTTATGACAAAAAATCCTGATCTTGAATTGGATGTATTTAGTGATTCAGCGTTAGAAATATGCAATATACACAACGTGAATTATTGTGGATTTCTTGAATATCGTGAATATAAGAAAAAATTGTTTTCAGAGAAATATCTTTTTGCGCTTTGTCCGCTAAGTGGAAGTGAGGATCAAGATTCATTTCGACACAATGAGTGCAAGTCTCCCATTAAATATATTGATTATTCGGCAGCCAAAATACCAGCTATTTTTTCAAATTCGCCAGCCTATGTAAGATCTATTCAGCATGGTGAAAACGGTTTAATAACCGAAAATACTTACGAGAGTTGGCTCCATACTTTAGAATTCATGTATAAAAATACTCAGATACGTGAAAAAATAGCGGAAAAAGCATTTTTAGATATCTATGAAAATTACAATATGAAAATTGTTTCAGAAAAATGGTTTGAGGTAATTCACCAATTGACAGCACAGTAAATTATTTTACTTAAGGAATTACAATGACACAATCAAAAAAAGTATTAGTTACTGGTGGCGCCGGCTATATTGGTTCTCACATGGTTTTAAAGTTGTTGGAAGCGGGCCATCAACCGGTTGTGGTGGATGATTTATCGAGCGGATTAAAAACACGCCTACCTTCCGATGTACCACTTCATGTATTTAATTTTGCAGATAGTGAAAAATTAAGCGCATTGTTAACTAAAGAAAAAGTCGATGTTGTGATGCATTTTGCTGCATTTGTAGAAGTTGGCGAATCGGTTGAAAAACCAGACATGTATTATCACAATAATTTTGTGAATACGTTGGCTCTACTGAATACGATGAGAAAAAATAATATAAAAAAGATTATTTTATCATCTACTGCAGCGACATTTGGTGAGCCTGATTATATTCCTGCCGATGAAAAGCATCCTCAAAAACCGCTAAATCCCTATGGCATGTCAAAATTAATGTGTGAACATACATTAAAAGATTTTGATATCGCTTATGGCATGAAGTCAGTTTGCTTACGTTATTTTAATGCGGCTGGTGCAGATCCTTCTCTGCGAACTGGATTTCGTAAAAATGATCCCAGTCACTTAATTCCCATTGTGTTAAAAGTAGCAACAGGAGAAAATCCCGCCATAAAAATAAATGGCACTGATTACGACACAAAAGATGGTACTTGTGTTCGCGATTATATTCATGTGATGGATCTGTGTGATGCCCATTTATTGGCGATGAATTATTTATTGAACGGCGGCGATACACGTTCTTATAATTTAGGAAATGGATTGGGTTATTCTGTACGGGAAGTCATTCAGGCGGTAGAAAAAGTGACAGGAAAAAAATTAACTATTGTTGACAGTGCCCGTCGTGCGGGTGATTCAGCTGCGCTCGTTGCAGATTCGAAATGTATTCGAGAAGAGTTGGGATGGAAACCGCAATACCCTGAGCTTGAAACCATTGTACAACACGCGTGGAATTGGGAAAGAGCGCATCAACATCGACGTTTTGCCAATTCAGACAACGAGGTCTGATCTGTTACTTAAAGATGATAAAAAGCATTAAAAATATCACACGTTGCTTGATCCTCAAAGGTTAATTGATTTAGTAAAGAAGCGTAATGTGGATAGCCTATAAATGGCCAGCGATCATTGGTTAAATGTCGGTGCATGACGTTTAACTCAATTAGGCAGGTATTGTGAAGTAGTTCGCTATATTTTTCATAAATCATATCCCCACTTATTGAGCCATTATTGATGATTTTTTTTGGTTTATATTGTTCGATAAAATCAGTAATAAACCTTTCTAAAAAATTTTGTGGCAATTTGTTAGAAAATTGCACCACCAAAAGATTGTTATATTTTTTATAAATTGTTTCATCGATTATTGATTCAGTAATAAGTAAGGTTGATGTTGATTTCAATTCATGTTTTTTTAGTTCTGAGCTGATGATTTCATCACAGATCACGAGTTCATCAGGTGAGGTTCTCAGTAGTGTCATGATTTTTGCAAATGCCTCGCCAATGCCTATGATTGGTGGGCCAAGACTAATGTTCATCGGGAACTTAAGTTTCAATTTACTCAGCAATCCATCAAATTCGATGACATCATCTAATTTATTTTTTACCAATTTTAGAAGACGTGCTTTTATTCCATTTATTTTTTCTTCGGTTAACAAAACAATGTCACGTTCATCGCGATAGAGTGGTTGAATATTTGATAATTTTGATTTTTTAATAATACAATTAGAAAAAAAAGACTTTAGAACCAGTGAATTTTTACGTTTTTGACGTATAAAATGAACAGTATCAGGAGCGATTATATGATTGATGTTACTAGCCAATGTTTCACAATTCCATAACCAGTCTTCATAACCATAACCTCTATTAATTGAGTTTTTCTCATAGGGAAATTTTAAGAATATAGAACGTTTGCCAAAACTCAGTGCAGTCCAGGGATTAGTGTCAAACATCTCTAGATAAGTTTTCATCTCATGTTGAGGTCGGTGTCTGTAAATATATGAGTCTCTACCAAAATAGAGATTAGCCTCAGGATGGATAATCACATCGATATTATGATGCGCTAGTTGAAACGCCTCAAAGAGCCAGTTTTCAGAGATTAAATCATCCGCATCAAGAATCGCGATATAACTTCCGGTGGCAATTTTTATAGCGTGATTACGCGATTGACTAAGATCTCCATAATCTACAGTGACAACCTTCGAAAAAATAAACTTATTGTTTTGAATGACTGTTTTTGTCGTTTGAGAGGGGCGATCAAGCGAAGCAATGATTTCAACTGAAATACCTTTTTTTTGCGCGAATTTGGCAGATTGGAGGGCGCTTTTTAAGGTGGGTATTGCGATTAAGTCTTCATTATGCAGAGTGATGATTAGTGAAATATCGGTCATTTCTTGCTGATTTTGTGTCGATTAAATTTATGAAGTAGTATAAACCAATCGTAACTTGCGTTGTAGATGTTTCTAGCTCGTTTTTAATAAAGAGATTACAATTGGTCGGTAAATTATAAAGCACACAATAACCATCAAAGATGTATTTAATGTACACATTATCCATAATCCTAAATCTGCACCGTGAAGGGAATTTGGTGCGCAATACAATCAGCAATATTAGAGATGTATTAGATGATACGAAGCGGGGCAAGAACTGGGATGATATTGAGATTGTCGCGGTGCTTGATAACGCGGACGATACGACTAAAAAAGTTGTTCTAGATAATCAAGATATTTTTCAGAAGATCAGCGAAGTGGATTTTCGTGATTTGGCATTGTCACGTAATCATGGGGTAGCACTCTCAAAAAATAATTTTATTTTATTTGCAGATGGTGATGATTATATTTCAAATGAAACGCTGTCTTCCATCTTCGAGCTATTTTTTTCGCACTATTCGAAATGTAGTTATCAGTTAACTCAGCTTTCGTATCAACAGCACGTCGCTGTTTTTCCATCCCTGCTGGTAGAGTTTCCTAAATTACATTTTCAAAAATATAAAAACGCAAATGAATTTATTATTGACAATATGAAGTTTCATCACTGTTTTGTCAGTAGAATTAGCTGTCCAAAAGTTCTTTTGGTGAATAATCTCTTAAAAAAAAATGAGCATCCTTATGGTTACGAAGATTGGGACTTGAATAATCGATTGTTGGCGTTGGGTGTGAAATTTGTTATTGCTCATGGATATGTTTTATATTACCGCAGAAGTCGTGCTACCTCATTAATGGGTAACCAAACAAAAAATAAATGCATTGTGAGAAATTCGTTACTTTATGATAAAAATTTTTTGAAATCAGTACAGACGAAAAAAAATATTCGCAGCAGTAGAATTAAATTACGCTGTAATAAATTAAAAAAAAATATTTTTGATGTTGTTTTTAAAACTCAGTTCGTCGGGAACATAAAAAAAATACATGGAAAATTTTTAGAGATAAAACACAGGAAGTTTCTATTGCAATATCAAGAGACCGAATTAAGTGTGGTTGGAGGAGCAACATTTGATAGTTCAACCTATTTTGCAGATCATTTTTCAGTTGAAAGTAGCGATTATGAAAAAATCGTGTATTTTTTAGAAGAAAAAGAAGTTGTAATAGTTTCCGATCTTTCAAATGACAGTCCATTTTTTAACAAATTTGGAAACCATATCAGTGTGATTAAAACATCAGAAAATGACAGTAATTGCGATGCAATTATAACCGACTGCAATAACATATCCTTCTGTCGTATGAAAAATGAACTGAGTGAAGATATGAAAACACATGTGCTATTGAAAGCATTAATTAATTCGGTGAATGTAAAGAAAATTTATTGTGTACAATCAGAGATAGGTGATTTGTTGACTCAACGTTACGGATCTGTTTTGGAAGAGTATGGAAAGAGCGTAGTTTCAGCTTGTAATTTAGAATTAGAAATTTTTAATCCAACCTAGGGTTTTTGACAAACCCTCATGAAGCAATATTTTTGGCTCCCATCCTAAATGAGCTTGTGCTTTCGATATATCGAGCACGTTGCTTTTCACATCAAAAACTCGATTGGGTGAATAATGACGAACGACAGAATATCCTAATAGTTTTTCTATTTCAGTGAGCAGATCATTTAAACTTTTACCAACGCCACTTCCAATATTAAAAATTTTTTCTGAGCCTTCATACGTGACTGCTTTAACAATGGCATTTGTCACGTCATCGATATAAATATAATCACGCACCACTTCCCCATCACCCCAAATACTGATGTCTTCTTTTGATAATGCTTTATGTAAAAAAGTGGGAATGACACCCTGGTTACGATTAGGCGCTTGATATTTTCCATAAGGATTTGATAGACGGAGCGCACAATAATCGATTTGATAAAGATGACAGTAGAGATTTAAATACTGTTCTATCGTGTGCTTCGCAATACCATATGAACACAATGGTGCGATTGGATGATTTTCTGGAATGGGAATGAATTGTGGTTGGCCGTATATCGTTCCACCCGAGGAAAGAAAAATTATTTTTTTGATACCTTGCTCGCGCGCATTTTTTAAAATTTTTAAAGTTGTGATGAGATTGCTTTCAATGTCATAAATAGGATCTTCATTTGAACTTTGTGGCGTGGTTGTACTAATCAGTTGTATGATGACATCATTATCTTTTAATGCTTCCTTTAAGGTAGAATCATCCGTATTTTGATTTAACGATATTGCATAATGCCGATAAGGCCACTGCACAGCAGATGTACCGCGCGATACCGTGCTCACTTCGTGCCCGCTTTGAGTCAGTGCTTCACACAGGTTTTTTCCAATAAATCCGGTTCCACCGAATAGTAGGCACTTCATTTTTGGTTCCAGCGAGTATTTATAGAGTGGACGTAATTAATACTATCAAACCACAATCGAGTCAAGCGTAATAAAGGCACGAAACGTAGACAAAATACGGGTCTCGTGATAGATTCATGCGCAAAAAGACGAATAGCTTGGGTAGAAAAATGAGCGAACAAATAATTAATCTTAATGCGCTTGAAAAAAGTGCTCTCACTTTCTGTGACGCTTCTCCATTTCCTTACTGCATTATTGATAACTTCTTTGATAAAAATATTGCCCATGCATTAGAAAAAGAATTTCCACAGTACGATGATCCATTGTGGCATCAGTACGATAATCTCATTGAAATTAAAAAAACATTCAATGTGTGGAATCAATTTCCGCCGTTGACTTATAGTGTATTTAATTATCTGAATTCACCAGAATTTGCGGCAATTATTGCTCGTTTATTTAATATTGATGCATTATTTTCGGATCCAGGTTTGCATGGTGGCGGTTGGCATATTCATAAAACCGGCGGCAAGTTGAATACACATTTAGATTATTCCATACATCCAAAATTAAATTTACAACGCAAATTAAATCTATTGGTATATTTAAATTCCGATTGGCAAGCAGATTGGGGTGGACAATTAGGTTTTTGGTCACATGATGCAGCAAATCATCAACCGAAAGATCTTATCAAACAAGTCGAACCTGTATTTAATCGTGCTGTGTTTTTTGATACGACGATGAATAGTTGGCATGGATTACCAGAACCAATTACTTGCCCATTGAATCAACATCGCAAAGCGTTAGCCGTATATTACTTAACAACAGTCTCTGCTGACGCGGAACTCCATAAAAAAGCATTATTTGCACCTTCTGAAAATCAAAAAAATGACCCTGAAGTACTTGAGCTTATAAGAAAACGAGCATCGGTAGAAATGGCCGCTTCGGTTTATAAAAATAAATAAGGATCAGCATGAATAGCAAAATCACCACACGGTTGTTACTCTCTATCGTGTTCGTTTTCCCCTGCTTTTTATGGGCATGTCTTGATAAAAGTGCTTGGATTTGGGATGCAGCGATGTATGGTTTGGAAGCCATACGGTTGTGGCGATATCTCGTGTTTCAGCCATCCGGTTATTGGCATGATGTAATTACTGTGATTGGCACAAAAGCCCCAATGATATGTTGGATCGGACAGTTTTTTGCGCCATTCGGAAATTGGTTTGGGTATGAAAGAGTATTTTTATTCATGCAAGTGTTTTTTTCTGCTTGGATGATTTTTGATGTGACTCGATGGAAAATATTTTCATCATCCAATTTAAAAATGCTTGCTGGTGCACTCTTAATTGCTTCAACACCTATTTTTATTTTTCAAAGCCATTTTTATTTTGTTGAGTTATCGCAAGCATTCGGTGTGTTATTTACCTTTGGCCTTTATTTAAGGCGTAAAGAAGTGGGTGTCGTTTATATTACGTGCGCTTACTTCGCTTTGTTTTTTTATTTATTGGGTGTAAAAATAACATCGCCTTGTTATATTTTTTTACCGTCAATGGGATTGCTGCATGAATGCTGGATCAGACGTAAAGAATATTCGTGGGCCGCATTAAAAAAGTGGCCGACGAATCTGTGGTTTGTTTTGGCGATAATTACGATGACTGTAGTGACAGCTTGGTACGTTACCAATGCAATGCAAATTTATACGTTTGCAATGGGCGCTGCGAGAGGTAAAACCGCATTATTATACGGGCAAAAAGCGGGCTTAATCACCAAATTTGAATTTTGGTGGCCCAACATGCGGAATTTATTTTGGGGTGGTCGTTCGCAGCTTGTATTCACTATTTTAATTATTTTAGCCTTTATTTTAAAATGGCGAAAAATAATCGATCAACCGTTTTGTTTTGCGGTAGCACAAGTCGCTTTGATTATGTTGGCGGTGTGTTTACAGATCAATCAAGAAACTCGATATATTTATCCATTGCTTGTGTATTGGGTTTATATTTTCGGTCGTATTATCGTACAGAAAAGAGTGTTTCTCACATTATTTATTTGCTTGTTTATATTTCGATGGGCCGAGATTAATCTTGGCACGTTAGGCGTATGGCCTTTAAAATCATGGATGCCATGGTCGGATAAAGTTGACTTGAAAGGGACTTATTTAAATCAGGCCAATTTAATTCTGCAAAAGACGGTTGATACAAAAGATCAGAAAGCCATTATGCTGGGTGTTGACATACGCCAGCTCAATGAAAATCTGCTGCAATTTAAGTATTTTACGCAACATCGCGATGCTGTACTGAATTATCCGATTTATAGCATTGGTTATGCACAGAATAGCTTGAATCTGGCAATCGAAAATATTAATCATCTGCATGGGGAATATTTGGTTACTCAACCTATGTCTGTTCTGAAAGCGTTAAACGACCCTTGGAATCGTGTTTCGTATCAATTAGCTCAAAGATTAGAAAAATCGGGATGGCGTAAATTTTCTGAGGGGCCTAATTATCTTATTTTGAAGAAGACTCAATGATAATTGTACATTGTTTGAGTTGGAAAAATGATTTAGTATTCTGGCTCGAAGCTGAACGCCAGAGGATCGGGATATGAAAAAAGCATTGATTATTGGTATTACAGGACAGGATGGCTCTTATCTCGCAGAGTTATTGCTTGAAAAGGGATATGAAGTACATGGCATTATTCGTCGTTCTTCATCATTTAATACGGGCCGTATTATTCATATCTTCCAAGATTTGCACTCAGATGATGTGCGACTAAAGTTACATTATGGCGATCTAGCTGATCCCAGCGGATTAGAAAAATTAATCGATATGATTGAGCCAGATGAAATTTACAATTTGGGTGCGCAGAGTCACGTACGCGTTTCATTCGACCTGCCGAATTACACAGCAGATATTGTTGGTAATGGTACATTGAGATTGTTGGAAGCAATTAAAAATGTCGGTGCCGTTAAGCATATTCGTTTTTATCAAGCATCCAGTTCAGAAATGTATGGAAAAGTAGTAGAAATACCACAATCGGAAAAAACACCATTTTATCCGCGCAGTCCCTATGCTTGCGCAAAAGTATTTTCGTATTGGATTACTGTTAATTATCGCGAATCCTATGGGTTGCATGCATCGAATGGTATTTTATTCAATCATGAAAGTCCGCGTCGTGGTGAAACGTTTGTAACACGTAAAATCACAATGGGACTTGCGCAAATTCTTGCGGGAAAACAAAAGAAATTATATTTAGGAAATCTTGATGCAAAACGCGATTGGGGTTATGCGAAAGATTATGTCGAAGCGATGTGGATGATGCTGCAACAACCACAAGGTGATGACTATGTTGTTGCAACCGGTGAAACATGGAGTGTGAAAGATTTTTTAGAGCGCTCATTTAATTCTGTGGGTTTACGTTGGCAAGATTACGTTGAAATTGACCCGCGTTATTTTAGACCAGCTGAGGTGGATTTATTAATTGGAGACCCCACAAAAGCAAATACTGTTTTAGGATGGAATCCTAAAACGAGCTTTGATGATCTTGTAAAAATTATGGTGCAAGAAGATTTAAAATCACTGAGTGTTGAAAAATTTCTTTTAGCTGAGGTGTCTGTATGAGAACGGAAAAAACAAGAAAAAAAATCGCGTTGTGTATTTTAACCCGCAATGAAATTGATTGCGTGAAGATTATTCAACCCATGGTAGAAAAACAAGATCCTAATTCATACGATGAAGTTTATCTTATCGATGGCGGATCAACCGATGGCACGGCTGAATATTATCGACAAAGGGGAATTACCGTTTTAGCGCAAAGCGAACGCGGCAGAGGAAAAGCCTTCCAAGTTGCGATCGAACAAATTGACGCGGACGCTTATATTTTTTTCTCACCCGATGGAAATGAAGACCCAAAAGATTTACCACGATTTCGTCCAGAATTAGAAAAGGGCGCGGACATTGTGATTGCATCACGTATGATGAAAGGCGCTGTGAATGAAGAAGATCATTTAATTTTTAAATGGAGAAAATGGGTCAATAATGCTTTTAACATTATGGCCAATGTTTTCTTTAGACGGGAAGGCGCCTATGTAACCGATTCCATTAATGGTTACAGAGCGATTACGCGTGAAGCAGGTAAAATATTACAATTGAGTGCTTACGATCATACTATCGAATATCAAATGACTATTCGTGGTTTTAAAAATCGTATGAAAATTGTGGAATTTCCATCAGTCGAAGGGCAGCGTGTTGGTGGTGAATCCAAGGTGCCAAGTTTCAAAACAGGTTTGCGTTTCATTGGTCGTTTTTTCACGGAATTAAAAGCGGGTTTATCTGCATGAAAATATTAATTACAGGCACAACTGGAATGGTAGGTCGAAATATTCTGGACGCCTTTCAATCAACACCCCATGAAGTTTTGTCACCTGATCGCAAAGCATTAAATCTTTTTGATCAACAGTCCGTTTTGAAATTTTTAGATAAAAATAAGCCCGATGTTATCATCCATTGCGCCGGAAAAGTCGGTGGCATTAAAGCAAATATGGATGATTTGTTGGGATACTATGTCGAAAATTTAGATATGGGTAAGAACTTAGTGTTATCGGCCTATCAAGTGGGAATACCGCGGTTGATTAATTTCGGTAGCTCGTGCATGTATCCTCGTGTGACACCCAATCCAATTAAAGAAGCGCAATTGTTAACAGGTGAATTTGAGCCAACGAATGAAGGTTATGCGCTTGCGAAAATTAGCGTTCAGCGATTGTGCCAATATATTTCTGAAAAAAATCAGCATCTCAATTATAAAACGTTAATCCCCTGTAATTTATATGGACCTTATGACAAATTTGATTTGATGTTGGCGCACATGCTTCCAGCGGCAATTCATAAAATTCACATGGCTAAAAAAAATAATGAGAAATCTGTCACGATTTGGGGTGATGGAAAAGCGCGCCGTGAATTTTTATATTCGGGTGACGTTGCTGATTTTATTACTAAGAAAATAGCGTGTTTTGACTTGTGGCCAGCAGTGATGAATTTAAGTGCTATCGTCGATCACACAATTACTGAGTATTATCAAAAAACAAAAGAAGCGATTGGATACAAGGGTGATTTTGAATTTGATTTGACTAAACCTGTTGGTATGATGAAAAAATTAATTGATTCGAGTGAACAACAAAGATTGGGCTGGACCCCACCAACCTCATTGGAAAAAGGAATAGAGAAAACATACGAATATTTCCTGGGGTTGAGAACATAGAAGATGTCTAAAATAATTAGCGCAGATTCGCACTATTTGAACGTTAATGGAAAAGTTGAAGCGATTCCTGATTACATTTTAAATAGAAGTATGGAAGCACCTTTGTGTTCTGTGATCATTCCTTCCTATAATTACGGTGATTATTTACGCGAAACCGTCGCATCCGTATTATCACAAACTTTTTCGTCACTAGAAGTGATCATTGTTGATGACGGATCAACCGATCCGTATACAGTCGAAGTCGTTAAATCTTATATAGCCAATCCAAGAGTACAAGTGCTTTTTAGACATAATGTGGGATTAGCTGGAGCGCGTAATTCGGGTATTGGCATTGCGCGTGGAAAATATATTTGTTGTTTAGATTCCGATGATCTCCTAATGCCGACTTATATTGAACAATGTATTTTTGAATTGGAATCGTATGAAAATGTAGGATTTGTTTATTCCTGGGCACAATTGTTTGGTGATGAAAATTTTGTTTGGGAAACACGTGACTTTGATATTGATGTGGCAAAGAAAGAAAATCTTACTTCTGTTTGCGCTGTTTACCGAAAAACAGATTGGATGTTAGTCGGTGGATATGGCCCAAAAATATTGGGTGGAATCGAAGATTGGGAGTTTTGGTTGCGTTTGGCGCAATTGGGTCGATGTGGAAAAGTAATTCCAACCCCGTTATTCCTGTATAGAAAGCATGGAAAAACCATGTGGCACGAAACAAAAGCAAAGCGCGAAAAACTCATGGAGCACATTCGTGATCGTAATTTTGCCTTATATAACGATATAAGTTGGATTAAAGAAATTAAAAAGTATACTTTGATTGCAGTTGTGAGTGATTATCCAAAAAAAATAGCGCAATTCATTTCAAATATTCAGCCTGAGAAAAAGAAAAAATCATTATTGGTTGTTTTGCCCTGGCTTCAATTAGGTGGCGCTGAAATTTTAATGTTGGATATATTGAAAGGATTGTCAACGTATTACGTTTTTACCATTGTAACAACACTACCAGATAATCATCCTATTCGTGATGGTTTTTTAAAAATCACGAATGATATTTTTCATTATCCAGGAAAGTATGGTGATAAGGATGACGTAACCCATTTCACACACTTCTTAAATTACCTCATTGCATCACGACAAATTGAAATTATTCTTGGTTCAGGTACGTGGCATTTTTATGAATCCTTGCCAGCTATAAAATCTCAAAATCCATCAATACCCGTTTTTGATTTATTACATAATAATGCATCCGGACATTTTATTTCTTCTATGAAATACAACCAATTTATTGAACGGCATATTTGTGTTTCAGATAAAATTAAAGAAACGTTATTAGAAAATAATGTTGAAGAAAATAAAATCGCTGTGGTGCGTAATGGGATTGATCATAAAAATATTTTTTATCCGCGATCGAACGCGCGTGATCAAATAAAGTCGGAATTTGGAATCCCATTACATCGCCCTGTTGTAGGTTTTGTAGGTAGAGCCAGTGAAGAAAAAAGACCATTTCTTTTTTTGAAATTATTAATGCAATTATCCCAAAGCGAAAATATATTTGGCGTTTTTGTTGGAGAAGGCCCGCTCGCTGTTGAAATTAAGAATCAAATTAATGCATTAGGGCTTTCTCAGAGAATGATTTATAGGGATGCATTTTCAAGAGACGATTTATGGAAAATATATGAAGTGTGCGACGTATTGGTGAATGTTTCAGAAATTGAAGGTATGCCGCTAACTGTTTTAGAAGCGTTTGCCACTGGCTGTCCTGTAGCCGCTATGCAAGTGGGCCATTTAGAAGCAATTATCAACGATGATGAAAATGGTATTTTGGTTGCGAAAGATGATTTCGATGCATTAACGAATAGATTGTTAGCATTACTGCAAGATAAAGAAAAGTTGTCAGCAATGCGTAATAAAGCAGTAAATTATTTTAGCCAGTCAGATTTTACATTGGAAAAAATGGTGAGCCGGTATAAAAAAATATTGCAAGGTGAGTTAAGTGAAATTGTCTAGCATGATTACACATCAAGAACTCATTGAAGATATAGTCACGTTGGATGTGCTAAGTGATCTAGGTCAATTAGACAGAAAATTGTTGCCCAGAGATATTAAATTGCTGTGGAATTTATCTAAGCGCTTTCGATATGAAGAATCGCTGATTCCATTTACAGATGAAGAAGAAAAATACTTTATGTCTGTATCGGATTATAAAGGAATGCCGGTGCCACATTTTTTGGTTGATTTTATCGAGTTGATGGCGCCAAGATATTTAGAAGTGGCGCACGAAAATAGTAGTTATCCAGAGGTAGACTTTGAATATTATCTTATTAATTACATCGGTTATGCAACAAAGATGTTATTTCCACAAGCAACTTTTATGTCAGAAACATGGAGGTGGTTGCTAGAAAAAGTTGACTTTATTATTGATGGAAAAACTGTATCTTTACCCAAGTTGGCGTTCGCGTATTATTATGGTAGCAAAGAAGTACAAGACCAATATTTCTTGAAAACAATACAAGGTTTCTTTGTATTCATCATGCATTTTTGTTTTTTCTATACTCCTCGCTTTATCGGATATCAACATCCTGCTTGGATGAAAGTGTTTTTTGATACGCCATCGTCGAACATACTGAACTCAGAGAAAATAGGTATTACACTTTTTTTAGAAGCTTATTGGCATTTTGACCCCACATTGCAACAATGGTTAAATATTAATTCTAAAAAGGATCAGGTCGAATTAGTTCAGTGGTTTATTCAACATAAAAGCAAAGAAATTCCAGGTTACCAACATCCGCAGTGGGTTGTGGATTTATTTGGCGAACAAATTAATGTGAGAGAAGAAAATACGCCAACCGCTGAGATTGATACAGAATCCAGTCGCGAAATAATCACGGAAAATCACGATCATGACGAAACACAATTTGCACGGGGTGGTGTTAATTTAATTGGTTGGCCGCGCACAGCAGTGGGTATTGGGGAAGATGTTCGCGTTGCAGCCTCTGCATTATTAGAAATTAATTTACCCTTTGTAGTTCTAGATGGCGCAAAGCGCGTACCACCCAGAGTCACGCAACAAGATTTAGGAATAGAAAAATGTATTGTTGAATCGCCACAGTATAATACGGATATTGTCTTTTTAGATGCGGCAACACAGTTCCGCTATTTCTGTTTTGATTTGTTAAAAAATAAAAAAACAAACCGAAATATTATTATTGCTTGTCCGTGGGAGTTACCATCTTGGCCTGCTGACATGGATTTCGTATTTCAGAGTGCGGATATGTTTTGGGCAGCAACGCGTTATATTTATGATGCATTTAAGCCTTATTTTCCCGAAGGAAAAATATTTTTAGCACCATCTGCTGTTCATATTCCAGAAGGAAAAATCGAACCTTTTTCTTTGTTGAAAATTAATGAACCTTTTACCTTTCTAACCACATTTGATGGTGAATCTTCTATTCATCGTAAAAATCCATTTGCTGTAGTGAATGCGTTTCAAGCAGCATTTCCAAAATCCAATCGAGATGTGCGATTGATTGTAAAAACAATGAATCTAAAAAATACTAATACTGAATTAAATAGCCTGATAGAAAAAATAAAAGCAGATGATCGCATTGAATTGATAAATCAAACATTGAGTACAGATGAATTATTGGCGCTGAATAAACGATCGCATTGCTTTGTATCCTTGCATCGTTCTGAAGGGTTTGGTCGTAATATTGCGGAAAATATGTTGTTGGGTCGGCCAGTTATTTGTTCCGCTTTCAGTGGTAATTTAGATTTTTGTTTTGAAAATAATTCCTATTTGGTGGAAGGAAAAACAATACCTGTTAAAGCGGGACAATATGCTTTTTCACGCAATCAGTATTGGTTTGATGCGTCAGTTGAACATGCGGCGGTGAGAATGCGAGAAGTATATGAAAATCGTGAAAATGCAGAAAAGGTAGCTAAAGCAGGTGGGGATTACATTAAATCATTTCACTCGGTGACAGAGGCGGGCAAGCGTTATCAGAAATTACTCAATGGAATTATATGAAACTATTTTTGAAGTTGCTTTCTTATATCGATAAAAAAACATTTACCTATTATGTCATTATTGGCTTAACAACAGCGGCGCTTTACTTTTTAGGCTTCGTGCTTTTTTTTCGTGAATTACATTTTCATTATGTGATAGCCATTTCAATTGCCTATTTGACTTCCATGATATTTAATTTCACCGCAAATCGCTTTATTACTTTTGCGCTACATCGAAGGCAATGGCATTTACAATTAGTGAAATATTTATGTATCGCGTTTTTTAATTATTTGGTGAGCTTAGCAACAGTACATGTTGTTGTAGAGTATCTTGATTTGTCGCCTTATTTTGGGACCATCGCAGCAATTGGTATGACAGTGATGTCAGGTTATTTGTTTTCAAAATACTGGATCTATTCGGCGAAAGAGTTCATCAGTTGATTTAAATTCTAAAATACTTTAGACCGGATTCAGAACACGCCTTTTTATCTAGCATATTCCTACCATCAAAAATAACTTGATCATCCAGCTTTTTCGATAATAAATTAAAATCAGGTGATTTGAATTCGCACCATTCAGTTACAATGCACAGTGCATCTGCATTTTCTAATGTAGCGTTAGTAGAGTCGCACAATGAATATTGTTCACCCGACGGAAATTGTTTTTTAAAATTATTCATTGCTTCTGGATCATACGCCTGAATAGTTGCACCCTGCTCCCATAATTTTCGAATTAAGATAATCGCTGACGCGTCGCGAATGTCGTCGGTGTTGGGCTTGAATGACAATCCCCAAATCGCAAAAATTTTTCCACGCAAATCACCTTGATAAAAATTCATGATTTTATCAAACAAAAATAATTTCTGATCTGCGTTCACATCTTCAATCGCTTGCAGCATGCGCGGATGATAACCTACATTTTCAGCGGTTTTTTGTAGTGCTTTAATATCTTTCGGAAAACACGAACCACCATAACCCATACCCGGGTTAATAAAATGCGGCCCAATTCGTACATCGAGTGCAATCCCGTCGCGCACACTGTGAATGTCCGCACCTACGCGATCGGCAATTTGACTCATTTCATTCATAAAACTAATTTTTGCAGCAAGCATTGCGTTCGCAACATACTTTGTCATCTCGGCTGATCGTGTATCCATCACCAAGAATTTTTTTTCGTCCGTGTAATACGCGCGATATAATTTTTTCATCGTGTTCGCTGCGTCATCCGAATTCGTTCCAATAATAATGCGATCGGGTTTCATGCAATCAGATATCGCATCACCCTGCTTTAAAAATTCTGGATTAAATATAACTGTGTTCGATAATAATTTTTGAATAGCATCTGTTGTGCCAACCGGTACCGTTGATTTAATCACAACGATTTTTTCTCGAGTCGCGTATTGCGCAACATGACGTGCAACGTCAAACACCGCGGTTAAATCCGCAGATCCATCGGCATTTGCAGGTGTTCCAACGGCAATAAAAATAATATCTGCGCTTTCGATCGCCTCTTTTGCATCCACAGTAAAATCAATATATTTTTCGCGATGATTTTTTGTAATTAAATCGGAGAGCGTGGGTTCGAAAATGGGAATAATCCCGCGCTTCAAATTTTCAATTTTTGTCGCATCAATATCGACGCAGATCACGCGATTACCTGTTTCTGCAAAACAAGCAGCAGTCACTAATCCGACATATCCTGAACCGAAAATCGCTAATTTGACTGGCAATCTCACCTCAAATCTGAAAATTTAAGTTAATCAACCTTCAAAGCGCGAACCGCTGTTAATTTCACGCTAATTCCTTCGCTAAACGTTGTTGCGCCCACGCTTCAAATGTTTTTCCTAAGACATCATCTCGCAACATATAATCAAAATTCGCTTGCGCATAACCAATTTTGCTGCCGCAATCATAACGGTACCCTGTAAATGCATGTGCATGTAAATGCTGTGTTGGTAGTAATTTTGCAATTGCATCGGTGAGTTGAATTTCATTGCCGACGCCGATTTGCGCGTTTTCAAGGTGTGAAAAAATAGATGCAGGTAAAATATATCGACCTGCAATCGCTAAATTGGTGGGTGCGATTGAGGGTGCTGGTTTTTCAACAATACTCTGCGCGCGCGAATTTGCATCGATCGACACAATGCCATATTGATTCGTTTCGCTCATGTTTATTTTTTCAATCGCGAGAACACCATTCACTTTTTTATCGTGATATACTTGCACCATTTGCGCTAAACAACGCGGTCCTTTGTGATACATCAAATCGTCTGCTAATAAAATAGCAAATGTTTCATCACCAATTAAATGACGCGCGCATAAAACGGCATGACCCAATCCGAGCGGTTCTGATTGACGTATGTAAGTAACCTTAATATTTTTCGGTAATAACTGCTGGATTTCTGCAAGCGCTTTTAATTTTTGTTTTTCTTGTAACACTTTTTCTAATTCAAAGTTACGATCAAAATGATCCTCAATCGCCCTTTTCGCGCCGCTGGTGACAAAAATCATCTCGATGATGCCCGCTTCAATCGCTTCTTCTACGGCATATTGAATGAGCGGTTTGTCGACAACAGGCAGCATTTCTTTGGGACTTGCTTTTGTCACCGGTAAAAAACGCGTGCCCAAACCCGCAACGGGAAAAATCGCCTTCTTGATTTTTTGCATAACGTGATCCTAATCGAGTAGAATAACCAGCCTTTTTATGGACGAGATATTATCATGACGCAAGCTGAAAAAGTACAGACAGTTGATACGAATGCAGCAGTCGCTGGCATTTCGTTTTTCTTAGCGCGCGCTACTTCATCTTCAGCATTGAATCAAGATCGCTTTAGCGCTTATTTAAAGCGTTTATTTCACGGCGATATCGTGAATGACAGTGAACAACGCGCAGCATGGCATACCGAATTTCGCAATCCAAATCCGTGCCAATTAGTAAAAGACTCGCTTGGGCAAATACGTCACATCAGCGATTCCGTACGTAAAAACCAATGGTTTTTTGAAGTGACAGACGTCGTTAATATTGGCATTGGTGGATCTGAGTTAGGTCCACAATTAATTTGCGGAGCGCTTACTGATGAAATAGATGGTCCAAATGTGCATTTTGTTTCAAACCTAGATCTTACTCAAATAAAATTATTGTTAAAAAAATTACAACCACAAAATACATTATTTATTGTGACCTCAAAATCGTTTCGCACACTTGAAACATTGGAAAATATGAATGCTGCAAAGCAGTGGTTCATTGATAACAATTTAGATCCCGCAAAACATTTTATCGCAGTTACTAATAACATCTCTGTCGCTGCTGAAATTCATCAAATTCCGGCATCACAAGTTTTATCTATTCCAGAATGGATGGGTGGACGTTATTCGATTTGGTCCGCCGTCGGATTATCTTGCGCGATCGCATTTGGATTTGAAAAATTTTACGACATGCATCGAGGTGCGCATGAGATGGATCAACATTTTTCGCATGCATCATTCGAAAAAAATAAGCCGGTGCAATATGCATTGATGATGCGAGATGCATTATTACATCATCAATTAAAAACATTGATCGTATTGCCCTATGCGCATCGTTTACGCACATTACCGGATTATCTGCAACAATTGTGGATGGAAAGTTTGGGTAAGTCGGTGAATACGCAAGGCGACATTATTGCTCATCCAACGGGTCCGATTGTATTTGGGAGCGTCGGTACCAATTCTCAACATAGTTTTCAACAGCTCATGATGCAAGGTACGCACCCGATTTTTGCAGATTTTATTTTGCCGCTCGAACAAACGAATGTGATTGCAAATTGCTTGATGCAAGTGAAAACACTGCGCGAAGGTGTTGCGAGTACAAATCCATTGAAACAAATTTCTGGCGATAAAATCGCGAATCTGTTTGTGCTCGAAAAATTAAATCTAAAAACGCTCGGTGCTCTGCTTGCATTTTACGAACATGCTGTAGTTACGCTAGCCTATTTGCTGAGCGTCAATCCATTTGATCAGTTCGGCGTGGAACATGCGAAGGTGGCGAGTGAGAATTTGTTAAAGCAGCTTGGGGCAAATAATCCTACGCTTCACCAAATCGAAACATTCCTATCTAATTGATTCTTCACGAAAATCTCTTTTTTGGAGTCGAAAATTGCGTTTTGTCATTTTTCGACTCCAAAATGGAGGTTGGAAATGGAGACATAAAATCGATTTTATCATTTTACGTCTCCAAAAAGATCAGTTATAATGGAGACGTAAAATCGTTTTTCTTAAAATTCGACTCCGTTTAACTGTGGGAAACAACATGCCAAAATTCATTGGTCGAGAATATGAATTAATGCGTCTTCAAGAGCTGCAAACAAAAAAAACAGCCTCTCTTATTGTTGTGAAGGGAAGGCGACGGATTGGAAAAAGTAGATTATTAGATGAATTTGGAAAATCTTTTGATCATTATTATAAATTTTCAGGCTTGCCGCCAGAACCAGGTGTCACCAATCAAAAACAATTGGATGAATTTGCAATCCAAATGTCACGTGAATTTCGCATAGCCCAAGCAAAATATACGGATTGGGGTGATATATTTTGGGCGCTGAGTGAGCGTGTTCAAAGAGGAAAGCTATTAATTTTATTTGATGAAATATCATGGATGGGTTCAGAAGACCCCGCGTTCTTGGGAAAAATTAAAAATCTTTGGGATCTTCATTTGAAAAAAAATGACCGTTTGATTTTTGCAATTTGTGGTTCTGCTTCTAGTTGGATAGAAAAAAATATTCTACTTAGCACGGGGTTTGTTGGAAGAATTTCCATGACGCTCACATTGAATGAGTTGTCATTGGCAGAATGTAATTCTTTTTTTTCTAACCATGCTTCCCCTTATGAAAAACTTAAAATACTTTCTGTGACTGGTGGTGTTCCAAAATATCTTGAAGAAATATTGCCACAGTATAGCGCAGAAGAAAATATTACTCGCCTGTGTTTTAGAAAAGGAGGTTTTTTGGTAGATGAGTTTCATCGTATTTTTTCCGATATTTTTTTGAGAAACTCTGAGTATTATAAAAATATTTTAATGATACTGATTAATGGTTCGAAAGGAGTGTTAGAAATTTGTGATGCATTAGATGTTATGTATCATGGTCGAATTTCCGAATATTTGGATGAGCTAGAGTTAGCTGGTTTTGTTCGATCAGATTATTTGTGGAACTTGCAAACGGGCACTGACACAAGGTTGAAAAAATATCGATTATCCGATAATTACATACGCTTTTATTTAAAATACATTGAAAAAAACTATTCGCAGATACAACGTGATGCATTTGAAGTGAAATTATCTTCATCGTTACCACAATGGGCAACCATGATGGGGTTTCAATTTGAAAATCTCGTATTAATGAATAGACGATTGTTGCAAGAGACATTACGCATTCGACCTGAAGAAATCGCGTCAGAAAATCCTTATTTTCAAAAAGAAACCAAACAGCACAAGCAGTGTCAGATTGATTATCTTGTTCAAACACGACATCACACATTGTATGTCTGCGAAATTAAATTTTCTAAAAATCCAATCGGCGTTGAAGTGATTGCTGAGGTGCAAGAAAAAATCAGGCGGTTGAAATATCCCAAAGGATTTTCAACTCGACCTGTGTTAATACACGTGAATGGGGTAACAGAAGATGTGATCGATGAATGTTATTTTTCAGACATTGTTGATTTTAGTGCTTTCTTAGATTCGGATTCGAAGAAACGAACCTAAATTAAGGCTTAAAAGGTTGCTTGGTGGCATCGCTGACAGATAGTAATCGATCAAGTTCTTTATCAAGTTTTACTAGTGAAACGCGTGTATAATACAAAGAAGGTTCGGTTGTAATTTCTTTGCCCCTAAAATTATCTATTAACGCCAGGCTCTCTTTCACAACTCGAGATAAATCTGAAGTCGATGCAAAAAAGCCATGAGGGTCGTTTGGTCTAAATTCACAAAATACAAGTCTGTTGCGTATAGCCTCCAAAACGCCCTGTATCGCCAAAGCTCTTCCGAAGAAAGCATTAGAAACTGTGGATCCTGTGAATCGAAGTATATCGCAACTCTCATAAAGTTGAGTTATTAATCGTGAACGCATTGCAGTTATTTTTTCTTCTGGATTATCTTTGATCATGACCATTCTCCTTCTTAAAATTCAAGCACCAACACTGGGTCCTGGTTTAATTCTAAACCCATGACACCCTCACTCCAATATTTTTAAGTTAAGCTGTATTTGTTGATGGATTTCCAATTGACAGCCGCCACCCGCTTCTTTAAGATGTCGCATTCAATAAAACATAAGAATTTTAAGAGAGTGGCATATGAAAAGAACATTTCAGCCAGGTAACCTTCACCGCGCACGTACACACGGCTTTCGTGCACGTATGGCAACCGTCGGTGGTCGTTTGGTATTAAATCGTCGTCGTGCAAAGGGACGCAAACGCCTCAGTGTTAAACACTAAAATTCGACACCCTAGCGAGTTTGATGCTGTTTTTAAGCGCGGATCGCGGTTTTTGGGCGATTGCTTTGCGCTTCATTATTTGAAAATGGAGCGAGATTATCCCCGATTAGGGATGGTGATTAGCAAGCGCAACTGTCGACTCGCAGTTCATCGCAATCGAATGAAACGCTTAATTCGCGAACATTTTCGATTAAATCAGCAGCAATTGCCAGGTTTTGATTTTGTGGTCTTGCTGAAATCATCCAGTGAAAAAATGTCGGATCTTGAGCTCAAACGATGTGTAGAAAAATTATTCACAGAATTAATGGCACGTTGCAGTGGATCTTCATCTCTCTGATACGTGTCTATCAAAAATGCATTAGCCCATTTTTGGGAAATTGCTGCCGATTTTATCCGTCCTGTTCGCAATACGCACACGACACATTTGTGAAACACAACATTTTCAAAGCGATTTATTTAACGAGTTGGCGCATTTTGCGTTGTCATCCATTTAACAAGGGCGGAATTGATCCCGTACGGTAATTATCATGGATTTTAAAAAAACGATTTTGTATTTTGCATTAGCCGCATTGGGCGTGATGCTTTGGCACGCATGGCAAAATGATCATGCCCCCGCGATGACAACGTCATCTGGCATTGTTCAATCGGCTGCAGTTCATCCGGTTGATTTTGCACCTTCCTCTACTTCTGCAAATACATCATCCACTTATCAAGACACCACAAAAAATCTCGCGACTGCATTACCAGAAGGCAAAAGTATTTCTGTTAAAACGGATTTGCTAGATGCACAGATTAATTTACGCGGCGGTAATTTGGTCAGTGTCAATTTACTGAAATACCCAGTCTCGCTTGAAGAAAAAAATAAACCGGTGCAGTTATTTAATTCAGATAATGATGCGTTGTATGTAGCACAAAGTGGATTGAGTGTTCTCGATGAAAAAACAGCGCCAAAACCGATTATTTATTCGTCATCTGAAAAAAGCTATGAGATGAAAAACGGCGAAAATAATCTGGTCGTGACCTTAAATGGAAAAACTGATAACGGTATTGCTGTTGAAAAAACATTTACATTTTCACGCGATAATTATGCGATTAAAACGGATGTCGAATTAAAAAATAATTCCAGAACAGAATGGCAAGGCAATATCTATAATCAAATCACGCGTCGCAATGTACCACCGACAGGTGCTATGGCATCACGTTCGTATTATGGAACGGCTGTTTCTACCGAAAGCACGCCATACAAAAAAATGACGTTCGAAGATTTAAGTGAAAGCAATTTCTCGCGCGATATTCATGGCGGTTGGATTGCGATGCAGCAGCACTATTTTTTAAGCGCATGGATTCCAGCAAAAACGCAATTGTATCATTACTATTCTCGTTCATTCGGCAGTGGTGATGATGGTAAAGGAAATATTTTCGTATTGGGTTACATGAGCCCTGCGATTGATTTGGCGCCGAATGCAACAGATACATTTAGTTCGGTATTATACGCGGGTCCTGAAATTGCGAAAAATTTAAGTCCGCTAGCGAAGGGTTTAAGTTTGACGGTGGATTACGGTTGGTTGTCGCCGATTTCAAAAATTATATTTTGGTTGATGACAGAGATTCATCATTTCGTTGGCAATTGGGGTTGGTCGATTATTCTTGTCACTATCCTAATTAAAATTTGCTTTTATTGGTTCTCGAATAAAAGTTATGTGTCGATGGCAAAAACCCGTGATTTGCAGCCTAAAATAAAAGCGTTGCGCGATCGTCATGGTGATGACAAAGCGGCAATGTCAAAAGCAATGATGGAAATGTATAAACTCGAAAAAATTAATCCGATCGGCGGTTGTTTGCCGATGATTATTCAAATCCCTGTATTTATCGCATTATATTACGTGTTAATCGAAAGCGTTGAATTACGCCAAGCACCGTTTATTTTTTGGATCCATGATTTATCCGTGAAAGATCCTTATTTTATTTTGCCGATCTTGATGGGATTGAGCATGTTGATACAGCAAAAATTAAGCCCGCCGCCACCAGATCCTGCACAAGCAAAAATGATGATGTTTTTGCCGATCATCTTTACGATTTTCTTTGCGACTTTTCCTGCGGGTTTGGTGTTGTACTGGATCACCAATAACTGCGCGTCGATTTTGCAGCAGTGGTTTGTGATGCGGACGCATCGTTTTAAGACGACAGGAGCGCCGAAAAAGTTGAAACGGTAAACTACAAAAGGATTTTTTATGAGTGATCATTTGGCGTTATTTGAAGAATATGAAATTCGTCGGGTTTATGATGAAGAGAAAGAAACATGGTATTTTTCAATAACCGATATTGTGCAGGTGTTGACCCAGCAGGCAGATTATCAGCTGGCGAGAAACTATTGGAATAAGCTCAAAGAACGCTTGCAAAAAGAAGGAAATCAACCGGTGACAAATTGTCACCGGTTGAAGTTAGTTGCAAAAGATGGCAAATCCAGACTTGCCGATGTTGCAACCGCTGAAACCTTGTTGCGTCTTGTTCAATCTATCCCCAGCCCCAAAGCAGAACCAATCAAATTATGGCTTGCCAAAGTGGGTTATGAACGGATTCAGGAAATGGCTGATCCATCTCGTTCACTAAATAGAGCGCGTGAAACATGGCAAAAACACGGTTATAGCGAAAAGTGGATTCAGCAACGTATGATGGGTCAGGAGACTCGAAATAAATTAACGGATTATTGGAAAGAAAATGGTGTTGAGCAACCCGATGAGTTCGCAATACTCACGAATATTATCCATCAAGAATGGACTGGGTTAAGCGTTAAAAATCACAAAAAATTGAAAGATTTAAAATCTGAAAATTTGCGTGATCACATGAGTGAAGCGGAATTAATTTTTACTGCATTAGCAGAATTATCAACTCGGCAAATTGCACAAACAATTGAAGCAAAGGGCATGGATCAAAATAAAGTAGCTAGCAAAAGAGGCGGAGCAGTTGCAAAAAATGCTCGCTTAGAACTTGAAACCGAAACAGGTATGAAAGTAATTACCACAAAAAATTATTTATCAAAAAGCCCATGAAAAAATATTCCAATGACACCATCACTGCCATCGCAACTCCATCGGGGCGCGGCGGTGTTGGTATTGTTCGAATCTCTGGAAATCAAGCAAAAGAAATTGCTATCAAAATAGTTCAGAAGCTTAAGCGTAGCGAAGGCGCGAATCATTTTACACCTCGCCTCGCACACTTTACAAAATTCTACGATTCAAATCACAACATCATCGACGAAGGCATTATTTTATTTTTCGAAAATCCGCATTCATTTACCGGCGAAGATGTCGTCGAATTACAATCGCATGGCAGTCCGATTGTGTTGGACCAATTAATTAAAACAGCGATTCATTACGGTGCGCGAATGGCACGCCCCGGAGAATTTTCAGAACGCGCATTTTTAAATAAAAAAATAGATTTAGCGCAAGCAGAAGCAATCGCGGATTTAATTGCTGCGAATTCAGATCAAGCGGCGCGATCGGCAGTCAGATCTTTACAAGGTGAATTCTCGAAAAAAATCCACACATTACAAATTGCGTTAACGAATCTCAGAATTCAAATCGAAGCGATGATCGATTTTCCCGAAGAAGAAATTGATTTTTTATCTGATCCGCGTGTTAGTGAGTTATTACAAAAAACAATCGACGAAGTTTTGCATATAAAAAACCAAGCAAAACAGGGCGTTTTATTGCAGAATGGATTGCAAGTGGTTATTGCCGGAAAACCCAACGCAGGAAAATCCAGTTTGTTAAATTATTTGAGCGGACGCGATTCAGCGATCGTCACTGATATTCCTGGAACGACGCGCGATATTTTGCGCGAATCAATTAATATCGATGGGATGCCGCTTCACATTATTGATACAGCGGGTCTGCGTGAAACAAGTGACATAGTTGAACAAGAAGGTGTGCGTCGCGCGCGTGAACAAATGGCGCAGGCTGATTTGATTTTGATGTTGGTGGATGCAACCGATGCTGATAATTACACTCCCACTCCCACTCCCACACTTCTCGTTAAGAATAAAATCGATTTAACCAATGAAAAACCCGAAATAATCGATCATGACAACCATACCGAAATAAAACTCTCCATTAAAAAAAATCTCGGTCTGAATTTATTAATCGATGCCATCAAAAAATTCGCAGGATTTCAGTCCGAAGAAACGGATGGATTTATCGCGCGTCGTCGTCATGTCGATGCGATCGAACGCGCGCATCAGTTTTTATTGCATGGACAACATCAATTACAAACACAACGTGCCAGTGAATTGTTGGCAGAAGATTTACGTCAAGCGCAATTAGCGTTATCTGAAATTACGGGTGAGTTCACGTCCGATGATTTATTAGGGAAAATATTTTCGAGTTTTTGTATTGGTAAATGAGCACACTTCCCATTCCCATTTAATTCACCTAAAATACATCAAACGATTTTCTTCAAGGATCGATACAGTGACAATCAAAAAAATCGCGTTATTTTCCGCTGTCGCGAGCATCTTTTTTTCTATTGCGAATGCGAACTCATTGTATGACACCTATCGAGGACAATATCTATCGGTGAACGCTGGCGCATCTTATGCAAATAACGTCTTTTCCAACGGAAAATCGAGCAGTGGATTTTTAGGTTTTGGGGGTGATTTATTTTTGGGTGATCAAGTTAGCCCGTATTTTTCGCCTGAAGTGGTGTTGGACTATTTCGATTTGTCGCCGATGGGTGGTGGCGCGATTGTGTTCGGTCTCGATGGTAGATTCACAGTTCCGGTTAGCGAGCACATTGCTTTATTTGCAAGATTAGGGCCTGCTGTTGGTTATATACGAACTTGTGTTTCTGGACTTTGTCGCACATCGAATGGGTTGGTGCCAGCATTAGGCTTGGGTGCGGGCTATGCCTTAACACAACAGTGGACGCTCTCATTAGAATTCAACGGCGCTTATTTTCCGAAATCAACTGCCAACGGAAATGGTCTGATTGGTGCTGCAACTATCGGCGCCACTCGCTTTTTTTATCAGTAATTCTCGCGCTGAATGGGGGTTTTATGAAATTCAAATCTATCGTTCAATTTTTTGCGTGCGCTATTTCCGCCGCATTTTTATCTAACGCCTTCGCTGAGTTTTATAATTTGCACCAAGGGTTTTATCTTTCTGGAAATATCGGGAGAACGCTGAGTGGTAAGCTGACGCATAATAATCAATCTGAAAGCGGTTTTATGGGCGTTGCCGGTAGTTTTTTTGTGGGCAAAGCGTATAACCCCAATTTCGCAATAGAGGGCGGTTATGGATATTATGATGCCAGCATCGCGGGTACGAGTATCTTGGATTTTGTCGGAAAAGGAACGTTACCGTTGGGTTCGCGCGCAAGCTTGTTTGGAAAATTGGGTGTCGCATACACAGAATTGCGCACTTGCTTTTTCGGCTGCAATACCTATACGCAATTTACGCCTGCTTTTGGCGTAGGTTTTGGCGTTGGTATTACCAAACGCTGGACCGGAACGTTGGAATATAACGGCGTTTATATGTCATCAACAGATAGCAGCGGATTGTTAGGCGCTTTGACAATCGGCGCGACACGTTATTTTGATGCGTGATCATATTGCGAATTGTGCAGTTTTAAAGCATACTTCCGCACATGAAAAACATCGATAAAAACAGACCATTTGACGTCATTGTCGTCGGCGGCGGGCACGCAGGAACAGAAGCCGCGCTCGCCGCTGCGCGCATGGGTCAACGTACATTACTGCTATCTCACAATATCGAAACGCTCGGGCAAATGTCTTGTAATCCGGCAATTGGTGGTATTGGAAAAAGCCATTTGGTGCGGGAAATTGACGCATTGGGTGGCGTGATGGCAACGGCTGCTGATCATGCCGGCATACAGTTTCGTGTATTAAATGCGAGTAAAGGCCCTGCGGTGCGTGCAACGCGCGCGCAAGCCGATCGTGTGTTGTATAAAGCATTCGTTCGAAAAACACTGGAAAACCAGCCTAATTTATATATTTTCCAGCAAGCGGTTGATGATTTAATTGTTGAGCATGACACAATTCAAGGTGTAAAAACGCAAATGGGTTTGTGTTTTTATGCACGTTCTGTGGTGTTAACGACGGGTACATTTTTAGGTGGCGTGATTCATATTGGTTTACAACATCATCAAGGTGGACGTGCCGGTGATCCGCCATCGAATGCATTGTCAGAACGTTTACGTGCATTGCCATTTAATGTCGCACGATTAAAAACTGGCACGCCGCCGCGCATTGATCGTCGCACAATTGATTATTCATCTATGCAGGAACAGCCGAGCGATCAACCATTACCAGTGATGTCTTATTTAGGATCGCGCGCACAACATCCACGACAAATTTCGTGTCACATTACGCATACTAATGAGATGACGCACGAATTAATTCGCGCGGGATTAGATGAATCGCCCATGTATACAGGCAAAATTGATGGTATCGGTCCACGGTATTGCCCATCGATTGAAGATAAAGTGATGCGATTTGCAGAACGAAACTCACATCAAATATTTTTAGAGCCCGAAGGTTTGGATGCGATTGAAGTTTATCCGAATGGTATTTCAACGAGTTTATCCTATGAAACACAGATAAAATTCGTGCGTAGTATTTCTGGATTAGAGCATTGTCATATTACGCGTCCGGGTTATGCCATCGAATATGATTTTATGGATCCGCGCGATTTGAAAAATTCACTCGAGACAAAATTCATTTCAGGACTGTTTTTTGCAGGTCAAATTAATGGCACGACGGGTTATGAAGAAGCTGGTGCACAAGGAATTTTAGCGGGAATTAATGCCGCATTATTTGCGCAAGATAAAGAAGCATGGTGTCCGCGTCGCGATGAATCGTACATTGGCGTGTTGGTGGATGATTTAATTACGCGTGGCACACAAGAACCCTATCGTATGTTCACAAGCAGAGCGGAATATCGTTTAATTTTGCGCGAAGATAATGCGGATTTGCGATTAACAGAAAAAGGATTTGAATTGGGTTGTGTGGACGAAAATCGTTATACACAATTTTGTAAAAAACGCGATGCGATTGTGCAAGAACAAGCGCGATTAAAATCTGTGTGGATTCAGCCAGAATCTGAATTTGCAAAATCATATACTGAAAAATATGACACATCAATTGAGCGTGAATATAGCTTGATGGATTTGTTGCGCAGACCAGAAGTAAATTATGCGGATTTGATGCAGATAAATTCTGTGTGCGGTTCCGATATTAATCCAGCCGTTGCAGAGCAAGTCGAAATTCAGGCGAAATATTCGGGTTATATCACGCGACAAGAAAAAGAAATCGAAAAACAAAAATATTTCGAAGACACTGAAATTCCCAGCCATTTTGATTATCAAAAAATAACGAGCTTATCGACAGAAGTGCGTCAAAAACTCGAAAAAGTCAGACCTCAAACCATCGGGCAAGCATCGCGTATTTCGGGTGTGACGCCGGCGGCGGTTTCTTTACTGATGGTTCATGTCGCACGGTAAGTGGCTGGGCTGGATCAGATTTATTTTATAGTGCCGTTTGAAAAAGTATTTGAAATGGCGCTATAAACAAAATTTTTTCCTAGGACAGCCACTTATAGGGACCGCATAGGTGGCTGTTCTGAAGCGGTTGACTTCACAGCACAGCCACTTATAATGACTCTATAAGTGGCTGTGCTGGAGATGCATGATGATTGTAGGTAGAGCAAAAGAACAAGAAATGCTGGGAAGAGTGTATCAGTCCCAAGAAGCTGAGTTTGTTGTGATGTATGGACGTCGACGAATTGGCAAGACATTTTTGGTGCGAGAGTTTTATCAAAATAAAAAATGTCACTTCCTTCACGCTACTGGATTACAAAAAGGTGGATTACACGCACAGCTTGAAAAATTTGCTGAGGCATTATCAAAAACATTTTTTAACAATGCGCCGCTAAGGCCAGCAGAAAGTTGGAGCGAGGCATTTCGCCTTTTGCATCAGCAGATTATCAATACTAAAGAAAAAGTAGTGATATTTTTGGATGAATTACCATGGATGGCAACAAAAAAGTCAGGGTTATTGCAGGAAATTGATTATTTTTGGAATCATGATTGGTGTGGAATACCGAACGTGATATTAATTCTTTGTGGCTCCTCTGCTTCCTGGTTAATTCAAAAAGTAATTTATGACAAAGGCGGGCTGCATAATCGCGTGACATGTCAAATCAATTTATCACCACTTACGCTTTCAGAAACCGATGCGTATTTAAAAAATAAGAAAATAAAATTAAATCATCGACATGTTTTGTCATTATACATGGCGTTTGGTGGCGTACCTTATTATTTAAAGTATGTTGAACCAGGACTTAGTGCTGAACAAAATATTCAGGAGATAATATTTGATAAAGAATCACAACTTAGAGATGAGTTTGATAAGTTATTTAATTCATTGTTTAAAAACGCCGACGCTTATATTGAGCTTGTGAGATTAATTGGAAAAAAGGAAGAAGGTCTAAGTAGAGTTGAATTAAAAGATGTTGCTCAATTATCAAAGGATGGTGGTCGTTTAACAAAGCGCCTAAAAGATCTATGTGATACAGGTTTTATTGAAGAATATATTCCATGGGATAAAAACATTGGCGAATATTACAAATTAATTGACGAATTTTGTTTGTTCTATTTGCATTGGGTTGAGCGACATAAGAATAAAAAATTTCTTCCGACGCATTGGATTGATCAAAGTCAACGACCCGCTTTTCATGCTTGGTCGGGATATGCATTCGAAGCGGTTTGCGCGAAACATGTTGAACAAATTGTCCATGCTTTAAAAGTGAAAGCCATGTATGCCGGTGCATGGCGTTTCACGCCGAGAACAAAAATGGAAGATGGTGCGCAAATTGATTTGGTTATCGATAGAAGTGACAATGCTATGACAGTATGTGAAATTAAATATACCAACAAACCCTTTGCGATTGATAAACAGTATGCTGAAAAACTAAAGCATAAAATAGCTGTTTTTAAGAAAAAAACGAACACAAAAAAACAAATTTTCCTTTCGATGATTTCCGCCAATGGGTTAGAAAAAACCATTTATTCCGAAGATATGGTTGATGGCGTGGTGACACTGGATGATTTGTTTGTGTAGGTCTTTTTCTATAGGATAATGACAAGTTATCGTTCACTGTATTGGAGTTGGATAGAGTGAACGATTTACAAATAATTTGATTTATCGTTCACTTTATCGTATATTGATAGAGTGAACGATTTGATCAGGTGGCGCTGCGATGACTGAAATGGTTTTTAAAAGAGATGAAGAAGAAACTTTGACTGACTTTTTAGAGTCTAAAAGAGCTGAGTTTCTAGCAGTATATGGTCGAAGACGGGTTGGAAAAACATTTTTAATCAACGCATTTTTTGAAAAAAAGAAGGTTATTTTTTTTAAAGTGACTGGTAGCAAAAACGGAGAAAGAGCAGAGCAGTTAGGCCACTTCATCAAAGCCATTAGCGAAACTTTCTATCATGGGGTTGCGCTTCAGGTGCCGAAAACGTGGGATGATGCATTTGAGTTGTTAACCAATATCATCAAAAATCAGACAGGTAATTTAAAAATAATTTTATTCTTCGATGAATTTCCCTGGATGGCAACGAAAAAATCGCGTCTAAAAGAAAATTTATCTTACTATTGGAATCAGCATTGGGAAAATGATCACAGAATCAAACTCATTATTTGCGGATCTTCTGCTTCGTGGATTATCAACAATATTATTAATGATACAGGTGGGTTGCATAATCGAATTACCAAAAGAATTATTTTAGAACCGTTAAATTTAACTGAAACAAAACAATTTTTGTTAAAGCAGGGTGTCAAATTAAATCATGATCAATTGTTGCAGTTATATATCGCAATCGGTGGTATTCCTTATTATTTAACTCAGGTTAAAAAAGGACTTTCAGCAACGCAAAATATTCAACAGTTGGCGTTTAAAAAAAATGGAATTTTGATCGATGAGTTTAATAATCTTTTTTCATCCCTGTTTAAGAATCATGAAGTAAATATTGAAATTATACGTACGATCGCAAGTCGTAGAAATGGCATTAGCCAAGAAATGTTATTTAAAAAAATTGGTGGTTCTATAAAAGGAAAGCTGGGCGTTAGTAAACTGCAAGAACTGGAAGATACGGGATTTATTATACGGTTTATGCCATTTTCGCATAAGAAAAAAGGCGTTTACTTTAAAGTCATTGATGAATATACGTTGTTTTATCTTAAATGGATTGAACCTGTTAAAAAAGCATTACTGAAAAATAGCTTACCTACTTCATATTGGCAAAAACAATCTCAAACACCCGCGTGGTATAGTTGGTCTGGCCTTGCGTTTGAATCAGTTTGTTACAAACATATTGGAAGAATTCAGAAAACACTTAAATTGAATGCACTAGCGCTAGCGTATACGTGGCGCACAACACAAGCTGAACCAACAGAAAAATCAGGTGCACAAGTGGATTTGTTGTTTGATAGAGACGATGATGCAATCACACTCTGTGAAATTAAATATACTGATGTGCCATTTGTAATTGATAAACAATATGCCAAAAATTTAGAAAATAAAAAAGATGTGTTTATTCAAAAAACAAAAACTAAAAAACAAATATTTTTTGCTTTTATATCAGCGCATGGATTAAAGAAAACGATTTATTCCGAAGACATGGTTGATGGTGTGGTGACACTGGATGATTTGTTTGAGTAACCGATAAATTTATCGTTCACTTTATCGAAATTGGATAGAGTGAACGATATTGTTGTATTGAATTACTGACCAGGTGGTTTTGGCGCTGCAGCTGCGTCTGATTCTTTTAACTTTGCTCGTAAAGAATCAAGCTCAACATTATTTGGAAGGTTTATTGCAGTTACAAGCGTACCTTCAAGTGTTACGAGTTTTGTACGGTCAGGACCCGTAGTTCCTTTTTTTAGTTCTACGAAAAGGCTCTCTAAGTATTCGGGATCACCCTTTGCTTTTGGAAATACACTCGCTATTTTATCTTCAAAAGCATCAATTGCTGCGATACGCTGATCGAGTTCTGCCTCGTTTTTTGATGATTTCAGGTCTGAACAGAGTGTGTTAAACTCTTCTGCTAACGTGCCGAGTTTAGCAATTACCCCCCCCGCGATTCTTGATCAAAAAATTTCATAACTACCCCCATCTTTTTATGTTTAACGCGGTAATTATAGTAGTTTTTCATGCAATTGCATTAAAATTTAACTGCTTGTTTTTACTATAAAAAGCGGTGCAGACGTTGGCATTTCGTGATAGATTTCACACATGATGTTGAAAAAATGCGATTTATTTTATGAAATTTAAAAGTAGAAACGAAGCGGGCACCCTGCTCGCCGAACAATTAAAATCCTATGCGAATAACAAGGATGTAATTGTGCTTGCACTTCCGCGCGGCGGCGTTCCAGTCGCGTATCCCGTTGCTAAGCAATTAAAAGCGCCAATGGATTTATGTTTGGTGAAAAAACTCGGCGTGCCTTTTCAAGAAGAATTAGCGATGGGTGCGATCGCGATGAATGGTGAACCTGTTTTAAACGAAGAAATTATTTTGCACGGTGGTATCTCATACGAAGATTTACAGGAAATTATTACGCAAAAGCAAGCTGAGAATAACGCGCGAAATAAATTATATCGACATGATAAACCTGCGCCGAATGTGAAAAATAAAATCGTGATTATTATCGATGATGGTATTGCCACCGGTGCGACGATGCGTGCAGCGATTGTCTCTCTCAAAATGCAACAGCCAAAAAAAGTCATTATTGGGATCCCTGTGGCTGATAAAAGCATCTGTAATGAATTGAGAGAGTTGGCGGATGAAGTAGTTTGTTTATTTCAGCCGGAATCTTTGATAGCGGTCGGTATTTGGTATGAGAATTTTGATCAAACAACGGATGAAGAAGTAATAGATTTAATAAAGCGATAGAAATTATGAGCAATAAAATACTACAATCCGGATTGTCTCAATTAAACCTCATCGTATCTTTGGAAAAACAATCCCAATTAATTTCTTATCTACGTTTATTACAAAAATGGAATAAGACCTACAATCTCACCGCAATCACCGATTTCGATAAAATGATTTCATATCATCTGCTGGACAGCTTGTCCGTTTCACCGTATTTATCGGGAAATAATATCGTTGATGTGGGAAGCGGCGCTGGATTGCCTGGCATTCCGCTCGCAATTTATTTCTGCGAAAAACAATTCACATTGATTGATAGTGTCGGTAAAAAAACGCGATTTATTTCAAATGCGGTGCGCGAGTTAGAATTGACGAATGTACAAGTCGTGAATGGTCGCGCAGAGGAATATCAAACGCCGCATTGCTTTGATACAATGATTGCGCGTGCAGTGGCTTCGGTGGATGATCTGATTCAAATTTCTCATCATTTGTTGAGTGAAAATGGCCAACTGCTGATGATGAAATCGGATGCATCACAAGAAAAAGTTTTGCAACCCCATCGCATCATCGAATTAAAAGTGCCGAATGTGAATGCGCACCGATCATTAATAATTATTTGAGGATGTTTCGTGGCAAAGATAATAGCGATAGCCAATCAAAAAGGTGGTGTTGGAAAAACAACAACGAGTGTGAATTTGGCTGCCTCGCTTGCTGCGATTAAACGCCGTGTTTTGTTGATCGATTCTGATCCGCAAGGTAGCGCAACGGTTGGTTGCGGTGTTGATAAAAACGCAATTAGCGCATCGTTAAACGACGTATTGCTCGGCACGAAATCCGTGACAGACGCAATGGTAATCACGAGCTGGGGTTTTGCATTATTGCCGGCGAACGGCGATTTAACCGTTGCTGAAGTGCAATTGTTGCAGACCGAGCATCGCGAACAACAATTAAAAAATGCGTTATCCAAAATCGCAGATCAATATGAATTTATTATTATTGATTGTCCGCCGTCGTTAAACATGTTGACGGTGAATGCATTGGTCGCAGCGAATAGTGTTTTGGTGCCGATTCAATGCGAATATTATGCGCTCGAAGGATTAACGAGTTTGTTATCGAGTATCGACAGAATTCGTCGCGCGGTGAATCCAAATTTACAATTAGAAGGTTTATTGCGCACCATGTATGATGGACGTACGCGTTTAACGGTCGAAGTGTCGGAGCAATTGCAGGAACATTTTGGTTCCAAGGTTTATCATTCCGTGATTCCGCGCAATGTGCGTTTAGCAGAAGCGCCAAGTCACGGTATGCCAGCATTGGGATATGATAGTCGCTCGCAAGGTGCGACGGCTTATTTGGCACTAGCGGGTGAATTGGTTCGTCGACAAGAACAGGCATTGGAAGCACCAGTATGAATATGAAAAAACGCGGACTCGGCAAAGGATTGTCAGATCTTGGATTGGGCGCATTGCTCGGTGATTTAAGAACACCCGTGACACCGATCGCACATTTTGAATCTGCAAAAACAGCTATTTCTATCGAAGAAAATAATATTCCTGCTGACGGTCAATTTAAAAAATTGCCAATTACTGCATTAAAACCAGGGAAATATCAACCGCGCAAAATGATGGCACCGGAAGCACTCGAAGAATTAGCGAATTCTATTCGCACGCAAGGTGTGATTCAACCGATCGTTGTGCGCCCTATTGCCAATAATCAATATGAAATTATTGCCGGTGAACGTCGTTGGCGTGCTGCACAATTAGCGGAATTAACTTATATTCCAGCGATTATTCGTGTTATTACTGATGAAACCGCAATGCTCATGGCATTGATTGAAAACATTCAACGACGCGATTTAAATGTGATGGAAGAAGCGAATGCATTAAATCGATTAATGAATGAGTTTAACATGACGCATCAAGCAGTCGCCGATGCTGTTGGAAAATCGCGCACGAATGTTACGAATATTTTGCGTTTATTAAAATTAAATACGGATGTTCGCGTGCTCGTTGAAAATGAAAAATTAGAAATGGGCCATGCACGCGCGTTATTAACATTGGATCCTGAAAAACAAAGCCACGCTGCACACATTATTATTTCACGCGGATTATCGGTGCGCGAAACTGAAAATCTAATTCGGAAAATGATGAGTGAATCGTCAGATGATTTTTCTGAAAAATCAGAACCGATTGTGTTACATACATTGCAAGATCGCTTGATGCAAAAATTAGGTGTGAAAGTGTCTGTTACACAAAACGCACAAGGTCGCGGAAAATTAACGATTCGATATAGAAATGAAAAAGAGTTGGAAGGTTTGTTGGCGCGGCTGCATTGATTTTCTATCGGATTATGTCGTGATCCTGCGGCCGCAGATTTTGCGGCCGAGGCATTACAACATTATCGCATTACTGAACTACGCACCGACTCTCCGCCCGTGCCGTTGGCGTGTGCAGCATAAGTTTTCTCCAAGCTTGATGTTTTTGCTCGACATAAGTTTTGAAAAAATCGTGGCGCGTCCGCCCGCGCACCCACCCTAAACTCCCCGCTGCGACCGCCGCCTCTGGCAAATTTATATCCGACACCATCAATAGAAGACGAATCAGCGAGACAGATATCAACCAAAGAGCTCTGAACAACACGATAATTATTATCAAGATCATTAAAACAGGATTGCCGAGTGCGCGGCTCATTTTGTTCTGTCAAATACCAAGTACCTTGTCGAATATCTTGCCTTACGGGCTCAGCGGCATTACGTTGTGCCCATCCTACCAATTGAGAGAAAATCACACTACGCTTGTGATAATTGGGATCCGCAGCATGAGGTAACGTATCCCAGACTGCTTCATTGCTTCTTAATCCAGCCAAAATATGATTTGGATTAAAAATAATCTCGTGTTGCATGTGTAGAACGAATTCTTCTCTGAATCGATTTAATTTCTGAACTAACGTCAGCTCATTAAATGCCTTGTTGCGACACTCATCCGTTTGTTGGTTAGCAACACCTGTTCGTGCGATCACAGCATCAGTGTCTTCTTTTGTCTTAGCATTGATGAGCGCCATCACATCATCTAATTCTGCCTGCGGTGCATTAATAATCGCATCAACGTAAGGTCGAAAATCAAATGCATTATTTTCTTGGGCTTGTTGGTGAGCTTTAAAAATCTCGCTGATATCATCACTGTTTAGTGCATCCAAATACATGTTGTATTGGTGTTGTGCATGACTAATCGTATGACTAATGACTTGACCACTCCGTTCCTGAGTTACTTCAAGTGCTGCGATTTTTATTTTCTGAAGAGAAAGATAACGCTTCAAACTCTCAACATAAATTGCTTTGATTTGTCGGTCCATTTCAGCAAGACCATCGATCGAATTACCAGCTAAATCAGTGGTGAGATGCTCAAAATAGGGTTTCATCATCTCGCTCATTTGAACATCGTTGCTAATGATCGTTGCTTGAAGCGGGGTAATTTTTTCGTACGGACGGCCTGAAAAATTAGTTGCAGTACCGCGACACAATAAATAATTCGCGTTTTCTTCCAGCATCATTTTGACAATCGCTTCGTCGCCGTTTAATGAAGCATCTAATACATAGTCGGAAATATTGACAGCGGAATGTAAAAAGTCTGAATTGTTTCGTAAATTAAGCGCTAATGCTACGCGTCTAGCATGCTCTCTTTGTTGATTATCGAGTTCGAATAATTTTATTGAGTTGGGATCAGTGGGATTATGTGGAGTAAAGAGTGCAATCCTGCGTCGAATGATGGCGGGTATGGGTCCTCTATTTCCAGGCAAGTCAGCTTGTCCTTCAAGCCAAAGTGCGCTCATTTGCGGCGGTGTTAATTCATAATTACTAATCGCGCCTTGAATTGGCTGAGATTTCAACACTGTTCTTGGCGTGCCATCAGGATTTTTGATCGTGACCAAATATAATTTTATATTAGTAGATTGGCTTCGACTCATTCTCATGATCCTCGTTATATGGATTTGTATAAGAATGAATCATACCAGTGGGGGCTTAAGGAAGTATTAAATGTCGGGGTGGGATTTTTCTATGATCAAAGTCCAGTTATGGCGCCGATATATTTTTCAAAAACCCGAGGTTAAAAACCATCAGGTTTGTAATACCAATTGTTTATCGAGCAATTACGGTATTGCTTTTGTATATACAAAGGATTACAATTTGGAAAATCAAAACCGCTTATGAGCCAAATTTAACAGAGGTAGAATTTTATGAAAAAAATGTCTAAAAAAGAACTCGAGGATTTCAGAAAGACACTTACTCAAGAAGAATATGATGAGTTGATGAAAGATGACGAATGGGAAAGCGGTGCCTTGGGTAGATCACAAGAACATGTGGGAGTAGTCTCGCAAGAAGAATGCGACGCTGTGGATGAAGCATTGGGTCTACAAGTTATTTCGATTCGCCTACAAAAAAAATTAATTGAAAGTCTCAAAAAATTAGCAAACAAAGAAGGCATTGGTTATCAACCATTAATTCGACAAGTTTTAACACGTTATGTTAGAGAGCATGGTTTCGCTGTCCAACGCGTTCGCATTCAAAAATACTAATGACAAATAATCGCATTATGTATTAAGCTACTTGTTTCAAAAAATAAAATGGATTTTATGCGCAAACACCTCCGATTATTTTCTTTGAGTATTTTGTTTTTATCTGCAGCATCACAAGCGAATATAAAGCCGGTCGTGACAGTTTCACTCGGCGCGGATAATGCACGTTTTGGCGCAACGAGCACGAGTGTTAATTTTTTTGGACCACCATTTCCGCCCAATATTTATGGTGGGACAAATTCACAAGATACGCAATTTTTGGGCGGTGCTTTTCTTGGTGCAGAATTTAATTTGAATCCACTGTGGGATTGGCAGTTTGGTTTGAGTTATTATCAAAACAGCGCGTTTCAAGCGTCGGGCCAAGTGAATCAGCTGGGTGCTAATAACTTGGGTTATAACTACAACATTACCAGTCGTCGTCTTTTGGCTGAAACAAAATTACTTTTCACACTGAAAAATATTTTTCATCCCTATGTGGATGTTGGTGTGGGCGAAGCGTTTAATCGCGCAAACAATTATTTTGAATAGTTGAAGTA
>Ga0207150_1002_pt1 | contig 129958 bp, 115 predicted proteins | sample Alteio_BWMinHeat_32_FD_153526 | JGI IMG/M metagenome (GOLD analysis project Ga0207150, IMG submission 153526) | Enriched cells from forest soil in Barre Woods Harvard Forest LTER site, Petersham, Massachusetts, United States -... | ecosystem: Environmental > Terrestrial > Soil > Temperate forest...
GGGCATTAGGTCTTGCATTCTCGGGTATTTGCTATACTAGCGCATTCGAAAAATTCATAAATGATCCTTTTATCATTTCTCCACCGCTAAAAAGATTTGGCCATTTTGCACATTCTGCAAGAGCGTATGCTGAAGAACATAAACAAGAAGTTGGTGTGACAGTTAATATGCCGATGGCTGGTGCAGTGGGGCCGTGAGTTTGATCAAGGCAATTGCAAGGCTGAGAAATCGACACATTTATGCCAAAGACTTTTCACTTCTCCCACAAGGGGAGAAGGAAAATGGGCGATTCAATCCATCTTCAATTTATTCACGCGTCGTAATCTTGTTTGCGGTAATTCAATTTCACTATTCACAGCGGATTTGAATAATGCGGCATGATTGAAATAATAAGTATTCGCTGCTTCTCGTTCGTCAATTTCAATCGCAGCGTGCGCGTCATTTTTCGGATAAATATGAATAACAATATTATTTGATTTATTTTCTGCAAGCAGTTTTAAAATTTCCAAATGACTGTTATCTGTCGGAACTTGCACTTCATCAAGATCACTGCTGCTCGATGAGCGACTGGAAATTGTTTTTTCATGATCAAGTAATATCGCATCAATACTGCCGCGAATTTGATTTCGATAACAGAATGGAATCGATGCGAGTGAGAATGCGTATGATGCTAGTGCAGCAATTAAAGGTGAAACGAAAGGTAACAATGATCCAAAAGAAAATGCACTGACTGCGGCGACTAAAAGTATACCGATAATGCTTGTAATCCAAAATGCATATTTTGCCAATTTAATTTTTTCTTTGATGACGATTTGATCGGCTAATGCAAAAATTCGATCTATTTCTTCGTGAAGTTTATTCATGAGCACTTCTTCATTTTCATCAGGATATTTTTTCTTGAATTCTGCAACGGTTTTTTTAATATATTTGTCTTTCTTTTTATGCATGGCATGAAGAAATTTATTTTCGATGTAACGGTCAATGACTTTAATCATGGGAGATGCCCTCCTGGTTTTTGTTTTGATTATTTATTATAACGAGTAATTTTTTATTTTTTTGTATATGACAAAAATGTAATCAGACTGTCACTGAATTGTTATTTCGAAAATTAAGAGATCGATCAATAAGATAAATCCCGTATGGCTACGGGATTGTGATCTCAATCAACTGTAAAAACAGAAGAATAACCTGTGAGCGGTGAAATTTTTCCTGTAACAGATTTCCAATTACCATAATGAACAAGACGATATTGACCCGGCGTGATATCAGATGGAATATGCCAAGTGATTGTAGCAAGTGAATAAGCCACACCTTTTCTTTGCCAAGCATAATCAGTATCCCAATCGCGATCCAAACGAATCGTTTGCCAATGATTATTTATCAATTGTTGCACGGCGAGAAAACTATCTTGAATGCGAAAATCATTTTTCGGATGACCCGTCCAAAAAACGGCTTGTACAATATCATTCGGATGATATGTCTTATTGACATCTTGATACACATCACCAAATTTTTTGCCGATGGGAATGTCATCGAAAATCACATTGGTTTGTATGGTGATTTGATTTTTCGATAAATCTAATGGCTCTGGGCCCGCCGGAATGGCGGTATTATTTTTTAATGCATTTGCTAAGCGTGAAAATTCTTGTTGTAATGCAGCGAGTGTCCAAGGACCATAATGATTGGATGCACCTTCGTAACGTTGTAATTGATATTCTTCTGGTGTTGTTACATATTGCTCATACGCATTGGATGGCGCTGAAATAACAATGTGATATTGATTCACCGGAAATGATTTTGCGACAGCATCACGAATTCTCGCGCCAGCAATTGTTGTGAGTTCAAAAGGTGAAGCAATCACAATCAAATTGCCTATTTTTACAAGTTGCAAAGGTAATCGATTTGGCGTCCACGGATAAGGTTTCATTGTGCCCATTTGTATCGCGATAGGCTTCACGCCTTGACAAGATGTTGAAGTGATATGACAGAGTAATTTTCCAAGTGGATCTGAATCATTGCATGAAATACCTTGTTTTCCAAATCCTTCACCATCTTGTGTGCCTGCAATCATTGAAATGCCAATTGCAGAAGGACAAGTGGTGCGTGGTTTTCCATCGGTATATTGTGGATCAATATTCACGTGATCCATTTCAACAAACTCATGACGATAATCGACATCACCGATCAATAATTCGTTCGCATTATTAAATAAAATTTTTGCTTTTTCATATTGCGGTCTTCCCGCATGTTCAATTGAAATTCTGCCAGCTTCACCTGTGCCACCTTCGTGTCCGTATTCATTCGGTGAAACATCACCCGAATTCGCTTGACCAAATGCTGCAACAAATGCATTTTCGTCGTAATGTGAATTGAAATCTTTTTCAAATAAATATTCTGCGTAACCTTTATTATCACCATTAATTAAACCGTTTTTGTTATTCATCGAAACGCCGTGCAAGGCAAACCAGTTAAATAATCCAATGGGTTTACCGGAAGTATTATCAAAACGAATCAATGTCATCGTTGGATCATAACCATTCGGAAAACGATCACGATCACTTTGTGGATCGAGTTGAAATGATTCAGGTGAACGATTGTGTGAAATTCCATTTAATTCACCCGAAGCAATTTTAATGTGTACGAGTTGTAAATGATTTTGTGCTCTTTCTATTGCTGCAACAATGCCATTTGAAATCGTGTTGAAATTATCGCGATTAAATCCGAGCGTTGTGAGATTATAAAATGCATAAGTAGAAAAACCCCCGGGGCCACTATGCGTGTGCGTTGCGGTCAGTAAAACATTTTGATCAGAATAAATATATCCATATTTTTGCTGGAGTTTTTGGATGACTTGTTGTTTGATGGCCTGAAAAACCATGCCGAGATCAGTGTTGACGAATGCAATGCGTTTTCCATTACAGGGAGATTCAATCACAAATGCGCGTGCCCATAAGCGCTGTAAAAGACCTGTTGTGTGTTGCCACGGCATGGCATAACCCATCATGCCTTCTTCAGCAGCAGGGCCCGTGATGTCGTAAATGCCAACACCGACATTAAAATCTGTGTTGTTGACGCATGACTCGCTAGCAAAAACACATTTTGTTGCGAGAGAAAAACTTAAAAATAAAATCGTACTGATTAATTTTTTCATCACTGCTCCCTGCATAATGGTTTTCCATTAGTTCATTTAGTGTAATTTAGATATTCCTGTCAAGAAAAAAAATTAAAAAAATGTTAGAATCATCAGAGGATTAAAAAAAGCGTTTTTTCTAATATTTAGAATTTACTACAATTTTTTTCAAGACAATTTACCATCTAATTTGTGAGACATTCGCCATTTTTGATATCAGTTTTTTGCGAATAATTTTCACGCAGTGTTATGTAAATTTTATTTTATTCAATTAGTTATAATTTGGTGAAGTGTGTGAAGATAAAAAAATATTTTTTAGGTTATAAAACATCTTTCTAATAGTGGTAAAATGAAATCTGTCATGGATGACAACGGTTACTGAAAGGATTCTTGCAACCACTCCTCGTTTTGTACCATGGATGGGTTTTCAAGCAAGGATGCGATATCTGGTTGAGCATATAGGGCAGTAATTGGATTACTGCCCATTTTTTTTATCCCAAACGTCCCAGTTGTAAGATTCAGAGTTGTGAAATTTTTTGAATTTTTTACAGATTATCAATTCCATCCTGTTCAAACTCATGATCCAAGATGCTCATTTCTTTTTTCAGTGCTGCGCTTTCTTCAAGCTCTTTCGCGCAAATATATAAATGCTGTTCATGTGCTGTAATTTCATTTTTCAGAAACATGGGGATAGTTTTCCTAGTCATATAAATCACCTCACAGTCTATATTATAGAATAATTTAAGTGATTATTAATTGATTTACCTCCGACTCTTCACATGCCTCATCAAACGTTTTTTCTTTTGTTGTTGTCGCGGCGTTAATTTCTTTTTTTGTTCGCGGAAAGGATTTTCGCTTTGTTTGAGTTCAATGCGGACGGGCGTGCCCATTAATTTCAAACGGTTTTGAAAAGTGTTAGCTAAATAACGTTTGTAAGAATCGGGTAGGGCGGTTAATTGATTGCCATGGATAATCACACAGGGCGGAAAATTACCGCCGGAATGTGCGTAACGCATTTTAATTCTGCGTCCTTGCACCATCGGCGGCGAATGCTCGGTGATTGCATCTTGTAAAATGCGCGTTAAACGTGGTGTTGTCATTTTTTTACTGGCGGATGCATACGCTTCATTGATGGAGTCAAATAAATTACCAACGCCCGATCCATGCAACGCTGAAATATAATGAATCCGCACAAATGGAATGAAATGAAGTCGACGATCAATTGTTGTGAGTGTTTTTGTTTTATCATCCGCACTCATGCCATCCCATTTATTAATGGCTAAAACTAACGCTTTACCATTGTCTAAAATAAATCCTAACAATCGCAAATCTTGTTCTGTGACACCTTCGCGTGCATCCATCACTAACAATACAACTTGTGCGGCATCGATCGCTTGTAAAGTTTTCACGACTGAAAATTTTTCTGTTGCTTCAAAAACACGGCCTTTACGGCGAACGCCCGCGGTATCAATCAATGTATACTCTTGATCGTGTCGTTTTAACGGAACAAAAATACTGTCGCGCGTTGTTCCGGGTTGATCATAAACGATAACGCGTTCTTCACCGAGCATACGATTGGTGAGTGTTGATTTTCCGACATTCGGACGACCGACAATAGCAAGACGAATACCTGTCGATTGAGTTAATGCATCTTGCGATGGTTTTTCAACTTGTTGACAAACGTGAATAATTGCATCGGTTAAATCGTCGATGCCACCGCCGTGTGCGGCAGAAATAGCGATAGGGGTATGTGTTAATCCCAGTTGAAAAAATTCAGCTGTGGCAATGTCTGGTTCTAAACTTTCAGATTTATTGACAACGATAAAATAATTTTTTTGTGTGGTTCGCAATAATTTTGCAATTTCAAAATCATCTGGTGTGAGTCCCGCGCGTGCATCCACAACAAATAAAACGATATCCGCTTCTGTTATCGCTTGTCGTGATTGTTCTCGTGTGAGTTGATCAATCCCTTCTTTTTCATCGGTAATACCGCCGGTATCAATGATGATAAAAGGTTGATCTGCGAAAATCGCTTCGCCATATTGTCGATCGCGTGTCATGCCTGGAAAATCAGAGACCAATGCAGCGCGTGATTTGGTTAAGCGATTAAATAAAGTAGACTTGCCGACGTTGGGTCTGCCGACAAGTGCGATAACAGGAATTAATGAAGTGTCCACGCTGAAAGCTGCCCATTTTTTGCGTAAACATACGCGATATGATTTTGCACAAGTGGTGTTGCTTGTACGCCTGTGCTGACTTGTGCGCGTGCAATGAATTGTCCCGTTCGTTTATTCAACCAATGTAGCCAACCTTCACCATCACCTACTAAAAGGGTGTCACCCATGAGAACAGGGCCTGAAACATTGCGCGCAGTCAATTGCGTTTGTTGCCAAACGACATTTCCATTATTCGCATTGTATGCGCTTACAACACCTTCTTCATCAGATAAATAAATATTTTTACCGTCATACGCAATGCCAGAGGCGGATGAAGCATCGCGAGACCAAATGATATTGCCAGACCATGCATTCAGAACAGCAAGACGTCCTTGCCACGTGGTGACGTAAACATGATTGTTATCGATGAGAGGATCAGCATCGATGTCGACCATCCGTTGCACTGCAAACATACCTTCTGGTTCAGCAATCGTTGTGCGCCACAAGACAGTGCCATTGTCGAGACGAAGACGTGACAATACGCCGCTTTCAAAACCTGCAAATACAGCATTAGTTCGTATTTGTGGTGAACTGGATCCGTGAAGTGTTAAATCAGGTTGTTTTTCTTGATAATGCCATACTGTGCGGCCAGTTGTGGCTGAAAGTGCAGTGACGTTACCATCGGTTGATTTCACCACAACAAATTGATCATTCGCAGCGACAGGGGCCAGAATTTCACTCGCGATGTTGGTTTTCCAAAGTTGCTGTCCATTGGATTGTTGTAATGCTATGACATCGCCGTGATGTGTGCCGACAAAAATGAAAGCATGATTTGCGGTGACACCACTGCTAATCGGTTCTCCTGTATTTATTTTCCAGCGGACTTGACCTGTTTCTTGATTCACGGCGGATACGCTGCCATCTCTGCTCGCGGTGAATAGTTTGTTATTTGAAATCGCTGGAATGAATTTTCCAGATTCATTGCCAGCACCATTTCCAACAGACGTTTGCCACAAAGGTTTAGCAACACGCGAAGCTGAAAATTCTTTGAGTGGTGTGGGATTCGGTGTGTTGTCTTTATCAAACAATGTGCCGCACGCAGTCAGTGTTGTGATAGAGGCCAATAAAAATATTTTTTGAAAAAAATTTTTCATACATAACACCTTACAGTTCATTATATTTCAATTGTAGTAGTGGTTGTGTGTCGTCATTATGTGATATTTCTGTCAGTGCTTTTGCATAATTTTTTTTGGCGACATCGGTTTGATGGAGCGCCACTGCAGCATCACCGCGTATTTCATCCGCGAGACCATTAAAGCTGTTATCTTCCAGTGGGTCTAATAATTTAAGTGCGTCTGTTGGTTTTTGTTCCGCAATGAGAAGACGTGCTAAACGCAAACGCGCAATTGAACGAAGCGTGGCATCTTTGCCATGTGTCATTGCCCATTCCAAACGCGTGTTGGCGTCTGTTAAATGATTTTGTTCGATCGCATCGCGTGCCAACATGAGTGAAGCCATTTGGGCATAGGGCGTTTTGGGATATTGATCGAGCAATACATTGGCTTGCTTAATTATTTCATTACGATCATCTTGGCTGAGCATAGTGGTGTATGTGTCAGAAGCCTGCATTAAATTATTATTCAGATGACGTTGCCAATAATGCCAACCTGATGTGGCAAAAATAGCAATCAATATGCCAATGAATAAACTTGGACCGTATTGTTTAATCCAATTGACAAGCTGTTGTAGCTGCTCTTGTTCCGTTAAATATTCAGTCAAGTGAACGTACTCCTACTTTAAGAACCCGCGATTTTAGCCTGGATAGGAGTGAGTCACAAGCGTGTCACATAATGCTCGATGTGCGAGATCAATTCTTTTTCAAGAAAATTGACTTGGGGTGCGGTTTCTCGCAGTAATTTCAGGGAAATTTTACCTTGTGCCAACTCTTCTTCACCAATGATGAGTGCAATCGATGCGCCACTTTTATCGGCTTTTTTAAATTGATTTTTCAACGAACCGCCGCCACTGTGCAACAAAATTTTCAAATCAGGAAATGCATTACGCAATTGATCTGACAAAACGAGCGCGCGCTCAAAAGCGGCGAGTTGATCAGACATAAAATAAACGTCAGGTTGAACCGTCGTCGTATGTAGATTGAATTGTTGGAGTAGCAATACAATACGTTCCATTCCAATAGCAAATCCACAAGCGGGGGTTGGTTTTCCACCTAATTGTTCAACGAGTCCATCGTAACGTCCGCCTGAGCATACCGCGCCTTGCGCTCCTAATGATTCAGTGACCCATTCAAAAACGGTTTTTGAATAATAATCGAGACCACGGACTAATTTTGGATTGATACGAAAGGAAATGTTGGCTGCTTTTAGTAAAGTTTGTAACGCTACAAAATGTTCTTCGGATTCTGTATCTAGATAGTCAGATAATTGTGGCGCATCTTGCAAGAGCGCTTGAATCGCTGGATTTTTACTATCCAAAATGCGAAGGGGGTTCGTGATTAAACGTCTTTTGCAATCTTCATCCAGTTGATCTTGTCTTGCGGATAAAAAATCGACCAAAGCTTGATCGTATTTTTTTCGACTTTCTGCGCTACCGAGGGAGTTTAATTCCAATATCACATGCGATTTTAAGCCTAATTTATCGAGGATTCTTGCGGATAACAAAATCAACTCGGCATCAATATCAGGACCCGTGAGGCCAAATGCTTCGACGCCACATTGATAAAATTGTCGATAGCGACCTTTTTGTGGTCTTTCATGCCGAAAAAAAGGTCCGGTGTACCAGAGACGTTGTATCTGATTGTGAAATAATCCATGTTCAATCCCAGCGCGCACGGAACACGCCGTTCCTTCTGGACGTAGCGATAAACTATCGCCATTACGATCGTCAAAGGTATACATTTCTTTTTCAACGATATCAGTGGATTCACCCACAGAACGTTTAAACAATTCGGTTTTTTCAACGATCGGTAAACGAATTTCTTGATAACAAGCTGACTGTAAAACATCAGCCAATACTTTTTCGACAAACTGCCATAAAGGCGTTTCGTTTGGCAAAATATCATTCATGCCACGGATGGCTTGGATTGAAGATACCATGTGATTTACCCAATACTGTTACTGTTCAAGACCTGGTTCAGAAATGGTGTTGATGATATCCATGAAATGGGTCTTTTTACGAGCATTTTTTACAGGTTTTTCAGTTTGAGCTTGGGTTGTCGTATCGTCTGGAGGAATAACAACGGGTACCATCGGGTTTGCTTGCGCTGCGGTTTGCGGCGGTGCACTTGATGTTGGTGATTGTGTTACGGTTGGAGAATTTGGAGCGGGACCGACGGGTGCTGCAGGAAAACTGTTGTGGGTTACGTTGGCTTCTGTCGGCGTGGGTTGTTCAGCAGGGATGGCGATGCTTTGTTGGGTTGTATTCGTAATTATTTCAGGCAAAGTGAAATGCGCGTGGGTTTTCCACCAAATTGCAACTAAACCTGCTAATACGATGACGATGAACGTTGTTAATACATGTACATAACGTTCAGCATGCGGGTGACTTTTGGTTTTTAATGCTGGAGCGATAAAATCATTGCCTGTTTGGACAATTAACCCTGATTCTGAAAGCGCGCGATCGATGTCGATATCTTTAAATGAAAGCATCTTGGCATAGGATCGTATATAGCCTCGTGTAAAAGTCGCGGGCGGCGTTTTTTTAAAATCATTCGTTTCGAGTGCGCGAATGATTTCAGGGTTGAGTCGAAGCCTGGCTGCAGCTTCTTCAAGACTTATATGTAATGATTCACGAGCGTTTTGTAGTCGAGTGCCAAAATGCTGTGCTTGTTTGGTATGTACTTCTCGGATATCCGTCATGCGATTGTGCTTCCATGTATTAGCCAGCGTCCTGAGATTACTATCATAAGCGCATATTGTATCCAGGCCAAGCAGAATATTGACTATTTCACAAAGCTATTTCGCGGTATACTGCACGCCATTTTTAGTGAAACGGATTGAAACGAATCATGTTTGCCAGTCTTTCAGAACGCATTACCTCAGCAATCAAAAAACTCAGTGGTCGAGGCCAGCTAACAGCTGAAAATATCCATGATACCCTGCGCGAAATTCGTATTGCGCTGCTCGAAGCGGATGTTGCATTGCCTGTCGTGCGTGATTTTATTGCGCATATTCAAGAAAAAGCATTAGGTGTAGAAGTCATTAATAGTTTAACGCCTGATCAAGTGCTGATTAAATTAGTGCATGACGAACTTGTTTCATTGATGGGTGAAACATCCGTTGGTCTCGAATTGAATGTTGAACCGCCCGCCGTGATTTTGATGGCAGGATTACAAGGTTCAGGTAAAACGACAACGGTTGCTAAATTAGCGCGTTGGCTCAAACAAAATGATAAAAAAAATATTATGGTCGCGAGCACCGACGTTTATCGACCCGCTGCTATTCAACAATTACAAACATTAGCTACGCAAGTCGAAGTGACATTTTTTCCATCTCATGTGAATGATGATCCTGTCGCGATTGCAAAAGCCGCTTTGCAAGCAGCGCGTACGCAACTGATGGATGTTTTAATTATCGATACTGCAGGGCGTTTACACATCGATGATGAAATGATGGCTGAAATACAACGCATTCATGCAGCCATTCATCCGCATGAAACTTTATTTACTGTGGATAGTTTGACAGGTCAAGATGCAGCGAATACGGCGAAAGCATTCAATGATGCATTGCCGTTAACCGGTGTTATCCTCACGAAAACAGATGGTGATGCACGCGGGGGTGCAGCATTATCCGTCCGACATATCACAGGTAAACCTATTCGTTTTATGGGTATCGGTGAAAAAATTGATGCATTTGAATTATTTCATCCTGATCGCGTTGCATCACGTATTCTCGGTATGGGTGATATTTTATCGCTCGTGGAAGAAGCCGAACGTAAAATTGATCGTAAAAAAGCTGAAAAACTTGCCAAAAAAATTAAAAAAGGAAAAACATTTAATTTGGAAGATTTTCGTGATCAATTACGCGAAGTCAGCAAATTAGGCGGCATCGGCAGCATCATGGGAAAATTACCTGGCATGGGTGCATTGCCGCAAATGGCAAAAGATAAAATCAATGATCGCTCACTCAAAGAAATTGAAGCAATCATTAATTCGATGACACCGAAAGAACGTCGTTTTCCAGTAATTATCAATGGATCACGCAAACGTCGCATCGCAATGGGATCTGGAACCGATATTCAAGCGGTGAATCGTCTTCTGAAACAATTCACACTCATGCAAAAAATGATGAAAAAATTATCCGGCGCAGGCGGTTTAACCAAATTAATGCGTGGGCTGCCTGGCGGTTTAATGTCTGGCATGGGTGGCGGCGGATTTTTTCCGAAGAGCTGAGAAACCTTCAAACTTGTAAAAATCGGCATTTTTGACGATTTTTACTTGTAATTTTCGGCATATTTGACGATAATTACAAGTTAGGGGGTGCCAATGAAGCGCATTATTGTTCGTGATCTTGAGCAATGGCAGCAGAAAAAAAACAGGAAGCCATTGCTTTTGCTTGGTGTTCGTCAAACAGGAAAAACATGGATTCTCAAAGAATTTGGTAAAAAATATTTTACTGATGTTCATTATTTAAATTTCGAGCATAACAAGCAAGCTCACGCACTTTTCGAAAAAGATTTTGACCCAAAGCGTATTCTAAATGACTTAAGTTATTTGCTGAAAAAAACAATTGATACCAAAAATGAATTAGTTATATTTGATGAAATCCAAGCGTGTCCGGAAGCATTAACCAGTCTGAAATATTTCGCAGAACAAATGCCAGAATTAACACTTTGCTGTGCAGGATCTTTGCTGGGTTTGCATTTGGGAGATAGTTCTTTTCCTGTTGGTAAAGTTGATATTTTGCAGATGCATCCGATGTGTTTTGCAGAATTTCTTGAAGCGGTAGGAGATAAAAAATCGCTTGAACTTCTCTCACATTGTAAATTAGGCGATACGATTTCAGACATTGTACATGCGCATTTGTGGCAACAATTTAAAAATTATTTGATTGTCGGTGGATTACCTGAGGTCGTAAAAACTTGGCTTGAAAATAAAGAAAATACATTATTGGCTACAACGCTCGTGAGACAAAAACAAAACGAACTCATTTTAGGATATTATGCGGATATTGCAAAACATGCAGGTAAAGTGAATGCGATGCATATTGATAGAGTGTGGCGAGCGATTCCCGCACAACTTGCAAAAACACAAGATGGAAATGCAAAACGATTTCAGTTTCAAAATATTGTACCAGGTGTGGATCGATATCAACGTCTTGCAAATGTGATTGATTGGTTGATCGCTGCAAAATTAATTATTAAAGTTCCCATCATTGAACATACTGAGTCACCACTCAGTGCTTGGGTAAATGAAAGTTGTTTTAAATTATATTTATTTGATGTGGGTATATTAGGCGCGTTATCTGATTTATCGCCTGCTGCCATTCTTGATTATGATTACGGTACATACAAAGGTTATTTTGCGGAAAATTTTGTTGCACAAGAATTTACTGCTAAAAATATTTCACATTTGTATAGTTGGCAGAAAGATCGCGCTGAACTTGAGTTTCTTTATCCATTTCATAATCATATCTTGCCGATTGAAGTTAAATCAGGCTGGGTGACACGAAACCAAAGTCTCAATAAATATGCTGAAAAATATCACCCTCTTTACCGAACAATTTTTAGTGCAAAGACGCTGCACATCGATCAAAAACATCATTATCATCAATATCCACTTTATATGGCATGGTGGTTTCCATTGTCGAGTTAATTACTTCGCAGAAATACTCACGCATCCACGAAGAAACGGTGCATCAGAAGCAAATGACATGGTTTTCCCGGGTTTTTTGCGCACCGTGCAAAATTTAAATCGTTTATCTTGCTTCGCAATTTCAATGGAATCTTTGACAACCTGATGTTTATCGGGTTTGCTGTGAAAATAATTAAATTGTGCGTGTCGTGCGATGTGACAGAGAATCGTGTCAGAACACATGCCGTCACTGCGACCCAATTCACGCGCAAATACGCGCATAATATGTTCCAGTTCGCGCATTTCAACCAAGGTGCTCGAAATTTTTCGTGATTTAGGCGCGAAGACATGAACAGATGGATGATATAAAGAATAGTAGATGGCGGTTTTGTCAGTTTCAAAACTAAAATGGGTTGGCTGCATAATGGTTGGATAATATTTCGTGCCATACGATTCTGAATACGCAGTTTGTATGATGGACAATGGCATTCCATCATCATTCATCGCGGGCGCATAGCCGGGAACGGCACCCATTGCTGTAGCAAATAAATGTTTTGCGGTATCGGCTAGATAGGGATTTGGCTTCAGATTTCGCTCCTGTTGTATCACTGAAAAAATGACGTCATAACTAAACCTATTTAAATCAAACTCAAATTGATGCCATGCTTTTTCATGCATATGTTTTTTTAATATTGCCCAAGCTGGATCTTCGTGTAATTTTGTAATCCAGTTATCTGAAAAAAATAATAAACAACAATGCCAATGAGATTGTACAGCGGCGCTTTTGGCAATTTCACAAAAAATATTCCAATGATTATAAAGTGATTTGGGTGCGGGGCTTCGTACGTTAAAATCTCTTTGCAAGCTGGAATGATTTATTGCGCACCCAATACTTGGCAGCATGCACACCGAGCGTGCACCTGCGACAGTTGATAAAACCCCGTTAGGAGCATAAATTCGACTGCTTTTTTGAGGTAATACTCGTGTATAAGGATACATATATCCTGGTTTACAGATACGAATTGGAATGGTTATATTTTGATTTTTGAGATCAACAAAATATTCTATCTGTTTTTCTAACACCATCGAAAGTGGTGCATTGTTTGCGCTATATCCTAAATGTTTTTGAATGTCTTTGGGTGCTTCAGTGTCGGTTACACGATAATAATTTCCTTGATCAGTTGGAAAAACGGCACTCTCTGTATCGCCAGGTATACTGCCATAAGGATAATAAGCAAGATAAAGTGGAAAATTTTGATCCGGTGATAATTGATCAATAATGGCTGCAAATTGAGGTTCTACTGCTGCGACACGGTTTCGAACATCAGCCCAAGTCGTTTTGATTAAGCCTTTTTTTTCATCCTGTTCTGTCATGATTTTTCCTTATTTTTATTATAGAGCGCGACACACTCGCATTTTTTATATTTTTATGCAAGAAATTTTATATCAGAATTTCATGTTAGAAATTAATGGTAGAATTTATGGCCATAAATTCTACATATAAATTATGGCACTGAAATCTTATTTGAAAAAATGATCATAATATTCTGCTTTAATTTTTACACAAGCTGTGGCGAGATAGCATTCTCATTGGATTTAGCGGCAAAAGGAGGAAAACAATGCTATGCCAGCTCGAACACTTTTATATCAATTTCTCAGCAATCACACGCCTAATTTATCCCGTCGCGAAACGATCATTCTCGAAGGATTGATTTGTGATTTGGTGTGTCAAGAATTGAAAGCATTTTTTCGTGTGCAATTTGTACATTGGTTTCGTTTGTTAAAATTGAGTCAGGAAGAGGAAAAAATTATGTTGGATACATCATTTATCAAGCTCATCATTGAAGATACTGTTGCAACTGACACTTACGATTTGGATGGTATTGCGCGATATACGCATCACGATCGTGAAGTGATTGAAGATGTGGTGTTAGGACGAAACACCAGTCCTTCCGCTGAATTATTACAACGTTTAATGGATTTACATCGAAGTGCACGGCCTGATTTATATGCGGAAATACAGCGTAAAATCACGGCAAAATTGATGGAAGAATGAGCTATATTTTACTCCTAATTTATGCGAGTTATTTGCTTTTCATTCCGAAATAACTGCAGTATGATTCATGGTTAAATTAACCGCTATGAATTGGGAGGTTCATCATGGAGATCGTTATGCTACTTGAGCAATTAGCAAATAATGCGCATTTTCGATTGAGGCCGGAAGATTTGTTAATACAAAATACATCGCTTAAAAAAATCTTTCAAAATCAGAATGAGAGAGATTTTCATGCCTATATTTCAGACTACTATGATATTGATAAGCATAAAATCAAAAATGTTGATATGTGTGCGATCGTAACTGTTAACCAAGAAAATTTAATGAGTACTATTAACTCAGATACTCCCGTAACATACATGCAAACATAAAGTTAAGGAAAAACATGACTAACAACACCTCCCTTGTCGTCGCAGGCTCAGGTATAAAATTTGTTTCACACCTGACGCAGGAGGCGCAGGCGTACATCAAACAATCCGATATTGTTTTGCATTTGATGAATGATCCTGCGATGAAGATGTGGATTGAGGTGAATAGTCAACGATCGGAAGCGCTGGATCATTTTTACGCGCGACATCGTTTACGTCGTGATTGTTATGCGGCGATTACGGAATATATTTTGGAAACCGTGCGCAAAAAACAACATGTGTGTGTGATGTTGTACGGTCATCCTGCTGTTTTTGCACAACCTGGACGTGAAGCGGTTCGACGTGCGCGAGAAGAGGGAATTGATGCACGATTATTGCCTGGCATTTCTGCGGAAGATTGTTTGTTTGCAGATTTGTTGGTTGACCCGGGCACAGTTGGTTGTCAATCATTTGAGGCAACCGATTTTTTATTGCATCGTCGTCGTTTTGATGGCAGCAGTCATTTAATTTTGTGGCAAGTGAGTTTGATTGGTGTATTAGATAATCCATCAACACACGATAATCGACAGGGTGCATCATTATTGGTGAAATATCTCAGTCAACAGTATGCGCTCACACATGAAGTCATTTTATACGAAGCTGCACAATATCCTTCGTTTAATCCACAAATTCAATACGTGGAATTGCAAAATTTACCGGAGATAAATTTTTCTCGTGTTTCAACTTTATATGTGCCACCGTCTCGTCGAGCGGTGTATGATCCCAGCATTTTAGAAGCTTTAAATATGCCTTTAGTGGATTTGATTGCTTGATTTATAGATCTAATATTTTTTTATAATTATAAAAAGGTGATTTATGCAACTGGTTCTTTCTGCTGTTCGTGGATATACGAAACATTATCAAGGTCTTTCTAAACCCGTTTGGCAAGCTGTTTTACTGACATTACTTGAATCCATCGCAGGTGGTGTGAGTTTTGTGTTGTCATTATATTTAGTCAATACGTTGCATTTTTCCATTGAAAAAGCAGGCTATTTAATCGCGTGTTATGGCATTGGCACAGCGATTGGTGGATTGTTATCTGGCCGACTTTCCGATCATATTTCTCCGCGATACATTACAATCAGTTGCATTTTTTTACATGCGTTTTTATATTGGATTTTAGTCCATTCACATCAATTTCTTGCGCTCGCATTGAATTTATTTCTTATGGGGATTTGTAGTTATGGTGTGATCACTTCAAATCGTATTTGGATTATGAAACATTGCGGTTCTGATAATGCATTGCGAATGCAATCGTTAAATATTAGCTACGCTGCATCTAATTTAGGGATGGGTATTTCAGGCGCATTGATCGGTATTTTTGCAGCGCAAGGCATGCAAGTGTTATTTCAATTTGTTGCTGTCGTATTGTTTTTGGCGGGTATCATGTTATTGTTCCAATCAAAAGAACTTCCAATCACAACGCATCATTCTACTATTATTCAATCAAATAAAACGACGCATCGATATGCAGATCTAAAAATATTTTTATTAATATTAATTTGTTTATGCGGCGCAGGATTTTATGTTTCTCAGTCTGCAACAACGTATAACGTTTATATTGAAAATACTTTTCCAACATGGGGTCTACATGGCATTAGTATTTTAGCGGTCATCAATACGCTTGCAATTGTGTTTTTTCAGGCACCATTAGTCACAGTCTTAAAAAAATATAATAAATTAATCATTGCAGGTCTTGGTGTTTTTCTGATGGGTTTTGGCTATTTATTATTGAATTTTACTTTCCATTTTTTTGCAATAGCAGTTATTGCTTGTTTGGTTTATGTATTGGGCGAAATGTTATTTTTTTCTGTGGCACAAATTATTTGTTATGAAAAAGTGTCTGAAAAAAGAAAAGGACAAGCAGTTGGGATTTATCAGGCTGTTTATTCGATCAGCCGCGTCGCGGGTCCTGCGACCGGTGGTTTAATTTATCAATATGCAGGGGCAAATCAACTGTGGTGGTTGTCTGCAGTGATAGGTTTTGTGTTATTGACTGCTTGTTTATATTATCGAAAAGACGTTTAATCAAGCAGGCGCCATTAATTTTACACTCTCTGTTGTTCCAAAGCGGCGTTCTCTATTTGAAAAAAATACAATGGCTTTATCTAATTCTTCCGCGTTGAAATCAGGCCAAAATGTATTCGTAAAGTATAATTCTGTATAAGCTAATTGCCATAACATAAAATTACTGATGCGTTGTTCACCGCTCGTTCGAATGAGTAAGTCAGGTTCAGGTAAGTCAGCTAATGCAATTTTTTTGCCGATGAATTCAAGCGTAATTTCTTTACTCGAGAGCTGTCCTGATTCAACTTCGCGCGCAATTTCACGCATTGTATGATAAATGTCCCATCGTCCACCGTAATTGGCGGCAATCACTAATTTAAGTCCGGTATTTGATGCAGTCAGTTGTTCGGCTTGCTCGATCAGTTCACGCAATTTCTGATCAAAACGAGAATAATCGCCAATGATGCGCAACTGTATATTTTGTTCGTGTAATTTTTTAACATCTTTACGGAGAGTTGTAATAAATAAATTCATTAAAAACTTAACTTCAGCAAGAGGACGATTCCAGTTTTCGCTGCTAAATGCAAAGAGTGTTAAAACTTCGATGTTTCGTTGAATGCAACTTTCAACAATACGGCGTACAGTGCTGACTCCTGCTTTATGTCCAGCCATTCTTGGTAAAAAACGTTGTTTCGCCCAGCGCCCATTTCCGTCCATGATAATTGCGATATGTCTAAGTGATGATAGTAGATTCATTTGTGTTGTCATTTCGTTCCCTCAGGTTTTTCCCGAAATGAATTACGGGAACACCATTAATCATACTAGTCGATGTTAGTTTATTGAGTTGTGAGAAGCAATTATATCTGCTAGATTTTTTAAATAAATTCCTATATCATTTTTAGGGTTAGGTATTTGTTCCCAAGTTTATCCGGACAGCGGTTTGAGTTTAAACAGGGGTAACTCATACTTTAGGGAGTGGAAGTTTCGTGATTAGTTTAGAGTGAAACACTTTTTTTATGTTTCTATTCTAGCTAAAATCATACCGATGTTTTATTTAGGGAGAGAATACATGTTCAAGAAATTATTAATTTCAAGTTTAGTCCTTTCTGTCACTACCGGTGTTGCTTTCGCGGGTACAGATTATAAACATGAAAGGTCATACAAAGGTGAAGCACCTTGCCCGACCTATCAGTATATGACTGGCCCTTATCTTGGTGTAAGCGTTGGTCCTCGTGTGAATATCACTGGTACACCAACAGCTTACGAAGGTTTTGAAGGCACAGTTTCTGCTGGTTGGGGTATGTTGTTCAATTCATCTTGGTACCTCGCTGGTGAAATTTTTGGGGGCGATAGTGCAGATCTCGAAAATTTCAGAGATTCAGTCAATAACTACTCCGTTAAATCCACATGGAGCTATGGTATTGATGTTCTCCCAGGTTACATGATCACAGATCATGTTTTAGGTTATCTGCGTGCGGGCGTTGTTAGAACCCACTTTGTTCGTAATGGTGGAACTAACGCAACGGCTTGGCAGGTGGGTGTGGGTGGTCAAACTGAAGTGATGCCAAATTGGGATGTTCGTGCTGAATATATTTATTCCCAATACAATTCACTTGTTGGCATCGGCAAACCCCTTGCACATCAAGTTAACGTAGGTATCGTTTACAAATTTATTTAGTTAAGCGATACAACTCTATCGAAAATTCCATTTGGTTAGCAGCAACATCGCTACAAATGGAATTTTTATTTTTACTACGTTGACGTTTCAGGTTATTGCTTCGATCGTTCCAAAAAATATCGACTGTTTCTAAGTAAGCATGCGGTTTCAATTTAATCGCGCGCCTGCTATCGTCGTCCTGAAAAAAATTTCGTCCACTATTTTTGACCGAAGATAATTTGTTGACACGAAATTTTTCTTCAGGATCCAGGACTTGTCCTGTTTGAAAATAACGAATTACTCGCTTTTTTCAAACGCAATAAATTCGTGGATCCTGAATCAATATTCCGTGCTACCATATGTGCTTCGCTAAAATACAGGTGACGGAATATTGTTCAGGACGACGTGGGAAAGGCATTAAACGTTTAGACCGAATATTTACGTTTCTAAATTTTAACATGCATTACTTGTATCATTTCAATTATCCGTTTAACATCCATTACCGCATTATTTCTGCGAACAAAAAAACGGAATAAAACTTCATGGTTAACAAAATACTCATGGTGTGTGTTGGTAATATTTGCAGAAGTCCAATGGCAGAAGCGATTTTAAAACATCGTGCACAAATTGCGAATGTTCCACTCACAGTGAGTTCTGCAGGCATTGCAGCTTTAGTCGGTAGATCTGCTGTTTCTGAAGTTCAAACCTTACTTGCTCGAGAAGGCATTGATTGCTCCGCACATAGAGCGCGTCAATTAACTTCTGCAATGCTTTTAGAAGCCGATCTCGTACTCGTTATGGAAAAAAATCATCGCCAAGAAATTGAGCGTACATTTCCAAGCGTTTGTGGTAAAGTGCATCTTTTGGGAAAATGGGAAAATTTCGAAATACCTGACCCTTATAAAAAATCTCAACAAATATTTCAGGACACGCACCAATTGATCATTCAAGGTCTTGATCAATGGCAAGCAAAATTATGGAATTAACATGCTACGATTTATTTTATTGGTAGTGTTATTGATCGGATTGAATGGATGTTTTGTTGCACCTGGCATGACGATGAAATCGCCGAATGTGTCTGTCGGTTCTACTGCGGCTGCTGAAATCAAACCGCATTTTATTCCTGTCAATATTGAGCTTGTCCGTTATCTCAACCGAACAGAAAAATTTTATCACGGGGACACTTATTATTATCATATCGAGCCCTACGATATTTTAAATATTTATGTTTGGGGACATCCTGAATTAAATGTTTCATTTGGAAGTTCGCCATCATCAACAGATGGTGAAAACACCAGTACAGTTTCAACTTCAGCTGCACCCATGGGATACTTAGTCGATCCTGATGGAAATATATTTTTTCCCATGATTGGAACAACACATGTTGCAGGGAAAACGACTCAAGTAGTCCGCAAACAAATTATGCATGCACTTAAAAAATATGTTCGTTCTCCGCAAGTGGATGTACGTGTTTCAGGTTTTCGCAGTAAAAAAATTTACGTCATGGGTGAAATTCTACATCCCGGCTTATTGCCATTGACTGACACACCTATGTCAGTGATGGATGCCATTAATTTATCTGGTGGAATGGATCCACAATCAGCGGATCCGGGGCATATTTTCATTATTCGCGGTGATTATGCGAAACCAGATGTGTATTGGCTCGATATAAAATCGGCAGATTTCTTATTACTCGCTGAAAATTTTGGTTTACGATCTGATGATGTTGTATTTGTTTCGACGGCGGGTGTAGCACGTTGGAATCGCGCAATGCAGCAGATATTACCAACGGTTGAATCGGCTTGGTTAGTTTATTCGATCTCTCGACAAGCTAGAGTGTAATTTTTGATAGAGTGATATTTTATGCAAGAACGGACGCTACAGAAAAATTCGCTACAAAATTTGTCAACAATCTTTGATCAAGACAAAATTGATTTGCGTGACATATTGTACGCGCTTCTTGCGGAGAAATGGTTAATTCTTGGCGTCACTGTGATTGTGTTTTTGTTTGGTCTTTTTTGCGCAGCCCTCAGGGTACCATCGTATCAAACCAATGTGTTAGTACAAGTTGAAAATAAGAATATGGGCATGGGCTCCTTCGGTGGTGGATCGCTTGCTACTATGAATTCTGGACCCAATTCTGCAGATGTTCAGATAGCATTAATCAAATCTCGCTTTGTGCTTTCGTCTGTGATTGAAAAATTAGGCTTGGATGTTTCTGTCCAACCACGTTATTTTCCGCACATAGGCGCGTGGTTTGCGCGTCATCACACTAAGCAATTACATGCGCCGCTTTTTGGGCAATCACAATATGCATGGGGTGGGGAGCAGGTTGAGGTTGGGTCAATGCACGTTCCGCTGACTGAAGAAGGTCAACCTTTCAAATTAATAGCAGGTAACAATCAAACTTATCAACTTTATTCTTCCAGCGGAAACTTACTGTTTATTTCAAAAGTGGGTCAACGCTCGCAAATGAAAATGGATGATATTGAATACGATATTTTAGTCAAAAAATTGATTGCGAATCCTGGAACCGAATTTACCATTACCAAACAATCTACAGCCAATATTGCAGATGGTCTTGCATCGCAATTACAAATCATCGACCTTGGTGCATTGAATAATCTTGACAAAACAGGCGTATTGCAAATTTCTCTTATTGGCGCTAACCCAAATTACATCGTTGATTTGCTCAACGAAATTACATTTAGCGCTGTTCAAAAGGACACAGAGCGTAAAACCATCGAATCAGCTAAAACATTAGATTTTTTAAATAAGCAATTGCCGATTGTAAAATCAGATTTATATGCAGCTGAAGCTGCATTAAATAAATATCGTACGAAAACGGGTACGATAGATTTAAATATCAAATCACGAATGATTTATGCACAAATTGCTGGCGTACAAAAAAATTTAGGTCAAGTTGATTTAACACGCGTAATAAAATTACAAGAATTAACGCCAATTAATCCGATTATTATCGGCCTTAATCAAGAAAAGATGGCTTTAGAACAAGAGCTCGATCATCTTGAACGACAATTGCAGAGGCTGCCGTCTGCTGATCAGGCAGCGATCAATTTAATGCGCGATGTTAACATCAAAAGCCAACTTTATTTTTTGATATTGCATAAAATACAAGAATTGAAAGTGTCTAAAGCAGGAACCGTGAGTGACATTCGTGTTTTAAGCCTTGCGAATATGCCGAATACGCCTTTACCGACCGGGCGATTTTTTATAGTGCTCGCCAGCGTGTTATTTGGATTGGTTCTCGGATCGCTTATTGTTGTTGCTCGACGCTGGTTCCATACTTATGTTGAAGATCCCAATTGGCTTGAACAACATTTTGGGATTCCAACATTTGCTATCATACCTTATAGTCGTACACAAGAAACGAATATTAAATCACACAAAGAAAATTTAAAAAATTTATCGTTATTAGCACAAACACAACCACGGGATTTATCGATCGAGGCGTTACGCAGTTTGCGTACCAGTTTGCAATTTGCATTAATTGGCTCGAAAAATAATATTATTTCGATTATGGGTATTAGTCCAGGAACAGGTAAATCCTTTATTTCTGCTAATTTTGCGCATATTCTGGCTGATTCAGGCAAGCGTGTTTTGTTAATTGATGGCGATATTCGCAGAGGTTATTTACATCAATATTTTAATGGAAAACGTTCGCCCGGTTTAAGTGAAGTGGTTGCGCATCAAGTTGATTTAAAAAATGTCATACAAAAATCGCATCATGCCAATTTGGATTATATTGCTTCAGGAAAGTTTCCGCCTAATCCTTCTGAATTATTAATGAGTGACAACTTCAAGCAATTAATGGCGGATGTTTCATCACAATATGAATTAGTCATTATTGATACTGCACCGATATTAGCTGTAACCGATGGTGCCATCATTGGCAATCTGGCGGGTGTTAATTTCTTGTTGGTTGCTGCAGGAAAACATCAATCAGAAGAAATTAAAGTCGCGATGAAACGATTACATAGCAATGCAGTGACTGTGCAAGGTGCAATTTTTAATAATAGCCATGCTCGGAAAAGCGGTCAGCAGAAAAAATTTAATTATCAATATGAATATGGGAATAGTATCGTTTAAAAGGAATCTAAAATGGATAATAAAAACAATACACGGAAAATATCTGTCATTGGTTTAGGTTATGTCGGTTTGCCTGTTGCTGTCGCTTTTGGAAAAAAACAAAATGTGATTGCATTTGATATTAATCAAAAGCGAATTGAACAATTAAAAAAAGGCATTGATCACACGCATGAAATTTCAAACAATGAATTGCTTGCAACCCAATGTCATTTTACCTCAGACGCGAATGATTTAAAAAACGCTGATTTTCATATTGTCGCCGTTCCAACGCCGATTAATTCTGCAAAACAGCCTGATTTAGGCCATTTGATTGCTGCTTCAAAAACATTAGGTTCCATTCTTAAAAAAGGTGACATTGTCGTTTATGAGTCAACCGTTTATCCTGGTGTGACAGAAGACGAATGTGCGCCTGTTCTAGAAAAAGTTTCAGGTTTGAAATCAGGTGTTGATTTTTTTCTGGGATATTCGCCTGAGCGTATCAATCCAGGCGATGAAACACGTACTTTTACGTCCATTCGTAAAGTCGTGTCCGGTCAAACACCTGAAGTTTTAGATATTGTTGCTGATGTGTATGGCAGCGTGGTTGAAGCAGGTGTTTATAAAGCATCCAGCATCAGAGTGGCTGAAGCAGCCAAAGTGATTGAAAATACACAGCGCGATTTAAATATTGCATTGATCAACGAACTGGCTGTGATTTTTAATAAATTAAATATTAATACATCTGAAGTCTTGGAAGCAGCGGGCACAAAATGGAATTTTTTGCCATTTAAACCGGGTCTTGTGGGCGGACATTGTATTGGTGTGGATCCTTATTATCTCACGCATAAAGCCAATGTAAGTGGTATTCATCCTGAAGTGATTTTAGCAGGGCGTCGCATCAACGATAATATGGGTAAATATATTGCCGAACAAACGGTCAAACAAATTAACCGACTCAAAAAACAAGTCCATGGCGCTAAAATTGGGATTTTAGGATTAACGTTTAAAGAAAATTGCTCCGATATTCGTAATACAAAAGTGATTGATATCATTCAAGAGCTTAATCATTATCATGTTGATATTATGGTGCATGATCCGCGTGCTAATCCAGAAGATGCCAAAAGAGAATATGATTTAGAGTTATCCGATTGGGATGTTTTTGAAAATTTTGATGCGCTGATTTTAGCAGTGGCGCATGATACCTATTTAAATTTTCCTCTGAAAGATTTAGTTGATCGACTTAATCAACCTAAACTCATTATTGATGTCAAAGGGGCTTTAAATAAAGCACAATTACGACATCATGATGTCCATGTGTGGCAATTATAGAGACGACAAATGACGTCCTACGAAACGTTAAAACAATCTTTATCGCAAAATCAATACACTTGGTTGATTACCGGTGTTGCAGGATTTATTGGCTCCAATTTATTAGAAACACTTTTAAAATTAAATCAAAAAGTGATTGGTCTTGATAATTTTTCGACAGGATTTCAACATAATATTGATGATGTTTTATCACACGTTTCATCGAATCAAAAAAATCATTTTACATTTTATGAAGGCGATATTTGTCGATTTTCTGACTGTCAAGAAACCGTAAAAAATGTTGATTTTGTTTTGCATCAAGCAGCACTTGGCAGTGTACCACGATCCATTAAAACACCTGAGATTACCAATGAAACGAATGTAACGGGTTTTCTCAATATGATTACGGCGGCTAAAGAGGCTAAAGTTAAACGGTTTGTTTATGCATCTTCTAGTTCCGTCTATGGTGATTCACCTATATTGCCGAAAATAGAAACGCATATTGGCAATCCATTATCACCTTATGCCGTTTCAAAATATACCAATGAATTGTATGCAAAAGCGTTTGCTAATTGTTATGGCATTGAAACAATGGGCTTACGATATTTTAATGTATTTGGTCCTCGTCAACATCCAGAAGGGCCTTATGCTGCAGTCATTCCTTTATGGATTCTTTCATTATTAAAAAATGAAACTGTTTATATCAACGGTGATGGCGAAACAACGCGAGATTTTTGTTATATCGACAATGCAATTCAAGCGAATATTTTTGCTGCAATGACAAATAATCAGGATGCACTGAATAAAATTTATAATGTAACAATCGGTGAAAAGACAACACTGAATTCTCTTTTTAAGATTATTTCAACGCGACTACAAAAAGCGCATCTTCCTATTTACCGCAATTTTAGAGAGGGTGATATTCAACATTCTTTAGCTGATATCAGTCAAGCAAAGACATTATTAGGATATGAACCGATCTGTGATGTGGCGAAAGGACTCGAAAAAACAATAGATTGGTTTTGTGCAAGAGGAAGTAATGAAAATAAAAAATATATTAGATAGAAAAATTAAAATTGCATTAGTCGGTTGTGGAAGAATTTCTGCAAATCATTTCAAAGCTATTGAACATTATCAAAATGATTTAGAATTAGTTACGGTTTGTGACACAAATCAAGAACGATTACAAAAAACAACATCAGAAAAAAATGTAAAAGGGTATGACAATCTCGAACAATGTCTTCAAGAAACCTCTGCTGATCTCATCGTTTTGGCAACACCGAGTGGATTACACGCAGATCAAACGTGCTTAGCGGCGAAATACGGTAAGCATGTTATCACTGAAAAACCCATGGCAACGCAGTGGCAAGATGGTTTGCGAATGGTGAAAACCTGTGATGAAAATGGTGTGTATTTATTTATTGTAAAACAAAATCGACATAATCTGACGATAAAAGTATTAAAAAATGCGATTGAAACAAACCGTTTCGGGCGCATTTTTCTCGTGCAATCCAATGTTTTTTGGACACGTCCACAATCTTATTATGATCAAGCAACATGGCGCGGCACGTGGCAATATGATGGCGGTGCATTTATGAATCAAGCGAGTCATTATGTTGACTTGTTGGATTGGTTAATTGGACCTGTTGAATCGATTCAATCCATGATGGGCACTTTAGCGCGAAATATCGAAGCAGAAGATACGGGCGTACTCAATATCAAATGGCGGTCGGGTACTTTAGGTTCGATGAGCGTGACCATGTTAACCTATCGACAAAATTTAGAAGGTTCCATCACCATTTTAGGTGAAAAAGGAACGGTTCGCTTAGGCGGTCCTGCATTAAATCAAATTCAACATTGGGAATTTGAAGACAATTTGGATTCACCTGAAAAAATTCAATCTTTAAATTATGATATTTCATCTGTGTATGGACATGGCCATCTTCTATATTACGACAATGTCATTCAAGTATTGCGCGGCAATGCTAAACCGCAAACAGATGGTCGAGAAGGATTGCGTTCATTGGGATTATTAGTTTCTGCGTATCAATCAATGAAAGAGGGCAAAACGATTCATTTGCCAGCGGAGTTGTCATGAGCGAAACATTTTATGCACATGAAACAACGATTATTGATGATCATGCAAAAATCGGCGCGGGCACAAAAATATGGCATTTTAGCCATATTTTAGGCCATGTTGAAATGGGTCAAAATTGTTCACTCGGTCAAAATTGTGTTGTCGGTCCTCGTGTCAAAATTGGGAATGGGGTTAAAATTCAAAATAATGTTTCAATCTATGAGGGCGTCATTTGTGAAGATGATGTTTTTTTAGGACCATCGATGGTTTTTACGAATGTGATAAATCCACGCAGTTTTATCGTAAGAAAACACGAATTTAAAAAAACAGTATTAAAAAAAGGGTGTTCGATTGGTGCGAATGCAACGATTGTATGTGGTGTGACGATTGGTGAATATGCGCTAATTGGTGCGGGTTCGACCGTCACAAAAGATGTAAAACCATTTGCGTTAGTTTATGGTGTGCCAGCGCGTCAACAAGGTTGGGTGAGTAAGGCAGGCAATAAATTAACATTTGATAAAAATAATTTTGCGATGGATCCTTATGATCAAAGTCGTTATCAATTGGTTGATGGCGAAGCGAGAATGATTTGAATTCTCAGAATGGAAATTGTAAAAGGAATATTATGAAGATCCATTTCCACGATTTACAAACGCAATATCTGACATATAAAGATGAAATCAATCATGCAATCCAAAAAGTATTGGATTCCAGTCAATTTATTATGGGACCAGAAATTGCAGAGTTTGAAAAATTGCTCGCAAAATATGTCGGTTGCAATCATGTCATCAGCTGTGCCAGCGGCACGGATGCTTTATTACTGGCTTTAATGGCGATTGATTTACAACCGACGGATGAAGTGATTACTTCTCCATTTACATTTCCAGCGCCACCTGAAGTCGTTGCTTTGTTAGGCGCAAAACCTGTTTTTGCTGATATTGATTTGCAAACCTACAACATTGATTCCAATCAAATTGCAAAAAAAATCACGCAAAACACGCGTGCAATTATTCCAGTGTCGCTTTATGGTCAACCAGCGGATATGAACGAAATCAATTTGCTCGCGAAAGAATTTGGCGAACGATTCGGTCGTAAAATTTATGTTATTGAAGATGCGGCGCAAAGTTTAGGTGCGATTTATCAAGGAAGAAAATCGGGTAATTTAAGTGATATTGGTTGCGCGAGTTTTTTTCCGAGTAAGCCTTTAGGTTGTTATGGTGATGGGGGAGCCGTTTTTGCAAATGATGCTATATTGGCTGAAAAAATGAGAAATATTCGCGTGCACGGTCAAATTAAACGATATGAACATAAATATATTGGTTTTAATTGTCGTCTCGATACCCTTCAAGCAGCGATTCTTCAAGTTAAATTAAAATATTTTGATGATGAATTAAAAAAGCGTGTGTCAGTAGCGCAATTTTATGATGATAATTTGAAAAATGCTGATATTTATTTGCCGTTTATCAAAGCAGATAGAACATCTGTTTACGCACAATATTCTATTCGCGTAAAAAATAGAACTGATATGATTCATGAATTAAATGCGAAAAACATACCTACAGCCATTCATTATCCGAAACCATTGCATTTACAAGAGTGTTTTCATTATTTAGGCTATCAAAAAGGGGATTTTCCTGTTGCTGAAAAAGTGGCAACAGAAATTATGAGCTTACCGATGAGTGCGTTTATTCGATGTGAAGAGCAAGAATATGTTGTAAATAGCATGAAAAAAATTGTTGAAGAAAAAAAAGAAATTTTTATTTAGTTTTGATTGAATAACTAGAGAAGCAGGTGACTGATGAAGAAAAAATTCTTTAGAATAGCTATTTTGCCATGGTTTAAATGGATAGCATATTTATTTTATGATAAAAAATATTTGAAAGGCCGTCATTTTGACAGTGTTTCTTTGCAAGGATGGGCATGGGTTATGAGTGGTATTTGGAAACAAAAAATATTAGGCTTTAACCGTGCTTTACCTTTTCCTTGTCATCCAACTGCGCGTATTTATGATTATAAAAATATCTTTTTTGACGTCGATAACTTAGATAATTTTCTATCGCCAGGTATTTATTTTGATTGCGTGAAAAAATCCATTCATATTGGGAAAGGAACTTATATAGCGCCTAATGTTGGGTTAATAACTGCAAATCATCGTTTAGATAATTTAGATGAACATGAAGAAGGTGGTGATATTATAATAGGAAAAAATTGTTGGATTGGAATGAATGTAGTTATTTTACCAGGAGTTGTTTTGGGGGATAACACCATTGTTGGAGCCGGAGCTATTGTGACCAAGTCTCATGTTGACGGTTATTGTGTTATCGGAGGTGTGCCAGCTAAAATGATAAGGCCTTTGCAAAGATCTCCGCAATAATATTTCATTTATGCAATTAAACTCAAATACTATAATCAAGAAGATAACCATTGAATAAGGACATTTTTCGTAAAGTTATATTTCTAATCGTTCACTTTGGTGCGGCGCAATTGATTTTGATGATTGCAACACCATGGTTTACGCGTTTATACACACCATCTGATTTTGCATATTTCGGTTACATCATCACATTTTCAACAATTATATTACCACTCAGTAGTTTTCAATATGAATATGCAATTCAACTTATTCATAACCAAAAAATAATAGATCTACTTACTAAACTGTGTATTATTATTGTTATTTTGATGACCATAACTTCGTTTGTGGTTAGTAAAATAATTCAACAATTATGTCATATTTTCAGTATTAATAATCTAATGATAGTATCTGCGTGCATCATTATATCTTTACAAGGTATTTTACAAATTTATAGCATGCGTTTAATTGCTAATGCACAAGTTGAGAAGATTGGAATCGGTAAAATAATTCAAAATCTTGTGATGATTTGTATTCAAATATTGGTAGCATATTATTTTACACATTCAAGTATGCTACTTTTAACAGGACTCATGGCAGGATTATTGATCAACGTCATTTATTCTCAAAAAATAGTATACAGAGATAGTTCGACAAAAAAGGGTTACAATAAGCTCACTCGTACGAAAATATTTTATATATTAAAACGATATTATCAATTGCCTCTTTATTCAAGTTTAGCTTCTCTGATTGAATCAGTATCGACATTTATGCCTATTTTATTAATAGGACCCTTATATGGAAAAAATGCGCTTGGCGTTTATTTTTTAATATATCGAATATTTAGTGCGCCAATAACTTTGATGAATACAGCTGTATCGAGGGTGATGCTAAAAGAATTAGGAGATCGAGTTAAGGGTGATGAACAAATTTTAGATTTGTTCAAAAAAACATCCATGATTTTGTTTGGAATTGCAATCTGTTACATGTTTTTGATGAAAGCAATTGCAAATTATGTTCCAGTTATCTTTGGTCAATCATGGAGCGAGGGCGGAAGTGTATTAAATATATTAGCGCCTGTTCTTTCAATTAGTGTGTGTATATCACCTCTTTCATCTGTATTTATTTTATTAAGGCGAAATAAGATCGATCTCATTTGGCAAGCGATATATTTATTATCGACTATTTTTATTTTTTATGTTTGTCGAACTATGTCATTCAGCATAATGTTAAATTATCTGACTAACGTATTGCTTATTTTGTATCTGCTGTATTGGTATCTGATGTATAGAGTTATCTCAGTGCGAGATGAAGTTCTGTATAGTGTTAAATAACATTGTTGGAAACGTAATTATGATGATTCCACAAAATATAACTCAAATTTACCTAGGTATATTTGCTTATGTGTTTGCTTGGTTATATGGATTATTTTTATTAAAAAAATTTGATCTTATTTCAGGGCGGTTAATCTGTTTAACATTATTATGTTTATTAGGTCATTTGTTTGGAGCTATTGCAAATTATTCATACACGATGATGAATGGATCTGATTCATTGCAATATTTTCAGATGGCTTCCACCCAATGTAAAGGTCTTGCATATTGGGCAGCATATTGCATGATGGGATATGCAAAAAAATATTTTGTGGGGGAGTCGATACTCAATGCATTTTTGATTTCAGGTGCAATTGGATTTATTGCATCAATTTATTTTTTATTAAGTTATAAAATACTATTAAATAGATTAATCAATAATATTAAACTGTATGAACATCAAATCTTGTTTCCTGCTTTTATATTATTGTGTTGGCCATCTTATTTATTTTTTAGCGCAGGATTAATAAAAGATTGTTTTTCTTTTTTATCAGTTAGTATTGTTTTATTTGTTATTTCAAATAATAAAATCAATCTTCAATCCTGTCTTCATTTAATTGTTGCATTTTTATTAACTATTTTCATACGGCCTTATATATTTGTTATATTTGCGCTAGCAAGCGTAGTGTATTTTTTGTTAAATATACAAAAATATAATATTAGTTATTTATTTTTAATTATTATTTCGATGATAGCGTTATTTCCATTAATTCATAATTATCTTGTATTAACGCATTTTTCAGGTTTCACCATAAAAGAAATAGGTCATTTTGCTATTCAGCAAGAGGAATATACGCAAATTGGTTCAAAATTTCCGATGTTAACACATAACCCATGGTTAGTTTTTATAACGTTGCCTTATTTATTTTTTGCTAATCTATTATTGCCGATTGGAGTTGGAATAAAAAATAATTATATTTTAATAAGCTCGATTGAAAATTTGTATTTATTTGCCTGTATTTTATATTTTTATATCAACCGATCCGTTTGGAATGATTTAAAAAATCAGCTTAATGTAGTAACCTTTTTGATCATTTATTTTGTAATAGGTATGTCGAGCCTGAGTTTGATGAATACAAATGTGGGGCTTGCCATGCGAGAAAAAATTATGTATGTGCCTGTTTTATTGATCTGTATATTGCTAACGTATTCATACAAAAATATCAAAAAATCAGGACTAAATGTATGTGCGGCATAGCAGGTATTATTAGCAATCGTCCTATCGATATGCTTGTCGCAAAAAATATGAATGATACTTTGATTCATCGCGGTCCAGATGGTGAAGGATATTTATGTTCAAGTGGCACTCTTAATACGGCTAATGTCGGTCACACTATTAAATTGAATAAAAAATATAACACTAATTTCGTTTTTACCCATCGACGCCTCGCTATCCATGATTTAAGTGATGCAGGGCGTCAACCTATGTCTTATCTTGATAAGTATTGGTTAGTTTTCAATGGTGAAATCTATAATTTTTTAGAATTAAGAACTGAGCTTAAACAAAGAGGTTATGTTTTTCATTCGCAAACAGATTCTGAAGTCATTTTAGCTGCCTATGATTTTTGGGGTGTGGATTGTCTAAATAAATTTAATGGTGAATGGGCATTCGCATTATTTGATTCAGTACGTGATACTATTTTTATATCTCGAGATCGCTTTGGCATTAAACCATTGTATTATTTTTCATGTCCTGATTTGTTTTTATTTGCTTCAGAGATCAAAGCAATTTTGCAGCATCCATCTGTGAGAAAAAAACCAAATTATACGTATTTACAACGATATCTTACAGACGGCCCAAATGAATATGCTCATGAAACAGCATTTGAAAATATTTTTCATTTTGATTTTTCTTCATATTTATTGCTTCCAATGCACGATTTATTACACCCCGAAAAAATTCGATCTAGAAAATTTTGGTCATTAGACCCTAATTTTTCTATGGAAAAATTAGACGAAATGAAACTGATCAATTATTCTGAAACATATTATGCGTTGCTTGAGGATGCGGTTAAAGTTCGTTTAAGAGCTGATGTGTCAGTTGCTGCAAATCTTTCAGGCGGGTTAGATAGTTCATCAGTGCTTCATTGCATCAAACAAAATCATCAATCTTCAGTCGATCATTCGATCCAAACATTTTCATCGGTTTATCAAACACCCGGTACACACTATTGCGATGAAAGTGCAATGATTAAAGAGATCGCACATCACTTAAATGTAACCTCTCATACGATCGAACCTTCAGTCAATGAAATCCCTGATGAACATCGCAAAATGATTTATTACCTAGATTCGCCGCCAGAATCAACGCTGATGTCAAGCTGGTATACGGCAAAATTAGTCAACTCAGCGAATATTCGAGTCACCTTGAGTGGTGAAGGCGCAGACGAACAATTAGCCGGTTATTTGCGCTATCTAGCTTATTATTTTTCAAATATTAATTTGCGTGATTCGATAAAATCATATCCATTTTTTAAAGGTATTGTAGGTGCTCGCTCTTATTTACAAGTTGGTTTAATAACAAATATTCTTAAGAAATTATTTGGAGAAAAATTAACTCAATTTTTGTATCACAGAGCGGGTCGAAATGAAAAATTATTTACGCCTGCGAATGAGAAGCTTAAGCAAGATATTTTCAGTCTTCTTGTCAATTTGCATCATGTGGATGAACGTGTGTTTATGGCTTTTTCTATCGAACAGCGTGCACCTTTCATGGATCATCGGTTAGTGGAATTTTTAGCGTCCGTTCCGATTGCTTATAAGCTGGCCAAGGGCAATACTAAATATTTAGCTCGGCATGCATTCGATGCTTTTTTGCCAGCTTCCATCAATTGGAATAAGCAAAAGCTGGGCTGGCCAATTCCTGAAAGTTTTTGGTTTAAAGGTCAATTAAAACAATGGATGGATGATACAATTGAAACTTCTGTTTTTCTGAATAAGGATTTTTTTAAGTCAAAAATAAACCTGCATACCAAATCATTAACAAAAAAAATCCGCCTACTGAACATGGCTGTTTGGTATGATGTTTTCTTTAAGTGATTATATTGGCAATTATGTAAGATCGATTATATCATTGCTCATTGGCTTATCTATTGTGCTGAATGCCCTATGAAAATATTAATAGTTTCTTATTATTTCCCGCCATTTAATGCTGTGGGGGCAATTCGTGCGGGTAAAATGGCTAAATATTTATATCAAATGGGACATGATGTACGCGTTATAAGTGCGGATAATCAAATTTGGATGCCAAATTTACCTGTCGAAATTGATGAAAAATACATCAACAGAACGAAATGGTTGAATATTAATAAACCGATTGAATCATTATTGGGTGGAAGCAAAAATATTTCAAAAAAAGGGTTCCAGGAAGCAAAAAAATTACCGGATTTCATCAAAACATTAGGCTATTGGTATAGAGATTTTATCAATTTTCCAGATGCTCAAATCGGATGGTACCCATTTGCGATGAAAGCGGGCAAGAAACTTCTTGAAAATTGGAAGCCAGATTTTATATGGGCTAGTTCTTCGCCACCAACTTCATTACTGGTAGCAAGGAAATTGTCTAAATATTATCAAATTCCCTGGATCGCTGATTTAAGAGATTTATGGGCTGATAATCATAATGCCGAATTGTATCAATCTAAAATAAGACGCCTGATTGATTCTAAATTGGAAAAATGGGTGTTAAAAACAGCCAATGCTCTGGTAACTATTTCGGAACCATTGGCAGAGATTTTAAGAAACAAATTCAATAATCCGATTGCCGTTATTACCAATGGATATGATCAAACTGATTACCCAAAACAAGATGTAGCAACAGATCAAACAATTTTAAATATAGTTTACACTGGAACTATCTATCCTAAAAAAGATGACTTTAATTCTTTTTTTGAAGCATTAGCACTATTGGGTGAAGAAATTAAAAAAATAAAAATTCATATTTATGGCAGAGGTAATCAAAATTTTAAAAAAATTGCTGCGAAATATGGTGTAGCAGAAGCTGTTCAATGTCATGAGCTGATTTCTTATTCTGAATCGCTTCAACATCAAATCAATGCAGATATTTTGTTGCTGTTAATACATAATTCACCAAAAGAAGCGGGTTCTCTTCCCGCAAAATTTTTTGAATACTTGGGTGCAAGAAAACGTATTTTGCTTATTGGATATGCAGAAGGTGCAGCTGCAAATATCATTAGAATGTCCAATAGAGGAGTAGTTGAAAATTCTCCTACCAAAATAGCAGAGTATTTAATACAATTCTTACTCGATAAAAATGAAGGAAGATTAAATTCTCTCACTTTAGATTCCGTTGGTGATTTTACAAGGCAAAAAAAGGCGGAAGAATTGATTCAATTTTTAACACAAATCAAGAATTCGAATGCATTTAACAAGGATGTTAATATTCAATGATGATGCAAAATATTCACAAGATTTTAGTGATAGCGCCACATACCGATGATGGTGAATTGGGGGCGGGTGGTAGTATAGCGAAATTTATTGAGTCTGGCGCTGAGGTTCATTATTGTGCGTTTTCTATCGCAGAAGAGGCGATTCCCTCACACCTGCCAAAAGATATTTTAGCATCTGAATCACGCCAAGCAACAAAACGATTAGGTATTCTACCTGAACATGTAACACTTAATCGATTTTCGGTGCGACGTTTCCGGGAACATCGTCAGGATATTTTAGATATTATGGTCAAATTATCTAAACAAGAAAACTTTGATTTGGTGATGATCCCAAGTTTGCAGGATATTCATCAGGATCATCAAGTAGTTGCTGAAGAAGCAGTGCGGGCATTTAAAAAAACAAGCATATTATCCTACGAACTGCCTTGGAATAATTTAACTTTTAGTCATGACTGTTTTGTGCACCTAACAGAATCGCATCTTCAAAAAAAAATTGATGCACTTGAAGCTTACAGCTCACAAAAAGAACGAAAATATATGGCAAAAGATTTTATTGAAGGGCTGGCGAAAATCCGTGGTTTGCAGGCAAATAATCATCTTGCAGAAGTTTTTGAGGTGGTTAGATGGATCATAAAATGATATGAGCATAAATGAATGATTAACATTTTGATTACAGGCGTCGGTGCGCCTGGTATAAAAGGGACCATTTATTGCTTATTTAATAATCCAAATAAAATTCCTATAAAAATAATAGGAATTGATATGGATCCAAAAGCGGTAGGTCAATTTTTCGTAAATTATTTTTATGCAGTGTCATCACCAACTGATCCAGGCTATTTTGAAGAAATAAAGCAAATAATAATTAAAGAAAAAATAAATTTAATTATTCCTCAAACCTCAAGCGAAACCATTTTTTATTCCAAAAATAAATCAATCTTTGAGCTGATGGATGTTAAGGTGCTAGTTGTTTCTGAACATGCAGCATGTATTGCAAGTAATAAGTATTTAACATTGCAAAATTTTTTGGGAGAAAATTTACCTGTTACACAGCATTATTTAGTAAATAATTTAAATGAATTTGAAGACGCACTTAAAAAACTGGATTATCCTTCAAAAAAAATAGTTGTTAAAAAACCAGTTTCAAATGGTATGCGTGGTTTCAGAATATTAAGTGAAGAAAATTTGTCTATAGAGCAATTTTTAATGGAAAAGCCGCAAGTTGATCATGTTAGCCTTTCTGTTTTTATAAATATGTTGAAATCAATTAATGCTGATTTTCCTGAGTTACTTATAACAGAATATTTGCCGGGTGAAGAATATTCTGTTGATATTTTTCGTTCACCACATGAAATATGTATTGTTCCCCGTATTCGTGAACGAATACGAAGTGGTATAAGTTTTCTCAACAAAATAGATAAACATACAGAAATTATTAAAATATCAAAAAAGGCTGCTGAAATTATGGAATTATTTGGTGTTTTTGGATTTCAATTTAAACTAGACAACAATGGAATTGCTAAAATTCTTGAATGTAATCCACGAATCCAAGGTAGTATGGTCGCCTCTTATTTTGCTGGAGTGAATATTATTTGGTACGGTGTAGCAGATATTTTAGGTTTCGATTATGTTGTTCAAAAACCACAATGGGGCAAATCGTTTTATCGTTATTGGGGTGGAATCGGACTGCATAATGATTTACAACGATATGAAACAATATAAACTTTATGTATTTGATCTTGATAACACATTATACGATGAAGAATGTTTTCTAATTCAAGCATATAAAAATATTTCTCAACGTCTTTCGCATATTAATCAATCTATTTCATCTGATGAATATTTTTTATATTTAGTGAAGCATTTTGAAAAGAAAGGACGAAAATATTTGTTTGATTATTTAATTCATGATTTTAATTTAGATTCAACCATCAGTGTGGATCAGTTAAAAAATATTTTATATCGTAGTGCGAATACTGCACGGTTGGAGTTATACACATGGGTGAAACCTTGTTTCAATATGTTATTAGAACAGAATAAACAAATTGCAATTTTGACAAATGGCTGTATTGAGCAGCAAACAAATAAAATTAGAAATCTTGGCTTAGATCAGTTATATCCTTCAATCTTTATCTATTACGCAGATCAGTTTAGGCATTCTAAACCGGATCCAAAAGGTTTAAATAATATAATTAATACTCATCAAGTTATGAACAATGAAGTATTAATGATAGGTGATCATCAAGTTGATAGAATGTGTGCAAATAATGCCAACGTTGATTTTATTCATGTTTCAAATTTTAGTACTCAAAAATTTAGTAATATAAATTAAATAAAATTATTTTTGTTAAGTTTGAGTTTATTTGCTATTTTTTTGATTAACGTGAGCATCTTCAAATCCGATGGATAATCAGCATGATTTTTTGGAGACTCGGACATGAATATATTAAATTCATTTTGTGACAAATCTAATTTTTTTAATATATAGTCAATATCTTTTTGTAATTCATCTGATTCGTACAGATTTTTTGATATTGCATTCAATGCATTTTCACGTGTTATTTCTTTATTTCTAATTAAGCTTGATAAATGAGCGCGACGTTTGTCGACGCCAAATTTAATGGGAAGAATATAAGTTTGATAAAATCTAGTAAATATGGATTCATAATGCTTGCCACCGTAGTATTGCCATTGATATTTATTTTTTATCTGTTCAATGGCTGATTTTTGATTATATTGAATAATATTCAACGGATAAAAATAATAAATATTAGCTAATGCTCTATCTAAGATAAATTGTTTTGGTCCATAGATTGGAAAACTTTTCAGTTTACGTGTCCCAAAACGATGATGGATTGATTTGATGTTTTTTGCATCGAGTTTTTCCCACCGCCATGCTTGAGGCAGCCCACTTTCTGTTGCAAAATTTTCGCCTGATACGATGCATTTGATTTTATATTTTTTAGCAAGTTTTATTAATGCACCATAAATAGCATTATCTGTTAGCATTTCAATATCGAGGACAGAAGAATGTAAAAATGCGCGTTGCAAGTCTTTGAATTCATCCCAATCAATCACGTATGTCAACATATCTAAATTTAATTTTGTGATTATTTTGTTGATGTTTTCCACAGCAAGAGGTGAATTCCATCCATTGTCAAAATGTATAATGAGTGGATTTAAATGCATTTTATTGACAATAAGATCTGCAGTAAATGAGCTATCAACACCGCCACTTAATCCAAGAACACAATGGTATTTTGATTGGCCTGCACTTTTTTTTATTTTTTTAGAAGCAGAATCTAAAATTGTTTCAATCATTTGAGGGGTACGTGAAAAATAAGATTGATATCGATTATCCAGCTCTGTGCAATAGTTGCAAATCTTATTTTCATTAAATCTGATATCAGGATCTGATGTATCCATAATACATTTTTTACATATTTGATATGTCATCATAAAATTTTAACCTTTTATTTGAAGCAATTCTTTATTTCTGATCGACTGGGATAATTAAGCAATACGGCTTTTAAGGGTCCTTTGTAAACAAATAAACTGCCGGCTGCAAAAGCATTAATTCCCGTGCGTTCATAGACGTTTTTCATATGATCTAGCTTACCTGCGCCGCAATTTGCAATAATTGGAATAGAAATTTTTTCAGCTAATTGGGCGAGAAGGTCTATGTCATAGCCTGTCATTAAGCCATCTCTTTCAATTGCATTTATCATCAACTCTCCTGCGCTTTGATCTTCAAGCATTAATGCATAATCGATGAGAGAATATTTTATTTTTTTTTTATTGTGAATAGTAATTTTGTATTGATTAAAAAATGTTTTTTTATAATCAATTGAGCATACAATACTTTGTGAACCAAAATAAGAGGACAGTGTTTTGATCAGTTTGAAATCGTTACTTGCGGCTGTATTAATAGACAATTTTTCATAGCCAATTTCATATAATTTTTTTGCAGTTTCTAATGAGTCAACACCTCCACCATAACAAATTGGAATAAAACATTCTGATGCGAGTGTTTTAAGATAATTAAAATCAATAGGTTTATTCGTATTTGATTGGTTAATATCGAGCAAAATGATTTCATCGACAAAAAGATTATTAAATATTTTAACGGTATTGAGTGGGTCGCCGATATATTGCGGTTTTGTAAAACGAGTTGTTTTAACCAATTTTTTATTTTGCATTAATAAGCATGGAATAATTCGAATATTTGTCATCTAAAATGCTCATAGAAATGTTTTAAAAATGCCATGCCATAAAGATGACTTTTTTCTGGATGAAATTGAACGCCCATCATATTATTTTTTTGAAATGCACAGGCAAACGAATGGTTGTATTGCGTTGTGGCAATAACATCTTCAGGTTCAAAACAGTCTGTATAATAGGAGTGCACAAAGTAAAATTTAATTTCATCGTGATAGTTGATAAAATAATTTTTAAATCTAAGAGGTGTGACAGCATTCCATCCAATGTGTGGGATTTTATTGTATTTTGATGGAATTAATTTTTTGGTTTCTGCGTTGACCCAACCAAAACCAAGTTGTTGACCTTCTTCACTGGATTTTGTCATGAGCTGCATGCCAAGACAAATGCCCAATATAGGGATTTGATGATCAGAAACCATTTGATTGACACAATCCCATAGATGCCGTTCTTTAAGATTGTTCACAGCAGAATCGAATGCACCAATGCCAGGTAATATTAATTTTTTTGCGTGTCTGATTTTTTCTGGTTGATCAGTTATAATCGATGAAATATTTAAATACTTTAGCATATTGCTGATGGAATTAAGATTTCCCATCCCATAATCAATAATCGTAATGATATCGCTCATGAGATTAACCTTTATTTGTGAGTTTATACCACATAAGTCCAATATATTCGTGCATGGCTAATGTTGATATTTTTAATGCTTGATTTGTTGGCAAAAAAGCGGAAAGATATTTTATAGAGTAATCGATATGTTTAAACCCTGTCGGCGCAGGAATTATTTCAATGCCTTTGTTTTGAAATGCATAAACCGAACGTGGCATATGATAAGCCTCAGTAACTAAATAAAGCTTTTTAATGCCCGCTTTTTTTAATATTACTGTCGTGTATATACCTTCTAATGCTGTATTGTAGCCTTTATCTTCTCTCCACTTAGCCGTTATTCCAAAATAATCTTTCAGAGCTGCATCCATATATTTAGTTTGATCAATTAATGGCGTGATTGGATTATTTCCAGATACTAAAATAGGTGCTTTTATTTTGTGAGATAAAAATGCAGCGTAATGCAGACGAGTTAATGTCATTTCTGAAACAGTGGGCTTGCCGTACTCGGGCGTTGCTAAATTAAGACCGGCTTCTAAGACCACAATGGCAGATTTAGGATCCGATTTTAATTGTTGTGACGATAATGGAGAATATTCATATTGTAAATAATCAATCAGTCGTTGAGCAACGAGAGGCGTGCTCAACAACCACAAACTTAAGAATGCGATTGCGATAAATGTCTTGCCAATAGTAGGTTTGTATCTCAACACCAGAATGCCAATAACAACTAATATTAAATTCAGTCCTGGCGGTAATAGCCAAATGTCACAGAATTGGTTGAGATAAAATAACATGTTGTCCTTCACATAGGTATTTTGAGAATGGAGATGATAACTGTAACTCAATAAAGTTGAAACCTCTATTAATATAATGCACAATGCGGCACATCAAAAGTCAAAGAATGGAAGCCATGTATAACCGATGGATTAAGACTGCGCTCGATTTTATATTCGCAAGTATTTTGCTATTGATACTATGGCCTCTCATTTTATTGCTTGCTATTTTCATCCGGGTTTTTTTAGGTTCACCTATTTTATTTAAACAATTACGTCCTGGCTTGCACGAAAAGCCATTTGTGCTTTATAAATTCCGTACGATGCGAGATCAGCGAGATGCAAACGGCGTGCTCTTAGACGATGCAGAACGTTTAACTCGTTTTGGGCGAATGTTGAGAAGTCTTAGCTTAGATGAGCTGCCTACGTTGTTTAATGCGCTAAAAGGTGAGATGAGTTTGATTGGTCCGCGTCCTTTATTGATGGAATATTTACCTTATTATTTAGAATATCAAAAAAAGCGACATCATGTTAAACCTGGTATGACAGGCTGGGCGCAAATCAATGGACGTAACTTATTAAGTTGGGATAAAAAATTTGAATTAGATGTTTGGTATGTTGAAAATTGTTCATTTATATTAGACTGTAAGATATTTTTTTTAACAATACTCAAAATTTTAAAACGTGAAGGAATTAGTGCGATAGATCATGTTACGATGACTCGTTTTGATGTAGAGTCAAAAAACGCACCTGTCGACTCATAAAAATATGGAAAAAGAACTCATCCTCATCGGTGCCAGTGGTCACGCAAAAGTTGTTTTGAGTGTGGCTTTAGCCAATCAAAAAAAAATTCTTGGTTATTTTGATGATAATCCTGAGCTCTTAAATCAGATATTCTCAAATTATTCTGTTTTAGGTGATACAAGCTTTTTAGCAACGCATAGCGGTTCTGCTATTTTTAGTATGGGAAATAATGCCCACCGTAAAAAAATTGCAGAACGTCATCCCTTATTTACGCAGTGGGAAACGCTTGTGCATCCATCAGCGATCGTGCATCCTTCAGTTAAGTTAGGAAAGGGTACGGTTGTTTTTGCGGGTGCTATCATTCAACCGGATGTTGTGATTGGTGATCATTGCATTATTAATACAGGCGCTACAGTTGATCATGATTGTGTAATCGGTAATTATGTACATCTTGCCCCAGGCGTTCATTTGGCTGGTGGTGTGGAAGTTAATGAGGGTGCGTTTTTAGGAATCGGTAGTGTTGTGATTCCTAATCTTAAGATCGGCGAATGGTCACAAATAGGGGCGGGTGGTGTTGTTGTTAACAATATTCTTGCGAAAAAAATGGTGATGGGAATCCCAGCGAAGGAACGAATAGAATGTTAAATGTCATTCCAGCAAAACAATCAATCGAGCAACTCAATTTTCTCACATGGCCAACTTTTGCTGCTGATGAAAAAGAAAAAGTCGCGCAAGTTTTATCATCAGGCAAAGTCAATTATTGGACAGGTGAAGAAGGTCGCAACTTTGAAAAAGAATTTGCTCAATTTGTTGGAACAAATTATGCGGTTGCATTGACAAATGGCACCGTTGCTTTAGAAGCTGCATTAGCTGCATTGAATATTGGTCCTGGTGATGAAGTCATAACAACCAGTCGAACTTTTATCGCTTCAGCCAGTTGTGTGATCATGCGCGGTGCGATACCGGTTTTTGCTGATGTCGATTCTGTGAGTCAAAATATCACGGTTAATACGATTCAAAAAGCGCTCACTCCAAAAACGAAAGCCATTATCGTCGTACATCTTGCAGGATGGCCGTGTGATATGCCATCCATTATGGATTTCGCGAAAAAAAATAATTTATTTGTTATTGAAGATTGTGCACAAGCACATGGTGCAACCATTCATAATCAACCCATGGGTAGTTGGGGTGATGTTGCGGCATTTTCTTTTTGTCAGGATAAAATTATTACGACAGGCGGTGAAGGTGGGATGGTCACAACGAATAATCCTGATGTGTGGGAAAAAATTTGGGCCCTGAAGGATCATGGCAGAAGTTATGATGCGGTTTATCATCGCGAACATCCGCCAGGACATCGGTGGATTTATGAATCATTCGGTACCAATTGGCGTATGTTAGAAATTCAAGCGGCTATTGGAAGATTGCAACTTAAAAAATTAGCTCATTGGATTAAAGCACGTCAACAAAATGCTGCCATACTTACACAACATTTTAAAAATATATCCGCTTTTCGCGTGACTGAACCACCGGAAAATATTCAACATGCGTTTTATAAATACTATGTCTTTGTTGAATCCGAAAAATTAAAATCGGATTGGACGCGTGATCGGATTATGCAGACCATTAATGAAAAAGGTGTACCGTGCTACAGTGGTATTTGCAGTGAAATTTATTTAGAAAAAGCATTCACGCAGAATGGCTTAGTGTTAGAAACACGTTTGCCTGTGGCAAAAATGTTAGGTGAAACGAGTTTGATGTTTTTAGTGCATCCGACTTTGACGGATGAACATATGATGCGTACGGTTGAAGTCGTGAATGAAGTGATGGAGATGGCGTCATTCTCTCCAGGAGGTGTTGTTGGATAAATTGCATTTTTCCTTCTCCCACAAGGGGAGAGGTGAAAAGTGGAAGCAAATCATCAATGACGCTAGCTAGATTAAAAGGGAATAATAATGTTCAACTCATGGCTAAAATGGCGAAATCGAGTAATTGCGTTTGTTTTTGATTTTTGTATGATCCCCTTCGCTTGGTTTGGTGCTTATTGGTTGTTTTATGATTTGCATACGATCCCAACTGAAATGCTTCAAGAAGCCAGTTTATTTGTTATCCCATTAGTATTTTTGCAAGCTTCATTTTTTTGGATGTTCGGTCTTTATCGCGGTGTTTGGCGATTTGCGTCCATTCCTGATTTATCGCGCATCATTAAAGCATCGGCAATAGGCACTGTTGGTATTTCAATTGTTTTTTTGATTACGCATGGTTCATTAGAATTGCCACGCGTTATTCCATTTTTATATTTTTTATTATTGAGCATCACCTTAGGTGGTGCACGTGGAATTTATCGTTGGTTGAAAGATTACCGACATCTTTTTCGAGACAGTCAACGTGTGTTGATTGTTGGCGGAGGTTATGCCGGCGAAGGTTTGGTGCGTGATTTATTGCGTCATCAAAATCATATCTATCAACCTGTGGTTATTGTGGATGATAATCCTGTCAAAATTGGCCGTGATATTCACGGCGTTCGTATTGCTGGAAAATGCGATCAAATTCCACTTTTTGTAGAACGTTATCAAATTGATTTAATTCTCATCGCCATTCCATCAGCCTCATCTATTCAAATGCGACACGTAGTGAATTTATGTGAAGCAACAAAAATTCCATTTCGAACGTTGCCCGGTTTAAATGATTTAGCGAGAGGACGAGTTGATATTAAATTATTGCGTGATGTTTCACTTGAAGATTTATTGGGTCGCGATCAAGTCAATTTAGATTGGACTTCAATCGGAAAAGATTTACAAAATCAAACCATCTTTATTACAGGAGGTGGTGGATCCATTGGATCTGAATTATGCCGGCAAATTGCGCCGTTAGCGGCAAAACAATTAATCATTGTGGATAATTGCGAATTCAATTTATATTCCATTGAAATGGAATTAAAGAAAAAATTTCCGAATTTAAATTTTCAGTGCGTGCTGAATGATGTGGCAGACAAAATAGGTATGCGTCAATTATTCGACGCTTACATGCCAAATATTATTTTTCATGCGGCTGCGTATAAACATGTGCCTTTGCTTGAAAAACAAGGCAGAATTGCAATGCACAACAATATTATTGGCACACGAATTTTAGCTCAGATGTCAGTTGAATATAAAATTGATAAATTTGTTTTGATTTCTACGGATAAAGCCGTTAATCCAACTAATTTAATGGGCGCTACAAAGCGTGCATGTGAAATGATTTGTCAAAGTTTGCATCGTGTTTCTACAACAAAATTTATCACTGTTCGATTTGGTAACGTGCTCGATTCAGCGGGAAGCGTAGTACCGTTATTTCGAAAACAAATTCAAGAGGGGGGACCTGTCACCGTTACGCACAAAGATATTACACGTTATTTCATGTCAATTCCTGAAGCATCTCAATTGATTGTTCAAGCGGCAATGTTAGGTCAGGGTGGAGAAATTTTTGTACTCGATATGGGTGAACCGATTAAAATTGATTATCTGGCTGAACAAATGATCAAGCTAGCGGGGAAAATAGTTGATAAAGATATTGAAATTATTTACACCGGCTTGCGTCCAGGTGAAAAATTATATGAAGAATTATTTTATAAAAATGAAGAATTACGACCCACTACACATCATAAAATTATGTTGGGCAATGCAAGTGAGGTTGACGTATATTTATTAAAAAATCTTTTGGATAAAATTGAACAAGCTTATCATCAGTGTGACGAAGATGCGCTGTATCAATTATTAAGTGAGATTGTGCCAGAATATTCATCAAAATCTTATGAACACTCTCATCATAAAGATCCTATCATAACACCTAAAATACTGATTCAGCCTGTGGCTGAGTCTGTTATGTAAATGAGAAAGAAACATGTGCGGAATCGCAGGATTTTTAGGACGAAGAAATAACGGTAACCTTGAAACACTTCAGTCCATGATTAATGCACAAGTGCATCGAGGACCTGATGCGGAAGGCATTTTTTTTGAATATCTTGAAGATTATCAAGTTGCACTAGGACATCGAAGATTATCGATTCTTGATGTGTCTGACTTGGCTGGCCAACCAATGACGTTTGAACATCTCACCATCACCTACAATGGTGAGGTGTATAATTTTCTCGAAATTAAAAATGAGTTACGAAAGTCAGGATATAAATTTACCTCAACGGGTGATACCGAAGTTGTATTGAAAGCATTTCATTGTTGGGGCATGCAAGCTATAGACCGGTTTCGCGGTATGTTTGCATTTTGTATTTTTGATCAACAGACAAAAAAAGCGTATTTGGTGCGCGATCGTGTAGGCGTTAAACCATTATATTATTCGCATACACAGCACGGTTTACTTTTTTCAAGTGAATTAAAATCATTACATTGTCATCCTGATTTTAATAAAACACTTTGTGATAATGGATTACAATTATATTTTCAATTTGGTTATATTTCTGCACCTTGGACGATTTACGCAAATACAAAAAAAGTCATGCCAGGTCATTATGTTGAGTTTGATCTTGTCAAAAATACTGTAGAGGAAAAAAAATATTGGGATTTGTCATCGTTTTATCTCAAGCCTAAATTATTGTTAGATGAAAATGAAGCGGTTCATCATTTAGAAAAATTATTGATAGAATCATTTTCACTGCGATTAATTTCAGACGTGCCAGTCGGCGTTTTGCTTAGTGGCGGAATAGATAGTTCTTTAGTTGCAGCGGTTTTGTCAGCCAATTCATCACGTCCGATTGAAACTTTCACCATGGGATTTCATTTGGATGAGTTTGATGAATCTCAATATGCAAGACAGATTGCTGAGCATCTTGGAACAACTCATCATGAACAATTGTGTACGGCCAAAGATGCAGAATCCGTTATTTCACATTTTCCGATGATGTATGATGAGCCGTTTGCAGATGATTCAGCTATTCCAACTGCGTTAATTTCTAAATTTGCGCGCGAACGCGTCACTGTTGCTTTGTCCGGTGATGGCGGAGATGAATTATTTTGCGGATATAATTCATATATTTTGTCTGACAAAAGATTCGATACGATTCAAAAAATACCAAAAAATATTGCTAAAATTTTAAATTTGCTTCCAGATCCCATGATGTTTTTTTATCGTCTAGGTTATGATCGTTATAATCGTTATCTAAAACTCAAATCAATCATGCATCTGAAAGAAACTGAAGATAAATATAAATTTATTAGCCAAACATTTACTCAATATGATATGAATAAATTATTTTTGAGATACCAAAATAACACATTAAATTCGCGCTATTATAATCAATTAAATTCTATGGAACGAATGATGTTGGTCGATTTTAAACATTATTTACCGGATGATATTTTGGTTAAAATCGATCGCGCTACCATGTATACTTCCTTGGAAGGACGTGAACCACTACTGGATCATAAAATTCTCGAATTTGCAGCTCAATTGCCAATTGAATTGAAAAAACAAAAATATGTATTAAAAAATATTTTAGCTAAATATATTCCACGTTCTTATTTTGAAAGAAAAAAACATGGATTTGGTGTTCCGATCAATGCTTGGCTCAAAAAAGAATTGCGTCATTTGGTCGAGTATTATTTAAATCCAGCTAAAATCAAACAACAAGGCATTTTAAATGCAGATTACATTACAAAATTATGGCATGCATTTTTAAAAAATAAAACTAATGATACTCGTATTTGGACATTGCTTGTTTTTCAAATGTGGCATGAAAAATATTTGTGAGAGGTATATATGGATTTAAAATTATTGAAAATATTGCGTTGCACAGCTTGTTATGGGCAACTTACATGCCATGCTGATCTAACAGATCATAAAAATCGAGTGATTGATGGAATATTGACTTGTTGTGATTGTCATAAAACTTATCCTATTATTCGATCTATTCCGCGATTTGTTGAAATGGAAAATTATGGGTCATCTTTTGGTTATCAATGGAATCTTTACAAATATACTCAGGTAGATAAATTTTCTGGAATAAATCATTCAGAAGAAAGATTTTTGACTGAAACACAATGGACCCAAGAATCACTCAAGGATAATTGGGTTTTAGATGCAGGATGCGGTAACGGACGTTTTCTTGAAGTTTGCTCTCGGTTTGATTGTGATGTGGTTGGTATTGATATCAGTTCCGCGATTGATGCAGCAGGCGAGCTATTTAAAGAGCGAGATAATGTTCATCTCATTCAGGCGAGTATTTATGAGCTACCTTTTGCTAAAGAATTTTTTGATAAATGTTATTCAATTGGCGTCATCCAGCATACACCTGATCCTGCAAAATCAGTCGAAACCTTGCCACAGTTTTTAAAACAAAAGGGTCAATTGGCATTAACCATTTATGAACGCAAATTAGTAACACCTTTGTATGCTAAATATTGGATTAGACCTTTAACTAAACGACTTAATCAAAAAGTATTATTAAAAAGTATTAAGATATTAAGTCCCGTTTTATTTCCAGTTACTGATTTGTTATTTAGAATTCCGATATTAAATAAAATATTTAAATTTATTATTCCTTACGCAAATTATGTTGATATGAAAAAGCTTTCGACAAAACAGCGTTATGAATGGGCAATTTTAGATACATTTGATATGTTAAGTCCAGCATTTGATTTGCCGATGACTGAGCGTGAGGTTCGAAATAGTTTAGAAAAAGTGGCTATGAAAAATATCACAAGATTAGACAACCTTGGCTTAAACGTCATTGCAATGAGATAAGCGAGAATGATATGGTAGCACATGCCTTGTTGCAAAATATGGAATATTAATTGTTAGGTATCAATGATGCGTTTCCGAAAAATTTTTCACATGCATAGAGCTATTTTAACGCGTGATGAAAAAAATCATTTTTTTCTTTTGACGGCGCTTTTTTTTATAACATCTATATTTGATATTGTTGGTATTGGTGCGATTGGTTATTTTTTAATAATCATGATGAATCCAGAGATTGTTCGTCATATACCGATAATAAATATCTTATTACCTCGATCCTGGTCGATTCAGCACACCTTAATATTATTAGGTTGTCTTATTTTATTCGCATTTTTAATCAAAACTACGTTGAGCTGCTTTGTTCAAAAAAAATTAATATCGTATTGTTTTGAAGTTGGTGCAAGAATCAGGCTTCAATTGATGGAACTTTATTTATATGCTCCTTATTCTTATTTTGTAGGACAACATACATCAGAGATTACTAATCGAATTTTAGGGTATGCCAGTAACTATGCTTCTTTGTGCCTAATTTCATTTATGACCGTACTCGTACATTCTGTATTTATAATGGCTATTACCTCTTTTTTATTTGTCTTGCATCCTATCATTACCTTGATGCTCATTGTCATGTTTAGCTTTATATTTTTTGTTCATACTCTATTAGTGAGAGGCAGATTATATATTGCAGGTCAAAATGTCAACACCAGTGCCAGTCAAATGATCAAAAGTGTCCAAGAAAGTTTTTTAGGAATAAAAGAAGTACGAATATTATCAAAAGAAAAATATTTTATTAATACGATGAAAACAGCTTCTAAAATATTTGCTGATTCGAACGGATTAATTGGCGTGTACCAAAAATTACCATTGTATTTTTTAGAAAGCGGTATGTTTATTTTTATTATCATATTATGCATAAGTGAATTAAGTTTAGATGTGAAAGTGCAATCCATTATTGCATTATGTGGGATATTAGTAACAGCAGGATTAAGATTACTGCCCAGTTTATTTCAGTGGGTTAGTGCAATGGTTGGAATGCAAAGTACTGAACATACCTTAGAGGTCATTTACGATAATTTGGTACATTCAAAAGAAAATTTTAATCACGAAGCCGCTTGGCCAAAAAATATGAGTATGGAAAACAAACAGTTTATGCATTTTGAAAACATTACATTTAATGATGTTTCCTTTCGATACCCACAGATGGAAATCTATGCATTGAAATCGGTTAATTTAACAATAAAAAAAGGGCAATCGATAGGCATTATCGGGACTTCAGGTGCCGGAAAAAGCACCTTAATTGATTTATTACTCGGGCTGCTTACTCCGACGCATGGACAAATTCTATTAGATGGTGCTCCTTTTTCTGATCGAGCTGCGTGGGTGACTAAATTTGCTTACATACCACAAAATATTTATTTGTTAGATGCCTCAATTAAACAAAATATCATTTTTGGTGAATTAGAATCTTTTGTTGACCAACCTCGATTGCATAAAGCCATTCAAATGGCGCAATTAGAAAATGTTATTTCGAATTTACCTAGAGGTGTTGATACACATATAGGAGAAAATGGTATTAAATTATCAGGCGGACAACGTCAACGAATTGCCTTAGCAAGAGCTTTTTATCATGAACGTGAAATTATAGTTATGGATGAAGCGACTGCTGCGCTGGATAATGAAACTGAACATGCAGTGGTTGAATCGATCAAACATTTGCATCAAATCAAAACCCTTATTATCATTGCGCATCGTTATACGACTATAAAACATTGCGATATTATCTATCGTTTTCATGAGGGGAAACTTATTGATTATGGAAGCTACGAAGAGGTCATTGATATTCAAAATTTGCATAAATATGAAGATCCCAATTTGGTAAGGATATCATAATGATAGCCGTGCAAATTTCTGGAGGACTTGGAAATCAATTTTTTCAATATGCTACTGCAAAACAACTTGCTTTAACCCACAATACTCAGGTATTACTTGATATCAGTTTATATAAAACATATAAATTGCATAAATATTCTTTAGGTCATTTTCAAATTCCTCAGTTTTTTTTTAATTCACCATCTAAAGTCAAAAAAATCTGGAATTTAGTATTCAATAAAAATAAATTGTATCCATACACCTTATGCTTAGAAACTGCACCATTCGATCCATGTGTTTTAAATTATCCAGATAATACATATATGAGTGGCTATTGGGGTTCAGAAAAATATTTCAAAAATATTAAAAATGTGTTACTTGAGGAATTCAAGTTAAAAGAAGAATTGCCCGAGGAAGACAAATATTTTGCAGAACAAATCGAAAATACGAATGCAGTTTGTTTACATGTCAGACGCGGTAATTTTGTTACAAATCCCCAAACTTTTGCTACTCATGGAACTTGTGAAATTACGTATTATCAAGATGCAGTTCAATATATGTATGAAAATCTAAATAATCCAGTATTTTTCGTTTTCAGTAATGACATTAGCTGGGCAAAAGAAAATTTATCTTTCATACATCCTGTCATATTTAAAGGAGGCGATGAAAGTAGAAATTATATTGATTTTCATTTAATGCGTTCGTGCAAACATTTTATTATTGCAAATAGTACTTTTAGTTGGTGGGCTGCATGGACAAGTGTTCAATCTTCAAATAAACAAGTAGTTGCTCCAAAAAAATGGTTTGCAAATCCAGCGCTTCTTGCTGAGCCAATGCCTTCCGAATGGATTATTTTATAGATTGTAGGTAAAAATGTGAAAATAGCACTCATTACAGGGATTACCGGTCAAGATGGAGCTTATCTTGCAGAATTTCTTTTACAAAAAGGTTATATTGTCCATGGGATCAAGCGTAGAACATCATTAATAAATACCGATCGTATCGATCACTTGTTTCATGATATTCATGAAAAGGGGATCAATTTCTTTTTGCATCATGGCGACATGACAGATAGCAGTAGTTTGTTTCATATTATACAAAAAGTGCAGCCTGATGAAATTTATAACTTGGCTGCGCAATCTCACGTTGCGGTATCATTTGAAGCACCTGAGTATACTGCAAATTCAGATGCAATTGGTGTCTTGCGAATTTTAGAAGCTATTCGACTTCTCGGTTTAAAGAAAAAAATAAAATTTTATCAAGCTTCAACAAGTGAATTATATGGTTTAGTTCGAGAAATTCCTCAAAAAGAAACAACTCCATTCTATCCTCGAAGTCCATATGCGGTAGCTAAATTGTATGGATATTGGATCACTGTGAATTATCGTGAAGCCTATGGTATGTATGCATGCAATGGTATTTTATTTAATCATGAATCTCCTATACGTGGAGAAACGTTTGTTACCCGTAAAATTACTCAAGCTTTATCTCGAATTAAATTAGGTATGCAAAAATGTCTCTATCTTGGCAATTTAGATGCAAAACGTGATTGGGGACATGCTAAAGATTATGTTGAAATGATGTGGTTAATGTTACAACAGGATCAACCAGAAGATTATGTCATTGGAACAGGGCAACAACATTCAGTGCGAGAATTTATTGAGAGCGTTGCAAAAATTTTAGATATTGAAATTATCTGGAAAGGTGAAGGTGTCAACGAAAAGGGTTATGATGTGTCAGGAAATTGTATTATCGCTATAGATCCTCGATATTTCAGGCCAACTGAAGTAGAAACGCTTTTGGCTGATCCTTCAAAAGCAAAAACTAAATTAGGTTGGTTTCCTAAAATTAGTTTTGCACAATTAGTTGAAGAAATGACTTTGGAAGATTACAAAATAGCACGAAGAGAATTAGAGACAAATTACCATGAAGATTTTAGTTACCGGCGCATCAGGCATGTTAGGGAAGTCGTTGATTGAGTCGCTGTCCCAATGTGAAAATTTGAAAATTTTAAAGCCAACACGACAAGAACTAGATTTATCTAATAAAAATGCTGTTCTTGCTTATTTCAATTTGCATAAACCCAATTTTGTTTATCACCTGGCTGCGAGAGTGGGTGGGATTGCTGCTAATATGGCTAATCCTGTCGAATTTTTTTATGACAATTCGCAAATTAATTTAAATGTTATTTATGCAGCCTATCAAACAGGCGTAGAACGTTTTATTAATGTGGGTAGTTCTTGTATGTATCCGTGTGATCGGATTTGTTTAAAAGAAGAAGATATGCTTAGCGGAAAGCTTGAGCCTACTAATGAAGGTTATGCCATCTCAAAAATTTCTTCTATGCTCTACTGCAAATACCTGAGCCAACAATTTAACTGTCATTATAAAACTGTAATTCCTTGTAACCTATATGGTGAATACGATCATTTTGATTTAGTCAACGCACATTTAGTTCCTGCTGTTCTACGCAAAATCCATGAGGCAAAAATTTCGCAATTTAAGACTGTTTCGATTTGGGGAGATGGTGATGCAAGACGTGAATTTATGCATGTTGCTGATTTGGTTTCAGCATTTATCATGGCTCTAGAAAATTATGATTCTATGCCAATGGTTATTAATCTCGGCCTTGGTTATGATTATACGATTAATGAATATTACAATATTGGAGCAAAAGTGATTGGTTATGATGGACAATTTGTACATGACCTAAGTAGACCGATAGGAATGAAGAAAAAATTATTAAATGTAGAGCGCGCACATGCTTGGGGTTGGTCTGCGAAAATCTCTATTGAAGCAGGCATGAGCCGCGTGTATCAACATGTTTTATCGCATAATGTTTTTGAGACACAGGGAGTCATATGAATATAGAAGGGTTACCACTGTCATGTTCAAGCTGGGATGAGAAAGAAATTGAAGCCATCATGCGAGTCGTTAAGCAAGATCGTTATACTATGGGAGATGCTGTATTTGAATTCGAAAGACAATTTGCTCGCTTTTTTGGTTCATCCTACGCTGTGATGGTAAATTCGGGTTCTTCGGCAAATTTATTAGCGATCGCTGCATTATCCTTCAAAAAAGAAAATCCATTAAAACCTGGAGATGAAATAATTGTTCCTTCACTTTCCTGGGCTACAACATATTATCCAGTTTCACAATATGGGATGAAGCTCGTTTTTGTAGATATAGATTTGAATACGCTAAATATTAATTCAAAACTAATAGAAAATGCCATTACACCAAAAACACGGGCTGTGTTTGTACCAAATATTTTAGGAAATCCTGCTGATTTAATTCGAATTCAGCAAATATGTGATCAGCATAATTTATATTTGGTTGAAGATAATTGTGAATCAATGGGCTCGAAGTTAAATGGGAGATATTCAGGAACATATGGAATAATCGGAACATTCAGTTGTTTCTTTTCACATCATATCTCAACGATGGAAGGTGGTGTGTTGACCACTGATGATGAAGAGCTGTATCAATTGCTGTTGTCGTTACGCGCACATGGATGGACAAGACAGCTACCTAAAAATAATCTATTATGCGAAAAATCAAATGATCATTTTTATGAATTATTCCGATTTATTCTGCCCGGTTATAACGTACGACCACTTGAGATGTCAGGTGAAATTGGTTTAGAACAACTTAAAAAATTGCCTAATTTAGTTAATATTCGTCGTGAGAATGCAAGACATTTTATTGAGTTATTCAAAGATCATCCTGATTTTATGATTCAACAAGAAACAGGTGAGAGCACTTGGTTTGGTTTTTCATTGATTATTCGTCCACAAAGTTTCTTAAAACGTTCAGAGGTGTTGCACGTTTTAATGAAACATAAAATTGAAACTCGTCCTATTATTTCAGGGAATTTTTTGCGTCAACCCGTCATTCAATATTTAGACCACCGTGTTGTTGGAGAACATGTTAATTCAGATCGTGTTCATGATTATGGGTTTTATATTGGAAATCATTCCACCGATATTCGCACACAAATTGAAAAATTGCAGAATGAATTATTTTCATATAGTTCTTAATAAAACAATAGTATGGAATTTTATTCCATATGGATCACTAAATTCGGCGCTCTCTCTTTAGACGATTCAATATAAAATTGAATCGTTTTACGAAGGCCTGAGATCAAATTCTCCTTGGGTTCCCATCCGAGGAAATTTTTCGTTTTACTGGAATCAATCGCATATCGCCAATCGTGACCAGGCCGGTCTTTGACAAATTGGATCAGGGTTTCATAAGGTTGTTTCCATGGGTGTATTTCATCCATGAGTTGGCAGATGTCTTTTGTGAGCATTAAATTATTTTTTTCGCAGTTACCACCGAGATTATAAGTTTCACCATTTTTTCCATTTTTCAAAATAGATAAAATACCCAAACAATGATCTTCAACGTAAATCCAATCTCGAATGTTACTGCCATTACCATAAACAGGGATGGGTTGTTTGTTTAAACAAGATCGAATAATAGTTGGAATGAATTTTTCAGAATGTTGGTATGGTCCATAATTATTTGAACAATGACTCATCGTAATGGGTAAGCCGTAAGTGTGATGATAACTTCTTGCTAAATAATCAGAGCTTGCTTTCGAAGCGGAATAGGGTGAATTGGGTTGATAGGTGGATTTCTCAGTAAATGGTAACTGATGTTGATTAAGTGTTCCATAAACTTCATCTGTTGAAATATGATGGAAACGACAATGTTTTTCATCCCATTTTTTTTCATATAACCAGACTGATTTAACAGCTTCAAGTAATGTGAAGGTTCCAATGATATTTGTCTGGACGAATGCAGCAGGTCCGCATATAGATCGATCGACATGACTTTCAGCAGCAAAGTGGACGATAGTATCAATATTGTATTGTCTTAATAGGGATATCAGAAGTTCCTTATCATTGATATCACCTTGTACAAAAAAATAATTATGATGATTAGGTAAGTTTTTTAAATGCGATAGAGTCCCTGCATAGGTGAGTAAATCTAAATTAATAATATTGGGAACGTCACAATTTTGTGATAACCAACAACGAATAAAATTGGCGCCAATAAATCCAGCGCCGCCTGTGACCAAAACATTACGTGGCGTATACGACATGACGATTTTCTTCTTCAATTTGAAATTGATGATGTAAGATAAGATTTTTTAAATAGCTTTTATATTCACTGTTGGGTAGTATTTCAGACAATGTATTCAATTGTTCAGTGCTAATATATTTCATTCGCCAAGCAACTTCTTCAGGGCAACAAATTTTGAGGCCTTGTCTACGCTCAAGAATATGAAAAAAATTTGCAGCTTCAAGCAGTGCAGTAGGTGTCCCGGTGTCAAGCCATGCAACGCCCCTGCCTAATTTTGTCACTTCGAGTTGATTATTTCGTAAATAAATTTGAAGAACATCACTGATTTCGAGTTCGCCACGTGAAGAGGGTTTTAATTTTTTTGTGATATTAATAACATCTGAATCAAAAAAATAAATACCAATTGCTGCATAATTTGATCGAGGTGATTTTGGTTTTTCGATAATTTTTATAGGATTATTTTTAGAATCAAATTCAATAACGCCATAACGTTCTGGGTCATGTACGTAATAAGCAAATACATGAGCTGATTTAGATGATCCTACGTTTTGTAACATATGTCCCATATCAACGCCATGTAATATGTTATCACCTAACATTAAACAAACAGGATCGTTTCCAATGAATTTCTCACCAATTAAAAAAGCTTCTGGAATACCATTGGGATATTCTTGTGTTGAATATGAAAGGTTAAGTCCCCATTGAGATCCATTACCTAACAATTTTTCAAATAAATAATTTTCATGCGGTGTTGTAATGATTAATATCTCTTTTATGCCCGCAAGCATGAGTGTTGAGAGGGGATAGTAAATCATTGGTTTATCATAAATGGGTAGTAATTGTTTGCTCATACTGCGAGTCGCTGGATAAAGTCTTGTTCCATGACCGCCAGCAAGAAGAATGCCCTTTCTATCTTTTTTCATGTGTTTGTCTCATTTAAAATAGCATAGCCAATTCCACTTTTCCCAAAATCATTACCATTATAAAATAGAAAATGATTGTTCTTAGCTTTAACAACATAAGGATAACAAATCATCTTTGAATCCCAACCTTTTTCTGAAGGATTTAAACCAGATTTTTCATCATTACGAAGCCATTCGTCTCCATTTTTTGAAATAGCGTACCCCATTTTATATGCACCGGTACCATTTCTAAAATCGAGACTGTCACGATAGCTGTACCATAAATGATAATGATTATTTATTTTTACAACACACGGACGACATAATACTTCTAATGAATGAGATTGCTTAATGATGTTTTTTTTATAACGTTTCCAATCAATTCCATTGATGGATTCCGCATATTTAATCGCATAAATATGTTCAAAATGACCATTAATCATTTTCCATTGTAAGCCTGAGCTATACCACATGCGCCATAAATTATTTTCTTTAACGATGTAAGGTGTTATTGCAATATAAGGTTCTTCGAATGATCTGTCCATGATTGGGCCATCTGAAATGCGTTCGAACGTGAACCCTTCATTATTGCTGACCGCAATTCCTATCGCATTATGATAAGGGACCGTGTTACGTTGATTCCATCCACTATAGTACATCCATAATTGATTGTTGTATTGTCCCACAAAGCTTGGCATTACACCTTCATCATCAAATGTTCCTGGTTTACCAAAAGAAAAAACAGGTTCCGAGTGTATGTGTAATATTTTTTGTGGATTGTCTATGTCAATATCAATTAGAGCAATTTGGCTTTTATTGTCTTGATTTCGGGTGGCAAAAAAAATTCTAAAACGATCATTTAAGACTAATACTGTCGGAGCTTGAGCGTGCGTTTGACTCCAGTTATATTGTCCATCCGGAAAAAATATGACTCCTTTTTTTTTCCACTCCATTTTTTATCCTTAGAAAATTCGATTCCTAACTGTTAATTGTTTCTTATCAAGAAAAATATTCATTTAAATTCGGCAATAAAATTACACTACGCACTTTAAATTAGCAACTATATATTCATGTTTTCAAAAAGCCTGACCAACGAGGTTGACAGATCACATCAACTCATAGAAAATTCGTTACTTTCATGAAAGAATAATAACTAGTTAAAAGGATTATGCCATCCTAAGGAGAGGTATCTTGACTATATTAGTTACAGGAGTAGCCGGTTTTATTGCTTCAGCGGTTGCGACACAGTTATTAGCTCAAGGCGAACATGTTGTAGGGATTGATAATTTAAATAATTATTATGATGTTGAACTCAAAAAAAATCGTTTACAACAACATTCTTCTCATTCAAATTTCAAATTCGTATTGATGGATATTTCTGATCGCAAAGCAATAGTCAAACTTTTTATGGAGTATTCTTTTGACATCGTAATTCACTTGGCTGCACAAGCAGGCGTGAGGTATTCATTGATTAATCCTGCGGCTTATATTGATTCTAATTTAGTAGGTTTTGCTAATATTCTAGAAGCATCCCGACAATATCAAATTAAACATTTTGTATATGCCTCATCTAGCTCTGTATATGGGGCAAATTCGAAACTTCCTTTTTCTGAGCAAGACCCTGCTGATCATCCTGTTTCACTTTATGCAGCCACTAAAAGATCAAATGAACTTATGGCTCATAGTTACGCCTATAATAAGTTACCTTGTACAGGTTTAAGATTTTTTACAGTGTATGGTCCTTGGAGCCGTCCTGATATGGCTCTCTTCAACTTTACTCGGAATATCTTAATCGAAAAGCCCATCCAAGTATTTAATAACGGCAACATGGAAAGAGACTTCACATATATCGATGATATAGTGACTGCTATCGTAAAAATCATGAATAAAATTCCTGAACCAACTGATTCTGTATCTGGTCCAGGAAATAGCACTTGCGCGCCTTATAGAATTTATAACGTTGGTAATCATCAACCAGTCAAATTAACTCGGTATATTCAAATATTGGAACATTATTTAAATAAAAAAGCGCTGCTTGAAATGAAACCCATGCAAGTAGGTGATGTGCCTAGTACGTATGCAGATGTTAACGATATTGAAAAAGTAGTGGGTACTTTGCCTCATACACCAATCGAACAGGGCGTTGCGAAATTTGTAGAGTGGTATAAAGCTTACCACAAGGAATTCAGTAAATGTGTGCAATTGCAGGATTAATCAGTTCGATCTCTGAATATTATCAGCCAGCATATTTAAATACTATTCTCAAAACCATGCATTCACGAGGTCCTGATGGTACAGGCATTGAAATTCTTGGTAAGCAAGGTTGTTTTGGACACAATCGTCTCGCAATCATTGATGTAAACGATAGAGCAAAACAACCGATATGGGATAGCTCTAGAAGATTTTGTTTAAGCTTCAATGGAGAAATTTATAATTTTCAATCGCTGCGACAAGAACTTATTGCACTAGGTCATCACTTTCGTACTAGATCAGATACAGAAGTATTAATACAAGCTTGGCTGCAATGGGGAATTTCATCCGTTAGCCGTTTTGTTGGAATGTTTGCATTTGCTGTTTGGGATAAAGACTGTCAGAAATTATATTTGGTTAGAGACCGCATGGGAGAAAAACCGCTCTATTATGCGCCTATTAACCAAAGTTTTCAAAATGGAATTATATTTGCTTCAGAATTGAAAGCACTTCTCCAATATCCTTTTATCAAAAAAAATATTTCGATGACCGCATTGAATCATTATTTAAGTTTTAATTATACATCGACTCAAGATTGTATTTTTGAAAACATTCATAAATTACCACCCGCATCCTTTTTGGAGTTTGATTTAGCAACGCATGAATATCAAATTAAGGAATATTGGTCGTTAGCATATTATTTTAACAATAAAAAAGATGTAGAGTTTGATAAAGCTGAAATTGAATTAAATGCATTATTAAAGGAAACTATAAAAGATAAATTAATCTCAGATGTTCCGCTCGGTGCATTTTTATCTGGTGGAATTGATTCTGCTATTATCGTCAATCATATGCGTCAAGGAGATGCTCAGCAAGTAAATACTTATAGCATAGGATTTAATGAAGCGACTTATAATGAACTTGAAGACAGTCATAAAACAGCCCACCATTTTGGCGTAAATCATCAAACCGAAATTGTGACTTTCAATGCAGGTAATTTGTTGTCACAAATTATTTATGCATATGATGAACCTTTTGCAGATACTTCATTAATACCAACTTATCTTTTATGTGCTTTTGCAAAAAAATATGTCACTGTTAGTTTATCAGGTGATGGTGGTGACGAATTGTTTGGAGGATACATTACTTATCAAGCTAATCGATACCACCAATATATTAAATATTTGCCAGTCGGAGTAAGAAAATTATTATTAAATTTAAGCGAATATTTACCAACTTCTTTTAATAAAATCAGTTTGGATTATAAAATTAAGCATTTTTTAAAAGGTAGTTTATTACCTCTTAAATTTGCTCACTTGAGCTGGCGTGAAATTTTTAATAATGAGCAAAAGAAATTATTATTTCAAGATGAATTTTTTAAATTGATATTTCATGATCCCAAAGAGCTCACTGCTTGTTGGTTTAAAGACGTTGAAAATTGTCATTTTTTAGATCAGGCTATGTATGTTGATATGAAAACTTGGCTTGTAGACGATATTTTAGTTAAAGTGGATCGCGCTTCGATGGCGCACTCTTTGGAAGTACGTGCTCCATTTTTAGATCATCGATTAGTCGAATTCGCTGCAAAAATTCCACCGCAGTATAAAATTCGAGGAAATGTAGGTAAACATATTTTAAAAACCGCTCATGCGCATCAACTACCCAGAGATATTTTACGTGCTCCTAAACGAGGCTTTAATAGTCCTGTTTCCCACTGGTTATCATGTGAGCTATATGAAATGGCTTATGATGTTACTACCAGCAATTATTTAACTCAGTGGTTCAATAAAAAATATATTGAAAAATTGTGGTTTGAACATAGAAAAGGCCTATGTGATAATGGCCATCGTTTATTCAATTTACTGTGTCTTGGATTGTGGTATCAAAATTATATGATATAAAGGAGTAGTAAATTTGAGTTCATCTATTTCGATTGTTATACCAGCTTATAATGAAGAAGGCGCTATCATTGATACGATCAATGAAATCAAACAAGTTTGCAATAATGAGATGATTTATTCATATGAAATTATTGTAGTCAATGATGGATCAACAGACCGCACAGAAGAAGAATTGAAAACAACGGGAGTCAAAATAGTTAATCATCCTCATAATATAGGTTATGGTCGTTCTCTCAAGGATGGAATTCAAGCAGCACAATATGACACCATCGTGATTACAGACGCAGATCGTACATACCCATTTGATATGGTTCCAGCCTTATTGAGCGAATATAATAAAGGCTTTGATATGGTAGTGGGCGCAAGAAAAGGTAAACATTATAAAGAATCATTGATTAAATCTTCATTGCGCCGCATTCTACGCTTTATTGTAGAATTTAGTGCGGAAAGAAAAATTCCTGATATCAATTCAGGGTTAAGAGTATTTAGCAAAACACAACTCATGCCTATTCTTCCTAAACTATGCAACACATTTAGCTTTACGACGTCCATGACATTAGCCTTCATGATGACCGGAAAATTCGTTAAATATATTGATATTCCTTATAATAAACGGGAAGGCAAAACAAAAGTTAAATTATTTAAAGATACTTTAAGAACAATACAATATATTCTGCAAGCTATTAATTATTATAATCCGTTAAAACTTTTTATGATATTTGCTGGATTCAGTATATTACTGTCGTTTTGGTTTTTTGTTTTTGGAATTTTAATACATTGGAAAACGTTAATAATTTTTGGTATTGGTTCTGCATTACTGAGCCTAATAATTCTATGTGTAGGCTTGCTTGCTGATTCTTTAAAACAAGTAATTGATAAGTAATTATGAATGTCATTGTAGTAGGATCAGGTCCCGCTGGTGTTTCTGTTGCTAAAGGCTTGCTAGAGCAAGGATGCGAAGTTACATTACTTGATGTAGGGAATACGCTTGAACCCGAAAAAAAACAATTGTTATTTAATATCCAACAAAGTAATTCTTTAACAGAAATTTCATCACTGCAATATCATGCAAATGCTAAGAAAAAAATAAAGCTTCCCTACAATTCAAATTTTATTTACAAAGGAGTGACTGATTATTTTGCTTGGCATAACTTAAATTGCCATTTTCAACCATCTTTTGCAGAAGGCGGGCTTAGTAATGTTTGGGGTAGTGCCGTCGCTGAATATAGTAAAGACGACTTGTGTGATTGGCCAGGGACTTGTCGTGATTTATCATTTTATTATGCAGAAATAATTTCGTGGTTAGATAAATATTACAATACTAATACTTCTAATATGAGTCGCCAGGCTTCATATTTAAAAAATTGCTGGAAAAAAAATATTACACAGCTGAAGACAAAGGGCTTTTCATTTGATTCTTCGACTCTTGCGGTTGATTTCAGACGTTGTCGGTTTTGTGGATTATGTCAATACGGATGTCCTTATGAATTAATTTATCATAGCTCAATACATCTACTATGGCTTAAACAACAGTCTTGTTTTAATTATATTAAAGGCGTTGTTGTAGAAAAATTTTCAGAAGAGAATCATAAGGTATCACTTTTTATAAAAGACATTAAAAATAATGAACAGCATAAATTAATGACAGATCGTTTATTTATTGCTTGTGGCACTGGATTGTCATCGTTACTCTATTTGCGATCTCTCAATGAAGATGGTCGTGAGCTAAAAATCAAAGATTCCCAACATTTTATTTTGCCTTGTTTAATTGACAAACCTTTCGCAAGAAAAGGTGTAACGACTGATCCACTTCATGCTTTATGCCAATTAAAATTATCATTATCAGAAAAGCATGTTTCAAAATATCCAGTATATTTTCAGCTTTACACATATATGGATTTATACAAATATGAAATTAAAAATAAATTGAAATGGATTTATCCTTTTGTTAAACATTTTTTTAATCCCATGATCGAAAAATTTATCGTATTGCAAGGATATTTAGATCCTAAAGAATCAAACCAATTGATTATTCAGTACCAAAAATCAGGTGAATTTATAATCAAAGATGATAAATCGAAACATAAATCTATTAATACAGCAATACAAAATATTCTGGTTCATTTGAAAAAAAATAAAGCTGATCTTGGATTTACTCCATTACGTTTTTTGCTATCAAAAAGCCTAACTGGACAATCAAACCATATAAATGGGTCACTCATGATGTCGGAGAATCCTAAAGATAATGAATCAGACATTTGGGGTAGACCCTCACAATTCAACCGTGTACATTTTGTAGATGGAAGTATATTGCCTGACATTTTAGCTGGACCTATTACATTAACTATCATGGCGAATGCATATCGCATCGGAAAAGAGGTACCCTTATGAAAATGTTAACTTATGCAATTACAGGTGCAAATGGCCAGTTAGGTTCTTATTTAGTTTCATACCTTAGAAAAAACGGCCATATAGTCTATGAATTAACACGTTCACCTGAAAAGGCTCAGGATAAAAATTACTATAAATATTTTGATTTAGCTAATCCACGAAAAATTTCTTCGTTACAAAATATTGATGTTTTGATCCATGCGGCATATTTTTTTGATGCTACCAATAAAGAATATTCGACAATTAATATTCTGGGGACACAAAAATTATTTCAACAAGCTAAAACAGATAATGTTAAATATCCTATTTTTATTTCAACAATTTCAGCATATGAAACAGCGCGTTCGTTATATGGTCAAACTAAATATAAAATAGAAAAACTACTAAAATTAGAAAATGAAAATGTGACTATCATAAGACCTGGGCTCATATTTCATACACCATTGCAGGGAATTACAGCAGCAATGGATAATTTTATAAAAAAATACCCAGTAGTACCATTAATCGGTTGTGGTAAACAATTAATTAATCCATGTAGGCTAGAGGAATTAGCTCCAGTACTTTATAATATTTCAATCTATCAACCTTTTGTTAAACATCCCATCGTTGCTGCATCAGAACAATCAATGACATTCAAAGAATTAGTAAAGTATCTTGCAGGAAAAAGAAATAAAAAAATTAAACTTATTTCGATACCATTTTTTATGATTTATTTAATGCTTAAAGTGACAGAGCTTCTCAAACTACCTATTGGCTTGAGAAGCGATAGTCTTTTAGGTCTTCAGTACGCTAATTCCAATTTAGATTTTTCTGAAACTAGGAATTTAAATTTTAACTTTAGTGAATTAAGTGTTGATCGATAATCTATTAAATAACCTATCCGCTACTAATGCAGCAATGCAATACAGAATAAAGTAGCTATAAAAGAAATATCTGAGTACAAAAGCTTCGGTGATCGCTACGACACCATTATTCATAAATATTAAAAGAATTCCAACAAAGACAAATAATAATGTTGTTTCATTCAGTTGTGTCATTGAGTTTCTATTTTGAATAAATCGAGTAATGGTTGTGAATAAAATAATTAATAAAAATAATATCAATGGTAGACTACCTGTAAATTTAATCCATTTCATAATAATAAAAACTAAATTCTTTTTTAATTCATTTTTAAATAAAATCATGCTTACTTTGATTTTAAAATTATCGGCGGATTGTGGTGACATTTTATAATCATGCGATTTAGCTACAATCATAATTGGATTATAATTATTGTCATAATAATCAAATAGTAAGTCTCGACTTGGAATTGGTGGTCCCCAAAAAGTAGTGACACCATGATTGTAGCTATCCCTCATTACTACCACTGCTTGATATAATCTAGGGTTGACCTTTGCATAAGTCGGTAAAAGACCCGTTGAGAGGCCTGGATTTAAAATTACATTTCCGAGATGATTTTGACTGATTTCTTCCATCACGTCTTTAATATATTTTCTTTGAAGTGGGTCTGTGAAATATTTTTCAGAATCGATATTTGTTAGGTATACAGGTTGTACTATTAACTGTTCACCTAACGTCGAAAGTGTAGGGGAAAATGAATGATGCATAAAGTAGTGATATGTTTTATCTAATAAATTCGTTAGTACGATTGAACTAAAGATAAGCATAATAGCTATAATAATTTTATTAATCGCAACTCGTTTCCAGACGTACCATCCAATCAACATAACAAACGCAAGATAAAAATAATAAAATTGCGCACGCGTTAGAATTAATAAGCCGGTCCATAATGCGAACATAGACAATTTTTTTAAACTGAATTGTTGAAAGCATTCAACCAACGTTAAAAAGGCCATAATAAATAATGGAAAAGCTATGCCTTCCGCCATTATAGTTGTTATTATCGCTGAATCTGTTGCAAAAAACATGCTAATAACAATAACTAAATATGTTATGAAAATCGATATATCTGATATTACTAAATGTTTTTGTAACCATTTTCTTGTATATAGTAATACTGCACAGGTAAGTATAGCTTGTGCCCACATCACCATTTTTAATTGATCAGCGCCAGCCCATTTAAATAATTCAATAAAGATCGGATACATGGGCGGTCTCATTGGAGAAAAATTGACATACCCAGCGGTATCAAAACCTATGTTTGGAGAATGCGTTATTAATAAAATGACGATACTTAAACCAAGCAGCAGATAAGGTATAAAATTAATTTCTTCCTTTTTCAACATATATATTACGCCTTCTTTTATGGCTGCTTGATATTAACAGTGAATAAATTTTTTACTGCGAATTTTTTGCATATTAGCGTACAGCAAGTTGCAAATCAATTCTTGTAAATTGTATTCATCTATCTCGAAAATTTAGGTGACTATTTGCAATGATCATTCTTGAGGTTTAATATGTATGCTCATAAAAAAGTTGAGATGAATAATGATAATTAACGTCACCAAAAGTTTTTTGCCCAATATTAATAAATACAATACTTACGTTGAAAAAATTTATTCATCAGGTTGGTTGACTAATAATGGACAATTAGTTCAAACGTTAACTGAACGATTAGAAAACTATTTGGGTATAAAAAATTTACTATTAGTAAATAATGCAACAATTGGCCTGCAAGTTGCTTACAGAGCTTTAGAATTAACCGGGGAAGTCATTACCACACCATTTAGTTTTGTTGCGACGTTGAGCTCATTAGTTTGGGAAAGATTAAAACCAATATTTGTTGACATTGATGCTACAACATTATGCCTTGATGTCAATCGCATCAAACCTGCTATCAATAAACAAACATCTGCAATTTTGCCGGTCCATGTATATGGAAACGTGTGTGCTGTCGAAATGATACAAGAAATTGCTGAATCTTATAACCTAAAGGTTATTTATGATGCTGCACATGCATTTGGAATACAGTATAAAAATAAAAGTGTTCTTCAATGGGGCGACATTGCTGTATTAAGTTTTCATGCAACTAAATTATTTCACACGATAGAAGGCGGCGCTTTAATTGTAAACAATAATGATTATTACAATATCATTAAAGAAATGCTCAATTTTGGTTTTGATCAAAATGGCGGAATTAATCGTTTGGGCACGAATGCTAAAATGAGTGAATTTCACGCGGCAATGGGATTATGTGTGCTGGATGATTTAGAATTTATTATGAGTAAACGTCAATTAGTCGATCAATATTACAGACAAAATCTTCATAAAAATCTTATTTTGTCGCAAACGTCGAAAGAGGCTACAGTCAATTATGCTTATTTTCCCATTATTTTTGAATCAGAATCTCAATTAATCAGCGTCATGAATCAATTAAATGAAAAAAATATTTATCCCAGACGATATTTCTATCCGTCACTGAATACGCTGCAATACGTAGACTATGCGCATATGCCTTTTAGTGAAGCAATATCAAAAAAAATTCTTTGTTTGCCTCTCTACGCTGATTTGGAAATGATTGATGCTGAAAAAATATGCGATATTGTGAATAGGGTTTTTGCATGAAAATAGCGATAATGCAGCCTTATTTATTTTCATACATTGGATATTTCCAATTAGTCCAATCAGTGGACACTTTTATATTGTATGATGATGTCAATTATATTAACAAAGGCTATATTAATCGTAATTCTATTTTAATCAATGGCCAAGCAAATCGATTTACACTTGAGGTAATAGGTGCAAGCCAAAATAAATTAATCAATGAAATCGAAGTGGGCACTAATAAAACGAAAATTTTAAAATCAATCGAAATGGGATATAAAAAAGCACCTAATTTCAAGCCAATTTTTTCGCTTTGTGAAAAAATCTTATTGAATCCTGAAAAAAATTTGGCAAAATTTGTGGGTTATTCTATTCAATCAATTGCAGACTATTTAGAATGTAATGCAAAATTTATTTATTCAAGTGATATCGAAAAAAACAATACATTAAAAGCACAAGATAAAATATTGGATATTTGTCGATGCTTGAGTGCGCAGACTTATATTAATGCAATCAATGGCCAAACGCTTTACGATAAAAACATTTTTCGAGAGAAAAATATGCAATTATTTTTTTTGAAACCTACCATTCATGAATATAGGCAATTTAATGTCCCTTTTGTGCCATCACTTTCAATCATTGATGTGCTCATGTTTAATTCCAAAGAAAATGTTTTCAGAATGCTTTCTCAGTATGAGTTAATTTAGAAATTTAGTTAATTCATGTTATAGAAATTGATAAACACAAAACCAGAAAAATTTTTCCTTAATTGATATTTTATTGTTGTATGTTTTAAAAATTTCATGTCGCTTATTGACGGGAATTTTTTTATTTTTGATGATCCATGAATTAAATCTTTTTTGCATCGTTGTAAATTCTTTGTTGAATTCTTTCATTGTGTGTTCATTGGCATAATCCATTGATTGAATTAATCGCTGGTGCCAATCTAGTAAAAAATTTAGATCGTTTATTTGTTGCGACCAAGAGCCTATCGCATTCCGACGATAAGCTGTCATGGGCTCATTAAGGTAGAGTGCACCACCAGCATATGATGCTAATATTTGAAGAAAATAATCACCAATTGGCGCATTGTAAAACCATGCGGGCAAGGTATCGAATACACGCTTGTTAAGTATTAATGATGGAGTAGGGCAAAATCCACCATCTCCTAGGATGATATCTTTCGTTGTAAATAATTTATTTTGATTTGTATGTTGAGCTAAAATGTTTGAAGTAAAGTCAGCGTTATCACTGATAATTTCTCTGCTAGAATGAAAACATATCTGACACGTAGGATATTCACGCAGCGCATCGATTTGTTTTTGTAATTTATGTGGATCAATCCAATAATCATCACCATCGCATAAAGCAACATATTTTCCTTTTGCATATTTCACGGGAATAGATTGAACATTAGCACCTTGAGAGTGTTGATTGGTGATCTGAAAAATAGGTTTGATCAGTTTTGGATATTGTTCGGCGTATTCTTTGATAATTTTAGCTGTGTTATCAGACGAAGCATCATCATGAATAATAATTTCAAATGGAAAATTTGTTTCTTGAATTAAAAAACCATGTATAGCATCTTTTATATAATTTTCTTGATTATAGGCAATAGAAGTAATGCTGACGAGAATAGGTTCAGAGTTTTTCCATGTTTGCATTATTTGATTTTCTGTTAGCATTTATACATCCTCAGGATGCAATAATGCTCTATGTACGGTTCGCATATAAGCAGTTGGATAACAACGCTTTATAAATGTAGATTCATCGGCATTATCATAGCGAGTGCTGCATGCAAGTCTTAATCTGTCATCGCCTGTTATTGAACTTCGATGCACAGTAAAATTAGATAAAAATATAACGTCACCTATTTGACACTCCACTGGAATGAAATCTTGCTCATTGTAACACTCAGGCTTAACGACCCAGCCAGCTTCGTTATGCTCATAAGAAGGTAAAATACCTTTTGTATGGCTGCCAGGTATCAACTCCAAAGGGTATCGATTTTTGTCAATGTCAACTAATGGTATCCAAACAACAAATCCATCTTTACTCCCTTGAACTGAAGGGTAATCTTGATGGGGTTGGAATCCGAAATAACCACCTGGTATTTTTAAGCTATCTGCCATTATCAGTACGACTTGTCCACCAGGAATCACAATATCTTTCCAGCCAAAGTTGTCTAAGACAAAATTTTGAATATGATTATGATGGAGCAAATTATAAATACTTAATTTTCGCCATAGTGATCCAGCTGTTTTTTTGTATTTCTCAACATCAGTTTTATGAAGCAATTTCATAGAACTATAAATATCTTTTTGCGATTGTGAGCCGAGCGTTTCTAATTGATCATCAAAGGTATTTTTTAAATTTTCGAGAATACCGTTAATACAGTCAGTTGAAAGCAATCTTTTTGCAATATAATAACCATCTTGTTTATATTGTTCGGATATAGTCATATTTTCTACTCCTTATTTATAGATATAAACAGTATATTCATATAAACCGTAATCATTTCGTATGATAAAATTTCTAGTTAATTCTTTTGTCAGAAAAAATGCTAAATCATCTAGTGGTACATGGAATAGAAAATCTTTTTCCCAAGCAACTTGTTTTGACATGAGATTAAACGCTAATCCTCGTTTGCAAAGAGCGTAGGTATTCGTCATCATTTTTTTGAAATAATCAAACATGTCATGATAAGACAGTTCTCGTTTTTCGGTAAAAACGCCATTCATCACAATATAATCAAATGTTCTTTTTAAAGTATTATTTTTTAATATATCTAATAAAAAATAAGTATTATTTGGATATTTTTGTTTTGAGGCTTGAAAAAATTTTTCAGAAATTTCTAATCCAAAATAGTTGATGTGCTTAAGTTCATTTTTCAAAATATATTCGTAGAGATGCGACAGCCCACAACCGTAATCAAGCAAGTCGATTTTATCAAAATAAGAAAAATTTTTTTCACGAAAATTGATTATTTCTAGCATGACTTGATAACGAGTTGCTACTTGCTCTTCTTTAGTCCAATCGACACCTTTAGGAGAATCACCATATTGCTTAAAGCAATCTTCATAATGGTTCACTATGTTTAGATAATTCACCTAACAATCCCCTTATTATTGTATTGTCTTGTGTATTTTTTATGACTAATGCGCCAGCGCCGATTATGTTGTGTTTCCCAATAATCAAATTATCAGCAATCGTTGCATTCACACCGATGAATGTGTAGTCACCAATTTCAACTTTACCGGAAACAACAATATGCGAAGCTAAAAAACAGTGATTGCCAATTTTTGAATGATGTCCGATATGGTTGCCACTCCATAAAATACAATTATCTCCGATTTCAGTGAAGGGTTGAATCACGTTATTTTCGAAGATAAAACAATTTTCTCCCACGGGTGTATTGTAATAAGTTGCTTTAGAACTAATGTACGATATAAAGGAATAACCTTTAGTTTTTGCTTCGAGATATTTTTTTGCACGTATTTGATTAAACTTTTTATAACTAATCGGTAGAAATAGTTGATATTGCGAGGGAGGATAGTGATCTGTTATTTCTTCGAAAGCGACTAAAGGTAAATGATGAAATGAATTTTGATTGATATATTCTCTATCAACTGTAAATGCTACCACTTCATGTTCGCTATCATGCGTAAGATAGAAGTGTGCTATTTCTGCTATTTGTCCTACACCAAAAATGACTACTTTTGACATGTTATTCCTGTAATGCTGGCGTATTAGTGAAAATATCGTACCCGGCTTTGATATCTGGCCGATCAAATTCATCTCGTGGTGGTAAACTGCAATAACCTAAAACTGCTTTTTCTGAATCATGAAGTTGTGATAGAAAAGCGGGCGGAAAGGTTTCGGTATATTGATAATTTTGTTTAATCCACCAGCGTGAGAAAGTGGCGATAATTGCCCAACGACTATTGGAAGTCGTATTAGCAGTTGCACCATGCCAGAGACGGCTATCCCACAGCACGACATCACCAGGCTCAGATTCAAGAGGCATAGCGTATTTCATCCATTCTTGATGTGCATAATGACCAAATTTATGTGATCCTGGAACCACAAGCGTGCAACCGTTTTCTTTGGTTTGTTTTTCTAAAACAATGACGACTTGCATCATCCAAACATAGTCACCAGCGCTCGGGATGAAGGAATCAATGTGTAATGGTAGTTCACCATCGCCGCTACTGCGCGCCATTAAACCACGCAAAATAAAATTCGGATTCTCTTTAGGAATTTGTTTATACCATTCATCATTCAAACAGCGCATCAAAATGGATAATAACAAGGGTTGTCTAAGAAAAACGGTAAAGAAAAATGGATCTTTGTTTTGTAGACTATAAATTACTTCGTGGCCCTGATTGAGATAAGGGACATTTTTTACTTTTGCTAAATCTGCTTTTGATGCATTCCAATGGTTTTGAACAAGGGTTTTTAGTTGCTGTAATGTGTTTGTGGGGATCAATTGTGGTATTTTGACAAATCCTTTTTGTTTAATTTCATCTAAATATTTATCCTGCATGAAAAATGTTCCTCCCTTGTTTATGCCAGATTATATATCTCTTTATTGCTAATATGTACTTAAATTTAAAGTTCAATCGTATATATTTCTTAATTTTCTATCTTGTTTTTCACTACCATGTTATATAATGAACGACATTATGATTCCGCTCAATCGACATAGAAAAGGAAGATCTGCTATGCAACAGAAACAACAGGAATGGCATAAACAATGGACAATGTTGGATTGTAATGAATTATTTCTTTTTAAAGATTGGATATCTCCTGTCACGCTTGACGATTTTAAAGAAAAAGAATCATTAGAATGTGGCTGTGGTGGCGGACAACATACCTCCTTTGTAGCACCTTATGCTAAACATCATACCGCTGTTGATTTAAATACCGTGGACATTGCCCGGAAGCGTAACAAAAATGTGACTAATGTTACATTTTTAGAAGAAGATATTGCAACCATGGATTTAGACAAACAGTTTGATATAGTATTCTCTATTGGAGTCGTACATCACACTGATGATCCAGATAAGACATTCAAGAATATGATGAAGCATACGAAATCAGGAGGGAAAACCGTAGTCTGGGTCTATTCAAAAGAGGGAAATGCGTTAGTTGAATATCTTGTAGAGCCTGCGCGCAAACTTTTATTTCGACACCTAAGTCGACCGCTTTTACTTAAAATATCCAGAGTAATAACTGCATTACTTTATCCTTTTGTTTACAGTCTATACTTGTTGCCACTTCCATTTCTTCCTTTCTATGATTATTTTAAAAATTTCAGAAAACTTAATTTTGAGCGCAACAATTTAAATGTATTTGATAAACTCAATGCACCTCAAGTCTGTTTTATCAGTTACGATCGCATCAAAAATTGGTTTTATGAAAATGACTATCAGCAAATAACGATAAATTCTTATTTGGGTGTCAGCTGGCGTGGTTCAGGTATTAAAAAATAAATTACCCATTGGCGCTTACTTTTAATATGAATTTATTTACATAGCGTGTGGATTTATATCCGAATTAATATCGAATCTCTATGTGAGTGCATTATCTCTGATTTAGTTTGGTCTGAAAATTCCAAGGCAAATCAAGCGAATTTACAGTTTCTATAGGCGTTTTTTTAAAGTATTTTATTATAGTGTTTCTAATACGCTGCACGCGCTCATAAAAAAATTTTTCAATAAAAAACGCGGCAATAAAAGTAATTAAAATTATTAAAAATAGTTTTGAAAAAAGGATGATTTTCTTTGAGCTGAAAGCTTCTAATATGGTGCCATGTATTAAATAAAACGGATAAGAAGTATCACCAATTATTCTATCTAATTTTGAATTTTTTGATATTGAAAATAAACTAGGTATTATTAAAAAAGTTAAGGCATAAATTAAAAAATATTGATAATTATCCTTTGTTTTTCCTGGGCAAATAACAATCACAATAAAATAAAAAACGATGAGTGTAATTGGAATTTTTTTTAACACATCGTTATATTGATAAGCGAGGACACCCAAAAGAAATAAACATAATTCAGCAGGAAAAAATCGATATGACCAGGGATCAAACGAAAAACCATAGTAAAAAATTGAAGTCTTAATCAGGAGACTTCCTACAAATAAAAAAAACAATGTCAATTTTCTTTTTAAAATAAATGGAATGAGTAAATAAAAATATAATTCCAAAGATATAGACCACGCTTGGGGTATCAGCATAGTTCTAGAAAATTGGAAGTCATAATTACGAAAATTGTCAATAAAAATAATATGGTGATTCAAAATGGTAGTAAAAATTTGTCCATCTAAGCCCAACAAAAAAATATTTGAAAACACTATCCAAATTTGTGCTAGAAAAGGGTAATGCCCAATACTAAAAACGGAAAAATGATGATGCCAATCGATAAAAAATTTAGCAATGATAGCAAAAAAAAGTGCTATAAAATAAATGGAATAAATTTTAATAGCTCGATTAATAAAAAAAGCTTTTGTTAAATTCATATATTTCGTGGTTAAGATCATTGCCATATAATAACCAGAAATGATATAAAAGATTTCTACTGCTAGGTCGGCTGGAACTAAATAAAAAGTGCTGCCTCGAAAATCAGCATGGACAACCAGGACTGAGATGGCAAGTAGTATTCTTAAGAATCCCATATTTTTCCATTTTCCATTTTCCATTTTGGATGATTTGATTTCATCTAAACAGAAATTCTGCATGTAAAGTGTTTCTCACTTGTTCCTGTCTGATTATATGTTTTTTTTGTTTATATGTACTTAAATTTTTTGAAATATTAGAATGGCATTTAGCGGTATTTTCCTTTGATTGTATTTTATTGTAGTATATACTACATTCCTTTTATGATTATGGAACCAGAATGGATATCTGAATGGAACAATTAAATAAATTTAAACGCGTTAAACGTAGTTGCTTCATAGAAATCTTTTTTGTCGACAAAATCTCATACATAGGTCCCTTTTTTTTGTAACGTTATGAGCAACAATATGTTTAAACAGACGCTAAAGATTTTTTTTTATCGCTTAAGCTACCTCGGGCAGTATCAAGCATATTTAATCAATAAAATTAAGAAAAATAACTATTTGCCAGTTTTAAGTTTACATCGAGTTTCGTCTGAGCTGAATTCTTACTGGCCACCTTTATCGCCAAACATTTTTGATGCATTATTAGCCTATTTGAAAAAACATTTTACCATTACTACGTTTCATGAACTCGAATCGACAACTAAAAATCAAAAACCCAAACTCATCTTATCATTTGATGATGGATATTATGACTTTATCGAATACGCTATGCCTATTCTAAAAAAACACAATCTAAGAGTGAATCAAAATATTATTCCATCGCTATTACTTAATCAAAAACCATTATGGAATATAGAATTGTATGATTTTTTCAATGCAGCACCTCTTTCGCTTCTCAAAGAAATGGAAGTTCCTGGATTAAATATCAAAAATGCTGTAACACGAACTTTTAATAAAACGCATTTTGGTATACAAGTAAGTCGATATTTTAAGAATTTAACATTAGAGAAAAGAAAACCGATTATGCAATTTCTAGAAGAACGATATTTTATTAAACTATCGAATTTTCCGAAAACGCGAATGATTCATTTGTCAGAAATGGATGATGTTTTATCTGAACATGAAGTGGGTATGCACTCCTATTCACACAACAGTATGAATCAAGAATCAATGACGTATTTTATGGATGATTTTCAAAAGTGCAAATTATTTTTTGAACAAAATCAATTTCCAGGCAGGGATATTTACGCTTTTCCAAATGGAAACTATAACGATGAACAATTAGAATATTTATTGGAAAATGGTGTCAAATATATTTTGTTAACAGGCGACCGCTATGCAAAAATGAATAATCCAACATACCCTCGTTTTAATATTGCCGCTTTAGGCACATTGGAAGCTATATTTCAATCATTAGGAATCAAGCAATATTTATGACAAAAATACAAATACGTCCTGTTAATGAAGAACGAGATCAGGATGCAATTATTAATTTATTAATTAATTTTTTCCCTGCAAAAAATCATTGGAAAAAATTGTTTTCATATAAATTATGGAAAACGAAATCTGATTTAATGGGATTTGTCATTTGTGATGGTGAAAATATCGTCGGTTATATTGGTATTATCCTGAATGATTTTTATTTGTCGAACGGAGAAAAACATTCAATTTGTAATGTCACGAGCTGGTTTGTCTTACCTGATTATCGACAACATAGTTTGCCATTAATAAGAAAAGTGCTTGCCTTGAAGAAAGTGACATGGACAAATTTGTCAGCTTCAAAAGCAGTTTGCCAGTTTTTTTTAAATTACGGATTTAAGCCGTTCGCGACACACAAGCATATTGTGTTACCGCTTGGTGGGATTAACTCGAAAATTCAAATTATCATGAATAACATTGAGGCTTATTTAGATCCAACTCATCAAAAAATTTATTTAGAACACATAAATACTTGTTCAATCCATTTCATTTTGAAAAAAGAAAATCTTTGTTGTTATTGCATTGCAGTCAAAACGCAACATAAAAAAATACCATTGGCTAAAATTTATTATGTAAGTCATAAAAATATCTTTAACAACCTGTTAAAAGAGTCACGTTTGAAGTTATGCATTAAATTAAAAGTGGTTTATTTAATAGTTGAAAGCCAGTACATGGAATCTAACTATATGATCGGAATGTATACAAGGCAATTAAACCACCCTAGACTTTATAAATCAGACACTTTAACACCAGACGATATTTCTTTATTGTATTCGGAACTTTTAGTATTGGGCATTTGATTTATGTTACTTTTTCAGTTTCGAGTACTTCTTTAACCGTGTAAACAACCAGTGGGTAACTGATTAATTCAATGATTGCCTGTTCATTAAATTGAATACCGAATTCTTCTTCTAATGCGATGACTAAATTCATGTGTCCTAATGAGGTCCATTTTTCAATTGTATCAGTTGAGTCGTCTTCAGTTATTGATTCGACATTGACTCCGAATACGTTAGCCATAACTTTTTTTATGCGTGATTCGATATCACAATTCATGAATGTTTTCCTTCGTTTATTTGGATAAAATTAAAATTAGGTAGAAGAGAGAGTTGATTGAGTTCATACTCATGAAAATTGTCTTTTTCATTCATTTTACGAAATCCCAACATTTGAAGAAATTGAAAGATCTGTCCGTTTCGTTGAGTTTGAAAGTAATCAGTGTAGCAATTTGTCGTGATATCCCAGGCAGATTTTAACTGCTCAAAACAATATGTAAAAAAAGCATATTCAATTCGTTTAGACAAAATACGACAGCTTTGCAAAAAAGAATCAATATAAATATGATTCGAATTGTTTTTGGCAATGAAAACGCCAGTCAATCCATAGTCTCCAAATTTGTCGCTGGTCCATAATGAAAATATTTTCGTATTTTCGCACTGACTAAATTGTTGGATTTCTTTTTCTGTATATCGCTTTAAAGATAAATTAAATTGATTCGTTTTCTGAGTTAACTGTGCAATACGTGCAAATTCGCTATCTTTTGCGATATGGATATTAAGCTTGAGATTAAGAGATTTTAGATACTCTTCAATATCGACGAATTGTTGTGCCGATGTGCGGCGTAATTGTTCTTGCTGATAGCTGAGCGTGCGTTTTTTATCTGCTTCATTGATGTTTAGTGATTCAAAAATTTTGTTTTTTAATAATAGTTGCGGGAGTAAATATAATTCTTTGGGAACTTGTAAGACAGTGATTTCAGGTATGAATTTGGACACTAATCCACATTCAAATGCACTATCATCAATAAAGACAAGACTATCAAAACCTAAATTAAGTTCTTCCGCTATTTCTTTGATATTCGTTGCTTTGTCATTCCAATTTATTTTATGAGCTGCAATATGTTCACGCTTTAATAGTGAAGCAGGATGATTATCTAGAACATTCCAGACATCTTCAGCGTTATTCTTGCTACATAAAACAATTAGTATGCCGCGATTATAAAGATTGATGATTCGCTGTTGAAAGTCGTAATAAATTTTTCCGGGATATTCATAATAATCTAATTTAATTTTTTCTAGACCGTCTTCGCCAATGATGCCGCCCCATAAGGTATTGTCACAATCCAAGATCAGACATTTTTTAATTTGTCCTTTAACTAATTTTACTATATTTGAAATGTCGACGGCATATTGGTTAAGAAATTCTTTTTTGAAAGGTGCTTTATTCATATACCAATAGCGATGATCTATGGATTTTTCTTCGCTGAGTAGTCTGACATATTTATTCCAATCAAGCAGAATAATTCTGCTGGCATGAGCAGAGGCAAATTCATTAATAAAATAATTTAATTGTTCATAAACCGCGGGTAGTCCATCAATATCTGCTGAATGTTGGATCAATGTACCATGGGATGATGGAATAAATGTGTTAATTAAAATGAGTGATTTTGTTTTTTCTATTAACGATTCATAAAGTGTTATGACATAATTTTTTAAATCGGATAAATTTTGATATTGAGAGTGAGAAAATAAATCATTCACATGATAAAACAAAGATAAAACGACAAATTCAGGCTGCTCTAGGATGAGCGTGGAATCAGAATTTAAAATTTCTGTGTGAATTGCGTCATAATCAGAATATGTTATATGCACATTAATGTGTGCAGAGTAAAGATAAAATTTTAAAAAAGGCTCTATAGGTTCAATCGTAAAATTCCGAAGAAAATGAATATGCGTTGTTCGATGAAAAGAAGGTTTGTTTTTTTCGATGTGATTAACAAAACCTAGCATCTCATTGAATGAAGTGGTACGTGTGAATTCAACGTCATTATTCATAACATTAATTGTCCGCCATAAACGCGAAGTGTCTCGCCAGTGATATGGTTGGCATTTCGACTTAATAAAAACTCAACAGCAGAAGCAATATCTTCAGGTTGCGCTAATCGTCGCAAGGGTATCTGCATTTTTGTCAGCAAACGCGTTTTTTCTGGAATATCTGCGATAAGGCCTGTTTCTGTCATACCTGGTGAGACAATGTTAAATCGAATGCCTTGTGGACCATATTCAAGCGCCAGTGATTTGGCGAGAGAATGGAGCGCAGCTTTTGCTGTTGTGTAGGCGGACCATTTTAAAGGTGGCGTACCATCAGCAGCAATGCTACCAATGAATACTACAGAGCCTTGTTTATTTTCAATAAACGTTTTTAATACGCATTGCACACAATTAAATGCACCTATTATTTGAGTATTAAAATGTTCCTCAAAATCTTTTTGCTCAAGTTCATTAAAATCTGTGGCAATAATTTTGCTGGTTGCACAATATATTAAATTTGTAATAGTACCAAAATGCTGATAAATTTTATTTAGTATCGTTTTAACATTATTTTTGTCACGAACGTCCATGGGAAAAGCAATTGCATTACCGTCTTGTTTATGAATTGATTCTAAAACAGATTCAGCGCCTGCCTTATCTTTTAAATAAGTAATAGCAACATGATATCCTTTTTTAGCTAGATATTCAGCAGTGGCAGCGCCAATTCCACGACTGCCGCCAATAATAACAGCTATGTTTTTTGCATCAGGAATTTTTGTTTCATTTTTGGGTTTATTGATTTGTAATTGTTTAACTTTTCCTATGCCCTTAACAACAATTTGTTTGTGTTGATTAGTAATCTCCGCTTCTAAAACCAAAATTTGCTGGCTATCGTGTTTTTCAATCACTTTTGCTTCAATTGTTAATTCGTCACCAATCCGTATAGGCAACATAAATTCAAAATTTTGCGAGATCCAAAGGGCTCCTTCTCCAGGAATGTATTTACCGATAAGCGTAGAAATAAACGACGCACCGAGCATGCCATGCGCAACGATATCTTTAAAAACAGTATTCTTAGCAAAATTTTTATTGATGTGAAGTGGGTTGTCGTCGCCTGTTAATTCAACAAATTTCTGGACGTCAGATTCTGTGATAATATGTGTTAATTTAGCTGAATCTCCAATTTTATATTCGTTAAAATGCACAGACATTCGTGAACTTGCCTCCTAGACTATTAATTTTTGATCCATATATAAATAACGAGTCAAAGTAAACTAAAACGACAATAATCGCAATCTCTTCTTGACGCTTATAACCACGATCAGCTATTTTTATTCCCTAAAAACAGGATTCACTTGAGAGAACGGATTCATGAAAGCAGTCATATTAGCAGGTGGTTTAGGCACACGTCTTTCTGAAGAAACAGAAATGAAACCAAAGCCGATGGTGGAGATTGGTGGCAATCCCATTCTTTGGCACATCATGAAAATATATACCGCGCACGGCATCACGGATTTTATCGTTTGTTTGGGATATAAAGGCTATCTCATCAAAGAATATTTTGCGAATTATGCTTTGCATATGTCAGATATCACGTATGACATGCAAGAAAATCGTATGGAAGTGCATCATAAAAATGTCGAGCCTTGGCGTGTGACATTAGTCGATACAGGCGCTCATAGTTTGACGGGCGGTCGTCTCAAAGCTGTTCGTCAATATTTAGACGATGAAGATTTTTGTTTCACTTATGGTGATGGTGTCAGTAATATAAACATTCATGAAGTAATACAGTTGCATAAACGGTGTGGCACATTAGCAACTGTTACAGCTGTTCAACCGCCAGGAAGATTTGGCACCATTAAACACAATGGTCAAGATCAAGTGATTGGTTTTCACGAAAAACCGCAAGGCGGTGACACTTGGATCAATGGTGGTTTTTTTGTTTTATCACCAAAAGTACTTGATTATATACCAAATCATATGACTTCTTGGGAAGAAGAACCGATGCGTCAACTCACGCAAGAAAATCAAATGTCAGTCTATTTTCACCGTGGTTTTTGGTTACCTATGGACACCTTGCGTGATAAACGACAACTTGATGAATTATGGCAGTCGGGTAATCCGCCGTGGAAAATATGGAAATGAATAAACAATTTTGGTCTGGCAAAAAAGTTTTTATAACAGGACATACTGGTTTCAAAGGTAGTTGGTTGACAACGTGGTTGAAATTATTAGGCGCATCTATTACGGGATATTCTCTTGCACCTGAAACAAATCCTAATTTATTTGAATTAGCATGCGTATCTGATGGAATTAACTCAATTGAAGGCAATATTCTTGATGTGGATTCATTGCGTCACGCGATGCGAACACAGTGCCCTGAAATTGTTTTTCATCTTGCAGCACAACCGTTAGTTCGTTATTCATATGCTAATCCTGTCGAAACTTACGAAGTGAATGTGATTGGAACATTGAATGTACTCGAAGCGGTTCGTTCGATAGAAAGCGTGAAAGCAGTTATTGTTGTGACCAGTGATAAATGTTACGAAAATCAGGAATGGGTTTGGGGTTATCGTGAAAGTGATCCCATGGGCGGTTTTGATCCTTACAGTAGTAGTAAAGGGTGTACTGAATTAGCGGTTTCATCTTATCGACGTTCTTTTTTTAATGTATCTGATTATGCAAAACACGGCGTTGGTCTGGCGACAGTGCGCGCTGGTAATGTGATTGGTGGTGGCGATTGGGCTGAGGCTAGATTGATCCCTGATTTGATACGATCATTTACAAAAAATGAAACAGCCATGATTCGTAATCCCAATGCGCATAGACCTTGGCAATATATTCTTGATGTTTTAACAGGCTATTTGATACTTGCGCAAAAACTTTATGAATCAGGCTCACATTTTTCTGATGCATGGAATTTTGGTCCCAATGATGAAAATGTAAAATCGGTTTCCTGGATTGCAGATAAAATGACTCAACTTTGGGGTGAAAAAGCAAAATATAGTGTGAATCAAGATACATTGCTTCATGAAGCCAATTGCCTAAAATTAGATTCTAATAAATCACGAACGATTTTAGGATGGGAGCCAAAATCATCGATTGAAGATGTGTTGGAAAATACAATTAATTGGTATCAAGCATTTTTTCAGCAAAAAAATATGAAACAATTTACAGAGCGTCAGATTGCAACATATTAATAAGAAAATTTTATAAGGACATAAAATATTTAAATGAACACTTGCCGATTTTGTTATCATTCACTCAGTAAGACATTTATCGATTTAGGGACATCTCCTTTATCAAATGCATATCTCATGTCCGATGAACTCAGTAAAAAAGAAATTTTTTATCCATTACACGCACAGATGTGTGAAAAATGTTTTTTAGTACAGGTACCAGAATTTGAATCACCCGAAAATATTTTTTCAGATTATGCTTATTTTTCTTCATATTCCGATAGCTGGTTACAGCATTCGAAGTTTTACACTGAAGAAATCATCAAACGTTTCTCTATTGACAAAAACTGGCTTGTCATTGAAATTGGAAGTAATGACGGTTATCTTTTGCAATATTTTAAAGACCATCGTATTCCTATTTTGGGCATCGAACCCGCAGTAAACGTTGCTAAAATAGCTTTAGAAAAAAATCTCCCAACTATAAATCAATTTTTTGGAAAAAAATTAGCAAAAGAAATGAAGTTAAAAGGTTGTGAAGCTAATTTATTAATTGCTAATAATGTATTGGCACATGTGCCTAATCTGAATGATTTTGTGGCCGGTCTTAAAATGTTGCTCGCAGAAAATGGTATATTGACGCTTGAATTTCATCATTTATTACGTTTAATTGAGTGCAAACAATTTGATACAATATATCATGAACATTTTTCATATTTTTCACTATTAACAGCCGTTCAAGTTTTTGAAAGGCATAAGCTTACTATTTTTGATGTAGAAGAGTTATCTGTACATGGAGGCTCATTACGCATTTATGTCAAGCACTCAAGTGATATAACCTATGCTACAAGTAAAAGAGTATCTGATGTATTAAAAAAGGAAAAAAATTTTGGTTTAGACAATTTAGACGTGTATCTTAATTTTGTAGATAGCGCCAAAAAAATAAAAAATGATTTAATAAAATTTTTAACTGAAGTAAAAAAATCAGGGCAGACAATTGTAGGATATGGTGCGCCTGCAAAAGGAAATACATTATTAAATTATTGTAATGTATCCTCTGATTTGCTACCTTTTACCGTAGATAAAAATCCACACAAACAACATCGGTTTTTACCTGGGACACATATTCCTATATTGAATCCTGATGAAGTCTATCGATTTAAGCCAAATTATTTATTAGTATTACCCTGGAATTTGAAAGATGAAATTTGTGTTCAAATGTCTGATATTAAAAAATGGGATGGAAAATTTGTTTTGGCAATTCCTGAATTTAAGGTGATTTAGATGTTATTCGATAAAACGATGCTTTCTGGTGTGTATATTATTACATTAGAACCAAAAAAAGATGAACGTGGGTTTTTTGCGCGAAGTTTTTGTAAAAAGGAGTTATCACAACATAATCTACATACTGAATTTGTTCAGTGCAATATTTCATTCAACCCTCAAAAAGGTACACTGAGAGGATTGCATTATCAGTCAGATCCTCATGGTGAGGTCAAAATAGTTTCTTGTCGACGCGGTGCTATTTTCGATGTGGCTGTCGATATCAGAAAAAACTCAGAAACGTTTGGTCAGTGGTTCGGGATAGAATTGACTGAATCGAATAATCGTTCTTTATATATACCTACGGGTTTTGCACATGGATATCAAACTCTTTGTGCTGATACTGAAGTGTTTTATCATGTGGGCAGCTATTATGAACCTGATGCCTCTCAGGGCATACGCTGGGATGATCCAAATTTAAAAATTAATTGGCCTGAAAAAAATGCGATCATCTCAGATCGCGATAAAAAATTACCGGAGCTTTTTATATGAAATCGATTTTGCTTACGGGTGCAACAGGATTTATTGGTCGACATACGATTTTGCCTTTGCTCGAAAAAGGGTATACTGTTCATGGCGTTTACACGAATCAAATTATTCCGGAAATGACTCAAGTCATTTGGCATAAAGTTGACCTGCATGATCAACAGGCTGTAAAAAATTTATTAGAAGAAATTAAACCATTTTATTTATTACATCTCGCTTGGTATGTAAAACCAAATGAATTTTGGATATCACCCAAAAATATAGATTGGTTGACCAGTAGTTTATATTTGTTTGAAGAATTTATTAAAGCGGGTGGGAAACGAGCTGTTCTTGCAGGGACAATTAGTGAATATGATGAATCTTATGGACATTGTCGTGAAAATGTAACGCCGTGTGCGCCCCTTACATTATACGGCAGAGTTAAATACGCGCTAAATTTATTAACTGATTCTATTGCTAAACAAAATAATATTTCACTGGCTTGGGCCCGTTTGTTTCCAATGTTTGGATGTTATGAATATCCAGAGCGACTTATTCCTTCCCTCATGAATACTTTATTAAAAAAGAATTTGTTTAATGTTATGAATGGCCAGTTTATTCGGGATTTTATGTATGTGAAAGAAACGGGGGATGCTTTAGTTGCGTTGCTTGATTCAGAGGTGACAGGATCTGTCAATATTGCCTCCGGCAATCCAGTAAAAATACAAGATATTGTTGCGTACGTTGGAAATAAGCTCAATAAAAACGAATTGATTCATTATCATGATGGTCTCAATAATTATTCGCAAGTCACCGCTGATGTCACGCGTTTATTTCGAGAAGTTAAATGGCAACCAAAATATTCATTAAATTCTGCGTTAGATGAAACGATAGCCTGGTGGAGTGATCGCAGTGTATGAGTAATATTCTGTATATTTCAATGACTGGAATGACAGAAGCACTTGGAGAAACACAAGTCATACAATATTTGTTAGAGCTTTCAAAATCTCATTCAATTCATTTATTTTCATTTGAAAAGCCTACAAAGCAAAAAAAATATGATGATGTATCATCTCGTTTAATAAAAGCAGGTATTAGCTGGTCTTTTTTAAAATATTCAAATCAATTTGGCATCATATCATCGGCGTATCAAATTATTATTGCTATTTTGAAACTAAAAAAAATAATCAAAAAAAATAATATTCAAATTATTCATTGTAGAAGTTTGATACCTGCTTTTATTGGTATGTTTCTCAAAAAAATATCTGGGAAAAAATTGCTATTTGACATACGAGGATTTGCGATTGATGAAAAAATCATGGAGCGTAGATTGAAAGAAAATTCGCTGTTGACAAAATTATTAAAAAAAATTGAATCCTATGTTTACAGAAAAGCAGATCATGTTGTTACGCTGACCCATATTTCAAAGCCTATTATTACTGAATATTACGGTGTTAATAAAAATCATATAACTGTGATACCGACTTGTGCGAATGCTGATTTATTTTATCCTGCAAATAAAATAAATAATTTTAAGCAAGAAATGGGTTATAAACAAAATGAAATTATTTTTCTTCGTAGTGGGTCTATAAATGAATATTACGATGTGGATGCTGAATTTAAATTATTTGAACAATTAATAAAAATAGATCAACTGGTGCAGTTGCTCATATTAAATCAAGGTCAACATGATTTAATTATTAATTATTTATCAAAATATTCAATACCAACATCAAAATATAAAATTTTTTCTGTCAATATTGAAGAAGTTGGTAAATACTTAAATATAATTGATGCTTGTGTTTTTTTTATTAAGCCCACATTTGCTAAGTTGGCAACTGCACCTACTAAGTTTGCTGAATTAGTATGCACTGAAGTTCCCAGTATCACTAATACAAAATACGGTGATATCGATTATTATCTAGGTCGTTATAATGCTGGGTTGTTATTTGATCTAGACGCTGTACACGCAGATCCTAAAAAAACAGCAGGTTCTGTATTAAATTATTTGCAACAACCGAAAGATAAAAATTCATATCATAAATTGTTTTCAGAACATTTTTCTAAATATCTAGCGGTTAAGCGATATAATGAAATTTATGCTCTTTTAGCAAGTTGATAATTTTTAATGATAATATCGCAAAAGATAGGCGCTACATATTGTAAGCTATATTTTTTTACCATCGTTTCACGACCATGTTGTCCAAATTGTTTTCGTAGTTCGGGGTTTTCAATCAATTTAAGCAAATAATCTTCCCATTCTTCGTGCGTTGAGGCAAGAAAACCATTTTTATCATGTTCAACAATTTCTGAGTTAATACCAATCGGTGAAGCAATAATGGGTTTGGCAAATGCCATATATTTAATTAACTTAAATCCGCCTTTGCCTTTATTAAAAGGTTTATCTATTAATGGCATGATGCCAATATCAATTTGATTGGTTAGTTCAATTTCTACTTTTTCGTTCCAACCATCTTTCCAGTCAATACATGTTGTTTCTAATCCATTGATGGAATAATTTGCTCCGATAACGTAAAGAGCAATGTTTGATTTTTTGGCTATATTAAGCAATGCTTGTTCTACCAAACGTAAAGAGTGAACAGTTGTAGGTGAACCAACCCAGCCAATGATTATTTTTTTATTTGAATGAGATGAAGTTGTGGTCTCCAGCGGTTTGTATAAGTTTGCATCAACAACAGTCGGTAAAAATGATATCTTTTTAACACCCATTTCAGATGCTTTTGTTTCTAGATAAGCATTATTAATAATTAAATGTTTGCAATTTCGCCAAACGTTTGGAATTTTCTGCGTAAATAATTTTCTCACTATCCATGATTTGTGATCATCGTATGTGTGAAATATAGCATCGTCTTGATCAATGATATAATTACGTGAAAGAAATAATTTTTCAATAAAGTAAGGTACAAAAGGAAATAATTCACCATCCATTAATACTAAATCAAATTTTTTTTTGTTTAATAAAATATAAGCTGCACGTTGAAGATATTTTTTCATAATATAAAAAATTGAGCGTTTGCCTTTAAAATATAAATTATTTAAATAATGAATATCAAATAGCGGTTTAACTTCTATTTGAATACCTGAGGCATTGAAACGATTAAAAAATTGATACACTCGATAACGTGGTCCGGCACCATGTTGATCAAATCGGGGGAGGTATAATATTTTCATTTCTCACTCCTTTCATTCAATTGGATATCGACATGTTTAGTGTCTTTATTCTGCTTTGTATCCGATCGCGCACCAGTAAGGTGTCTCGTTACTGAATTGAATTTGAGTAAAGCCTGCTTTTTCTAGCATTACATTAATTTCATTTTTAGTAAAACGATGCTCAAGTTGTGTTCCAAATCGATCAAGAGAATCTGTATACATCGTGTATAAACTGCTGTGACGATAAGAAGAAAGAAGCCAATTTTCAACATTGAAGTTAAATTTTTCTGCTATCAATGCAAATCGTGCGAGTGGGTAATAAATCGAAATAGCTATCATTTTAGTGCAAGCTAGTTTTATTTTAAAAGGAAACTTTGATATCAGACGTCGAAACAGGTCTGATATTTTCCAAATGACACTATACCAGTGTGGTTTATTATCAAAAGCGTAATATAAGTAAACGAGAAATGGAGCCCCTTTTTTTAATTTTTTTGCGCAAGCCTTTATTCCTTCAAATGTATCAGGAATATGGTGAAGCACGCCTAAGGAGTACGCAAAATCCATCGAGGAATCTGGTAGAGGGATATTATTAACTGAAGCATTAATAAATTGAACATTATCCTGATTTTTTAAAGTTTGTTTTGCAACGTTAAGTGCCTCTGCGCTTGCATCTAAGCAATATAACCTATCGATTTTGGGTGCAATGTGTCTAGCCCAACGACCACTCCCACAACCAACATCTAATCCTACTGAAGTTTTATTAAGTGTTTCGAATGGAAAAATTTTAAAATAATCTAAAAACAATTTGATTGATTCGTCATTCGACATTTTTTTTTGTGTATAATAAGACCATTCTTGACCGAAGCCTTTTACTGTTTTGGGGTCAACATTGTCCATGTAGTATCCTTTATTTCATCCTAGCTACAGATCCTTAGATTCGAATTCTGAGATAAAAGAAAAATGTCTCTTTAATTTATTTGACATTTCCTTTTAAACCTTAGCAAAATTAGCGCTCATTATAAGTAAACTGGACAAGCTTGGAAAGGATATTTAATTTGGAGTATGACTTAATTGATTTTCGAGGGATCGCTATTGGAATTTTAGCTTTTGTATTTGTTCTGTTTATTGGACTTTGGTTACTAAAAAAACATCATTTGAATACTAGAGCAATTTTTTATATAGCGCTACTTGCTTGCTTAGGTCATTTTATAGGTGCTTTTTTTTATTATTATTATTCAATAAAAATTGGCTCAGATTCTGTCATGTATTTTCAACACGCTTATGCCAATGACGGTCTATTTGGTTATTCTTTTGCTATAAGTATTCTTGAAGTATTAAGAAAATATATCGTAGATAATTCGCTTTTAGGTGCTTTTTTTATATTTGGTTCGATTGGTTTTTTAGGATCGATCTATTACGCACTGACATTGAAAATATTGCTTGATAGAATCGCTGGATTAGAAACACGCTATTTGCTTAATATAGGCCAGCTCAATTGGCCGATGACGTTATTAATGTGTTGGCCTTCTTATTTATTTTGGAGTTCAGGTTTAGTCAAGGATAGTTTTTCGTTTACTTCAATAGCTATCATTCTATACACCCTTGTCAATCCTCAATTAAAAATTTCTAATATAATAATTTTTTTTGTAGCTTGTACCTTGGGTTTTTTTGTGCGGCCTTATTTATTTTTAATATTTATCACGACAGCTTTTATATATTTGTTGCTGAATAGTAAACAAAGCCTTTTTGTCAAAATAATAATGACTCTCTTGCTTATTTATATATCCTCAGTTTTATTACCATTAGTTCTACATTTTAGTGGTATATCTCAATTAAGCACATCAGCCGCTGCTAAATATGCCATACGACAACAAGCCTATATGAGCATTGGTACGAGTATTAGTGTTCCAACCCATAATCCAAAATTACTTATATTATTTCTGCCATATTTGATTATAGCTAATTTGTTTTTACCGTTGTTTATTAAAGCACATAATTTTATTGCCATAGTAAGTTCTATAGAAAATACATATCTCGTATGGTTAGTCACCAATTTCATTAGAAATAAAATTATTTGGAATGAGTTGACCCAAAAAATACGGATATTAAAATTTCTATTGTTATATTTTTTAGTAGGTATTTCATTTTTAGGATTAATCAGCACAAATCTTGGCTTGGCTATGCGTGAAAAAATCATGTACGTTCCAGCGTTATTAATGATTATTATGTTAGTTACTTCTTATAAAAAAGTATTAATGATTAAGAGCTATCTTTCAAATGAATTAGGCGATCCATCAACATGTGCGGCATAGCAGGCATCATTAATTATCGAGATATTGATTTTAATATTATCTTGTCATCCCTTAAACATCGTGGCCCTGACGCACAAACAATTTGGCATGATGATCGTGTCGCATTGCTACACACGCGACTTGCTATTCAAGACGTGGCACATGGTGTTCAACCGTTTCATTATCAAAATTATTCTATAATTTTTAATGGGGAGATTTATAATCATATTGAATTAAGAAAATTGTTATCTGAATTTACATTTAAAACAACCAGTGATACTGAAACGTTATTATATTTATTCATTAAATATCAACATAACATGTATGATTTCATTGATGGAATGTTTGCGTTTGCTATATATGATAAAAATAATCATAAAATAATTTTAGCAAGAGATCGAGCAGGTAAAAAACCAATTTATTATTATCACAATAATAATCGATTTATATTTGCCAGTGAATTAAATGCAATTAAATCAGTCTGTCAACTTTCAATTTCAAATAACGTTATTTCAAGCTATTTACGCGCTGGATTTATTTGGACACCTTATACTGCCTATTCCGATGTTTATAAATTAGAAGCAGGTTCGTATCTAGTTGTTGATATTGATACGCTTAATATTCAAAAGCACACCTATTTTAATATATTGAATCTCTATGATTCAAAAAATTCTCAAATCGTCAATCTACAAGATGCACTGGTAAAACTTGAATCTAAATTCGAAAAAAGTGTTGCTGATCGCATTACAGCGAGTGATGTTGAGGTCGGCGTATTTCTGAGTGGCGGTATCGATAGTAATTTGATTGCTGCATTTTCAGCTAAAATTAAACCCAATATTAAGACATTTACTGTCAAATTTGATGGGTTATATGATGAATCGCCATTGGCAAAGTTAACAGCACAAAAATATCAAACTGATCATATTGAATTAAGCATATCAACTAATCTTAAGAACGATATTGAAAAAATTTTATGTTCTTATGGCGAGCCTTTTATGGATAGCAGCGCTATCCCTAGTTATTATGTTTCACGCGAAGCGAGCAAATATGTCAAAGTTGTATTGGCGGGTGATGGCGCTGATGAATTATTTGCAGGATATAGACGATATGTTCCAGCAAGATATTCATTGAATTCCTATGCGCGATTGTTTTCTGTTTTTTTACGTTATTTTCCTAAACCAACACACAAACAATCGATTTATAATTATTTCTATCGTCTTTTAACAATGTCCAATAAAACGGGGTTGGATCATTATTTATCAGGAACAACTGATGTTTTTGAAGATGCTATAGTTATTCAAAATAATTCAATAACGCGTGAATTAGAGCATTTTATTCAATCAATTTTAACTGATTCAACATTGTCATCGTTAAATAAAATGCTGTATGCAGATTATTCAGCGATATTATTTTGTGATTTGCTAGTCAAAATGGATATTGCATCCATGGCGAATTCTCTTGAGGTTCGTAGTCCATTTTTATCAAAATACATGCTTGAATTTGCGCCGAGCTTATCTGATCATTTCAAAATAAATAAATTCAAAACAAAATATTTATTAAGAAAACTTGCAGAGCGTTATCTTCCAAAAGAATTGATTAATCAACCAAAACGCGGATTTGAAGTACCTTTACGTCAATGGGTAGATCAGAATCTTCGTGAAAACATTCGTGATAGTTTAAAAGCAAACAGTTTTGCAAGTTGTTTTGTTGAGGATAAATTAATACAAAATTTATTAAATAACAAAATTGATGTCGCTCCTGAAAAACGTGCAAAAATGTTATGGTCTCTGTATTGTCTTGAGGTATGGTATCAAAATGAAACGAAAAATTCTCTTCATCGCAAGCTACCCGAATTCGCTGATCAACTTTAGATTGGCGCTCATGCAAACATTTCTTTTTAAAGGATATGAAGTTGTTGCGCTTGCGCCGCATGATGATGCAGTTGAAAGTCAACTTAAAAAATTAAATATTAAATATATTTCTATTCCTATCGAACGAAATGGCCTGAATCCACTGAGAGATATCGGATTAATAAAAAAACTTTATTCAATTATTCGAATTGAAAAACCTAATATTGTATTTTCGTATACTATAAAGCCTATAATTTATGGATCGATTGCGACAAGATTGGGTCGTGTTAAAAAAATATATTCTATGATCACAGGTACGGGTTATATTTTTTCAAATACTAATTTTAAAAGTAAAATTATTGGATATATTGCACGATCTTTGTTTAGATTTGCTTTAAAATTTAATACATTAGTTTTTTTTCAGAATAAAGATAATTTAAATTTATTTAAGCAATTAAAAATTATTTCAAATAAAAAATCGACAGCAATTATCAATGGTTCAGGGGTTGACTGCCAAAATTTTATGCCAGCTGAGTATCCCAGTGATATTTCATTTTTAATGATCTCACGATTTTTGCACGATAAAGGCATTAGAGAATATGTAGATGCTGCTCGAAAAATTAAACAAAAATATCCATATATTAAATTTAAATTGGTTGGCTGGATTGATACGAATCCGAACTCGATCTCACAACAAGAATTAGATTGTTGGATTGCTGCAGGTATCGTGGAATATTTAGGTAAATTGCCTGATGTTCGAGCAGCAATTGCAGATGCATCCGTTTATGTTTTACCGTCTTATTATGAAGGCACACCGCGCACTGTGCTCGAGGCCATGGCCATGGCGCGCCCAATTATTACCACCGATGCACCTGGCTGCAGAGAAACTGTAATGCCGCAAAAAAATGGTTTTCTAGTTCCAATAAAAAATTCAGAAGAACTTTATAAAACGATGGAATATTTTATTAAAGCACCTCAAATGATTTCAATCATGGGACAGGAAAGTCGTCATCTTGCTGTTGAAAAATATGACGTGCATAAAGTAAATCAAAGTATATTATCTGCAATGGAAATTACATGAAATCAACTCACGATATTATTATTATCGGCGGCGGTATTATTGGATTATCAGTTGCTTATCAATTACTGCAAGAACACCCTGATGTAAAAATAGCAGTTTTAGAAAAAGAATCTGCGCCATCACTTCATCAAACAGGGCACAACAGTGGAGTCATTCATGCAGGCGTATATTATGCGCCAGGCAGTTTGAAAGCAAAATTTTGTTATGAAGGGAATCGCTTAACGAAATCATTTTGTGATGAACATCAAATTCCATTTAAAAACATTGGAAAATTGATTGTTGCAACCAATGAATTAGAATTAAACCGTATGCAGCAGTTGATTGAACGATGTCAAAAAAATAATTTACGTTTTGAAACTTTAAATCAAAATGAAACAGTAAAAAAACAACCTGGTCTTTCTGCCGTAGGTTCCATTTTTATTCCGGACGCAGGCATTGTTTCTTGGACTAATGTCGCTCAAAAATATACTGAATTATTTCGAGCGTTAGGCGGTACGATTTATTTTAATCAAGAATTAACTGACATTAATGAAGCAAATCATTCAATTTCACTTACAACAAAATTACAAAAATTTCAGTGCGACTATTTAATTACGTGTGGCGGATTGTATTCTGATCGATTGGTCAAAATGTCAAAACTCAAACCAACGTTTAAAATTATTCCTTTTCGTGGAGAATATTATCAATTATCTGATCATTATTCTGAAATTTTTAACCACCTTATTTATCCTGTTCCTGATCCTGCGCTGCCTTTTTTAGGCGTACATTTTACGCCACAAATTGAAGGGCATGTAACGGTTGGTCCAAATGCGGTATTAGCATTAGCGAGAGAAGGGTATTCTTGGGGAGCATGGAATGTAAAAGATGCTGCTGAAATTTTATCGTATAGACCGCTTTGGAAATTGATAGGAAAAAATTTATCGGCAACGATGAATGAACTTCGTAGTTCATTTTCAAAATCATATTATCTCAAATTATTACAACAATATTTTCCTACATTAAAACGCGATGATTTATTGCCTTATCGCGCGGGCGTTCGAGCACAAGCGGTCGATGAATCAGGCAATTTCATTCATGATTTTTTATTTGTTGAGTCAGAGAGAATTTTGCATACTTGCAACGCACCATCACCTGCGGCAACATCCAGCTTACCAATTGGAAAATATATTGTGGAGCGGTTTTCGGAGAAGTTTAAAAGTCATTGACGAACTATACGTCAATGACGTATAATTACTTTATAAACGAGGATGTTATTCATAGTATATGAAATACTTCGAGTGGGATGAAAAAAAACGCAAATATAATCTCGCAAAACACGGGATTGATTTTATTGATGCTATTGCGATATTTGAAGATCCTGATCGGATTGAATTTAGAACTGTAAGAAGAGGTGAAACAAGGGTTCAAACAATAGGGGTGGTACATAAAATTATTCTTTTTTTGGTGTATACATTTAGAGGCAGAAAAAAAAGAATCATCTCTGTTAGGAGGGCGAGTAAAAATGAACGCAAAGCTTACGACCAAGCGTAGAAAGCAAGGTAAAACAAATTGGGTTAAGGTCAAATCGTTGACTGAAAAACAAATTATTTCAGCGGCGAAATCTGATCCTGATGCTAAGCCCTTAACACAAGCGCAATTGAAAAAATTTAAACGTGTTCATCCACCTAAAACAATTGATGTTAAAGCTATTCGTGAAAAACTGCATGTGTCGCAAAAAGAATTTGCTAGTTATTTTGGTGTTAGTGTAAGAACAATCCAAGAATGGGAGCAGCATAGAAGAACTCCGACAACGATAGCGCGTAATTTTCTTAAAGTAATCGATAAAGCGCCAAAAGCAGTGTTGAAAGCATTGGCTGCATAGAAATTAATCAGTATTTTATGCAATTTGGCATCTTGTTTCCTAAATTACAATGCAATTTGGGATAAACCTTGCCAAATTACATACTTTTAAACCCCATTCAACGCATCAAATCGAAGTGTCAACCCGATATTTAAAGCCGGCGTATTTAAACGATTTTGTAATGATTTAATTTGACTGTAACTGGCTTGAAGTCCGAGTGCGCGCGTGAATGCGTATCGAAAACCAATGACAGGTTCCACAATGGCGCCACCGCTTAATGCAACACCGCCACCACCTCCGGCGCCAATGAGAAATTCTCCGAACCATTGCAAATGTTGATTAAAATATTCTGATGATTGAATGCCAGGACCAATCATACCGGTTGCATAACCACCCGCATGAAATCCACTATACGCTGCTGCACCTTGATACGATAAAAAGAAATGCGGTGAAAAAAGTTGATCGAATTGGACACCAATCATTTCGATTGGCGAAGTTGTCGAATGAATATTACGTTGCACATGAAAATAGGTTTGATTAAATAATTGGATTCGCCATCCTTGAATTTCATACTGTTCATTCAATGGTTTTACGAAAGATGAATTGCCTGATGCAAAATTTAAGTGATATAACAATTCTGCGGTAGCTGGCACAACATGAAAACTGCCTTTCGGTGCCCATAAATAGCCACTGCTTAAACGAAAGGCAACGCTTGATGATAGTGGTACTTCAACACCTAACGTTGGACTTAATAAAAGTCCACCACCCGAATCAACCATTCCGCCACCACCAGCACCCACGCCTAACTGTGGAACCAGTGCGACATAATTTCCGAGTGACCAGTGATAACCAATACCGCCGAGCACATCCATATAGCCATTCGGAATGCCGGAAAATGCGCCTGACGCTTTTATCCACCAGAAAGTATGATCAGTGAAATAATGATTGAGCTCGGCACCGACTAATTTGATTGTGCCATTTTGTTTTTCACTGTTTGTATTGATTGTGTTGGAATCTTGTCGATAGGCTTGCAAGAGAATACCAAAATCATTTTTTTGGAAAGTTAAAAATTTTCCGTCAGGTAATTTTATATCACTGAGTTTAGGTAATGCAGCCCACACATTTTGTGAAGGCAAATAATAAAAATCGGTGGGAAGATCAACATTAATACTAACCTGACTGCTGCGAATTTTGCCGGTTGGAAAATTGATATAACTATACTGCACACCTAAACGAATCCATTGCCAGTCATACATTAAACCTATTGAAGGTCGCAACATCAATCCACCGCCAACTAATGCTGATTTACCGCCACCACCGCCAACAAAAAAATCGATGTTACCCAACAAATGATGATAAATAGAATGACGATAACCAGCATTCGCACCTAATACGAAAAGTCCTCCTTCAGTGCCGGACATTGCACCAAATCCACCAACCCCTAAATAAAAATGATCAGTAATGTCGGCGGAGTAGGTAAGACCCAATAATCCCATGCGTTGAAGGTGTTCTGGCATAGATAATGATTCATAGCTGAAACGAAAAAATCCGGGTAATTTTTGTAATGATATCGGCGTATCAGAAATGAGAGTATTGGCAGTAGCGAAACTGGTTGTTGAAAAAAATCCTAATAAAATCCCAACTAATTTTTTATATTTCAAGACAAAAGTTCCTTCTTAAATGGATTGCTAGTTTATCGTGAGTAAGAGTGATTTTGTAGTGGAAATCGAATCTCAATTTGCGCGTTTAAATAATCAGGCAACATAAAGTTGCGCGATTATGGTTGCGCGCAACATAAACTTGCGCGATAATAATTAAAATAGCAATTCGAAGGAATAACCATTTGTCTAAACAAATTTCACATTTAGATGAACTTGAACTGATCCAGTTGGTAGGTCAGTTTTCCTTCGGTGCAACCCTGAATGAAATCATGGCTGCCCTATCAAAAAAAATTCCACGCCGTACGCTGCAATATCGATTGTCGAAGCTGGTAAGTCAGGGGCGTCTTGTTATGCTGGCACACGGACGGAGTAGCTGTTACAGTTTACCTCCAGCCACTCATGTTGCAGCGGTTCATTCCGTCAAACCTCCGAAAGAAATTATACGTATTGTACCACTTAGTATTTCAGCAAAAAAAATCAGAGAGGAAATTCGTAGACCAATGGCTGCCCGTAAACCGGTAGGCTACAATCATGCGTTTCTTGATGAATATCAGCCCAACAAAACCAGTTATCTATCACCTAATTTAAAGCGGCATCTTAATAAAATCGGTGGAGGGTATGGAGAAAAACGCCCGGCAGGTACGTGGGTGAAACAAATTTTCAATCGTTTGCTGATTGATCTTTCGTGGAATTCATCGCGTCTTGAGGGCAATACTTATTCCCTGCTTGAAACAGAACGTTTGCTGGCTTTTGGTGAAGCAGCAGAAGGCAAAAGTTTGCAAGAAACTGTCATGATATTAAATCACAAGTCAGCTATTGAATTTCTTGTTGAATATGCAGATGAAGCTTCTTTCAATCGTTATACGGTGCTGAATCTTCACGCACTATTATCAGCAAATTTATTGCCAGATCCGGCAGCTTGCGGACGTCTGCGTCGGATAGCGGTAGGAATACATGGAACGGTTTATCATCCGCCAGCAATTCCACAATTAATCGAAGAATATTTCCAACAAATACTTCATAAAGCCAATCTTATTAAAAATCCATTTGAGCAAGCTTTTTTTGTCCTTGTACATTTTCCCTATTTGCAACCATTTGAAGATGTTAACAAACGCGTATCACGACTTGCTGCTAATCTACCACTCATTCGCGATAATTTGTGTCCCTTGTCATTTATTGATGTACCTGAAGGGGATTATATTGATGGAATGTTAGGCATTTATGAATTAAATCGAATTGAAATTTTGCGGGATATATTTATCTGGGCATATGAACGCTCGTGCCAACATTTTGGTGTACTGCGACAGCAGATTGGAGAGCCAGATCCATTACATTTACAGTATCGTGATCTTTTAAAAGAAACGATTTCAGGCATTGTGCAAAAAAAGATGAACAAATCAGATGCCATGGCTTTCATCAGACAGCAAATAAGCAGATCTGCGCTAGAAGAGCATGCCAGAAGATTGATAGAAATTATTGAAACTGAAATTTTGGGACTGCATGAAGGCAATATTGCACGTTATCATTTGAATCTATCAGACTATAATGCGTGGAAGACCGGCTGGTTTTGACAACGCCTGCTTGACATCCTCTCCGGCCTAAAGGCTGAAGAGGATGTCAACATGACTACCCATATCTTTTTTCTTCCCTCATCATACTGTGTTGAATTGGTGTATTTGCGCTTGCTTGAAGCTGCTCAGGAATAATTTGTTTGTTCTGAAAAAATAAATTGGTGAAAACAGGCGGTTCTTCCTTGTAATTTTGTTCTATTTCAGAAACCATTTGTTTTAACAGATCAGGATTGTAATTAAGAGGTAAGTTATGTTCGCGAGCTAATTCACCCAAAGCAAGGCAAATGATATGCATCGCATGTAAGGACGATCCATCCGAAGAAACAGCACTCAGTATGAGTTGAATTTTAGTATTTAGTTGATTAGCCATTTGAATCATGTCGAGACCATAATGTTTAAATAAAGTTTCAATTAAATTTTGAAATGAAAAATCAAAAAGAAGTTGTTGCCCAAACCAAGCTCGAACCGCATACCCTTCAAGGGATTTACTACAAATTGCATTGATAATGGTATTTGGATTGAGTTTTTTATCTAAGTAATTAAAAACGGAGTCAATCACCATTGCCATACATTCGCCTTTTTGGTGCCCACTGGCGTTTGGTGTACGTAATGAAATATGTTGATTTACATTGCTATCATAAACAGGCCCAATGGGCAGAGCGCGTATTTTAAATTGTGCGTGATAAAAACTTGTATAAGAGGAATAAATTTCTGCAACTAATGTTTGAAGACGATCAAATTCATTGGGCCATTTGAGTATTGCCCATTCAGCCTTCATCAATTTACTGAGCGCAGTACTGGGTGCTTGATGAAAATTCGGTGAATAACTCGATGGCGTAAAAAATAATTCTTCCATGATCAATCGTAATTCAAAATAACTCATTTTAAATGCATCTTCATCGGTTTGTTGAATGAAACCATTTTTGAGTGGCTGTAATTCAGCGCTCGGTGGAATTTCAAAGATATATTTCAAACAATCAAGAGGTGTACAAGTTGAAAAAACAGAGTTATTGAAATCATCATTTGATATTTGAATGCCTTTTTTATGGAGCAATAACATAATCATCATGATGTCACATTTATTTCGATGAGATGTCACTGAAAAAGTGCCAGCATGTTCATCACCACAAAATGTCGTATACCCTCGAATGGTTTCGCTTAGATTGGCATTACAAGTTGGCGTACTTTTTTTAGGTAACATGCTGTTGATAAACCAGTTAATCACCGCACGTAAGCGTGCCTGAAGATTTTCAAGATTCAAGCGCATTTTTTCAGAATTGCCCCAACTTGGAATTTGCGCTAAATCAAAAGAAAGATAACCTTCATTATTTGTTGATTTTTGTGCAGAATTTAATATTAATTCTAGACCTTGAATTTTACCTTGAATAAATTCATTCGGTTGTTTTGCATATAACGTTTTCCAAAAATTAATTAAATACCAACAAATTTTATAGAGGTGTTTACTTAATTCAAACGTTTTATTTTGTAATGATTTTTCATCGGCTTCGATAACTTGTGCAATAAGCCCTTGTCGACCACGAAAAAGTTGTGCGCTGATTGCTTTTTGAATATCGGGTTCTTTGGTTGCGTAATAGGTTGCCATTGTATCAACATCCGATACAGTAACAGATTGCGGTAACAGAAATTCAAAAATAGCTTCCTCAACGCTACTTTGAATATCTATTTTTCTGAAGGGTACACCAAGAAAAGATGTGACATTATGTGCAGCCGTTTCTGTCATATAAGAACTGGTGTTAGTAGCAATATAGGCTGTGCTAAAAAGATTTTTACGCAAGGTATCTAATATCAGTTTAATGATTTGACATTTTAACTCATGATTTGTTATTTCATCCAACGATAAAATACAATCATTTAGATCGGGTGATTTCATCTGAAAATAGGGCGATAAAATTTCAATTAAGGATAGTTTAAGCTGAATGTGATAATCAAAACGTTCATCAAAAAATTGCTTGAGTGCATGACCAATATTACCTTTGTTGTGATAGATATAATCGTGAAAAGCAAGATCAATTGCAGCGCAACCCACCAGCAAAGTGTAGGTTGAATCATAACCCCCACTTAATGAAATGAAACACGTTTCCATTTTATTTTTGGTCATGTAATCTAAAAAATATAATGCGTCGTGCAAAAACATTTCTTCAGAATGCTGAGCGGCATTACTAATGAGCTCATCCATAGTATAAACCTGATCTGAAGATCGCATATTCTCTCTAATAATTTTATAATCCAATTCATGTGCTGTTGTTGTGTCAAACAGTGATCGATAATGAACATTGCCTTCTATGTATGATCGACTATTATTTTCTTGTGAAATTTGTTCTAGTTTTTCTTGTGTAGCTGGCGTGAGTGTAAGCACATTTTGAGCGACAATCGTGCTGGGATGCATGACCAAATCATTTGATGTGTAAGTTTGAACATTTGCAAATTCAGAATGATGAGACATTAAGCGAAATGAAAATCGCTCGCCAACAGCCATTACTTTTTTGTTGGCAAATATTTTATCGCCTTCAAAACATAAGGATAATTGAGGCGACCCCACTGCGTTGACATAGACAACCAGTGCGTTTGAATAATTTGCAATGGCTTGGACAAGCGCTTTGCGTTTTTTTATTTTACCTGTTGCAGGTGGGCTGCCATTGGGAATGAGAATTATACTGAACGGTAATTTCAATTGACTGCGACCTAATAGCGAACTGTGTTGTTGTGTTTCTGGATCGATCAAATATTCTATTTCATTATTTGCGTTTTTATGTAATTGAAGTCCTGTAAAAGCAGATTCACAAATAAGTGTTTTAATTAAGGCATATTCATTGTTTCCCACAGGGAATGCAGCTTCAACATCGCCAATAGCAACGCCTAAATCAGGATAAAAATTCCGAAGTGCCGCTTGCGAAACAGCAGATTTTATGCCGATATCTTTTAATTTGTAATAAGAAAATTGATGGGGAGGCCAAGATTTGAAATAACGTGATTCGTATTCAGGTCCTGTACACGCATTATTATAATTATTTGCAATATCCGTTTTGGTTTGCACGGCAACAAGTTGCCCATTGAGCAAATAACTTTGACAAATGACAGCGCTGTCTTTGGTATGTGGATGTTCATTAGGTCGATCAATTTGTAAAATATGACCCACGCTGATCATTAAATTAGGATCACACACTTTAGCAAAATCAGCGATTTGTTTTAAAAATTTTAATGTATTAATGTTGACATTTTCATGTGAATTAAATGCATTGCCTGCATCATAGCTGGTCAATGTCAGTTCTGGCAAAACTAATATACCAGCACCATCAGTGACCGCCTGTAAAATGCTTTTTTTGATCAGATCTAAATTATAGGCAGGATCATTTGCGATAAGATTGAGTGATGCAGTTGTGATAATTATATTCTTCATTAATTTGTCCTTAAAATGTTTTCGCTTTCAATTTTATTAGGCTGTTTAAATTGAATAATCCTTGGCAAGCGCATGTGATCTAAAAAAACAAAATTATACATGAAAAAATTTAAAAATCATGTACAACATTTTTTTTATACGATATCTGCTGTTCTTAATAAAATAGAGCCGTCTATTTCGAATTTGTCTGCTAAATATTTTCGCCTTATTTCGTGTTCAATCCGATCGCGATTGTTTTGAAAGCAAGTTAAATAGTTTTTTTCTCCACTGTTGAAATGATCATCGAGTACTTCATCACTGATGGCGCATTGAATTATTTTTTTTCCATCCTGTCCAGTTATTGTAATATTTCCATTAATTCTGCGAGGTTTGATTTCTTTATCAAAAAAGAGATTTCTCGGATCGTTCATGCCTAAAATAGAGAGTATTCTAATAATCGTAGAAAGTTGTATGTCTTTTTCACCGTTTTCAAAACGTGAAATAGTAGGCGTGCTGACCTTTGCCATCTCTGCCAGCCGTGACTGTGTTAGATTTTCGGCTTTTCGTCTTTGTTTGGCTTCTTCAATAATTGCGGGCCAATTGATGTAAAACTGCCGTTCCATCGTTTCTCCATTTTTTCAATTAAACGTTTTCGTAAGAGTGACGTGCCTATAGAGGATTTTTCAATGGCGTTTAAAGCATTGGGGAGATTTTTTTTCAGCGATTCGATTGCTGCAATGATCGCCGATATTTCAAGATGAAATCCTTCGCCCATTTTTATAAGATGTTTATGACTTAGTTTGCCAATAGCTAGGTGTCGAATACCGCAAATGTTAAGCGCAATGGATTGATATTCTTTATAAATGGATGAAGCAACTAAATCATATAAGGGTGTGAGACGTAATCCATCGCGCGTGTGAAACATCGCAAAATTTTTAAAATGCGCATCTGTATTGCCAACCAATAAGCACGCTAAAATACGACGAAATAAACGATCCGCTTCAGCGGGAATGCATCCTGGTGTGTGTAAAATGAAATGTCCCATATCTTCGTAGTTCCCATCATATTTATCATCACCAGAATATTTGCCGAGTAATTGATTGAATTCTTCGAAATGATATAAACGTTTTCCTGTGAGACTGCGATCAAAACGTGGAATGATTAATGCTTCTTCATGAATGGATGCAATTTGTTTCATTTCCATTGTGACAACCGTATCATCGGGTAAAAGGCGACTGACAGCGATCGTGGTTAGAAATTCAAGTTCTAATAATTGATGTAAATTTCCAGAAGATACTTTGGCAATATGTGTGCTAATTTCATTGGGCCTGACAGGTCTGAATTCATTCCCGTCGGCGACAACAAGTAATTTACGTTGTACGCCTGAAAGGGAAGCGCGACCCAACAAAGCAGCAACTGTTGCGTCATCACTATGGTCTAACACGAAATGTTTTTGTGGTTCTGGATCGATGACTGAAACTGCGCCTGCTAAATCGTGACCGAATCCTAACAATAATGAAAACCGATTTCTGGGATCAACACCCAGTGCTTTAGCCTGCGCGTTTCTAAACCAACCTTCCGCAACTAAGTTATCAAAAAAAGGGTGTAAACCCCTCTCGGAGATAAACGGCTCTAAGCGCAGTGGAAGCGTGTGTGCAATGGGAGGCTGATTTTCATGAACATAGGAAGGATCGTAGGTAAATATAACGCGGCCGCCTGGCTCTTCTTGCAAGCGCCCTGCATAAGTATCTTTATAATAAACTTTGCCCCATAATGTCTTAGCCATATAAAATATATTTTATATTATAAATAAATAAAAATCAAATATAAAATATATTTTATAATACAGACTTCTTCATAAAAACCAATTTAACAATATGCCGCAGATAATTCCATTGTTCTATCAAGCGAAGTTTAGACTCACCAAACCGTCGAGCGACGAAGTGATAAGGAATTTCATGAATCGTTTGGACGTGACCTTTTACCAAAATTTCAATGAGTATTTTCCAGCTGTAAGGATGTAAATCGACATTGTCGATAACACTGCGTTTTAAGCCAAAATAACCACTGGTGCAATCAGAAACATCTCGTAATTGGGGAATACTGATTTGACCAATTCGGCGCGCTGTCCATGAAATCAGTTTACGAAAAAAATTGAGTCCGCCATCCGAACCGCCTTGCATAAAACGACTCGGAATCACAATATCATTGTTTTCGAGTAGAGCATGATACATATCAACAAATAATTCTGGCGGATGTTGTAAGTCACCATCCATCACAATGATGTATTGACCCACACTTTGTCGAAACCCTTCTAAAATTGCGCTGCTTAATCCACGCGTATTTTTCCGATGAATGTAATGAAAATTGGGAATGTCATGTGAAATTTTTTCAAGGATACAGGGCGTGTTATCTGTGCTGTCATCAATGATCCATATTTCATAGGGAATAGAAAGTGGATCGAGTATGGCGCGAATTTTTTCAGACAAAATCCGTATGTTATGACCTTCATTGAGTGAAGGAATGATAATACTTAAATCCATGGTATGCGGGCGTCCCAAGTTTTAATAAATGCAGCTTTAGCTGATTTAACACTCGAAAATAATTTTTCTCCGAGTGATTTGCGTATTTGATAATGGATTTCAAACAGTTCAGCATCGTTTGCGCGTGAATAAATCCATTCGTCGGATGTTTGTAGTTTATCAACGAGATTTAATTTTTGTGCTTCTGCGCCTGACCAATGTTCACCGGTGGAAACTTTTTCAATATCAATATGCGGTCGATAATCTTGTACAACTTGTTTAAATTGTTGATGAATAATTTCTAATTCTTGTTTCATTTTATCGCGACCTTCTTTGGTATTTTCACCAAACACGGTCAGTGTGCGTTTGTAATTACCTGCGGTAATTTGTTCGAAATCAACGTGTTTTTCTTTAAGTAAACGATGAAAATTGGGTAATTGTAAAATAACGCCGATTGAACCAATCAATGCAAAAGGTGCTGCAATAATTTGATTGGCAACACTTGACATTAAATAACCCCCACTGGCAGCGATTTTATCAATGATTACAGTAAGCGGAATATTTTTTTCTCGAATGCGTAATAATTGGGATGTCGCAAGGCCATATGCATGCACCATGCCGCCACCACTTTCAATTTTGATCATGACTTCATCGCGAGGCGTTGCAGCACTGAGAATGGCTGTGATTTCTTCGCGTAGTGCATTGACAGCACTGCCTTTGATGTCACCCTGAAAATCAAGAATATAAATTTTTTTGCGCTGATCGATAATGTGATTTTTTTCACGCTGTTTTGCTGCTTTTTTATCCGTTTTACACTGTTTTTTGTATTCGTCTTGCGACAAAATAAATGATTGAAGTTGATGACGCATGTCGTCAAATTTTTGATTCAAATGTTTGATGTGAATTGTGCCTTGTGGTTTTTCACGACTCCGCATGATGAGTGAAAGTACACCCGCAAGAAAAAGTAATAATAACAGGATGACGATGAAAAATTTCGCGCTAAAAAATAATAAATCAATTAAAGCATGTATCATAAAATCAAATCCTAACTAAAGTTTTAGGCTCGAGCAGTATCATGGGCTGAGTGCGTGGTCGATAATGGTTATTCAATAAAACTGATCTGACTTGTATGGCATAAGCGGTTGGTAATGTATTAAATACAATGTCTGAGGTGAGTGTCACTTGATGTTGGCGATGCGGAAATAACCAGCTGTAGGTGCTCGGTACAATTTCAACTGTTCCAACCAACAGCGGTAATGTTGTTTCACGAAAATGAATATTGGATGCCCAAAGCCTTAAAACAATGAGTTCAGATTTAGGTTTAAGACGCTTTATTAAAACCAATTCAGGTTGTTGGTCTAAATAGAGTGGTGCGACTAAAGGTAAATGTTGCGTACTTTGGATATTTGCAATGCGATGCAATACATCGATCCAATTAGTGGATGGCGGTTCGGTCCAGCCATTGTTGAGTAAGATGGATCGAATATCATTCAAAGAACCAACCCATTGAAAATTTAATATCTGTCTTGCTAATCCAAATCGATTAATACGATACAGTGGTAAATTATTTCCAGTTTGTTGCCACCAGTCATTGATTGAAAGCGTCGTGATAGGCGAGGCAATGATTTGCGAGTCTGCTTTGAGTCCTTCAAAATGTTTATGAATGTTGTAACTGTAACTCATCACTAAAGTGACCAAGGCTGTTACGAAAATACCGATGACTGGAAGCGGTTGTTTTTCGGCGCGACGATTCCAGGATAAAATAATGAACATCATGCATGCGGCACCGACTAATATGCCGCCTAATACATCAGTAAACCAATGTGCACCCAGATACAAACGAGAAATACCAACCAATGCGATCAATGAACAAGTCAAAGCATATAAGAATTTGCGTATTTTTAATTTGCGTGTATGAATGAGCATTAAAGTGATCGCAAAATAAAATGCGGTGGCTAATGCGGTATGCCCGCTTGGAAAAGAAAATTCTTCAGGATTATGCAAAACGCCCAAAGGCCTGAGTGAATGTGTCAAATGTTTTAATACAATGATGCTGCCTGCTGTCAATACGCCGAGAAAAAAAATGTGAATTGCAGTGTGTGTTCGTTTTTTCCACCATAACCAAAGAGGTATGGTAAAGCATAATGGTAATAATGTTTTTTTGTCGCCAAGGAAAGTGATCGCGATCATGATGTTGTCCCAGAAAGTATTCCTGAGACTACGAAATGTGTGATATACGATTTGATTGACCATTAACTGACTGGCTGGATGAAAATATAACTCAATACTTAACAATAAAATTGCTAAGACAGTGACTGCAAAATAAAATCCTAAAATAAGTTGTCCGTGTCTTTTGTGTGGATCATGATGTTGTAATAATCGAGCGATAGGTTGTAAAAATGAGATGCGATTCATAACATGCCAACTTTGTGTGAGTCGATGTTCGATTTGTTTGCTGACCAAATGCAACAAACCAAAGGTTGCCCAAATGCAAAAAACAATAAATAAACCGATGAGTAATAAACTGACGAGTGCATGAACTGCGACGTCAGGGGGTAATTGCAAAGAAGCAGCGCCAAGTAAAATGCCTGGCAACATATATACCGGCGCCCATCCAATGGCAGAGCAAATACTGGTTAATATAAATTTTAAAGGCGGCATTTTTAACATCCCAGCAACCAATGGAACCAGCGCGCGCACAGGCCCCACAAAGCGTCCAATGAAAACACTTTTCATCCCGTGGTGATGAACAAATTTTTCACCTTTTGCGAGCAGTGAAGGATATTTGCGAAATGGCCAGAATGTGGGTAATCGCTCATTGAAATAGCGACCAGTCCAGAAGCTCACGTTATCACCCGCGATAGCACCGAGTATTGCCCAAAAAAGCGTTGAATAAAATGGAATAATGCCTGCGCCGACGAGGGTGCCGATGGCTGGCATCATGATGGTGCCAGGTATGAGCGTACCAATAATTGCGATGGATTCAGCTGCAGAAATAATAAAAGTCATCAGTCCAGCATAACTGGGATTTTGATTCAACCATTGAAAAATTGGGCTTGAAATGTCAGTCATGTTGTACTAATTCACTTCTTCTCCAGCTGCTTGGCGATCAGCGTGATAAGAAGAGCGGACTAAAGGTCCACTCGCCACTTGTTTAAAGCCGATCGATTTTGCAAACTCACCTAATGCTTGAAAATTTTCTGGCGTGACATAACGTAACACGGGCAAATGAAAACGACTAGGTTGTAAATATTGTCCGAGTGTGACCATCTCAACATCATGCGCGCGTAAATCGCGTAATGTTTCACGAATTTCATCATCGTTTTCGCCGAGACCTAACATGAGTCCAGATTTTGTTGGAATGCCTGGGAATCGTTCACGAAATTTTTTGAGAAGTAATAATGAATGATGATAATCAGAACCAGGACGTACTTGACGATAAAGACGTGGCACCGTTTCAATGTTGTGATTGAAGACATCAGGTAGTGCATGTGCGGTTTCATCTAAGGCAATATCCATTCGACCGCGATAATCAGGCACTAAAACTTCAATGCGAATCGTTGGACTTTCAGCACGAATCGCTTTCAAACACGCAGTAAAATGACTGGCGCCGCCATCACGTAAATCATCACGATCAACGGAAGTGATGACGACATACCGTAATTGCATTTGTTTAATGGTGTTGGCTAAATGCATCGGTTCATCTGGATCCAGAGGATCAGGACGACCGTGGGCCACATCACAAAAACTGCAGCGACGCGTACACTTATCACCCATAATCATAAAGGTTGCGGTGCCATGCGAAAAACATTCAGAAAGATTGGGACAGGAAGCTTCTTCACAAACCGTAACGAGGCGATTTTGTCGTAAGGTTTCTTTTAATTGCGCAACTTTAGGTGTAGAAGGCAGCCGAATGCGAATCCAATCCGGTTTGCGTAAGGGCGCAGCTGTTGTTTCGATTTTAACAGGAATACGCGCGAGCTTTTCAGCGCCGCGTTGTTTGCCATTGTTGCGGGTTGGGTTGTCTGCTTGCATATAGCTAGTTTTCCAGAGTGAGGAGGGCATTATACCCTAGAACGCGGGGAAACAAATCAATTAACTGTTGGATGACAGTGTTAATTTTAATCGAAGAAATAAACTCACTGAGTTGTGTTACGGCAAGATTTTGATATCCACACGGATGAATGCGTGTAAAGGGTTCTGTATCCATGGAAACATTTAATGCGAGCCCATGATATGTGCAACCTTTTCTAACACGTAATCCAACGGATGCAATTTTTTTATCATCAACATAAACACCTGGTGCTTCACGTTTTGCAATACCATGAATAGAATAATTCTCGAGCAGTTGAATGACGCTATTTTCAAGTATGGAAACCATTTCGCGAATGTTCAGTTGTTTACGTCGCAAATCAATTAATGTGTACACAACTAACTGACCTGGTCCGTGATAAGTCACTTGTCCACCACGATCGCTTTGAATGACTGGAATGTCACCGGGATTTAAAATGTGTTCAGCTTTTCCATTCTGACCTTGTGTAAAAACCGGCTGGTGCTCAAGAAACCAAATTTCATCAGGTGTATTTTCAGTGCGTAGCGATGTGAATTGCTTCATCAATTCCCAACAATTGACATAAGACTGTAAACCTAATTGTCGAACTTTGAAATCAGTGCTAATCATAAAGCCATTAAAACATGCGGACTACGTGATAATTCGCGATAAAGATTGTCGAGTTCTTCGCGAGAATTTGCTGTGAAGGTGATGGATAAAGCTAAATATTTTTTATCTTTGCTATAACGACTTGCCAGTGCATTTTCACGAAGAAATTTGACATGTTTTTTAACGATAGTAATGACTTCTAATTCAAACTCATCAGAAGCCACGCCAAAAATTTTTATTGTAAATTCGCAAGGAAATTGCAAATTAGACTTTTCATTTTCAACCACTATTGGCTTTCTCCGTGGAATGCGAAAATATTTTATCAATGCTGAAATTAATCGAATCTGCCATGTTTCGCCAGAGATTTCCGCGGGCATTGTCGCTCAAAGCAACCAGTGGTTTGTTGACGAGCAATTGATCATTCAGCGTGATGTTTAAAGTACCGTAGGATTGATTTTTTTGCACGGGTGCTTTAATCGGTTCATTCAATAAAAATTTCGCTTTAATGTTTTTATATTGACCCGCTGGTAATGTGACATACAAGTCATCCGCGAGACCTAATGCGACTGTTTTATTTTGACCTTTCCAAACACGAACTGTTGTGAGAGCGTTTGCACCCGAGTAAAGCTTGTGTGTTTCAAAAAAGCGAAAACCATACGTTAACAAACGAATGGAATCTTCAGTGCGAGCCGCATCGCTTTTTGATCCCATGATGACACTGATGAGACGCGTACTATCTTTTTTGGCTGAACCCACTAAACAAAAACCGGCTTCGTTAGTGTGTCCAGTTTTCAGACCATCTGCGTCGGAAAAATGCCACAAAAGACGGTTACGATTAGGTTGACGAATGTTATTCCAAGTAAACCATTTTTCCGAGTAAAGTTTATAATCCTCGGGGAATTGTTGAATGATTGCACGCGTGAGAAGGGCCAAATCGCGGGGTGTTGTATAATGATTCGGATCAGGCAAACCATTGCTATCAACAAAATGACTTTCTTTCATACCTAATCGTTCCGCATGCGTGTTCATCAAATCAGCAAAGGCTGATTCTGTTCCAGCAATATGTTCTGCCATGGCAACAGCAGCGTCATTGCCGGACGCAATGACAATGCCTTTTAATAAATCTTCAACAGGTACTTCATCGTTTACTTTGACAAACATCCGTGAACCACCCGTTTTCCAGGCTTTTTCGCTAATTCTTACTTTATCGGCTGGGTGGATGGTTCCATTTTTTAACGCATCAGAAATGACATACATGGTCATCAGCTTAGTTAAACTCGCAGGCGGTAATCGCACATCGCTATTTTTTTCAGCAAGTACTTTTCCACTATTGGCATCAATCAATATGTATGCTTTTGCATCCAAATTGGGCGCAGCAGGGCTAATAATCGGCTTAGATGTAGCAGAAGGTACAGGGATAACGGAGTCGGCCCAGGCTGCGGCATTAACGAATGCCATCGACGATATCAAAGCAATAATGCGTAAAATACGGCGCATGATCATTTTCCTGAAGAGAGTTCAAATTAGAGAATGAGTCTATCATAATTGCATTAGAGAGGAAGGGACTTAGAAAAAAAAGACTGCATAGGCAGTCTTTATAAATCCTGGATTCTGAATAAATGCTAACGCATTAGTTATGATTAAATAACTGATAAGCCTTTTGATTATCATCCGTGCATACGACAATTGATGGCTTATCATCAACATAAGTCGTAAACAGATAGTCAATATTAAGCCCAGCATTACTGATCTTATTTGTAATGTCTGCAAGATTTCCTACACTATTAGGCACATTAACCACTAATACTTCTTGTTCTTGTGCTTTGGGAAATTCCTTTCTGATGGCTTCAAAGGCTTTTTGATTATTGTCAGTGATCAATGAAAAATGACCTTGGCTATTGTACCCAGCTGCCCAAGCAGCGCGAATGTTGGCTTTAGCTTGGTTTGCAATCAACTGCGTCAATTTAGCTGCTGTGCCTTTTGTATTAGGCGTTTCAACAGTGATCTCTTTTGTTAGGTAGGCTTGAACCATATAAAACTCCTTCAATTGAGGGTGAACGCGCTAGGGAGTATGTACAAATCTTATTCCTCATTCTGATCTTATTTGAAAGAGTTGAGTATTGTGAAAAACCTTAATAGAGGATTTAGTAGTTGAAAATAAATCAAAAATAAAATGACTTAAGCGATTGCGTTGTTCAATTATTTGTCATGGTTTTTGATAAATTCAAATGAATTTTTGCTTGACTTTGCACCATTAAGTCAAGCATGATGCATGTGCTGTTTTAGTGGTTCTTTTCTGCAGCGTCTCTTGATCTCTTTTTTTCTTTTCAACTCAACTTTAAATTTTAAATGTTTTTTTCGTCAATTTTTATTGAGGAGTTTTTTATGAAATTTTTACAACGTATTTTATTGGTCAGTTTTCTTTTTATGGGTGTCATCTCTGTGAGTATTGCGCAAGTAAAAAACGCAGCGCCTGTGCCTTCTGTCGCAAGTGATCAAGCGCATGTGAATATTAATACAGCAACCAAGCAAGAATTGGCTGCTTTGCCCGGTTTTAATCCTAACAAAGCACGTGCCATTGTTGCATGGCGTAAAAAAAATGGTCCTTTTGCTTCACTCGATACTTTGCGTCAGGTGACTGGTTTCAAACGCATGAGCGAGCAAAATTTTAAAGATATGGAAGCTAGGTTGTCGGTGGGGTGAAGTATTTTACCTCTCCCCTTGTGGGAGAGGTCGACGCGCATTGCGCGGCGGGTGAGGGGGCGATGATACGGAAAAACACCCCTCATCCGCTGCTTTGCACCACCTTCTCCCACAAGGGGAGAAGGAAAAGATGGAATAGAGATTTATGCAACAATGTTTTTTGAAAAAACGGGAATAATTCATCCTCGATGATACGGATGATTTTTTAAAATAGTCGTAGCGCGGTAGAGTTGTTCAGCTAAAAGTATACGCACAAGGGGGTGCGGCAGGGTGAGCGGGGAAAGTGACCAGCGCGTGTTGGATTGTTGTAAACACGCATCTGATATGCCATCAGGACCACCAATTAATAAATCGAGATGTGTCCCGTCTCTTTGTAACATTTTTAATTTTGCAGCAAGCAGCTCAGTTGACCATAATTCACCATCGACATCGAGAGCAATGACATGATGTGTTGGATGAGTTGCTGCGATAAGTTTCTGGCTTTCGCGTTCGATGATACGATTAATGTCAGCATTTTTTCCGCGTTTTTCAGGCGGAATTTCGAGTAAGGATAAACTGAATGGAGACGTAAAACGTTTTGAATATTCACGATACCCCGTCGTGACCCAGTTGGGCATGTTGTCACCAATGGCGAGGATTCGAATAATCATTTTGTTTCTCAATTAAGATATTATTAACGTCAGATTATAATAAAGGTAGATAACATGCACCAAGAACTTCCCTGGCAAGATCCACTGGATGTTTTTTGTCGAGTGTCGCATCTTCCCAACATCGTTTTTTTTGACAGCGCTCGAACGCATGATGACATCGGTCGTTATAGTTTTATTGCAGTGGATCCTTTTCGCACAATTTATGGGAAAAACGGAGTTTTTCATTGTGATGATAAAAAATATGAAGGAAACCCTTTTGATTTATTGAATCAAGTATTGTTGGAATTCCAATCGGTAGATCATCCCAATTTACCGCCTTTTCAAGGGGGTGTTGCGGGTCTTTTTAGTTATGAGCTCAATCAATCACTTGAAAAATTACCGCGTGCTGCGCGAGATGATATGCAATTTCCCGATTTAGCGGTTGGGCTTTATGATGTTGTAATTGCGTTTGAACATTTGCAAAAAAAATTATGGATTGTTTCGAATGGCTTTCCAGAAAAAAATGTCATATCCAGAGAAAGGCGCGCAAAAAAAAGATTGATGTGGTTGGAATCATTACTGCAACAAGAATATTTATCAAAACCGATTGCAACCATTACGTCAAATCAAAGTTTTTTACAACAACATTTTTCACGTGAAAGTTACGAAAACGCTGTGCGTTACGTAAAAGAAAAAATTTTAGACGGCGATATTTTTCAAGCGAATATTTCAAGACGATTTAGTGCGCCATTGCCGGATGGATTGTCGAAAATTGATTTATATCGACGTTTACGTCAATTAAATCCTGCATCTTTTGCCGCTTATTTTCAGTTAGGTGACACAACTATTGCATCGGCTTCACCAGAACGTTTTATCAGCATGCGTGATCATCATATTGAAACGCGTCCTATCAAAGGCACACGTCCACGTGGTGTGACGCCCGAGGAAGATAAAATGTTAATCGATGAATTAAAAAATAGTGCGAAAGATCAAGCAGAAAATATTATGATTGTGGATCTCATGCGCAATGATCTCTCACGTGTTGCAGAAAATTATTCAGTTAATGTACCAGCACTCTGTCAGCTCGAATCTTATGCCACAGTGCATCATCTCGTTTCTATTGTGACAGCAACCTGTCGTGACAATTTAACAACAATGGATGTTTTACGTGCGACGTTTCCCGGAGGCTCGGTCACGGGTGCGCCAAAAATCCGTGCGATGGAAATTATTGCAGAAGTAGAACCGGTTTGTCGTGGTCCTTATTGCGGTAGTTTAGGGTATCTCGGTTTTAATGGCGCAATGGATACTTCCATTTTGATTCGCACATTTGCAATTAAAAATAATATCGTGACATTTCAAGCTGGTGGTGCTGTGGTTGCTGATTCTGATCCTCGCGCTGAATTTGACGAAACAACGGCGAAAGCAAGTGCACTTTACAAAACTTTGTTTGGATAAACTATCATAGTGTTAGTTAAAAAGCTGGACTTGCAAAAAATACCCCTATAAAATATTCATATATGAATAAAATAAGGGGTTAAAATGTTCAGATCAGTTGAAAAAGACCTCATTGAGTGGAAAGACCATCCTAACAGAAAACCTCTACTTATTCGGGGGGCGCGTCAGATCGGCAAAAGTTTTGTCGTGGAGAAAATAGGAGCAACCCATTTTGAAAACCGAGTGACTATCAATTTTGAATTTGAACCACGTTTTGGCAGCTGCTTTGTTAGCCTGGATCCCGTTCTCATTATTCGCGCACTTGAAGCCTTGCTTGGGCAAAATATCACGCCCGGTCATACCCTGTTATTTTTGGATGAAATACAGGAATGCCCTAACGCTATATTAGCCTTACGTTATTTTAAAGAAAAAATGCCAGAGTTACATGTAATTGCTGCCGGATCTTTGTTGGAATTTGCGCTCAATTCTAGCGAATTCCGTAAGCCAGTTGGTAGAGTTCAATCGCTTTATATGAAACCTTGCTCGTTTAAAGAATTTTTAATTGCCAACGGGGATCAAAGGTTATTGGAATATTTATCTGGCGTGAAGGTATCTGCAGGAGGAGTCGAGCAGCCGTTTCATGATTTACTGCTGGAAAAATGCCGGGAATATTTTGTGCTTGGAGGCATGCCAGAAGTACTCAGCTATTATTTTAGTCAAAAAAAATATCTGGGTTGCGAAATGATTCAAGGCACGATCCTGGAATATTATGAAAAAGATTTCCCTAAATATGATAAAAAAGTCAATATTCGACTGCTGCAAAAAATATTTACAAGAGTACCTTCCTTTATTGGAAAACGTCTGAAATTTTCAGAAGTTGATCCGGATGTTCAAGCGCGTGATCAAAAGCCATCATTAGCTGCATTATCCAATGCGGGACTCATTTATCCGATTTACCATACTTCAGCTGCTGGACTCCCCTTGAATGTCATGCTTAATGAAAAGAAATTTAAAATTCTTTTTCTCGATCTTGGGCTCTTGAGTCATGCTAGCCGAATCGATATGCATATTTTACTTACTGGGGATCTTGTTCTCATTAACCAAGGGTCCCTGGCAGAACAATTTGTCGGGCAAGAGTTGATTGCATACAGCAAAAATTATGAAAAACCTGAGTTGTATTATTGGGAAAGGGAAAAAACAGGTTCGCAAGCAGAAGTGGATTATGTTATGCAGTTAGGTGGGCACATTTTTCCAGTGGAAGTGAAATCCGGTACCACCGGACGCCTAAAATCCTTGCGCGTTTTTATGCAGGAAAAGAAATTAGAAATTGGAATACGTATTTCAGCGCAAAACCTCTCATTTCACGATAGTATCTTGTCCCTTCCATTTTATATGATTCATGAATTACCAAGAATATTAAAAGAGTTATGAGCATCAGAGGGCGGACATTTCTATAAATTATTGAAACGAGCACTATATTCATCAACAATTAATCATTACAAAATTTTTTTCCCGCGGTTTTTATCCGCGGGATTTTTTTTATTTAGAATATTGATATTTTTTTATTTTCTTAGCAAATAATACACGCCAGAAATCAGTCCCAATCCTAACGTGATTGCACCAATAGAAGATTGAACGGGATGCTTACGAATGTAAGAACCCGCATGATTTGCTCTTCTAAAGGCAATAGCTGGAAAAGTTCTTCTGTGCGATACGCGGTGGCTTCTATTGTTTCCACGCTTAGAACGCGATGTGTGTCTCATGATTTTCTCCTAGAAAATGAACGTTCAGTATTCAATATACGCTTTTAGATTATTTTTGTGAATTTTAAGCACTGTAACTAATTCATTTTGTTAGATAAAAACTTAACGACGCAAACCACGCACTTCTCTAGGCACAATTTGATCATTTTCAATTTGTAAACGACCACCTTGTTGAGAACGAAGTTCAGCGAGTTTTCGAATAAATTCATTAAATTCAGGGCGATCTTCAAGCTGAAGCTGTCCCATTTCTAAATCCAATGCATTTATTTTGTGCTGATTATGGTTAGAAAAAATTGACTTAATTGCTTCTGCACAAAAAAGAAAAGGCATACAGGCTAACCAGGCAGCACACCCAGCTGGCACACCCGCGGCAAAACAAATGAGAATGCCTGTGGATGGAAGTAAGTATAAAAATAATTTTAAGCCAAAATCCCAAGGGACATAACGAAAGTATGCATAACTGCCTCCTACGATGCCGGCAAGTTCAGCAAGGAATATTGTAGCGGCATATGTTTTTTGAATAATATTCGGATCGTTGGTGTTCGCAGGATCAACGCTTAAATTTTGATTAAGCCAGCGATTTTGTTCCATGAGCGAATATTTTTTTCGAATGAAATCACCCAAAGTTTCAATCGTTAAAATTGTTTCCCATTGAATAGAAGAATTAGGTTCAATGAATGGATTATTCGGTTGATTTGTTTGAGACCAGATATACGCATATTCACTGAGTTGTTCGGGTGAAAATTCAAAAAACGATGTTGCGCGATGTAAGTTATTGTTGACGGCACTTGCATTGGCAATGTCTTCGAGTGGCAAGAAACTTAATGCATGTCCTGTGAGATAAGCATTATCGAGAACTTCATCCATGGGTGACATATTAGAATGATAAGATTTCATTTCAACAGGTATGTATTGATCTGATTTTTTATTTTCGACTGAATTTTTTGAATGATGAAAGAATGAAAGTGAGAACGTCATGAAAAATTTTCCTTGTTATTTTATATTGTTATTAACCGATACTATAAACTTTTTCTTTTTTGATATATTCATAGACACGATTAGGCAAAAGATATCGTGGATTTCTGCCTGATGCAAATTGACGACGAATATCCGTTGCTGAAATTTCGAGTGCAGTGACGGGTTGCAAAATAACATGTCCAGATAATGCATTGTGAACACACAAAGGCGATTGTTGTAAACGTTGTTTGAGTAAATCAGCGATCACACCTGTTTTAGGCAATTGATAATGTGGACGATGTGCGACAACGATGTGTGCGAGTGTTAAAATATCTTGCCATCGATGCCAACTGGCTAAACCTAATAATGCGTCAATGCCCATAATTAAACAAAAGGGTGTGTCAGGATAGTTTGCACGCAAATTTTCCAAAGTATCGACAGTGTATGATGGCGTTGCACGTTCAATTTCACATGCATCCACTGTGAGCGCGGGTTCATCGATAACAGCGGCTTTCACCATCGCTAAGCGGTGTTCTGGTGATGCAATGGGTAATTTGCGATGAACAGGTTGATAACAAGGGATGAGTCGCACTGAAGAAAGTTCGAGCGATTGATATAATTCAATGGCGGTACGCAAATGTCCGAAATGAATTGGATCGAAGGTGCCACCCAGAATGCCTGTTGCTTGTTTAAGCATAATCACAATTCGCTGGAAACTTATCGACTATTGTAGCAGTTCCTGCCATGCCAAGTATTAAAGCTTCGAGAGTATCTTCACTGTTGCCGCGCGCAGCACCTTTGATGAGACGATCGATGCGTGATGCAATGCGTAATAAAGCAGTGCAACTTTGCAATGAATGTCGTTTGATAAAAGCGTGATAGGCTGGTTTACTTTTTTCTCGAACATAAAATTGTTGAAATAGTGTAGCGAGATTTTTGCCCGTGGATAATTCATGCATGAGGCGCATTAATAATCGTAATTCACGCGTGATAGCCCAAAGAATGAGAACTGTTTCAGTATCTGTATTCAATAAACTATGCAAAATGCGTTTGCTGCGTGACAAATCACCTTGTAAGGCTGCGTCGGTCAATTGAAAAATATCATAACGTGATTGTTCTTTGATCATCTGAGTGAGTGATGTTTCGTCAGATGTTTTTGTTTCTTCCATTTGCCATAAGGATAATTTTTCAAGTTCGCCTTTTGCGGCCAATAAATTACCTTCAACTTGATCTGCTAACCATTTTGCACTCGTAAGTGATAATGAAAGATTGAGTTCGCGTGCGCGTTGTTCTATCCATTGTGGTAATTGTTCGCGTGTGATTGGCCACACAGTAATAATTACACCGATTTTATCGCAGAGTTTATACCATGCAGTTTGTTCAGTTTTCGCATCGAGTTTATTCATGTGAATGATAATCATTGTGTGATGTGAAATATTTTCAAGTGCATTTTGAAAAATTTTTAAATGACTTTGATTAAATTTAACGGTGCGAAAATCCATTTCAATTAATCGTTTTTCATCAAATAATGAAAGGGTTTCTGCTGCTTGCAAATATTCAACCCAAGCATCTGTCTCTCCAGATAATTTTTTTCGTGCAGTATACCCTTGTTGTATTGCAACGTGGCGCACTCGATCAATCGCTTCTTGTGCTAACAATACTTCATTGCCTGCAATGAGATAGATTGGCGCAAGTTTTGCGGTGAGATGTTTGTTGAGTTGTGCAAGTGATAGTTTCATCGCGATGATTGTTTAAAATATTCGTTGATGCTTTTTGTCATCTGATGCGATGACAATCGCGTCATCATATCAAAAACGACCGCGCTATGCATTTGTTGAAACAAGGTCATTGCCTCATTACTGCCGGCCAATGTTTCACTTGATTTGATCGTGAAAGTGCGTGTTTCACTGACTGTTTGTGGAAGTGAAACAGGTATGCCTTTTGAATCTTGAACTTCGAAAATAACGGTATAAGTTAATAAAAACTGTCGCGTTTGTTGTGTTGCACTGACGTTCGTTTGTTGTTGCGATTCTTGTGTCGAGAGAATGGCGAGGGTCACGTTTGCTTCATCGGGGGTGGATACCACATCAATGTTAGATGTTTGAAATGTCGTTCGAATATTGCGAGACAGTTCGCTGTAAGGCGACTCTGTTTTTAAATAAATATGTTTAATGTGCGGACTCAATGGAATATTGCCGCGTAAATGAAAGCCGCAACTGGATAGTAAAAGGACTAAAAATAGTGCGAAAAATTTCCCCCTTTGGAAAAGGGGGATTAAGGGGGATTTTGACAAATCCCTCCTACCTCCCTTTTTCAAAGGGAGACTAAGTTGAGGGAGGCTAAAATATTTTTTCATTATTAATCCGTCACAATATTCACTAATCGTCCTGGCACAGTAATAATTTTGCGAACTGATTTGCCTGAAATAGTTTGTTGAACTTTTGTATCGGTTGTTGCAATACTTTCAATTAAATGAGTATCTGCATTGGCGGGCACCATAATTTTTGTGCGTAATTTTCCATTGATTTGTACAACCAATCCAATTTCATCGGCGCGACACATTCCAGCATGATTTTTTGGCCAAGGCGCAGTGAGCAAAGATTCAGAATAATTTAATTCTTGCCATAATTGATGTGTGATGTGCGGCGCAACGGGCGCTAACAAACGCAATAAAATACTCGTGCCATGATTTAAAATCCATGCGTGGATGTTTGAGGTGTCATGTGTAGGTGCAGGCATACGACTCAGCAGATTTAATAATTTCATACAGCCTGAAACAACGGTATTAAATTGCAGTCGATCGTAATCCATGCGCACTTGATCGAGAATTTTATATAATTCGCGCAAAATATCGCGCTGTTCTGCGGTTGCTTTTTTGAGATCATGAGAAGCCTGATCTAATTCCGTGCGATTATTTTCACGTGTAATCAGTTCGCGATGTTCGTAAGCAAATGCCCAACATTTTTTGAGAAATCGATGTGCACCTTCAACACCACTGTCAGACCATTCAAGATTTTGTTCGGGTGGTGCTGCAAAAATAATAAAAAGACGAACTGTATCCGCGCCATAACGCTCGATGAGCGGCGTTGGATCAACAGTGTTACCTTTTGATTTGGACATTTTAATGCCCTGATTTAACACCATTCCTTGCGTTAATAAATTCAGAAAAGGCTCATTGCAATTGACAAGATGTTCATCGCGCATCGCTTTGTGAATGAAACGTGCGTACAACAAATGCATGACAGCATGTTCGATGCCGCCGATATATTGATCCACTGGCACCCAGTAATTTGCGCGCCCATCCAGCATGGCTTTATCACATTTTTTACAAGCAAAACGTGCGTAATACCATGAGGACTCAAAAAAAGTATCAAACGTGTCTGTTTCACGTGTGGCAGGTCCTTTGCATGTCGGACAGGTTGTTTTGAAAAAGGATTCCAACGTTTTGAGTGGCGACCCAGTGCCTTCTGGTGTGATATTTTCAGGCAGGATGACAGGCAACTCTTTTTCTGGGACAGGCACAGTGCCGCATTTTTCACATTCGATAAAAGGAATGGGTGTCCCCCAATATCGTTGACGAGAAATACTCCAATCACGCAAACGATAGTGAATTTGTCGCTGACCTAAATTATTTTTTTCTAAATAATTAATGATGACATCACATGCTTTTTCAGAATCAAGACCCGTAAATTCGCCTGACTCAATCAGTTTGCCAGGCGTTGTGAATGCGTGAGCAGAAAAATCATGTGTTGTGCCATCAGCTGGAACGATCACTGATTGGATGGGTAGTTCATAACGTTTTGCAAAATCAAAATCACGTGCATCATGCGCAGGCACTGACATCACGGCGCCCGCGCCATATCCCATCAATACAAAATTCGCCACCCAAACAGGAATTTTTTCATCCGTCAATGGATGGATGACAAAAAAACCAGTTGGAAGACCTCGTTTTTCTAATGTGGCTAATTCCGCTTCTGCGACTTTGATATTTTTGCATTCATCGAGAAACTGTTTGAGTGCTTTATTTTTTTTGGAAGCTTCACGCGCGAGAGGATGCTGTGGTGCGATCGCAACAAAAGTCACGCCATACAACGTGTCAGGACGCGTTGTAAAAATGTTGAGATGATCAGATGAATCGGCAAGCTTAAATTGAACTTCAACGCCTTCCGATCGACCAATCCAATTGCGCTGCATTGTTTTGACTTGCTCGGGCCAACCGGGCAAGTTATCAAGACCAGTGAGTAATTCATCTGCATAGGCGGTGATTTTTAAAAACCATTGTGGAATTTCGCGTCGTTCCACTTTCGCGCCAGAGCGCCAACCGCGACCGTCGATGACTTGTTCATTCGCTAAAATCGTTTGATCGACAGGATCCCAATTGACCTCTGCGTTTTTTCGATAAACCAAGCCTTTTTTATATAGTTGCAGAAAAAACCATTGTTCCCAGCGATAATAACTCGGATCACAGGTTGCAATTTCACGTGCCCAGTCAAAACCGATGCCAAGATCTTTCAATTGTCCACGCATGTGTTCGATATTTTTACGTGTCCATTCAGCGGGTGGAATGCCATGTTTGATGGCGGCATTTTCAGCGGGTAAACCAAACGCATCCCACCCCATGGGTTGCATCACATTTTTGCCAAGCATGCGTTGATAACGCGCAATGACATCACCGATGGTGTAGTTACGGACGTGACCCATGTGTAACCATCCACTCGGGTAAGGGAACATCGAGAGGCAGTAAAATTTTTCTCGCGTACTATCTTCTGTTGTATGAAACGAATTATGTTCATCCCAAAAATGCTGGGTATGAGGCTCAATGCGGCTGGGTTGATATTGTTCTTCCATAGTAATGTTTAAGACCTTGGCTGACAAATGGGGCTAGGATACCGCAATCGTTGATTGACTACTAGGACCGAGATTTTTTACCGAGGGTGTCACTGCCAGGCGTGGCATTCCCTTGGCAGATCATCTCACGTATTCTACATTGCTCATTAGGAAGTTTAAGTCAATTGATGGAGTAAAAAAGAATGTTAGCGCGAGAAAGTAAAGAAAACTTCGATAATATTAAAAATAGGATTCATCCAGACAACAGTGTCACTGTCACCATCAGTAAAAAAAATTGTTCGTTTCAATATACCAGTTTTGCTGACGATGCTTATCAGGATGCATTCGATAGACTCAATAACATTACTGTGATCGATGCAAAACCTGACGCGCCTTTATTCGATACCGTTGTGACAATGGGTGTTTTTGATTTATTTCATGATCAGCATAAACGTCTGATTGATTATGTTGCGAGCGTCGGCAAACGCGTTTTGATTTATGTTTATCATAAAGATGAAAAACCCAAAGGCGATAGAATGGTTCCCTTGACAGACGCTGTCTCAGAACGGATTTTTCATGTCGCAGAGTATGCGAGTCAATATAAAAACGTTATCGTGCAACGCATGCAACGTAAACATTTAGATGAATTAAGACACGAAATCAAAAATAAACAAGGGTCCCTTGCGGTTTTCGGGGGTGATGATCAATTTGCAAATTTTCCAGCGCTCTTGGATTTATGTTATGACAATCAAATTCCGATTCTCGCCATCAACCGTGGTGAAGGAAAAGATAAATTATGTTCGAGTGATATCCGAGAAAAAAATAAATATCGAAAAATCGCCGATATGTATGATTTAGATTTAACCCACATTTCATCCAGCTTTTGGAAAAAACGCATTTCATCACGTGAAAAAGCGGAACACTATATTCATGCGCTCCATTCGTTTGGATTAGATCACGCAGACATTTTGCGATATCGTCCAAACGCATTCTTCGACGAGCAAGTCACAGAGCCTTATTTCGACCAGAACAAGATGATTATTTCTTTGCCCGGCAGAACACCTTGTGATTATGATCGCGCACGAAAAATATTTCGAACGATCGAAGAAATTATTCCGATGCAATCGGGTTTGTCCAGTTATTTAGTTTGTTATGAACAAAATGAATTAAAAACGGAAGACTATATTGCTGCACTTGAAAATAATCCGAATTTTTTTAGCGATGACGCGCTACGTGTCGTGCAATTTTTGATAATACCGATTATGAAATCTCAAATCAGTTGGGAAGAAAAATTATTCCAATTATCAGGCATTATTTTGTGGACAAGAAGTCGCGGTTCTGTTCTGGCCATCGAAATAGAAAACGCATTTCGACAAGAAATGTCAGCATTAGGATATTCGGATGAAGAAATTATTGAGGCAGGAAAGCAAATTGCTGTGTTGAATATTTGTAATTTAGCATCAATAGAAAGAGAACGATTATTTACAACGGTTTCGATCACGGGTATTAATGATCGCAAAGCAAATCAATATATTAAGCATTTTAAAGAGTGTGTTGCAGAATCAAAATGTGAAAATGAATTTTTATCGTTTCATTCAGTTAGCGAAACACATTACGCTGTGTATGCACAAATTCCTGAGACTATTTTGACTGATAAAAATATAACAATTCATGATAAAGATCATCATTACACACCGTTATTTTACACCTTCAGACAAAATGCGAGTAACGAATTACCACAATTAATTAGAAATATTTTTCATTCATTGTTTGATCGATCTGTTGATTTTAATTTAGCAGAAATAGTTCAACCCACTTCATTGTTTTATAAAAAATAATATATGTGGGATTCGCATGGATGATTTATTATATTATAAAATAAAAACTTTCATATGGACTAATTCGCTTTCTTATTGAAGCTTTTTGAGCTACAATTGTAGCTTGTTAAGCTACTATTTGAAGTGGGTGCGCCTATGACGTCTATTATTTCTTTTTTATTTCCAGGATACCGACGAGAGGTTCTGGGACTGCTATTGTTGCATCCTGAAATACGTTATCATGTTCGTGAGATAGCTCGATTAACGAATACGACAGCAGGAAGTCTACACCGCGAATTATCAAAATTAGCGACAGCACAAGTACTCATACGAGAAGAGAGTGGTAATCAAGTTTATTATAGAGCTAATACAGATTTTTTAATTTTTGAGGAGTTGGCCAGCATTCTGCGGAAAACATCTGGTATCGCGGATGTTTTAGCAAAAGCACTTTCCTCTGTTTCAGAAAAAATTGAAGTTGCGTTTATTTTTGGTTCTGTTGCTCGTGGCACAGAAACATCAGGTAGTGATATTGATGTGCTTATTATTGGAAATATTAGTTTTACGGGCACAGTGAAGGCGCTTTATTCCGCGCAAGCAACTGTAAGGCGTGAAATTAATCCTAAAGTTTATACAAGGCAAGAATGGAAAAAATTACTAAAAAGTAAAAATGCTTTTTCAAAAGAAATTTTACATGAACCTAAAATTTTTTTTATAGGATCAGTTAATGACATTGAATAATCTTGTTGGAATTAACCTAGAAAAAATTCCAATTGATCACAGTACAATAAAACGTTTAATTATTGCAGCAAAACGAAATATTGATGATTCGAAAATCGGTGCTATTAGCGCTGAAAACCGTTTTGATAATGTGACGGATTACTTGGGTGACATTGTGCCTGAAAGTATAGTAAAAGACTGCATTTTTCAAGCTGAAAAATTATTGAAACATTTTAAAAATTCAAATAAAGAAATATGTAAATGAAAAAGTTCCCGTTGCTTCCCATTGTTCTCGGCTATTGAGAAGAGCTTGGCTGAGTTAATTGTATTTTTGAGTACGTTGCTGCCATGCAGCCTTAGCTAATAAATAAACAATAATAAATAACACCGGATCCATTTTTAAATATTGCCAAGGTGTGCGGCCTTCAGTGGGTTGGATTTTATCAGTCAAAACTGTTTGAACGAAAGGTTCAGCTTCAGATTGAATGTTGCCTTTAGCGTCGATAATGGCAGTGATACCGCTATTTGAAACAAATAATACGGGTCGTCCAACTTCAAGTGCGCGCATCGCAGCCATTTCGAGATGTTGTGAGAGTGCTGTTGAATGATTAAACCAAGCATCATTATTGACGGTGAGTAATAAATTGATATCTTTGTTGTAAAAATTCACCTGTTCTGGAAATGCAATTTCATAACAAATAAATGTGAGTAATTTTAATTTGCCTGCTTCAATCGGTTGTGCAGGATTTTTATCGGCAGAAAAATCGGTCATAGGGACATGCAAAATATCAAACGCGAGATGGAAAACTTTTCTGAAAGGAATGTATTCACCAAAAGGTACTAAACGGTGTTTTAAGTAAAAACCATGTCCATCACCGAGCGCAATCACTGCATTGTAATATCGACTATCTTCGGAAACTGGAATGCCAGTGATGAATGTCGTGTGATTTTTTTTTGCGATCGCATCCATTTCGTTCACAAAATCAGAAGCATCTTCCAATGTGATGGGAATCGCAGATTCAGGCCAAATAACGATATCACTTTTCCAATAAGGCGCTGACAATTTGCGATAAGTATCTAGCGTTGGCTGAATCATATCGGAAGTCCATTTTAATTGTTCTGGAATGTTACCTTGCACTAAACTGACTTTGATGGGTGGACCAAACGGTTTTGTCCAAGATTTTAAAGTCAGTAGTCCGCCGACAGTCCAGAGCGCAATCAGCAACATAAATTGCATATAGGCAACGCGATATTTTTTTGCGTGAATGGATCGAATACCTTTGATTAAAAAAACACTGCTATAAAGAACGGCCAATGAAACGGAGAATACACCAAAAATAGGTGCGAACCCTTTGAGTGGTGAGTGGATTTGACTGTAACCCACAATGAGCCACGGAAACCCAGTAAAAATCCAACTGCGAATCCATTCAAAGCTCACCCAAAGTGCAGGAAATGCGAGCGTTAATTTAATGTTGTCATTTTTTGAAAAATAACGATTCAGTAAATAACCCACCATCGCTGGAAATAATGCCAAAACAGCAATAAATAAAAGGGTTAAAAATAAAGACGGAATAGGATAAACATTTCCATAATCATGGATACTGATGTAAACCCAATAAACACCCGTTCCAAATAATCCGAGACCAAACAGCCAGCCGCGTTTGGCAGCCAGATTTTTTGAAACAGGTAACCAGAGCGCCCCGAGAAGTGCCAACGCAATAATCGCCAATGGCTCGATACGGAATGGCGCAAAGGATAATGTCATAAGTGCGCCTGCTATCAAAGCAAGCACATCGCCGATGAGACCTTTTTTAAAAATAGCGTGAAATTTCATGGAGTGAATCATTGCTGAATTAGGCGAAGAGTGCAACTATGAATTAAATAATTAATTGCATAAATTAAATGATGGAACAGGTGTTTGTTGGTCAATAAAACTACTCACCATTTGACTAGTTGTTTGAGTGGCAGCAGTGATTGGTGAATTGATGCTTGAGGAAGAAATCATTGGTGTAACACTTTCTATCACTGAAATAATGATTGGATTCGGATCAATAAAACCGATATTTCCAATGAGTGGATCAGAAATGTTGTAACCGTAGACACTAATGCCATTCAGATATGAATTGCTAAATGTGATTCCTGATACCGAAACATTTATGTAACTACCAACCATAATTTGAGCATATAGGCCACTCAGCGATAAGTGAACCACATCACCACTTAATAACGTAGTATTTCCAAAAGTATAATTACTCAATGTCAATGTTGCTGCATTTGTTCCATCAAAAATTTTTCTCACAGTGCCCGTTAAACTTAATGTTGTCGACGGAACGATTGTGTAAAGCGCGCCATTACCGCTACCGGCTGGTGTTGTTGAACCAAATGTTGCGCTGTATTGTTTGAAGTTAATAGGGACGCTATTAAGCGTATCATTTGCAGGATTCACAGTCCAAATTAAAAATTTGCCTGTGCCTGTTGAAATGGCATTGCTACCGACATTATTTATAAATGCAGAACCAACTAAATTAATATCTGCATTATTAGAAGAAATTGCGCTATTGATTGTTAGTGTTCCAGCAGAATTTTTACCAATATTAAGTGTACCCGCAGTAATGGTATTTAATTCAGATTGTGTTAAACCCAGAGTACCTGTTGCATCAGAACCCCCTAAATTAATAAGTTGTCCAGCAGAATAAGGTTGTAATGTAATGCTGTTTGATCCTGCATTGGTTGTGCCAGTTAATGTCATATTGTCAGCAGTAAAAGTAATGCCACCTGTGCCTGAGACTGAACCTGAATTATTAATCGTTAATGATTCATTGGCTGCATTTGCATTTAATGCAATTGCACCGGTGCCAGATATGACAGCACCGGTAACTAAAATTGAACCGATGTGATTCACAATAATATCGCCACCACCGCTGCTCGTATCAATACCCGTAATTGTTAATAATGGATTAGGATCCGTGAATGTAAAATTATTTTTTGCAGCGCCACTAATTAAGACATTCAAATTAGAAATTGAATTACTATTTGTGAGTGTAATCGAGCTATTATTGGTCACTAAATTAAGAGTGTTTACTGTTAATGAAGTACCAGATTTTTGAGTGATCGTATTACCTGCGCCAGACGTTGTAACGTTTAGTGTGTCGCTAATATTAGAAGTTCCGAATACTAATGCATTTGCATTGAAAATCGTTGCATGATTAACACCGCCAGAAATATTAATACTTAATGGTGCAGAAGTGGATGTTGTAAAATTATTGCTTGAATTTGCCAGAGAAATTGTACCACCAGCGGTTGAAACAAAATGAGTTCCTGTTGAGCCGATGCTTGTTACCGCGTCATTAAATGTTTGACTGCCTGTGGTCGTCACAGAACTTGCTTTAATAACACTGCTGCCCGTACTGTTTGTGGTAATACTTCCTAAAGCAAATGTATTACCGATATTGTCATTAAATGTTGTGACGCCAGCAGAGTTAAGTGTGACACTATGTGCACCATTGCTATTGTCATCTAATGTTGATCCAAATGTCATATCACCTGTACTGGTTAATGTAATATTGCCTGTGGCTTTGACAGCGTTGACATAAGTTTGTGTACCGGATGTTGTGAGACTGTTTGCAATATTGATAGATGTGTTATCAAATTGAATGATTAAATTACGTAAATTAGTGAGTGATGAAAGATTACTAGGTAATACCGCGCTGCTATTAATATTACGTAAATTTAAATCCCGAATATTTGAAAGCGTGCCAGAAAATGTTATTGCTGTGCTGCCAAAATCATTCGCTTGATTGAGTAAAACATCTGAATTCGCTGCAGTAGATGCAATTGAAGTGGATGCTGTTGCAGTCATTATTCCAGTTTGCGTGATACTACCACCAGAAATTAAAGTGAAATTGCGTCCAATAGATGAAGTTGCAAGAGAAGTCGCAATTGCATTTGTTAAGCCAACATCAAAGGCACCGCTATTTGAAAGTGTAATTGCGCCTGTGAAATTATTATTTTGTGTCAACGTAATGGCATTGTTGCCAGAACTAAAACTAGATGTACCAGCAATGGATGATGCGCTTGTTTGAGAAATTGCACCGCTCGCTGAAACAGTTAAACCGCCATTATTTGTTAATGTTATTGCGGGTAATGCGATACTGGTTGTACTCGATAAATTCAAATTATAAGTGCCTGTAATCGTAGCGCCAAAATTTAAATTGCTACCGCTCAATGTTGTATTTGTGCCTAATGTGACGGCGCTGCTATAAGTTTGAGCGCCAGTGGTTGTGATGTTGTTTGTATTGATTGTCGTAGCATTTCCAGTCCCTACGCTAAGACTGGTTAACATTATATTTCCATTAAAAGTGGTGATACCGCTGCTGTTTGCAATACTCAATGTTTGCGTGCCATTTATCGTACTACCAAAGGTAATGCCGTTGCCGCCTGTCGATGTAAATGTTGGGCTAGCATTTAAAGTGATAAGGCTATTCCAAGTTTGTGCACCGCTTGTTTTTATTGTTGTCGTGTTGAGAGTCGTTGAATTGCCGCTATTGATTGTCAGACTCGACAGTGCAGTTGTTGCGCCAACTGTTCCATTGAAAGTAACGTTCCCACTATTTGCCGAGATTGTTAAAGCTTGAGCGCCATTGATTGTGTTACCAAATGTTATTCCACCACCGCCTGCATTGAGTGTCGTTGCAGCACCCGAGAGCGTGATCGCATTATTGAAATTGAGCAAGGAATTATTTGTTGTGAGTGTTAATCGTCGGAGTGTAATTGCACTACTGTTGCTTAAGTTCAGTGTTCCAATATTAATAGTGGTGTTAGATGTTAATGATCCGAGAACAGTTGATCCACTGCCATTAGAAAGTGTCAACGTTTGAGAGCTTCCACTCACGCTACCAGATAATGTAATTGTGCTGTTAGTATTAGCCAAGCTTACATTAGTGCCCAATGTAAGGCCGCCACTCCAAGTTTGTGTGCCTGTTGTCGTTACCGATGCTGCATTTAACAGCGCAGTATTACCGCTATTGACTAAAATGGATGATAGTGGACTACCACCTAAAATACCGTTGAATGTAATGTTGCCGCTGTTGGCAGAGATCGTTAATGTTCTTGCACCGCCGATTGTACTATTGAAGGTAATACCTGAGCCATTTGTTGAGGAAAAGATGGGACTGGCTGATCCTAATGTAATTGAGCTATTCCATGTTTGAGCGCCGGATGTTCTTAACGTGGTTGTGTTGATTGTCGTTGAACTACCTGAACCTATCGTCAGACTTGCCAATGCGGTGGTCGAACCGACTGTTGAGTTAAAAGTAATTGTGCCGCTACCATTTGCAATAGTAAGCGCTTGTGTACCATCTAGCGTGTTGAAACTAATGCCGCCTGCGCTCGTCGATGTAAATGTCATATTTGAGCCGAGTGTTATACTGCTCCCCCATGATTGAGCACCAGACGTTGTAATGGCAGTGGTATTTAATGAAGTTGTATCACCAGTGCCAATCGTCAGGCTAGAGAGTGCGGTATTGCCGCCTATTATTCCGCTGAATGTTATCGTGCCACTGTTATTGGCAATACTGAAAGCATGTGAACCATCCACTGTATTACTGAAAGTGAATCCACTATTGGATGATGTAAAAATTGAGTTTGCAGCAAGATTTATGGGTCCATTGAATGTGGCAAGTCCTGTTCCCATGGTTAGATTCCCATCTGGTTGATAGGTTGTCATGCTAGAAGAAGTGAATGTATTGCTGCTATTGATTGTTAAATTCGCGCCTGATGTAGAGTATAGAATATTACTGCTTAAACTCCCTTTAGCCGTGGCAATATTTGTATTAGTGATGGTATTTGTATTGTTATCACCAAGCGTGACGTTATTTCCTGTGAGTGTGAGACCTGCCACACTAGTACCCGAAGATGCCAGTGTCACTGCATTGGCATTCGTTGAACCACTGGTGGCATAAACCAACAGGTTATCACCACTTGTTATGGTCGTGCTGGGTTCAAGGAAGTAGTAAAAACCATTTGCACCGCTTGTCGTCGTACCCTGTGTCAATCCGCTTGTTGTTATAGTGCTACCATTTTTGGCAAGTTGGATAGTGATATTGTTGCCCAAATTAGAAGAACCGGAGATAGCACGCGGGCTGGTACTGGTGCCATATGTTGCTGTGAGATAAGGATAGGATTGAGTATTCATAATTCCCCAGGTGCTACTACTGGGAGCGTTGGCAATACTCCAGCCAGCGCCACTATAAAGTGATGAGCTACTTAGATTTGCAGATCCTGATAAACAGCCGCTTCCTGTAAAGCACCCGGCAGTGTAGGTGCTACCAGCCGTTAAATTTCCTGAGTTATTACCTACACCTGTGGGTTGTCCTGTCGTACTAGAATCCCAGAAAGCATTTGTAATCGTTGACGTATTTAAACCACTATTCACAGAACCAACCAGTCCACCGATTTTGCCTGTTCCAGTGCCAGAAACACTGCCTATTGCATACACACGTGTTAGAGAAGAAGGAATGCTACCACCCCAGAAAAGGGTCCCTGTTAATCCACCGGCAAAATTACTGCTGCCGCCTGATGCTGTTGCGTTGACACGGGCAAGACTATAACTATCACTGATCGCGCCCTGATTTTCACCCGTGAGGCCTCCTACTATACTGAGGGCAGTGATGGTGCCAGAGGCCCACGAAGTGGTGATGGAAGAAACCTGGTTGTTATTACTTTCCAAGAGTCCGACAAGTCCTCCAACATAACTCCCACTGCTGGAGGTGACAGTAGCATAACTCGACCATGCGTTACTGATTGCGGTTCCTGCAGACACGCTGTAACTGGCATTACCTACAAGGCTTCCTGTAAATTGACTTCCGCCAGTGATTATAGGCGATACGAGACCAATATTACTGATCGTAGCACCACTTGTTTGTCCAAAAAGACCAACGTTACTGGAAGATGCAAGATTAATATATAAATTACTGAGGTAATAACTGTTTCCATTAAATGTCCCACTGAATGCGTTCGTAGAATTTCCAATCGGTACGAATCCTTTATTGATCGTGGTGCCACCCCAGATATCTGCATTGTAAGATGAATTATTATTCGTCGCGGATAAATCAAGGTTGTTGCCAAGGGTATAAGTAGCGCCCAACGTTGAACCCATGAGTTGTAATTGATGCGCAGTGTAAATCGTTATGCTGGAAGGTGCTGAATTTGGTGTACCTAATTCGGAAATTAGTATCGGACGTGTTTTACCATCAAAAATAAACCAGGTGTAATTAGGAATTGTGCTGGTTGATGGAGTTGACGTAATACTCCCTGAAGCACCTGGTGAGGTTGACCAACCTGCACCTGTATAAGTCGATAGGGTTGTCAATGCTGATGTTGTGGCACCTGTTACACCAGAGCAATTTGTTGTATTTCCACAACCATTAGAGCTACTGATACCTGATGTTGTTGTATCAAACAAATTAGCAGTTAGGGTACCTAAATTCGATCCAGCGAAACCACCTGTATTACCCCCCGTCCCAGAAACGGCACCGCTTGACCATGAATTGTTGATTGTGATCGATGAAACTTGTCCGACAAACCCACCTGTATCTCCGTTGTTTGCATTTGTGACACTAGCAATGCTGTAGGAATTACTGATGCCGCTACCTCCTTCGGCAACACCTACCAGTCCACCTGCTTCACCTCCATTAGCGGAGATGCTGCCAGAAACACTACTGTTAGAAACAGAGGCGCTTTTTAGCCAGCCCACCAATCCACCGATGAGAAAATTGGAGGCTGTCACTGTTTCATTGACTAGAGTAAAGCCCTGAAGTACACCTCCGCCAGTTTCACTCAATAAACCTATGCCTGCGTAAGTACCGCTCCGTAGGTTTCCATTTGAAGTAAGAATGTCTCCATTAATTTTCAGATTGCTGATCGTGCGACTGTTACCATTAAAATTGCCTGACCAACGGGCATTAGAATTTCCGATAGGAACAAATCCACCGCCAGCATTCCATCCGGAGGTCACCGATGCATCGATATTGTTATTGATGACATAACTTGTCGATGAAGGTCCAGTTGCTACGCCTTGTAATCCAAAAATATCATCAATGCCATTATTACTGCCTGTTGTATCAATACGCGTAAATTGCCCAGCAAAATTACCCCCAAACGTTCCGCTATTGCTCTCACTGATTGTAAAATTTCCTGTGACATTAAAAGTGGGTAGTGAAGTCGATGACTGAAACCATTGTCCTTGGCTTAAAACAAAATTAGCAACGTTGATATTAGCTGTGACTGTGCTGGGCGTTGTTCCAATAGTGCCTGAACCGATGGTGCCTGCTGTTATACTTTGTGCGCCATTCGTCGCGCTTAATGTTAAGCCACCATTGGTTGCTGTGATATCGGCATTGAGATAAATATTACGTGTTGCGCTTAACGTAAGTGTATTAGTAGATGCCCAAGTGACTGCAGCATTGACTGCAATATCACCATTCCCCGAACTTCCGCTGCCTGTTTGAATGGTTACATTGCCATTAGTGAGCGCATTTGCAAGATCTGTGGTATTAACGTTGGATACACCTGTCGAGGTATAAGTTGATCCACCAGAAATTGTATTTGGGTTGATTGTTGCTGATGTTGAAATGGTGATATCGAAAGGATCGAGTAACCACGTTCCATGATTTGTTTCAACATGAATCCCATTCACATTTAAATAATTTCCAGACGTTTCCACAAATCCGCCACTATTTCCTGTCGCAGAAATATTTCCCTGTGCAGAAACATTTTTGCCTAATACAAAAACACTGCCGCCTTTTGTAGCATGATTCGCATTCACGATAGATTTATTTGATAAAATGACATCACCATTATTTTCTCCAACAAATTGCGCTTCAGAAATACCAGATAAATTCACCGATCGATCAAGAATGTCTTTTGCTGTTTTAGCTGAAATAGAAATTGCATTGCCATGTGCATCACGCGCAAAATCATCGGCAACAAAATTCACGAGTTGATTACCATCGAGATTAATGACGAATGTTTTTCCGGCGGCCAGCAAGACAGTTCCGCCTTGTGCTTCGATTGTGCCGTCATCCCTGATGTTGTTACCAATTAATGCGACTAATCCGTTTTGTGCTGCTTTTAAATAACCTTGATTGATGATGGTGCCATTGCTCGGCGATTGAATAAAAATGTAATGACCATTATTAAAATCATCATCAGATATATTTGCGGTAGAAGCAATTAAACCAGCCACATCAACATGAGAATTGGGTCCAAAGAAAATGCCAGATTGATTGACTAAAATAATTTTGCCATTTGCTGTGAGTTGACCATAAATCTGTGAAGCGCCTTGGGTGGGATTAATCCTGTTGAGTGCAACTGCATTTGAATTGGGTTGTACAAATTGCGTAGTTTCATTTTCTTTGATATTAAAACTCTGCCAGTTCATGATTATATTTTGTGAATTTTGATTGATTTGTGTGACGGTGGATGATGGTTGTGTGATGGTGGCTGAACCTGCTGTCAAAACGCCGCCTTCAGGATTTGCCATCGCCATGCCTGCCAGGAAGAGTAAAAGGACTCCCTGAGTGACCTTATAACGCAATGTCAGCCACCCAGTTCTGCCACCTCGTTTTGTCATCTAGATCACCACTATTACAAGTTAATAAACAACACTACCTATTAAAAGTATAGGCGGTAACTGATTAATTGCTTTGTGAAAATTGATGATTTATAAACAAAGGGTTAGAGATTTTTGTAGCTAAGGATCCAACTTAAGTAAATAAATTGTTATTAATAGTACTATTTTATGGTACTATGCTATAATGAATAAAAGGCATCAGAAAACATTACAACAAATATTTCATAATTCTATTCAGGCAGGCATTATCTGGAAAGATGTTGAAGCTTTGCTACTAGCCTTAGGTGCTGAAATTTCCGAGGGAAGCGGTTCGCGAATACGAATTGCACTAAACGGTATACGTGCTGTTTTTCACCGCCCACATCCACGAAAGGAAACAGATAAAGGTGCTGTTGTTTCCATGAGAAGATTTTTGAAAGAGGCAAATATTCATGTTGACATATAAAGGTTATATTGGACATGTTGAGTTTGATGATGAAATGGAAATTTTTCATGGCGAGGTTATTAATACTCGCGATGTTATTACCTTTCAAGGATCAACTGTGCGAGAAATTAAAAAAGCTTTCAAAGATTCAATTAATGATTACTTGGATTTTTGTGGCCAACGTAATGAGGAACCAGAAAAACCTTTCTCGGGTAAATTTAATTTACGTCTTGATCCAGCATTACATCGTCAAGTTTATATTGCTGCAAAACATCATCATATGAGTTTAAATCAATGGATTACTGAAACGATTAAGCAGCATGTGCAAGAATAATTCGCAGGATTTTTAATGACTCTCCCAATCTAAAATTACCTTCCCACATTGGCCTGATTGCATGATTTCAAATGCTTTTTGATAATCATTTACAGACATGACATGCG